>Ga0209949_1000003_pt1 | contig 174490 bp, 123 predicted proteins | sample SalPonC_black_MG_FD_185711 | JGI IMG/M metagenome (GOLD analysis project Ga0209949, IMG submission 185711) | Salt pond soil microbial communities from South San Francisco under conditions of wetland restoration - Salt Pond MetaG... | ecosystem: Environmental > Aquatic > Marine > Intertidal... | reverse complement strand
AGACTCCTAACTCGACTACCTGTCTTCAGGCAGGTTTTGAGCAGTGAGCTATTCTCTGTGAAGCCCGAAGCCCACCTGTCTTCAGCAGGTGGGTAGTTCACTGACGTGAATATAATTACAGCAAGTTATTGGTTTTAAAGGGAAAGCGCCAGTTTTTTAGGACAAACTAGTGTAAAAATCGGACATTTTGTTCAGCTTGGTTTTCTGAGCCCTTATTTAAAGAAGGAGTTTAGAAGGCTTGCCTGGCCAGGAACAAGGGCGGGTTAGAAGGTTTGAAACCGGAAATCCCGGTTTCAGATCTGCTAAACTTCTAAACCAGCCGCTCCGTAGGAGCGGCGACTAAACCTCTAAACTTAGAGTATCCAGGTCATTCGCCAGTGGAGATTGTAGCGGCGGTCGCGTTGGGTGTTAACCAGGCCGTTGCGTAATTCAAGTCCGTTTTCGAGGCGCTGCCCGTTGCTCAGGCGCCAGCCGATACCGACATAGGAGCGGGTTTCCCGGAAGAACAGGGGCTGATCAATGGATAAGTTGAATAGCCACTCTGTGTTGAGGTTCAGGTAAGGCTCGCCGGGGTCCAGTTGTTCTCCCTGTAGTGGAAAATTGGCGCTAAGGCGGCTGCGGAGGCGGTGGATGATCGTATAGTTACGGGAGCGAAAGAAGCGTTGCTCGGTACGAAGGCGGCCTTGAAGACGGAACTTGTTCCAACGTTCGCTGAGGCTCAGCTGCTGTAGAAATCGGTGCTCCAGATCAGTGCTTTCCCGGTGTAGGCTGCGCCAGCTGAGTTGGTAGCCGCCCGACAGGTTGAGGTCGGCGGTCAATTGGTAGGCGGCGCCGAGCTGCAGGTTGAGGTTGTCAGGGCGGAAGGCGATTTCCGGGTCCCGGTCTCCGGTTTTTCGCAGCCAGTTGGCTTCCAGGTCCAGCCCTGCGCTGCCGCTCCATCGATCGGAGAAAGTATGATTAAAAATAAAACCGGGACGCCAGACGGCGGTGAACTGGTTCTGTGCGTCCAGCCTTTGCCAGGCAGGAGCGATCAGCAAGAGTAATATCCAAAATTGATTCATAGTTTAAAAGAACAAAAAATCATTGGAGCGTTGTTCAACGGTTTGCAGGTCTTGCAGTCTTCCTTCCCGGTCGAACTGCGCTTCGAAATAGCCGAGGTGATCGCTGGATTTACCTTTGATTTCTATTTCGTAACCCATGACCTGTCCTTTTTCGAGGCGCTCCTGGACTTTGACGACGCGCCAGCGCCGGAGCCGATCCGCCAGGGCCTTTTCAATGTGATCCTTCGTCGCTTCCGGTAACTCTTTGTACTTCACCTGCCGTTCGACGTCGTACAGGCTGCCGTCGAGCCGGAATTTGACACTATACCGGGACCGCCGATACTTAAACTTAGCTTCGTAAAACTTGCCCTCCTCGTTCTGTTCAAGGTAATAACGGGTACGGCGAGTATCATCGTAATGCCGATCGAGGTAGTCGAGCATTCGGTCGGGTAGTACCTCTTTGTCTACCCGGCGCTCGATTTCGATCTTTTGCGCCGGGAGTTCGGAGATGCCGGCCAGGAGAAGAAAAAAAATAGACAGAAAAAGATATTTTCTCATAGAGGGGTAAAGATAGGAAGAAGAAGGGCTCGGGGCAAGAGGACAGGGAGACGGGGAGATAGATCTCCATTTCTCCCTGTTCCCAGTCTCCCCGTCACATATTCTTAATCTCCGTCACCAGCTTACTCAGCGTATCTTTTGCATCGCCGAACAGCATGTGGTTGCGTTCGTGGAAGAAGAGCGGGTTTTGTATGCCCGCGTAGCCGGGGCGCATGCTTCGCTTCATGGTGATGACGTTTTTGGCTTTCCACACCTGCAGTACCGGCATGCCGTAGATCGGGCTGCCGGGGTCGTCTTCGGCGGCGGGGTTGACTACGTCGTTGGCGCCGACGATGACGACGACGTCGGTATTGGGAAGGGCGCTGTTGGCGTCCTCCAGGTCGAGCAATTTGGGGTAGGGGACATCAGCTTCGGCGAGCAGCACGTTCATATGGCCGGGCATACGGCCCGCGACGGGGTGGATGGCGTACTTGACCTCCACGCCGTTCTTTTCCAGCAGGTCGTCGACCTCTTTACAAACCTTTTGCGCCTGAGCGACGGCGAGGCCGTAACCGGGAACGAACATCACCGAGTTGGAGTAGAAGAGCTGGATGGCCGCATCGTTAACGCTCACTTCTTTGACCACCTGATCGCCACTGGCGCCGGCCGCTGCGCCGCCACCACCGCCGAAACCGCCGATCAGCACGTTGAGCAGGGAGCGGTTCATGGCGTCGCACATCAGGACCGTGAGGATGGTGCCTGCCGCGCCGACGAGGATGCCGCCGACCAACATGAAGTTGGAGTTGTAAACCAGGCCCGTAACGGCGGCCGAAAGGCCCGTCAGCGAGTTGAGCAAGGAGATGACCACCGGCATATCGGCCCCGCCGATGGGAGCGACGAAGGAAACGCCGTAGATCAGCGTGAGGATGGTGAAAACGATCATCAGCGTAAAGCCGGTGCCGGTATTGCCCATAGTCAGCAGGATAACACCCACGATCAGGGTGCCGGCGAGCAGTACCATATTGACGATGTTGTGTTTGGGCAGGATCAGCGTCTCGTCCCATACCAGGCCCTGCAGTTTGGCAAAAGCCAGCATACTCCCGGTAAAGGAGATGCCGCCGATCAGCAGGGCCAGCAGCACGATGCCCAGCTGGCTGCTGGAAACCGCTTCCACCTGGTAATGGGTGAATAGTTCGGCCAGGGCCAGTACGACGGCACAGGCGCCGCCCAGTCCGTTGAAGATGGACACCATCTGGGGCATGGCGGTCATTTTGACGCGTCGGGCCGATACCAGGCCGGCGACGCCGCCGATGGCCATACCGCCGAATATCCAGCCGTAATTGTTGAAGACCTGTGCTTTTTCGTCGGCGAGGATCATATCGCCCGGAGCGATCAGGGCGGCGATGATGGCCACCACCATGCCGATACCGGCCAGGATGTTGCCCCGGCGGGCGGTATCGGGGGAACTGAGCAGGCGCAGACCCCATACGAAGGCCACTGCGCCCAAAAGAAAAGCGATATTTATAAAAAATTCAAATGCTGCCATTACGGGTCAGGATTTTTTCTTTTTCTTTTTAAACATTTCGAGCATGCGGTCGGTGACGGTGAAGCCGCCGACCACGTTGGTCATCCCCAGCGCGACGCCCAGGATGCCGAAACTCAGCGTCAGGTAGTCGTCGGGTTCGGCCTGCCGGATCAGGATGATAGCGCCGATGATGACGACGCCGCTGATGGCATTGGCCCCGGACATGAGGGGCGTATGTAGCACGGTAGGCACCTTGGAGATGACTTCGAACCCGAGAATGATGGTAAAAATCAACAAGTAGATCAAAAACAGATTGGCCGGCTCGTTGACGAATTCGTAAATGGTTTGCATGGTGTATATGCTTTATTCTTCTTCTTGATCTTCGGCGGTAGCTTCTTCGATTTCGGCGGTGAAGAGGGCGCCCCGGATAATTTCGTTTTCCATGTCAAGCTGCAATTCTCCTTCTTTAACCCATAGCTTCATAAAGTTCAGCACGTTAGTGCTGTAGAGCTGGCTGGCGTCCTGCGGCATAGACTCGGCGAGCTGGGAATTGCCGATGATGATGATGCCCTTGTAATGGACGGTTTTTCTATCCTGGGTCAGCTCGCAGTTGCCGCCCGAGGAAGCGGCCAGATCGACAATGACGGAGCCCGGCTTCATCTGGTCCACGGTTTCTTTGGGAACCAGCAGAGGCGCCCGGCGCCCGCGCACCTGAGCGGTGGTAATGATGACATCAGCTTTGATGGCCCGGTTTTGTACCTCGGCTTTCTGCCGTTCCAGGAACTCTTGGGTTTGTTCTACGGCGTAGCCGCCGGCGCCGGTGTCTTCTTTGGCTCCCTCAACTTCCACGAACTTGGCGCCCAGGCTGAGCACTTCTTCTTTGGCGGCCGATCGCGTATCGGAAGCCTCCACCATGGAGCCGAGGCGCTTGGCGGTGGCGATGGCCTGCAGGCCGGCGACGCCCGCGCCCAGCACAAGTACGCGCGCCGGGCGAATACTTCCCGCCGCCGTAATCATCATGGGGAAGTAGCGCGGCAGGTGATGCGCCGCTTCCAGCACCGCCTGGTAACCGGCGATGGAAGCCATGGAGGAGAGCACGTCCATCGACTGGGCCAGGGTGGTGCGCGGGATCATGTCGAGGCTGAACGCGCGCAGCTTGAGCTCACGCAGTTTCTGCGTGATGGTGGGATCGTTGAAGGGTTCAAACTGGGAAACGAGCACCGTGTCCTGCGAGAGGATTTTCAGTTCCTCATCGCCGGGGGGCTGTATGCTGAGTAAGATGTCTGCCTCCTGCAGTACCGTCGCCCGGTCGGTGACGGTAGCGTGCTCGGCGTACAGTTCATCGTCGAAGAAGGCATCCTCACCGGCGCCTTTCTCCACGAGGAAGTCCAAACCGAGTTCTTTTAACTTAGGCAGGGTTTCGGGAACCACCGACACGCGGCGGTCATTTTGTTCTTTGAGTATTCCTAACTTCATAGCCGGAGGTTCGCAATTTTGCCCTCAAGATATAAATATTCTGATACTGTGCACGGAGAGGGGGAAGTTTTTTGAAGCGGAACGTGTCTGGCGGTGCCTTCCCGGCCTATCCATGTCCCACATCTTTAGCTTTCATAGCCGATGAAGCACCCAAGAGATGCTTGGCTTAGCCAAGCCGCATAGCGGCGAATTAGGAGGATTATGTCGCCGCTAATTTCCCTACGCTTTTCGGCAACTGCCCCCGGCTGTCGGGAATAGAAAAGCCGGAATAGGTGGATTTTCCGGCATAGGTGCAGGTGTATGAGCGGGAATGTGGAGTAGAGAAGAAAAGGCAGGAGGACCTCGGAAAGATCCTCCTGCCGTGGCCCTGCCGGGGTGCGCTTTCCCAGCGCGCCCCGGCTTTCTAGACTGTCAAAGTCTATGTCTTAAACTACCGTTACGGTTTTTTACGTCCAGGTACTTACTTCACAGAAGATAATCAACCCTATTTCGGTCTTACGCCCTTTCCGCTGCGAGGGCCACATCCGGGTCTGCCACCCGTTCGCGGGCCCGCATCCAGAAATAGAGGACGGTGAAGAGCATAATGAGGATGCCTGGAAAGAGTATCATAGTGCCGAGAGTGGCCTGGCCGGCCGCCAGTTCCAGCTCATCGCCGGTGAGTCCCGCAGCGGTGGCCTCCGCCCGGTCCAGGTCGATCCAGCGGCCGATGACCGGCTGGAAGATGGAAGTAGAGAACATGCCTATGGCTCCGATAATAGACATGCCCAGGGCGCCGCTCTTCGGAATCTTATCAGCGATAAAGCCGATCATGTTGGGCCAGAAGTAGGCGATGCCGAGGGCGTAGATGATGGCCGCGACGTAGGCCATGGCGCCGGTCTGGGTACTAAACAGGTAGACGCCGACGGTCGCCAGCACGGCCGAGCCGAGCAGCACGCCGGTTTGATCGAACTGCTTGACGGCTTCACCACCGAAGTAGCGGGCAACGGCCATCAGGCCGGTCACCAGGGCCAGAATGATCATAGGCTGAGCGCCGCTTTTGGAGAGGATGAGTCCTACCCATTGCTGCGGTCCGAATTCGGAGATGGCTGTCAGCGCCATACAGCAAAACATAAACAGGAAAAGCGGCGAGATCATGGCCTGCATATTTTCCGAAAGGGTGGCGGTCATTCCCTCTCCCTTGGGGAAGGTCTGGCCGAAGAAAAGGTAGGCATAGATCAGCGCCGGTATTATGATCACCCAGATCTGGGATTCCCAGCCAAAGCCGAAGTCGGTCATAAACTTGGAGACCAGGCTGCCGATGACGATACCTCCCGGGAACCACATGTGGAAGCGGTTCATCATTTTGCTCATCTTTACTCCTTTATAGGAATCGGAGATCATCGGATTGCAGGCCGCTTCGGTACAACCGTTGCCCAGGCCGATCAGCAACGTGGAAATGAGCAGCCCGGCGTAGCTGCCCGAGTAGATCGTCATGATGATACCGGCAGCGTGCGCGAAAAAGGCAAACTGCATGATGCGCTTTGGCCCTACCGAATGGTAAATCAGCCCGCCGATCACCATAGCGATGGGAAAACCGAGAAACCACATCGAGTTGATATAACCGAGTTGTTCCGCTGTAAGATTGAGCTCCTCGCCTAACTGAGGCAGAATGCCCGCCCGGATGCTGAACGACAGAGCGGTCGTGATCAGGGCGAAACAACTTCCATAAAAGAGTCTCTTTTTGTTTAGCATAGGTTAGGTTTCGTTTTGACGGTGTGAAAATAGGATCTTGGCTTGACGGGGCAGGGGCATCCCACCGTTGCGGAATGATGGCGAAATATAGCAATATTGTTCTAATTTGTGATTCGCCGGCGCTTTTTTATTTGGCGTGATGGTGTCCGTCAGAACGAAAAGCCCCTTTTGGAAAGTAATAAATTTTGGGATTTAGGCGCCGCGGCCCTTCTTGCGGATCGTCTGGTTGGGCGCGGCTGGTTTGGGAGTTTACGAGTTTAGAGGGGCACACTCCGGGGAGCAACGGCTGGGTGCCTTTACCCTCCGCTAAACTTCTAAACCAGGGAGCCGGTATCCGGCTCCCGTCTAAACTTCTAAACTTGCTTGGTGGTCTCGGCGTGATGCCTTAAGTCCCTTTTCGCGAAAGCGAAAAAACTCAGCGGGCTTCCTTTAGCTTGGAAGCGAATTTCTGCCGTATCTTCTGCACTTTAGGCGTGATCACATAGGTGCAGTACGGATTGCGCCGGCCCACATTCTTGTAGTAGTTCTGATGGTAATCCTCGGCGGGATAAAAGCCCTCAAGCGGGCTCAGCTCGGTGACGATAGGGTCGTCGTAGATCATGGAAGCAACCTTTCGGATAGATTCCTCGGCCTTTTGTTTTTGATCTTCGTTGTGGTAGAAGATGACGGAGCGGTACTGCGGCCCCACATCGTTGCCCTGCCGGTTAAGGGTGGTGGGATCGTGACTGGCCCAGAAAATTTCGAGGATTTCTTCGTAAGAGATTACTTCGGGATCGAAGGTGACCTGTGCGACTTCGGCGTGCTCGGTGCTGCCGCTGGCTACTTTCTTGTACTCGGCATTTTCTTCTTTACCGCCGGCATAACCCGACACGACGGATTTGACGCCCTTCAGGTCCTGGAAAACGGCTTCGATGCACCAGAAGCAGCCGCCGCCGAGGGTGGCTTTTTCCAGTCGCTGGCTTTCTTGTTGTTCGCTTTGCTGTTCTTTATGCGTTTTTACACTCATGAGGTGCTGTGTTTTTTCTGTTTTTGAATTCACCTTGGAAACAGTGGACTGGGAGAAATGTTCCTTATCTCTGACGGAAGATGTCAGATAGCGCCAAGCAAGCTCTCCGACAGCGAGGCCGGCAGCTTGCCGCCCAGTTTTTCCAGGAAGCGGGCCAAGCCCAGTTTTTTGCGTTCGTCGAGCTCGTAGCTGATATAGTGGGTGAAGTAGGTTTTCAGGTCGAAGCCGGAGTGTGGGGTAGGCAGCAGGTAGATCAGCTGCGGAATTTCTTCCAGGCCGCGCTGCAGGGCCAGGTTGAACTGATTGATGAAATCCGGGTCCAGATGGCGGTTGCTGATCCAGGCGGCGAAGACGAAGGGCAGGCCGGTGTGGTCCGTCCAGGCTTCGCCTAAGTCGTAGTAGTAAGTGTGTTTTTCTTCCAGGCCGATGCTGCGGTCGCCGATAACCAGGCCGCCGGTATCACCGCCGATTTGGTCGATGTAGCCGTCGATGGCGGGAATTAATTCGGGACTGGTCTGCCAGTATTCGTGCAGCAGGATGCGGGTTAGCGCCACCGAAGTGCGGGAATGGTGGTCCAGGTAGAGCCGGCGCAGTTGCTCAACGGGGCGATCGGCGTAAATGCCTACCGTCTTCACGGCGCCGGTAGCGCCGATGCAGTAATCCGAAATGATACGCGGCGTGGCCAGCTCCGGAATGATGGCTACGGGCACCAGGCCCAGGTCTGCCTCGCCGTCCCGCAAACGCCGTGCACATTCGGCGGGTACGTCCAATTGTAATTTAATTCGCTCCGCTACCGGACTCTTGAAGATGCCGTATAGCAAAGGCTTGGTATTCAGGTAACTAACTGCGGTGACTTTTATTTTACTCACGTGCTTGATTCTTCTTTTTGCATATCTCTTGCTTCAAGTGTTTCTATCGTGTCGCAAAGCAGAGCTTCGCGCTCCGTGCGAGCTGTCCAACAGTATACAAGAGATACTTCCCATTTCGTTTCCCCTTCAGTGTTTCGATCTTTCAATCCCTTCCAGGTGCCTCGTATCATTTTCCAATTCAAATGCAAAGCGATTTCCATCAAAATGCACTTTCCACAACCCGGTATTGTCGTGGTGGTACTGATTCATCTTTGCCGGCGATTCGCCGCGAAGCAAGCATACCAGGCAGCGCATGGCCCGGCCGTGGCTGCAGATGAGTAAAGTGTTTTCGGGTCGCGCCTTCAGCCATTCGACAAAGCGGGTGAGGCGGGCGACCATTTCCGCGGCGGTTTCGCCGCCGGTCAGCGCCACGCGCATATCGCCACTTTCCCAGCAGGAGAGAACCTGTTTGTACTCATGGATCATCTCCGGGGTGCTCTTTTTACCCTCGTGTACGCCCCAGCAGACCTCGTTGATATCGGGCAGCTGCTCCCAGGGCAGACCGGCTTCGAGGAAAAGCTGTACGGTTTCGTGGGTGCGGCGCAGCGCCGAGGTAAGAACGATCTCGATGCCACTGTCTTTGTACTGCTCGTAGAAAGCCCGGGCCTGGCGGCGGCCCAGCTCGTTGAGGCCGGCATCCACACCGCTGCCCTGGACGATGCCATTGCGGTTCATGTCGGTTTCACCGTGTCGGTAGATGTAGAGTGTTTTATGCATGGTGTAAGGATTATTTTTCCACAACGGGCAGGGAGACGTACCCCCTGAACTGCTCATCCTCTTCGAAGGTATGATCGGTATAGTCCTCGATGACATTGTACAGCGTATCCCGTTCGATAGGCCGCCGTCCGACGCGGCGGATGAGGTTGACCAGGTCGCGCGTGCTCATCGCCGGGTTCTGCTCCTCGGCGCCGGCCATGGAGTAGATCTTGGTCGTATCGTCGATGGTGCCGTCGATGTCGTTGACGCCGAAGCCGAGCAGCAGCTGCGCCGTTTCCCGGCCGATCATTGGCCAGTAGGCCTTGACGTGGTCGAAGTTGTCGAGGTAAATGCGGCTGATGGCGTACATGCGCAGATCCTCGATAACGGTCGATTCGGGGACCTGCGACATCTGGTTGTTCTGATTCCGGAACTTGAGCGGGATGAAGGTCTGGAAGCCGCCGCTCTTGTCCTGCAACTGTCGAAGCTTTTCCAGGTGATCGATGCGGTGTTTGTATTCCTCGATATGGCCGTAGAGCATGGTGGCGTTGGAGCGGCCACCCAGTTCGTGCCAGATCTCGTGGATGCGCAGCCACTGTTCCCCGGTACATTTGCCGCCCGCGATCTGGTCGCGGATCTCGGGGTGGAAAATTTCGGCGCCACCGCCGGGCATAGAGTCCAGACCGGCTTCCTTCATCAGTTTCATGCCTTCCTCGTAGCTGACCTTTCCTTTTTTGAAAATGTAATGGTACTCTACGGGGGTCAGCGCTTTGATGTGCAGCTCCGGACGATGCTTTTTGATGCGCCGGAAGAGCCCGGAGTAGAATTCAACGTCGTACTGCGGCAACACACCGCCGACGATGTGCACCTCCGTCACAGGTTGATCATCGTATTGCCTGATAATGTCCATAATTTCATCCATCGAGTATTCCCAGCCTTCCTCGCGCTTCTTGATCAGGCGGGAGTAGGAGCAGAAGGTGCAGGTGTAAAGGCAGACGTTGGTGGGTTCGACGTGGAAATTTCGGTTGAAGTAGGTGTTGTCGCCGTGGCGGCGCTCCCGGAGGTAATTGGCCAGCGCGCCGACGAAACCCAATTCGCCTTTTTCAAAAAGCAACAGGCCTTCCGCCTCGCTGATTCGCTGATCGTCGAATACTTTCCCGGCGATCTGCCGAAGGCCGGCATCCAGGCTTTTGTCTTCCAGTACGGTTTCAATGGCTCGTGCTTGCATGTTTTTCTTTTCCGGTTTGCTGAAACGGTATGGTAAAGGTACAACAGTGTTTCGAAACTTTCAGTTTGAAGTGAAAGGTTTAAAAGTTAACCGCTGCGCTTTTGGGAGGACAAATATAATATTTCTTGTGGGAGGGAAAAGGGGCGGCCTTACTCCGTTGCAACAAATCAACGGTGATGCTATCCTGGTCATCCTCCCATCCTGACTATCAAGGTTCTGACAAATGAGTAAGCGCCGCCTTCTTACTCAAATCTCAATTCCCAAACAATTCAGAATCTCCTCCGCCCCCCGCCGGTCACTATACCGCTCCGCCAGGAATTGCCGGCGTTTTTCCACTTCATGAGCCGTAAATTCCTTTTCCTGCAGTTCCCAGGTTGCCTCCCGCATCTCTTCCGGCGAATTCGCCACCCGGCACAGTTTCCTCAGGCCTGTACCTGCTACGATGTGTTCATTCGCGATCACATGACGCCCCAGAAACAGGGCGTGCAGCAGTTTGATCTTGATGCCCTGCGACTGCTGGCTGTACAGCAGGTGGAGCTGCGCATTTTGGATCAATTCCTCCATGCTGCTTTCCTCCGGGTCGGGAATCAGTTCCACGTTGAGGTATTTGTCGCATAGCGCTTGTAGTTGAGAGGAAGGCGAGCGCCCGGTTATGCGCAGGGGGTAATCGAGATGGGAAAATACTTTCTCAATCAGCAGGCGGGCGGCGCGTTCATTGTCCGGTACGCTGAGGTTGCCGTGAAAGAGAGCGTAATCTCCTTTTCCCGCCTTGGATTGTACCTGATCATAACCGTGGAAGGCGGGCAGTAGTTTTACTTCTCCGTGGTATCTCTTTGCAAAATACGCCTTATCCGGTGCCGAGATGGGGAATACGACATCGGCCGTCGCCAGCACGCGCGGTTCGAAATTCCACAGTTTCAGACTTTCACTGTAGAGAAAGAACTTGCGCTTCACATTGCGCTCCAGGCCGGCTAAATGGCGGTAGTACTGCCATTCCACGTTGTGCATGCGCACGAGCTTGCGACGCTCCCGCAGACTGGGGTGGTCGACAAAGGCGCAGGTGTGCAGGCCTTCGAAAAGGATAGGATAGGGCTGCTCCTGCAGGCGACGTAGTAATGCGGAGGGGCGGCGGGTCTGGACAATGAAGGGACGGGCGCTCAAAAAATCGTAGAAATGCAGTTTGCGTGGGTAGTAATGGACGGCCCGGCAGTACTTTTTTAATTCGGGAGCCGGTGACTTCCCCCGGTACAGATAGCAGTGCAGGTGGATCTCGGCGCCGGCTTCGTACAAGGCCTTAATTTTATTAAACACATCGATCACCCCGCCGTAGTTTGGCGGGTAAGGTACATCGAAGGAAATGATATGAAGCGTCTGGCTCAAGACGGGAATTTTTTCCGGTAAGATAGGAAAAGGACTTGAAATTAGTGGGTCATGGTTTTACCCAACATAAATTATGTTTAATCTAACAAGGGTACGTAAAGAGTAGATAATCTTTGGGATCCACCCCCTGCGCCCCCGCCGGCGGGGGATACCGCTCTGACATTCCGCTCTAACCTGCTGCTTTAGCAGGCTTAGATCAGGCTTTGGGTTTTACCTTGCATTCCATGGGCAGAAGACGCCTGTTAGCGCGATGTCCCGCTGGCGGGGGATTTAAGGGGTGGATATCCACCATTTTTCATGATACATTATCAATTAGTTACCTACGGCACTAGAGCTTCGCGCTCCTCTCATCCTCTTCCTGCAACATTTCCATAAAAATCCAGCAAGGCAGCTTCCTCCTGTTCCCAGGTATAGATCTCGCGGGCGCTAAGGCAATTTTGCTGAAGCTGGTGATAGTAAGCCTGGTCCTGAAGTAGTCGTTCGATGGCAAGGCGGACACTATCGACCGTGAGCTCGTGAATGAGGTGAAATACGCGCTGTTGTTCGTTGATGCGCCGGTATTCCGGGAAGGCCATGTGGATGGAAGGAACACCGGCCTGTATGTAGTCGAAAGCCTTGTTGGCTAAGGAGTAGTAATAACTCAGCCCGCGGCTTTCCAGCAGATTCAGCCCGATGCTGGCTTGTTGGGTAATCAGTTTCAGGTTTTCGGGGAGGATAAAGCCCAGAAAATGAACCCGGTCCTCCAGGCCTAAATCGCGGACCAGGTATCGCAGGCTGGCCGAGAGGTCTCCCTCACCGGCCAGCCACAGTTCGGCTTCTTTCAGGTGTACCATTGCCTTTACGGCGTACTCCAGCCCCCGGCCTTCATTGAGGGCGCCCTGATAGAGAATGACCGGAGCACCGGAAGGATTGGCTTCGGGTGTGGCCTTTTCCTGAAGCGGGACATTACGGATAACGGCGAAAGGCGTGTTGTAATGCTGCTGCAGCGCTTCGGCGAGGGCCGGCCCGACGGTATAGGCGTAGCGCAGGCGGGGAATGGTCAGCCGGGCGGCCAATTCCCAGGTGCGTTTGACGAGGGGGCGCCGCACCACTTCGGGCACTTCCGTAAAATACTCGTGGGCGTCATAGACACAGGCCTTTTTCTTTATTCGACTAGCCCAGAAGCCGGGCAACAGCGTATCGAGGTCGACGGCGTTGACGATGTCGAAAGGGTGGGAGAGGAGGTAGCGCAGCAAGCGCCAGTTGTAATCCAGGTAAAACAGTTTTCCTTTATTATACCGGCAGCGCAGGCGCAGCTGCTCATAGGACTCTTTTCTTAGCGGTTCGGAATCGAGGCGCTGCCGTCCCACCAAGGTCACCCGGTACCCGCCTTTGACCAGACTCCGGCATATGCGCTGCATGCGCCGGTCGTAGGTCAGGTCATTGGTGACTGTACAGATGATATGCGGGACGTCGGGATTCAAAGTTTCTGTTATTCGCTGAAACAATTCTACTAAAACATGCCGGGTGGTGGGTAGTTCAATTATTTTACTATTCACCATCCTGGCTTCGCCAGGAAAGTTTTTAAAAAAGCCACAGATTACACGGATTTCCCAAAATGATAATCTGTGAAAATCCGTATAATCCGTGGCAAAAACAAAAAATGCCGCCGCGCAGAGGCGACTGAATAGTTGCAATCATTTAATAAAACTCAAGCATTCCCCCAGTACAACCGGTCTTCTTCCTTGCGCACCACCCCTTCATCAAGGAGGTACTCGAGCGTTTCGATGACCCGTTCCCGCCACTTGGGAGAAAATGATTCCACCACTTCTTTGAGCGGCAGTGGCTCGCGGCGCAGGACCATTTCGATTTTGCACTTTAGTTTTTCGAAATCCTCCCTGTTCAGTTTGGCTTTATTACGGCCGGTGCAGACATCGCAGATGCCGCAGGCCGGCGCGTCGTTTTCCCCAAAATAGGACAGGAGCTGTTGCGAGCGACAAAGCGGCGTCTCGGCGTAGTGGATGGCAGCCTTGATGCGCTCCAGGTGCCGGTTTTTGCGGAAGATGTAGAGCTGCTGATCGATAGCCAGGTTGTCGGGATCGGCGCGTTCCTGGAGGAAGATGAGCTGCGGCTCGTCACTCTGCGGCTGGTAATCGATGATGTTGTCCTGTTTCATTTTCAGGAAAGACTGTCGCAGTTCCGCGTCGGAGATTTTCAAAAAGCGGGCGAGCTGGGCTTCGCGCAGGTTGAGGTAGTTGCTGAAGGCGCCGTGGTAGGTACGCAGGACAGCCTTGAGCACCTTGTCCATTCTGGGATTGCGCAGCTGGTAGTCGTACAGTTCGTCTTTGGACACTTTGATGCGCAGGCTGGCGGGCTGGAAGACGGCGTCGCTCAGGGCGATCCAGCCGGCCTGTTCCAGGATTTTCAAGGCGTTGAAGGTCGGTACGATATCGAGCTGGAAGTTCTGGGTGAAATCGACGATATCGAAATTGAAGCTCTGCCCCCGGCCGCTGCCGGTGGCGAGCTGATAGTAGCTGCCCAGCGCGCGATATACGCGGCCGATTTCACTCATGGCGGGGTAGGAGAGTTCGAAGCGCCGTTCCAGGTTTCGGCGGTCGTAGTCGTTGTAGAGCAGGGTAGCGTAGGCTTTTTTGCCGTCGCGTCCCGCCCGTCCGGCCTCTTGGAAGTAAGCCTCCAGGCTGTCGGGCAGTTCCAGGTGTACGACCGTGCGCACATCCGGTTTGTCGATGCCCATGCCGAAGGCATTGGTGGAAACGATGATGCGTGTTTTGTTGCCCACCCAGGCATCCTGCTTCTCTGTGCGTTCCTGTGGGGAGAGGCCGGCGTGGTAAAAATCGGCCCGGATACCGCGGCGGCGCAGCATGATAGCAATTTCCTTGGTTTTGCGCCGGCTGCGTACGTAGACGATGCCGGAGCCGGGCACCTTGCGCAGGATGTCTACCAGCTTTTCTTCCTTGCCTTCCTCGTTCAGCACCACATAAGCGAGATTCGGGCGGGCGAAGCTTTTCTGGAGCACATTGGGCGCCCGGAATTCCAGTTTGTCCTGTATATCGGTGACCACTTCCGGCGTGGCGGTGGCGGTGAGCGCCAGTACGGGCACGCCGGGCAGCCATTCCCGGGCCTCGGCGATTTCCAGGTAGGCGGGCCGGAAGTCGTAGCCCCACTGGGAAATGCAGTGAGCCTCATCGACCGCAATCAGGCTGACATTCATGCGCTTGATGCGCTCGCGGGCGAGCTCGGTGCTCAGCCGCTCAGGCGAGAGATAGAGCAGTTTGGTATTTCCATAAACGCAATTATCCAGCAGCCGGTCGATGTCGCGGTAGCGCATGCCGGAATAGACGGCGACGGCCGCGATATTGCGGTTCTGCAGTTGCTGTACCTGATCCTTCATCAGGGCGATGAGCGGAGAGATAACGATGCAAATGCCTTCCTGCGCCAATGCCGGTACCTGAAAGCAAATGGACTTACCGCCGCCGGTGGGCATCAGGGCGAGGGTGTCCCTGCCGGCCAGTACGGATTCGATGATCTCTTCTTGAAGTGGGCGGAAGGAATCATATCCCCAGTAATTGCGCAGTATGTCGATGGGAGCTGTTGCCAAGTGTAATGTTTTTGTTACCCAGCAACAAATTTACAAAGAGTTTAGGAGTTTAGCGCGGTGCCCTGCCTACGGGCCGTGGCGACTAAACTAAACAGCCCCGGCGAAGCCGGAGGGTGCTAAACTTCTAAACTCAGATGATCGTCGAAATGCGGTCGCTGATCTTATTCTCATTCACGAAGAAGGCTTCCTCTTCGGCCGCCAGGTGCGCGACCAGATCTCCCACCTGCGAGCAGCCCATGGGGCGGGCGGGTTGCAGTTCCGGCGTACCCATACCTTTTTCGAGCACGAAGCGGATGGCGGCGCGAATGACTTCGGCCTCGGTATCCAGGCCGAAAGATTCGATCATCATGGCAGCGGAGAGGATGGTGGCCATCGGGTTGGCGATATTCTCTCCGGCGGCCTGCGGGAAGGAACCGTGGATGGGTTCGTACATGGAGGTGTGCAGGCCGATGGAAGCCGAGGGCAGCAGCCCCATAGAGCCGGCGATGACGCTGGCCTCGTCACTGAGGATGTCGCCGAACATGTTGCTGGTCAGTACCACGTCGAAGCGTTTCGGATATTGAATGATCTGCATGGCCGCGTTATCGACGAACATGAAATCAAGTTCCACATCGGGATAATCGCCGGCCAGCTCGCTGACTACTTCCCGCCACAGGCGGGAGGTTTCCAGCACGTTGGCCTTGTCGACCAGGGTGACTTTGCCGCGGCGCTTCCGTGCCTGTTCGAAGGCCAGCCGGGTGATGCGCTCGATCTCTTCGGTTTTGTAATAGCAAGTGTCGTAGGCGCTGTTTTCGTTTCTGCCTTTTTCACCAAAGTAGATGCCTCCGGTCAGCTCGCGGAAAATGACAAAATCGACACCCTGGATTTTATCCTCCTTAAGCGGGGAGAGATGTAAGAGCTTATCGTAAGCCGTCACCGGGCGGATATTGGCGTACAGGCCCAGACCCTGGCGCAGTTGCAGCAGGCCCTGTTCGGGGCGCACCTTGGCCTTGGGGTCGTTGTCGTATTTGGGATCACCGATGGCGCCGAAGAGAACGGCGTCGGCGTTGCGGCAGGCTTCCAGGGTGGTTTCCGGCAGGGGCTCGCCCGCCTGATCGATGGCCGCGGCGCCTACGTCGGCGTAACAGTATTCGAAATAGTGGCCGTAGCGGTCGCCGAGGGCGTCCAGCACTTTCACGGCTTGTTCGATGACTTCCGGTCCGATGCCGTCGCCCGGAAGTACGGCGATTTTCTTTTTCATAGCTTCCTTGTTTAGGGAGTAATGTGGGTTTGTTCAAATTCCTGGATTTGCTCTTTTTGGCTGAGCAGGTAGTCAATATCGTCGTAGCCGTTGATGAGGCACATTTTTTTGTACGGGTCGATATCGAACTTGGTTGCGATGCCGGCCGCCGGAACGCGTAGTTCCTGGGTTTCAAGGTCGATGATGAAGGCCGTCTTCGGATCGGCCTCGATGGCGCGGAAGAGCTGATCCAGCACTTCCGGCGACACCTGTACGGGCAGTAGCCCGTTGTTCAGCGCATTACCGCGGAAGATATCCGCGAAAAAGCTGGAGATGACCACGCGGAAACCGTAGTCGGACAGCGCCCAGGCGGCGTGTTCGCGGCTGGATCCGCAGCCGAAGTTGCGTCCGGCTACCAGAACGGCGCCTTCGTATAGTGGGTTGTTGAGAACGAAGTCCTGATTGATCTCTTCCTCTGTTTCGTAACGCCAGTCGCGGAACAGGTTTTCACCAAAACCTTCCCGGGTGGTCGCTTTCAGAAAGCGCGCCGGGATGATCTGGTCAGTGTCCACTTCCTCGATGGGCAAAGGGACGGCGGTGGATATGAGTTTTTTAAATTTTTCCATGTGCTGGGTGGATGCTAAGTTTGTGCTGAGTGGATGCTAAGTGGATGTTTACCCTGCGGAATTCGCAAAGCGACTATTCCACAGGGTGAACCCGACCAGATCGCGGAGCGATCTGGGCGGGCTAGGTTGATGCTTTGGCTTCCGAGGCTTGGCGGCCGTTATGTTCTATCGTTTTCCGCACGTCGACGATTTTACCGGTGATGGCGGTGGCGGCGGCCATTAGCGGGCTGGCCAGGATAGTGCGTGCGCCGGGGCCCTGCCGTCCTTCGAAGTTGCGATTGGAGGTGGAGACGCAGTATTCGCCTTTCGGCACTTTATCCTCGTTCATGCCCAGGCAGGCCGAGCAGCCGGGCTCGCGGAAGTCGAAGCCGGCTTCGCGGAAAATGAGGTCAAGCCCTTCACGGCGGGCCTGTTCTTCCACTTGTTTGGAGCCGGGAACGACCATGACTTTGACATTGCCGGCCTTCTGTTTACCACGGATATAGTCGGCGACCAGTCGCAGGTCTTCGATCCGGGAGTTCGTGCAGCTGCCGATAAAGACGTAGTTGATGGGCTTGCCCAGCAGCGATTCGCCGGCCTGGAAGCCCATGTAATCGAGCGACTTGCGGAAGGTTGTTTGGTTGTCTACCGATTCCAGCTCCGGGATGTGGTCTTGTACGCGGATACCCATGCCGGGGTTGGTACCGTAGGTAACCATGGGGGCGATATCCTCGGCGCGGTACCGGTATTCGGTATCGAAGACGGCGTCTTCGTCGGAGTAAAGTGTTTTCCAGTATTCGACGGCGCGTTCGAAGTCTTTTCCCCGGGGAGCGAATTCGCGGCCGCGGATGTATTCAACGGTGGTTTCGTCCGGGGCGATCATACCGCCGCGGGCTCCCATTTCGATGCTCATATTGCAGATGGTCATGCGGGCCTCCATGGAAAGAGAGCGGATGGCCGAGCCGGCGTATTCGACGAAGTGGCCGGTACCGCCGCTGGCCGACAGCCGGGAGATGATGTAGAGGATAATATCTTTGGAAAATACGCCTGCCGGCAGTTCGCCGTCGATGGTAATGCGCATTCGTTTGGGTTTGTTTTGTAACAAACACTGAGTGGCCAGCACCTGTTCGACCTGGCTGGTGCCGATGCCGAAGGCGATGCAGCCGAAGGCGCCGTGGGTGGAGGTGTGGCTGTCGCCGCAAACGATGGTCATGCCGGGTTGGGTGATGCCCAGTTCCGGACCGATGACGTGGACGATGCCCTGGTAGGGGTGGCCGAGGCCATAGAGTTCGATGCCGAATTCGCGGCAGTTTTCGGTAAGCTTATCAACCTGAAAACGGGACAATTTTTCCCGGATGGGGAGGTGTTGGTTTTTGGTCGGTACGTTGTGGTCGGCCGTGGCGACGGTTTTGTCGGGCCGGAATACCGGGATGTCTCTTTTTTTCAGGCCGGCGAAGGCCTGCGGGCTGGTTACTTCGTGGATGAAGTGGCGGTCTATGTAGAGCACTTCGGCGCCTCCTTCTACGGAGTTGACCACGTGCGCATCCCATATTTTGTCAAAAAGTGTTTTGCCCATGGGGAATATTATCTTGGAATTAAAGATTGATAAATAGTGGTACTGTTGGGTAAAGATGCTACAATTTTACAAAAACGAATGACTTAGAAGATTTGTCCTCTAAGCCATCCATTTTTTTGTGTGCTAAACCATTATCGTACGGCTGCCGCAATATTCTGTTCCGCCAGGATGCCGTGCAGGTCGTCGTCGCTGACTTCCTTTTTAATATCGGCGACATCGAGGAACTTAGCGTAAACGACGTCCAGCTGATTTTTAGTGAGATTGAACCCAATATTTTTGGCCCGGTAAGCCAGGGCGGCGCGTCCGCTGCGGGCTGTCAAGACGATTTTGGAGTGATCGACACCGACTTCAAGCGGGTCGATGATCTCGTAGGTATCGCGTCGCTTGATGACGCCGTCCTGGTGTATGCCCGAAGAGTGGGCAAAGGCATTGGCGCCGACGATGGCCTTGTTGGGCTGTACCGGCATGCCCATGCGCTCGGAAACGAGGCGGCTGACCGGATAGAGCTTTTTGGTGTTGATGTGGGTGTAGCAGCTCATATCGTCGTGCTGCCGCATGATCATAACCACTTCTTCCAGGGAGGTGTTGCCGGCCCGTTCTCCGATGCCGTTGATGGTGCACTCGATTTGCCGGGCGCCGTTCTGAATGCCGGCGATGGAGTTGGCGGTGGCCAGCCCCAGGTCATTGTGGCAGTGTGTCGAAAGGATGGCCTTGTCTATGCCTTTGACATTCTCCTGCAGGTAGCGGATCTTGGCGCCGTACTCTTCCGGCAGGCAGTAGCCTGTCGTATCGGGGATGTTGAGCACAGTGGCGCCGGCTTTAATGACGGCCTCGATAACGCGGGCGAGGAACTCGTTGTCCGTCCGTCCGGCGTCTTCGGCGTAGAATTCGACGTCTTCTACAAAGCTCTTGGCGTACGTGACCGCGCCGACAGCCCGTTCTATGATCTGATCCTGGGTGGCGCGTAGTTTGTACTTGATGTGGGTTTCCGAAGTACCGATGCCCGTGTGGATGCGGGGGCGCTTTGCGTATTCCAGGGCCTCGGCAGCTATCTTTATGTCGTTGGGCACCGCCCGGGAAAGACCGCAGACAACGGGCTCATTTACCGCCTTGCAAATGGCTTCCACCGAGCGAAAGTCACCAGGGCTGGAAACGGGGAAACCGGCTTCGATGATATCCACGCCGAGTGCTTCCAGCTGCTGTGCAATTTCTACTTTCTGGTCGGTGTTCAATTTGCAGCCGGGTACCTGCTCTCCATCTCGCAATGTCGTATCAAAGATGTGAATTCTCGTACCGCTCATGAAATCTGAGATTTTTGAAATAAAGTGTAAGTTTGCTTGCTTCAAAGATATCTGCTCGGCAAGGCGGCAAAAAATCAAATTAGTAAATTACTCCAAGATCGAAGACGAATCGGATGTGCTTAAACAATTGATTATCAACTAACTGTAAAATTAGGTGCTACAATGCCTAAACAAAAGACCGACGACCTTATTCAACTGATTCTATCGCTTACGAGGGCCGAAAAGCGGCATTTCCGCCTTTTTGTGCGCCGAAACCAGGCCTCTGACGATATTTTATTTCTGCAGCTGTTTGATTTTTTGGACAAACACAAGGAGTACGATGAGCGGTTGATTTTGAAAAAATTGCCGGGTATCAAGAAACGTCAGCTGTCTAATCTTAAGGCGCATTTGTACAAACAACTGCTCATCAGTTTGCGCCTCTTGAATACCAATCATGTCAATGATATTCAAATCCGGGAGCTGATCGATTTCGCCCGGGTGCTATATAATAAAGGTTTGTACCGGCAAAGCCTGGATGTGCTGGATAAAGCCAAGACCAGAACGCGGGATGGATTTTACCACGCCCAGCATCTGGAGATATTGGAATTTGAAAAGCACATTGAAGGGCAGTACATCACGCGCAGCATTGAGGGGAGGGCGGGAGAACTGACGGAGGAGACAGAGGAGTTGACCAGAACGATTGATAAGACGAATGCCTTTTCCAACCTGTCTCTTCAATTGTACGGGCTCTATCTTCAGGTCGGTTACGTGCGCAATTCCAGGGACTATGCCCTTGTTACGGATTTCTTCCGCCTAAACCTCCCGGCCATCCGCTTTGAGGAACTGGATTTTATGGGCAAGCTTTATTATTGCCAGTCTCACGTCTGGTATTATTATATCACCCAGGATTTTGCCTACTGCTACCGCTACGCTCAAAAGTGGGTGGATCTTTTCCATCAGCATCCGGAGATGAAGGAGCTATATACGCCGCTTTATCTGAAGGGGTTGCACAACCTGCTCAACGCCTTGTTCAATGTATTGCACCACGAAAAATTCGCAGAGGTGCTACAGGAACTGGAGCGCTTTCCGCAGGATTACGACATTCGCGGCGTCAAGAATATCGAAGGCCTGTACCATCTTTACTGGTATATCCACCACATCAAGAAGCACTTTGTGGAAGGCACCTTCTCGGAGGGCGTCGGTCTGGTGCCCGACCTGATGCGCATTATCGAGTCGGACAAGTACAACTGGGACAATCACCGGGTTATGGTGTTTTATTACCGCATCGCGGCCCTTTACTTCGGCAGCGGCGATCACGACAATGCCATCCATTATCTGAACCTGATCATCAATCAAAAAAATCCGGACTACCGCGCCGATATTCAGTGTTTTGCCCGCATTCTGAGCCTGATCGCCCACTTCGAACTAGGCAACGCCCAGCTCGTAGAATACCAGGTGAAATCGGTCTACCGCTTCCTGGCTAAGATGGAAGAGTTGCACGCCGTGCAAAAGGAGATCTTCCGCTTCCTTCGCCGCACCCCCAAGATCCGGGAGGGGCAACTGCGAGAGGAGTTCATCGCATTACACGACAAGCTGGTGGAACACGAACGGGATCCTTACGAAAAACGCCCCTTTCTGTACCTGGATATCATCTCCTGGCTGGAAAGTAAGATCGAGGAGCGCCCGGTGCAGGATATCATACACGATAAATTTCTGCGCCGGCAGGCGAGCGCGGACAGGGTTTGGAGATGAATGTTTTAGTTCCTGAGTTTTTGGGTTCCTGGGTTCTTGTGTTGCCGCAGGTCTTCGTTTCCTTTGCCCGTTAAAATAGAATCGCCGGGCATGAGAGAACTATTGCGGTGGAATGCGGTTTTTCCAATTGAGTGGAATGATGCCCGTCCTCTTCTCGTTCTACGTCAAAAGAAAAAACTCATGCTGAAAAACTTGCTTCCCCTCCTAGGCTTTTTCTTTACTTTCTCTTCCGTACAGGCTCAGGTATTCGGTGTGGTCACCGATGAAGCGGGCGAACCGCTGTCCTTTGCCAGCGTCTATATCCAGGGGACCTCCCAGGGTACGACGACCAACATAGAAGGCGAATATGAATTGGCACTGGCGCCGGGGGATTATCAGTTGGTTTTTCAATATGTAGGATATGAGCAGCGGGTAGAACAAGTGAAATTGGGGACAGAACCGCTGGAACTGGATGTCGTATTGCGGGAGGAAACCTATCAGCTTGACGAAGTTGTCGTACGCGCCGATGCGGAGGATCCGGCCTACGCGGTAATCCGTGAGGCGATCGCGAAGCGGAAGTACTACCGCGACCTGGTGCAGGCCTACCGCGCCGATGTTTATATTAAGGGTAACATCGGGTTTCTGGATGCGCCGGAGCGTTTTATGGGACAAGAGATCGGCGATATGATGGGCAGCCTGGACTCCAACCGGCAGGGCATCATCTATTTGTCGGAGTCCCAGTCGAAGCTGTACTTTCAGGAACCCGACCGGATGAAGGAGGAGGTGGAATACACCAAAGTCAGCGGTAACGACAACGGCTTCGGCTTCAACAGCGCCGCGGCCATGGACTTCAACCTCTATGAAAATTACAGCTTGCTGGGGAGGCAGATTATCTCGCCGATCGCCTCCAATGCGCTTTCCTATTACGACTACGAACTGGAAGGCACGCTATTTGACAAAGACGGTCGCCTGATCAACAAAATCCGATTGATTCCAAAGCGAAGCGAGGATCCGGTTTATCGCGGGCATGTGTACATCGTCGAGGAACTCTGGCTGATTCAGACCGCCGAGCTGCTCATTCTGAAGGGAGCCATGAAGCAACCGGGATTGGACTCCCTCTGGATCAGGCAGGTGCACGTTCCGGTAAATAAGCCCGATGTGTGGCGGATCTTCTCCCAGTCGATTCGTTTGCAGGCGGGGCTGTTCGGCTTTAAAGTCGGCGGCAACTTCTCCGCCGTCTATTCCGACTACGAGCTGGACCCGGATTTTCCGGAAGGATTCTTTGATAATGAGGTGTATAAGGTAGAAGAAGGAGCAAACGATAAAAGCCTGACCTACTGGGACAGTATCCGGCCCATACCGCTGACGCGGCAGGAATCGATTGATTACGTGCGTAAAGACAGCCTGCAGGAGTTGCGCAACTCCAAACCCTACCTGGATTCGGTGGACCGGGTCAATAACCGCTTCCGTTTTTTTGATCTGTTTGCCGGCTACGAATATAATAACAGCTACCAAAACCGCTCGCTGTCGGTGGGTTCCCCACTGACGACGCTTCAGTTCAATACCGTGCAGGGCTTCAATGCCGACCTGAATATTACTTACCGCCAGGAATACGGCGATCTGGGTTTACGCTGGCTGGAACTGCGCCCTACAATCAACTACGGCTTTTCCGATAATCGCCTGCGGGGGACACTGGGCTTCACCTACCGCTTCAACCAGGTCGACCGGGCACAACTGACGCTGGAAGGCGGCGTGGATGCCGGGCAGTTTAACCGGGAAGCGCCGATCAGCAAAACGCTCAATACGCTGTACTCCCTCTTCGGCCGCCGGAATTATATGAAAATTTACGACCGCAGTTTCGGCCGCGCACAGTATCAGCAGGAACTGGTCAATGGTGTTTTTCTGCGTACTTACCTGGATTATGCACGACGCAGTCCCCTGGTCAACCGTTCCGGCTACGCTTTCAGCGATTTTGCCGGAAGGGAGTATGACTCCAATGATCCGCGTGATCCAGAGAATTTTGCGCCCTCCTTCGAGGAAACGCAAGCCCTGGAATGGGGGCTCAGCCTACGCCTGCGCTACAAACAGAAATACATCAGCTATCCGGACCGCAAGTTTATTCAGGGCTCCGCCCTGCCCGACTTCTGGATCGACTATCGCAAGGGAATCAAAGGGCTGGGAAGTGATGTGCAATACGATCAGCTCTCACTGCGCCTGCAGGAAGATTATCTGCCCGCAGGCGTCTGGGGCTACCTGCGCTTCCGCGTAGAGGGGGGGACTTTCCTGAACCGCGACTCCCTGCAGTTTATGGACTTCCAGCACTTCAACGGCAACCAGACCATCTTCGGCAACCCGGAGCGCTACCTCAACAGCTTTATGCTGCTGCCTTACTACGAGCGCAGCACCACGGCTAACTTCCTGCAGGCCCATCTGGCGCACCACTTCGATGGCTTCCTGCTCGATAAGATCCCCGGCCTCCGCAGGCTGGGGCTGAGCTCAGTACTGGCCGCTTCCTACCTCTATACCGCCGACCGCGGCTCCTATCTGGAAATAAATTTCGGCCTCGACAACCTGGGCTTCGGCCCCCTGCGTCTGTTCCGGATAGACGCTGTGGCGAGTTATGTGCCTTCCGGTAAATGGGACTTCGGAATGATGATCGGGCTGAAGCTGCCGTGAACTGGGCGGGCTGGATGTGCATCTGGGCGGATTTTGAATGGGAAGGGGATGCTAAGTGGATGGGTGGATGCCAGGGAGTACAGACGAAGCCAAAAAGTTCTATTTGCTCCGCTCGGAACTGCCAGCTGCTCCCTGTCTACTCCTGCCTGGTTCCCGGGGGTGACAAAAGTCAGTGTAGAACAGTCCCCAACAGGCGTATTTTACGGTGATATTTTATTTTCTTCGGCATCGAAATTTTCCACCCGGTTTTGAGCCAACGGCCAACAGCTAACCGCGGTATTAAATTCAACCCTAGACTATGCTCTCTGACCCAACCATACTGTCTTTTGTTATTATCGTCAACCTCATTGCGGCCGGCATGACCTGGCTGGCCTGGCGGCGGCCCAACTGGGGGCGCTTTCTCTTCGGAGGCATGTTTTTGCTCGCCGGCTTTTTCAATCTCTTCTACGCCCTCAACGACCCGGAAGAGTATGTCTACTATGCCGAGTTCGCCTTCTGGGAAAGGTATCGCGATTTTATCATCGGTGCTTTTGCCGATCATGCGCAACTGTACCTCACCCTGATCGCTATTGCGCAGGTATTCGTAGGGGTTGCTCTGTGGGGTAGGGGCCGTCTTTTCGAAGTGGCAGCACTTATGGGCGTCGTCTTCCTCATCGCTATTGTCCCGCTGGGATACGGTGCTGCTTTTCCCGCGCCAATCATTATGGCCATCGGTTCTTTCCTGCTCTACAAATATCATGCTGACCAGACCCTGTGGATGCGTTGGATGGGAAGGGCGGTGTAGCTGGATGCTGGATGCTGGATGCTGGGTGCCTGGCGCTAGCCTGGAATATTCCCTGGATAGGCCCCGCTAAGCTCCTTCCGACTTCTCGGAGCGAAGAGCCGTATGGCCCACTTCAATTTGGGTGCTGGATGCTCGATGCTGATGGGGCATTAAGCCCATGGTCGATGGTCCATAGCCGGGGCAAATACGCCGTAGGCATTTGAACGAGGAGTTGGTTTTTTAAGTAACTGTTTAAGTTACTGGAAGCTGACAGAAAAACAATTAAGCTTGAAATGAGACGGAAGAATTCTGATAATTCACTGGTCTGCTGGTTTTTATATCTCTGTGAAGCCCGAAGCCCACCTGTCTTTAGCTGGTGGGTAGTTCACCAATTGAACTTCCTTAAGAAGGAGAACGGGCAAACACTCAAGCCCCAAGATCCCTTTCCCGTCGTCCTGAAATCGTATTCCAGGTGCGGATCAGGAACACGCCGGCGACGGTAGCCACTGCCGTGCCGATGAGTCCGTTGGTGAACTCGCCGTAGATGAAGAAGCCTGTAGCGAACAGTGCGCCGTAGACGAGGAAGATTCCCGCGAACATACAAGCCAGTTCCAGGGGAAGCTGTCCCGGTTTAATCTCTTCGGGTTCCAGGTCGCCGTCGGCGAGGCCCTGCTCGATAATGGGGCGCCAGCCGGCGGGGTGGGGTTTGATCAGGCGGTAGAACTCGATGGCCGTTTCCTGGTCGGTGGGTTTGGTGAGGAAGGTGACGATCAGCCAGGCGGCGGTGGTAACGCCGATGCCGGTCAGCAATTTAATATGGGAGGGCACCTCCGGGAAACCGATCTCGAAGACCAGGGCGATGACGAAAGAGACGATCATGGCGGAGATTTCTGTCCAGGCGTTGATGCGCCACCAGAACCAGCGCAGGATGAAGATGAGGCCGGTGCCGGCGCCGATCTGAAGCAGGATGTTAAAGGCTTGCAGGGCATTGCTGAGGGCCAGGGCCAGCAAAGCGGCCAGGATCATGAGCAGTACGGTGGAGATACGGCCCCAGGCGACCAGCTGTTTTTCGGTAGCTTCGGGATTGACAAATCTTTTGTAAAAATCGTTGACCACGTAGGAGGAGCCCCAGTTCAGGTGTGTAGAGATCGTCGACATAAAGGCGGCGATGAGCGAGGCAATGACCAGGCCCAGCAGCCCCGCAGGCAGAAAGGTGAGCATGGCGGGGAAGGCCAGGTCATCGTTGATCACATTGGCATTGACATCGGGGAAGGCCGCCTGCAGGGATTCCAGGTCGGGAAATACAATCACCGAGGCCAGGGCGATCAGCAACCAGGGCCAGGGGCGCAGCGCGTAGTGCGCGATATTGAAGAACAGCGTGGCCGCCACGGCGTTGGTTTCGTCCTTTGCGGAAAGCATGCGCTGTACGATGTAGCCGCCGCCGCCGGGCTCGGCGCCGGGATACCAGACGCTCCACCACTGTACGGCCAGCGGGATGATGAACAGCGGGACCAGTACTTCCATATTGTTGAAATCCGGGACGAAGTCGAGCTTTGGCGCTACCGCTTCGTGCGCCAGCAAGTTGCTCAATCCGCCGACCTCGGGAAGGTTGACGATGATGATGGCCGCCCAGACGACACCGACCATAGCGATGATAAACTGGAAAAAGTCGGTCAGGATTACCCCGCGCAGACCGCCCAGTGAGGTATACACGACCGTCACCAGGGAGGCGATCAGCACGGTTTGCACCGGGCTGAGTCCCAGCAAGGTGCCGCCTATCTTAATAGCCGCCAGCGTAACGGAGGCCATAATCATGACGTTGAAGAACACCCCGAGATAGATGGCCCGGAAACCGCGCAGGAAAGCTGCGGCTTTGCCGTGGTAGCGCAACTCGTAGAACTCCAGATCGGTGAGGATGCCGGAGCGTCGCCAGAGCTTGGCGTAGACGAATACCGTCAGCATACCCGTGAGCAGGAAGGCCCACCACTGCCAGTTGCCGGCAATGCCGTTCTTGCGAACGATGTCGGTGACCAGGTTGGGGGTGTCGGCCGAAAAGGTGGTGGCGACCATAGAGACGCCGAGCAGCCACCAGGGCATATGCCGCCCGGAGAGGAAAAACTCGGCGTAGCTCTTGCCCGATTTGCGGGAAGCCCAGAGGCCGATCAGCAGTGAGATGATAAAGAAGCCGAAGACAAAAGACCAATCTAAAGTCGTTAGGTTCATTGTTGTGGGTTTGTGCTGTTTTTCAACTGATCGTGCGATGGTTTTTATGGTTGCACGGTTGCATGGCTTTATGGTTGTCAATTACCCACCCCCGCGGCCATGAATTCAGGCGGCGTCCTGGGAGGCGCTGCCTGAAGGGGTTATGCTGGTCAAAAAAGAAGGGGCTCACAGCGTAAGCCCTTCCACTCAAAAAGAACAGTAATGTATGAACTTTATTTTTATACTAAGCTAGTTGGTTGGAGAATCCTCTCCACCCAGTTTGCGTCAAGTATGATCAATTAAACTTCCAGCGGACGAATGCTTCCATGGCTTCGTATTCGGCCAGGCCGAGGCGGCGATAGGTTTCGGCAGTGGCGCGGTTGCGATCTTCGGCGCGCTGCCAGAATTCGCGTTCGTCCTGTCCGGGGAAGGGCGGGCGGTCTTTTTGCGATTGGTGCATAAAGATAGCCCGGCGTTTTTTGGCCAGCTCCTTGGGGCTGAGCGGTACACACATCTCGATTTCATAAACGCTCCACTCGTGCCAGGCGCCGCGATAGAGCCATAGCCAGCAGTCCTTCATCCATTTTTTATTCTTGAGTTTTTTCGTGGCTTCGAAGATGGACTCCAGGCATACACGGTGTGTGCCATGGGGGTCGGCCAGGTCGCCGGCGGCGTACATCTGATGAGGTTGCACCGCTTCGAGCAGTTCCGCCACGATATTGATATCCGCTTCACCAAGGGGTTTTTTACGGGAGCGGCCGGTTTCGTAGAAAGGCATATCGAGAAAATGGATGTGGTCATCGTCCAGGCCGCAGAAGCGGGCGCCGGCGCGGGCTTCTCCCCGGCGCATGAGCCCCTTGATCGTACGCAGTTCGGGGATGTCCACCTGGTTCGGTTTCTTATTATTCAGGAACCTGAGGACCTTTTTATAAATTTTGTCGATATCCTTGTTTTCAGATTCTATCCCTTGCCGTTCACTGAACTCTTTGTAGAATTCCATGAAGCGCAGGGCGTCGTGGTCGTGTACGGCGATATTGCCGGAAGTCTGGTAGGCGACGTGCACGTCGTGACCCTGTTCTACCAGGCGCAGGAAGGTGCCGCCCATGGAGATAACGTCGTCGTCGGGATGTGGGCTGAAAATGATGACCCGCTTTTTGGCCGGTGTCGCCCGCTCGGGGCGGGTACTGTCGTCGGCCTTCGGTTTGCCGCCCGGCCAACCTGTAATCGTATGCTGAAGCCGGTTGAAGATGCGGATGTTGATATCATAAGCCGAGGCATACTCGACGATCAGGTCGCTGAGACTGTTTTCGGCGTAATCCTCATCGGTGAGCTTAAGGATGGGTTTGTCGACCTGCTGTGACAACCAGACGACAGCTTTGCAGATCAGGTCTTCATCCCAGTTGCACATGCCGATCAGCCAGGGGGCCCTGAAGCGGGTGAGTTCTTCGGCAGCCCCCCGGTCGAGAATGGCTTTAACATTATCGTGCTTTTGCAGAAAAGTAGCCGGGACCTGCGCAGTCACCTTTCCTTCGATGGTTTTTCTCAGCACTTCAGCCTTGTGCTGTCCCCATCCCAGCAGATAGATAGATTTAGCCTTCAGAATCGTTTGTATACCCATGGTGATAGCCCGGTAAGGGACATCCTCTTCGCGCTGAAAGTCTTTGAGCGCGTCGCGGCGGGTGATGTTATCGAGTCGCACCATCCGGGTTTCGGAGGATTCCCAGCTACCCGGTTCGTTGAACCCTATGTGCCCGGTACGGCCGATGCCGAGGAGCTGTATGTCGATACCCCCTTCTTCCTCAATTCTTTTCTCGTACTGTTCGCAGTAGCGTTCGACTTCGTCGAGGGGAATGGTGCCATCCGGAATATGCACATTCTCCCACTTGATGTCGACGTGATCAAAGAGGTACTCCTTCATAAAGCGCACGTAGCTCTGTTGGGCTTCGGGCTGCATGGGGTAATACTCGTCGAGGTTGAAGGTGATGACGTTTTGAAAACTCAGGTCTTCCTCCTTGTGCATACGCACCAGTTCGTCGTAGACTTTGATCGGCGTAGAACCGGTAGCCAGTCCTAGTACGGTATTTTCTCCCTCCTGCTGCCGTTGCCGGATGGTCAGCGCGATGGAGCGGGCTACGTGTTTGGAAGCTTCCCGGGAATCTTCCCATACCTTGGTGGGGATCTTTTCAAAAGACCGGAGTTGGTACTTCAGGTAGTCCATGTTGAAATTGTTGGCGCCTGCGGTCATAGTATTTTTTCTTTTTGATTGTGCAATGCTAGGGAGGCGGCTCCGAGCAGGGCGGCATCGTTGGCTCCCAATTGAGACGGCAACACCCGGATCTTTCCCTTCATCAGATAGAGGACTTGTTGATCCAGAAAAGCTGCGGTTGGGGCCAACAACAGATCGCCGGCTTGCGCCAGCCCGCCGGAAAGAAATACCGCTTCCGGATCAAAGGCGGCGGCGAGGTCCGCAATTTTGAGTGCCAGTATTTCAGCTGTTCTGCGAAAGGCTTCGATGGCTACTTCGTCGCCCCGGCCGGCCGCTTCGTATATATGCCGCGCCGTCATCTCTGCGAAACTGAAGTGGCGCAGCTCACTTTTTGTAAGCTCTCTGCCCAGCAGCTCGAATACGGTTCGCTTAATTCCCGTGGCAGAGACATAGGTTTCAAAACAACCCCGCCGGCCACAGCCGCAGCGGCGCCCGTCCGGGGTGACAGTGATGTGCCCCAGTTCACTGGCCAGCCCGTGCTCGCCACGCACCAACTGCCCGTTGATAAAAAAGCCGCAGCCAAGGCCGGTACCCAGCGTCAAAAGTAAAAAGTTTTGCATGTCCACGGCTCCGCCAAAAAGGTGTTCTCCCAGCGCAGCTGCATTGGAATCTTTGATCAAATAAGCGGGAACTTCATAATGGCGGGCAAAGATATCTCTGATAGGAACTGCTTCCTTAATGAGCAGGTTGGCGGTGCGCTCAATAGTACCCAGCCGTTCATTGCAGCCGGGAGCACCGATTCCTATGCCGGCCAGTTCGGGATTACCCTGCTCCTGCAGCAGCTGATCAATCTGATCATAAATGGCCTGAAAATATGCCTTAACACTTTGGCTGGATTGCGTAGATAGTTCTTTTCGGGAAATAATGACTCCTGAGGAAGACACCAGCGCTATCTTGGTAACGGTTCCCCCAATATCAATACTTGCGGCGAATTCCAAATTTTTGTTCGTTTACAGTGTACAACAATGTATATTCAATTTCGGGCCAGCAGCAAATATAGGGATATTATAATAAAGGTGTGTGCGAACACAATGGAAATGTATATTTTCGTGTTCGCACACATAGAAAATTTTATATTTTTGTTGCCGCAGCAGGTCACTTTTATGTAATTGATTGTAACTTTTTCCCGGCGCAATATATACATCTTGTAGTAGATTGTGCTGCCTAGTGCCGAAGCCACTAGTACACAGTGTATTAGTGCGCCGCGCACAAGGTTGCCGGAATGCTTCGCGGCGTTTTCCGGGCGGAGCCGGAGCAGAAACGAACGGGGTTGAAGCGCCCTTGTACCACCTAAAATCAACACGATTAAATGGAAAAGCGCATTAGAATTAAAGATATTGCTGAAAAGGCAGGTGTGTCAACCGGTACTGTTGATCGCGTTATTCATCGCAGAGGAAATGTATCAAAAAAGGTGGAGGAGAAGGTTCGGCGTGTGATGAAGGAACTCAACTACAAACCAAATATCATTGCCAGCACGCTGGCTTATAACCGCACTTACCGGATCGCTACCCTGTTGCCGGATTATCGCAGCGACCCCTATTGGGAGCAGCCGCGCCTGGGCGTGGACCGGGCCTTCGATACCTTGCAACACTACAATATGGTCTGGGAACCGCATTATTTCCATCTCAACAGACCGGCTGATTTTAAAGCGAAGGCAGAAAAAATTCTGAATATGCGTCCGGATGCGGTATTGCTGGCGCCGGTTTTTCTACGCGAAGGGCTCTGGCTGATCGACCGTTGCCGTCAGGCGGGTATCCCTACCGTAAAAATCAATACGGACATTGATGAGGATCACTCCCTGTGTTACGTAGGGCAGGATTCTTACCAAAGTGGGGTGCTGGCGGGTAAGCTGCTCAGTTTTTTCCTGGGGAAAGCCGAACTGGCCATGATTTTGAACCTGGATAAAGAAACGACCAGCGCCCAGCATCTCATCGATAAGGAGCGGGGAATAAGGGATTATTTCTCCCGCATTTACGACCGGCAGGAAAAGGTCATCAAATCCGAGTTCGCCGATTTTGATCAACCTAAGCGCATGTGCGATTTTCTGATGGAAAAGTTAGATGCTTTTCCTCAGCTCAAGGGGATCTTTGTTACTAACTCCCGTTCCTACAAGGTGCTCGAATGTCTCTCTCCGGAAATGGCCGGTGAATTACGCATAGTCGGGTTTGATTTGCTGAACCAGAACCTACGTTACCTGCGGGAGAACCGCATTGCTTTTCTCATCAATCAAAATCCGGTGCAGCAGGGGTACCAGGGCATTATGAATCTGTATACCCATCTCGTACGTAAGGAAGAGGTGGAGCCCATTCAATACCTGCCTCTGGATATTGTGGTGACGGAAAATGTGGATTACTACCTGAAACGGGAAGAGGAGTTTCAGGTGGTGGTGTAAAAGGGCTGTTCCAGGCGGTTTTGCCAAGGTGCTTTCTCCCAGCCGCTACTGCAGGCCACCGGATATTCGCTTACAGGGACGCCACCGTCTCTTTCAGTCTGTTTTCAACCTGACCGGCTAATTCTTTGAGTTCCGGGTTTTCCACAGCGGTCATTGAAGCTACAGGGTTGATCGCTGCTACTTCAACTTTGCCGTCCTCCCTCTCTTGTACGATCACGTTGCAAGGCAACATTGTACCAACCTTGTCTTCTTTTTCCAGTGCTTCGAAGGCGAAATTGGGATTACAGGCGCCCAAAATTTTGTAAGGGCGGAAATCTTTGTCAAGTTTCTTCTTGAAAGTCTCCTTCAGATCGATTTCGGTAATGATGCCGAAGCCCCTGTCTTTGAGGGCCTCAGTAGTTTTTTCTATCGCATCATTGAAGCTGGTATTCAAGGTTTTGCTGAAATAATATTGCATGGTGAAAGTTGTTTTGTTCAATGGTTTTTTTTCGTTGCGAGAAGCCAGGCTGCTTGCAAGAACCTAAATCTCTTTTTTCACAAAGGATGGGGTGAACTTGTTCAAGATCTTTTTCCTTTTCTGACGAGGCCCAATACCTGAGATAAAATGTGCCCGCTTCCTAAGAATCCTGTAGCGGGGCAGATGGGTAGTTCCCGGTTAGCAGGGGAGTGTCGGCCAGGCCTGCGGACGGCAAATAGTAAGAGCGAACAGGCCGCTTCAGTTTATCATCGTCACATCTCCACTCACTGTCACTGCGCTTCCGTCGATCAGCTCCAGTTCGGCGGCAAAGATGTAGACCCCGCTGTCGAGTTTGCGGCCCTGGTAAAAGCCGTCCCAACCAAAACCGGGGTCGTTGGGATGGATGTTCTGCACGTCGTAGATCAGACTGCCCCAGCGATTGAAAACGCGGAAATAGCGCACATTAGCTACCGAGGGACCGGCGTAGATCATAAGCACATCATTGACGCCATCGTTGTTGGGAGAAAATGCATTGGGTATAAAGACCTGCTCCTGCCGTTGCAGCCGGATATTAATCTCTCCGCTGGCGCGGCAGCCGTTGACATCGGTGATGGTGACGCGGTAGGTGTTGGATTTCATAGGCTGGACAATACCGCTAAGGCAATTGTCGCAATCCGGCAGCGCCGGTTCCCAGCGCATCGAGTCGATTTGATCGGAAGAGATGTTGGTGAGGGCTTCCAGGCGAATGCTGTCGCCCAGGGGAACGAGTGGTGTTTCTCCCGGATAGTTGCTGCTGATAGCTGCCGTCAACTCAATGGGGTATTCGATGATCACCTCTTTTTCTTCGGTACAGCCATTAGCGTCTTCCACGGTAAGGGTATAGGCGCCAGGGGCAAGATTACTGAATTGTTGTTGGGAGCTAAGCCCACCGCCGTTGAGACTGTAAAGGAAAGGACCGCTCCCGTCGGCCACGCTGTCGACGCGGATGGCGCCGTCGGCATCGCCGTAGCAGCTCACAGGAATAACGCTGACGGCTGTAAGGGGTTGTGTGATGTTGGAAGTTACTGTGACTTCATCGCTGTTGCTACAGCCGCTTTGATTATCGGTGACCTCCAGCCGGTAGACGCCGGTCTGATCTGTCGTCAGTACCGGCTCTGTGCCGTTTCCTAACGGTTGGTCATTGGAATCGTACCACTGCTGCGTTAGGTCGGCGCCAGGATCGTTCACCGGGCGTCCGATCGTCACGGTGGGCACGATGCAGTCCAGTGCCTGGTCGGGACCCGCATCGGCGGGCGGGGTTTGGGCGAGGGTTATTTCGATCGTAGTGCCCGCATTCGGACAGGCGCCGCCGGTATCGAATGCGTAGCGGAAAGCGTAGACGCCACTGCTTTGCCCGCTGAGGTCGATCACGCCTTTTTCGTTATCAAAGGAACCGGGTAGGGACGGACTGGCGGAAGTTTCTATCCACAATCCGCCGGGATCAGCGCCCTCCAGCAAGCGGTTCAGTTCGATGATAGTGTCCACGCTGCTGCAGAAAGTGGGATTGTCGAGCGCGGTTCCGCTTGAGGGCGCGGCTACGATCTCCAGATCATAACTACTTTCGGCGTTGCAACCCTCCTGGGTAACCTGATAGCTGACGGTATGCGTACCGGTTGCGAGTTCCCCCGGTGTTATGCTGGCGGCTGCCTGTCCATCCACCTGCCAGGAACCGCCGGGCGTAGTTTCCGGCAGCAGCCAGCTGTCGAGCGCAATGGCAGGTTCCTCCTGACACAGCGTGGCCGGGACCGCTACTTCCGGGTTCAGAGAAACAGGCGTGACAATGACCTCATCGGTGACTTCGACTACCGGGGCGAAGAAAAAGTCGTCTAGCGCAAAGTCGTTACCACTGTCGGAGGGGTTAGCGTCTACGAGGCAGATATCGGCGCTGCCGGCGTTACCCGACTCCCAGAAAGTGGTGAACTGATACCAGGTGCACTGTTCCTGTGGCGGATTGAAGCGGCCGATGGTCAGCTCGCCGTTGATGTATACTTCCATAACAGCGGGATTGTGGCCCGACATGGCCGTGATCCAGCCTTCGAAGGCGTATTTGGTGTTGGGCTCTACGGCCACTTCCTGGCACCAGACGGCATTGGGTTCTCCCGAACCGTTGACCAGCATCATATTGCCGTTGCCGCTGCTGTGATCGCCGCAGGCGGGGAAGTTCCGGTGCTGGTCACGTGGATCGTCATCAATGCCGTAGCGGTTAGCGTTGGCCAGCGGATCGACGAAAGGCAGCCGCTGCCCCTGCCGGTAGTCACTGCGAAAGCCGGTATCGCCTTGGCTGAAATCACCGTTTTCGATCAAATTCTCACCGTCGAAACCCAGAACGGAGACGGTGAAAGGAGTAACGGCGCTCACGCTCACCCGGGTAGCCAGTGCATCGGGCGTGGCCGCCGCCGCCGCGGGTTCCCATCGCACCGACAGGATGTTGTCTTTCGAAGGAGTGGCTAGTAGTTGAACGGAATCGCCGGCTGCGCAAATGGAGGTATCTTCACCGGCGTCTACTTGTAAAGGGGCCGACTGAGAAAAGCCGGTGAGGGTCCAGCATGAGCATAGAGCAATACAAAACAGGTTCGGGATGCTTTCCTTAAACCGTATTCTCATAGCGTGTTCTAATAAGTTCATATCCATTTATTTAATCCCACTTTCAAACCAGTTCGAAATTTTTTCTGTAGGCCAGGAAAGGGCGCTGCCGCCCCGGGAGCGCCGGCTGATTCCTACTTTTCCCAAAATGACAATCCGGATTGTTCGGGAGTTGCTGATACGGGTCGTCATGTAAAGACCGGGTTCATCCAGGTTAAGGCCGTCGTTAATTCCAGGATTAATTAGGTGGTCGTCGCTTCGAATTGAGCGTGCGATGCCCAAAGCGTCAGAGATGTGTAGTAGTTGCTGTTCTGCGAAACGGTGAGTTGATTCCGTGCCGTTACCGCTTTGATGGGACTAAATTAAGACTAATTTTTCAATTGAAAAAGCCGGTTGACTTCTTTAACTTGCATCCGGCTTTCACCCTTCAATTCTTTATTGACCGATGCCCACACAACTGCGTGAAATTTTCAGAAAGAAACTCATTCCGGTCACCTTCGAGCGCACGGTAGGGCTTTTCGGCGCTACTACGATCGGCGTCGGTGCGCTGATGGGAGCAGGGGTGTACGTGTTAATCGGTCTGGCGGCGGGGGTAGCCGGGCCCTCGGTATATCTGTCGTATATCATCTGCGGAGCGCTGGCCTACCTCAGTACGCTGCTCTTTGCCGAGCTGGCCCGGCTGGCGCCGATCTCGGGCGGTGGGTATGCCTACGCCTACACATCGCTGGGCAGGCTGGGCGGTTTCGTTACGGGCTGGTTTCTGGCGCTGGGGAGTATCTTTGCCTGCGGTTTGTATGCCATCGGATTTGCCGAATATTTTACTTCCATTCTAGGGTATGCGCTGCCACCCCTTGGCGTTAAGCTGATCGCGGCGGCGCTGGTGCTTTTTTCCACTTTCCTGAACGCCAAAGGCACTAAGGGCGCCGATCGAATACAGAATATACTAACCTGGGGTAATCTCGGGGTATTGACCATTTTCCTAATTGCTTCCGCTTTTTACACTCAGCCCGAGTTGGCAACACCGACCTTTCCGATGGGCTACGAGGGTACCTTTGGGGCTATCGGCATTATCTACATTTCCTTTTTCGGCTACCAGCTTATTGCTAACAATGCCGACGAGATTCGCGATCCGGCCGTGACCATCCCCAAGGCGATGAAGCTGTCAATGGGCATCGCCTTTCTGGTGTATTTGCTGGTAGCGGTGATTTGTATTTTGGTAGTTCCCTGGCAGACACTGTCAGAATCCAATGCGCCGCTGGTGGAGGTGGCGACGAGAAGCTTCGGCAGCTATGGCTGGTTGCTGATCTCCCTGGGGGGCGTCCTTGCTGCCGGAGGGGCGCTGAATAGTACGCTGCTCTCTCAGGGCCGTCAGATCTACGCGATGGGACGCGACCGCTTTATGCCCGATTTGCTGGGCAAGATTCACGAGGGCGCACGTACGCCACGGGCCGCTATCTTTGCTGGCGGCATTCTTATTCTGATTTTCCTGCTTACCCTGCAGCTGGCCTTTATCGCCAAAGCAGCCAACTTTTGCCTGCTGGTTTCGCTGCTGCCGGTTTCTTTAGCCTTACGGCAAATGTATCGCCGGAATCCCGCCATCCGGCCCAGGGCCTGGTGGAAAAAGATACTGCCGGAAATTACCCTGATCACTAATCTGGGACTTCTGCTGACGCTCGACTGGTTTTCGATGCTATTCGGGATACAATTGGGACTGGTAGGCATCATCGTTTATTTTTTTTATTCCCGCAAGCGCGTAGCACGTTCTGAAACGGGTTTGCATATTGCCCTGGAGGAGGGAAAGAGCAAATCCTCTCTGAAAAGACTGACGGGCGAAAGCATTCTGATGCCGATGGCCAATCCCGATACCCAAAAAGTGATTTTCGAAGTTTGTAACGCACTGTTGGCCAAGAAGGGCGGGGAAGTGGTGGCCCTGCACATCGTCAACACACCTGAACAGATGGACTTCCGTACCGCCCTGGCTGATTCCGACCGTTCATTGGAATTGCTGGAGCGCATCGAGCAGTGGAAGCCGCACCAAAAAGTTACTGTCCGCCCTGTTATCCGGGCGGCCCATAAGCTGGGACTGGGCATTGTCCATGCCGCCGAAGAGGAAAACTGTAACCTGACAGTGATGGGCTATATGGAACAAAAATCTTCCCCCGCCGCCCATAATCTAATGGAGTATGTCATCAACCAGGCCAGAACCGACTTCATCTTTTTGAAACTGAAAACTCCCGGACAATCTTTCCAACCCAAACGCATCGCAGTATCGCTCGGCGGCCGCCTCAACCTGGGCCTGATAGTGCGCCTGGCCGGCGCCATTGCGGCACACTACAGCGGTGAAATTACCTTCCTTCATATCCTGCCCGAAGATTTTACGCCGGAGCAACAGGCGGATTCCAGCAGAACGCTTGCCGAGGCTATCCAGAAACACGCTTTTCGCGCCCTCTACAGCACGCAGCTGCTGGCCTCCGATGATCCCATCGATACGTTGGTCGAAAAATCACAGCAGTTCGATCTCCTCATCGTCGGGACCACCAAGGTAGGCTTCCTACAACGTATGACAGTAGGTAATTTCGCTACCCAGATCACAGAACGCGCCCAGTGCGACGTGGCCATCGTGCGGACCATACCGGTGAGCCGGAAACTGGTCAAAGGAATCTGAGGAAGTTGGAAGCGTGAAGTCGGAAGGCGGAAAGAGGGGACAGGGTTTCATGGCTTCAGTGTTCCTTCTCATCTGATGGATAAAGGAACCATAAAGCTATGAGACCATGCCACCAGCCTTTCAGTCCTTCGAAAACATGTCCAAAATCCCGTTGGCGATGGAGAGTAATATGGCAAAGAGGATCGCCGGCCACAGTCCGTCGACTTCAAAGCCGCCTACGATCTTGTCCACCAATAGTACCATCAGGCCATTGATGACCAACAGGAAAAGCCCTAAAGTGATTAGGGTAATGGGCAACGTGAGCAGTTTGATGACCGGGCGGATAAAAAAGTTGACCAGCCCGAGTACGACGCCGGTGATGATGGCGGTGACCAGGGTGTCGACGGATATACCGTCGAGGAAGTCGGCAATGAGGAATACCAGAATGCCGTTAACCAGCAGGCTTAGAATAAAACGCATGGTAGTTGGTTTTGCGGTTTAGTAATCAATACGTAAGCAGCTGGATAGGAATTGACGGGCTAAAGATAGAAATTCCGAAGAAGATAAATAGCTGGACCGGATGGATCCTTGAAAAAAAAGTGCTCCCGCCAGAACGATAACTTGGAGTGAGACAAAAACGGGATTATTCCCGGAAAAGGTTGTACCCCCGCCAGGACTTCCCGCTCAAGAAGTTCTAATTCGCGCTGCTCAAAAGAACTTCTAGAGAGCGGGATAAACTTCTCAATCCTGGCGGGGTGTATAGCCGGGAGGGGTTGGAATGAGATGAAGAAAACGGGATTATTCCCGGAAAAGGTTGTACCCCCGCCAGGACTTCCCGCTCAAGAAGTTCTAATTCGCGCTGCTCAAAAGAACTTCTAGAGAGCGGGATAAACTTCTCATCCTGGCGGGGTGTATAGCCGGGAGGGGTTGGAATGAGATGAAGAAAACGGGATTATTCCCGGAAAAGGTTGTACCCCCGCCAGGACTCGAACCTGGATCTAGAGTTTAGGAAACTCCTATTCTATCCCTTGAACTACGGGGGCTAGACTATAATTATCTATAAATCAATAAGTTATAGCTGCCTGGCATTTACGATGTACGATATTTGTACGAAAAATAGACCGTTTTGGATTATTTCTGGGTCTTTCCCCGCTGGCAGAATCTAAGGTAGATAAAAAAAAGACGAACCGGAAAACCGGCCTGATCTTTAACAAATCCATTTTGTGGAAAATGACTTATCCCCAACATTGTTTAACTTTAATGACCATACCTAATAAAAGATAGCCAAATGGCGATTCATGACACTGATTCATTTCAACGCTTTCCGTGTAGCTGCTCAAAAATCCACAGCTCTTCCTGCGCAGCAAAGACGAAGTTCCCTTCCTGATTGCTCAGCAGGCGGGAAGGGAAGAAGGAATCCGGCACATTTGGATCGGTATATAGCACCTGTTTGTTCAGATCCTTGTCGATGAGTAGCAGCTCCTGCCCACGCCAGAAAATGATGTTGTTCTCTTCATCTAGGACCGGATAGGTCGTGTAATACCCTGGCAGGTGAGGTCCCTTGGTGACCGTTCCATCGGGCTTGAAAATGACGACGTGGCTTCGGGAGGGCACGCGGTTTTCCATTTCCACCACCCGGATTTCACCGTTCTCCAGCGGCAGGTAGTAGCCGTGACTGGGCCAGTGCTGTAGGATTTCCCCCCTGGCATTGTAGAGCCAGGTCTCGAAGGCGCCGTAGCCCTGTGAACCGATCAGGAAGCGTTCGTGGCCGGCAACGGCCTTATTGGAGTAGGGGCGGGGCTTGGTACTCCATCGCAGCCTGCCGGTTGCAGCTTCGATTCCGTAAATGCGACCCAGTCCGCTACCTGGCATCTCTTCGTAGGCAGCGATCAAGCAATTGCCGCTAAGCAGTAAGGGTTGTTGGCAAGCCGTCGTCCAACTGCGGGCCTCCCAGGCCGGTTTGGGGCGGATTTCCCAGCCGGAGTCCCGGCTCGCCTGAATCACGCCACCGTAGGCCAGGTCATAGGGATACAGGTCGAGCGACCAATGTTCACTCCCATCCGCATCTAATCGCAGTACGCGTCCTCTAACTTCTCCATCCGGCAGCGCCTGCAGGGCACAGATGAATTCACCGTCAGGAGTGGGAAGAAAGGCGTCTAATTGTTCGTTTTCTTCACAGAGCAATACAATAGCCTGAAGGTGTTCGCCTTTACTATTGAAACGCTCCAAACTATTCGGCGTTCCTACCCAAACCTCCTCTTCCGAAGCGGATTGAATACCGATACTATTGTCGGGAAGATTGTGCTGAAACAAGTGCTCGCCACGAAGTGAATACCCCAATAGCTGAGATTGTTGATGGGCATCTTTCACTAAGATTAAAATAACCCCGGACTTACTGAGCTGTACGTCGACGGCGCGATGAGGGAGTGAACGGCGAATTGGACTTGGGGAGGCAGACATGATGGATGTAAAATTTTCTTATTTTTGGATTGAATAAAGATACCAAGGAATTAGGCATTACGATTATGCATTTGATTTGGCCCTGAAAACCTGTTTAATGAAAGACGCTTTCAAGATCACTATTCTGCCCATCGTCTTATTGCTCATCTTCGGAGCAGCCCTTCCATCGGATAGTATTCATTATCGTTCCGGCAAGGACTTTGCCCTTTTCTTCGCCATTAATGACTATGACCAATGGCGTGACCTCAACCATCCCATCTCAGAAGCCGAAGAAATCGCCGCCGACCTTCAGCAGCACTACGGTTTTGAGACAGAGATCGTCAGAAATGCGAATAAGCGGGAGATACTGCTCAAGTTACAAGAGTACCGGCAACGTAGTTATGCCCCGGATGCGCAGTTGCTGGTCTTTTTCACCGGGCATGGTTTTTTTATCGATGACACCGAAGAAGGCTTTATAATTCCCAGTGACGGGCGGACGGGGGACCTCATTCAGGAATCCTACATCCCCCACTCGCGTCTGGAAAAAGCAGTGGATAATATTCCCTGTAAGCATATCCTGTTATGTATAGATGCATGTTTTTCCGGTACTTTTGATGAAGCCATTGCCTCAAAAGGTTCACTCGGGCAGCGTCCGAACCAGGGGAAGAATGAAAACGATCTCTTCATCCAGCGCAGCCTGCAATACCAGGGCCGGCAATACCTGACCTCCGGCGGCAAAGAGCAAACGCCGGACCGGTCAAAGTTCGCTATACAGCTTAAATTGGCGCTGCGCACCTTCGGAGGGGCCGACGGCATACTCACCATTAACGAAATTGAAACGTATCTGGAAAAAGTTTACCCAATCCCCCGCTCCGGCTATTTTGGGGATCATGAAGGGGGTAATTTCTTATTCCTCACCAATGATAATGGGTCGGGTAGTGCTGTACCTACTCCGGATAATGAGCCCTCCACTTCTTCCCGGCCTGTGGATCCGAATGGGACTATGTACAGCACCAAGAAATTCAACGGCCTGACCTGGACGACGCAAAATCTGAATTATCCCATTCCGGGAGCTTCCTGGTGTTACGATGATGATCCCGCTAATTGTGAAAAGTATGGACGGCTGTATACCTGGGAAGGAGCTAAAAAGGCCTGTGCGACGCTGGGACCGGGATGGCTACTGCCGACTGATGAGGACTGGAAACGGTTAGTAATGGACTTTGGAGGATACTACGATTTAACAACAAAAAAAGATGTGGGAGATAAAAAAAAGGCTTTTAATGCTTTAGTTGAAGAAGGAAGTGAAGGGTTCTCCGCGCGGCTGGGCGGGTACCGCAGCGCCAACGGCAACTTTTATGCTCTCGGCGACTTCGGCAACTACTGGAGCGCTTCGGAGAGCGAAGGGGGAAAAGTGTGGTATTACGGCTTCAGCCGCCGTACCGGTGGGCTGGTCCGTGGCAACTTCGTAAAGTCCTTCGGACAATTCTGTCGTTGCGTCAAGGACTGATTTTCAAGCTTTAATATTAATTTCCCCATTCAACAGCTAAAACACCCTCATTCCATGCCAGAGGAATCATCAAATAGAGGATTTGCACACCAATCCCCTGAGACTGGAAGTCCTTCGCTCCCGGCCGGTCACTCCTGGCTACTCGGCATTGGGATCAACGACTATCAGGCATTCCCGGGCCTTCAAAATGCGGTCAGAGACATTCAGTCTATCGCTGCCCTGATGCAGGGGGCTTTCGATGTAGCACCGGACAAAACCATTTTACTCTACAACGAAGAGGCCACGCGGGAAAAGATCATTGCCACCCTGGACTGGCTCGTACGCCAGGTACAGCCCGAAGACAAGCTACTGATCTACTACTCCGGCCACGGCCACCTCGATACCTATACCGAAAAGGGCTACTGGATTCCCCATAATGCCCAACGAGACAATACCGCCCACTATATCCGCAACTCCACTATCCGGGATTATATCGACGATATCCGCGCCCGGCACACCTTGCTGATCTCGGATTCCTGCTTTTCCGGTACCCTGCTGGTGCGCGGTACCTCCCGCTCCGGCGATTTGCTGGACGAACTGGAAAGCCGTACTTCCCGCTGGGTGCTGTGCTCGGGCCGCAATGACGAAGAGGTGGCCGATGGGCCTCCCGGTGGGAACAGCCCCTTTACCGCCGGCATCCTGGAAGTGCTGCAACAGCACGGTCAGAACGGCATTCAGGTTTCGAAACTGGCCGACCAGGTCATCGAGATTACCCGGGCCAACTATAAACAGCTTCCGGAAGGGGCGCCGCTATTTGGAACCGGGCATAAGGGAGGACAATATGTCTTTCGCAGGCTAGGAGCGTCGATGTTGAGGTCAACGCAGGAAGACAAGCCGCAGCCTGCGCCGGTTCCGGAAGCAGGCAGTCTGCCGGCCGTTCGCAGCGGCGTTTCTTTTAAAAAAATCGAAGGCGATCTCATCTTCCGCTGGGTAGGTATTGGGTTGACTTACATCCTGGCGGTTTTCGTGCTTTTGTTTCTGATCGGGGCCGGTCCCATCAGCTATCTGTTGGAGCCGCTGGTGCCGGTATTTTTCTTTCCGTTGCCCTTCGTGGCCACCTATTTCGTGCGCCTTTCACAGACCACCATCTGGATCCTTTCGGGGGCTTACGGATTGGTCTTTTTCTTTTTTACTTTTCGCTGGATACAAACCGACCCCCAAATTCCGGGCTGGTGGTTTATTCCACTGTTCCTCTTCGGCGTAACTCTTTATTATTTGCTTTTACCCCGTATCAACGGCAGAAAACATTGAGCATGAAGCGTTTAGTCTTTTCTTTTTTACTGACCTTTCCTTTGCTGGCAATCGCCCAGAATGACCTGTCGGCTGATCTTCCCTTTTTCCGGGAACGGGCAAATGTATATGAGCGTTGGTTGGAGCACGCCGGGCTGGGTAAGGTGTTGAAAGTACAAACGGTCGACCTGCTTACGGAAAATGCGGTAGATACCCTTTCGCTTTACCTCAGCTTTTATTCCGAAAATACAGATATCGTCGTTGCGGCCTGGGAACAGCTGAAAAGGGACTTCGAAGCGCGCAGTCCCCTGACCCTGGAACAGCAGCTTTTTTACAAAATGACGGAGTTGATGGAACTGGAGCAGGAGCGCTGTTACCTGCAGCTTTACGATACCTACGATTTAGCCAAAACGTCCTGCTTTTTTGTCGGCGTATATTTTGAAGGGGACTCGGTTAAAGTGGCGAATAACGCCTGCAAGAGTGAAATCAAAGACGTCTTCATTCCCGCCAATGATCTTTCAGGGATGAAAGATCCCGCGGAAAGTGACCTGCACGGTCTGGACTTCGACGCCCGACGGGAGCTTTTCGAAAGCATTCTGCGTTTTTCCAGAAAGCGGTTTAAAGTCGGAGAAGCCGCCGGGGAAAACGACTGTAACACCCGGCCTGCCCTGCGCGTGCGCGAGAAGGTAGAACGTCTGCGCTTTGAAGCTGACAACCTTTGCCGGCACGTGTTGTACGACGAGACGAACAACCTCGTCTGCCGGATCTACACCCGCCTGCTCGGACGCGAATGTAGTACCATCAAGCGGGAAAGTCTCTCTTTCACCTTTACCCTGGGGGAGGCTCCAACCGCCGGCCTCATCAAGCTGACCTGCGAAATCGACGGCAAGTTCAGCGACAACTGGTTTTCAACTGGACGTGGGGCGTACGAGTCGATGGAAGGAGAATTTGATGAGTACCTGGAACTATTCGCCGATACTTTTACAGTTGAATTGGGGGAGTGGTTGACCAACCGGTAGAACCCGAAATAGAAAGTTATGATAAACGGCTCAACAAAACTGATGCTTTGGCTCGCGATACTCCTCAGTATGGGAAGCGTGCTTCCCACCGATACTGACCCTAATCGTTCCGGCAAAGACTACGCACTCTTCTTCGCCATCAACGAATACGACGAATGGAGGGACCTGAGGCACCCCATCTCAGAAGCCGAAGAAATTGCCGCCGACCTTCGGGAGCACTACGGTTTCGAGGTGAAGGTGGTCAAAAACACAACCAGCGATCAAATTTTTCAATATCTAAAAACCTATCGCGAAAAGACCTACGGGAAGGACGAACAACTCTTCATCCTCTTCTCCGGCCACGGCTACTTTATTGAGGATACCGAAGAAGGGTTCATCATTCCAAAGGATGGAAAAGAGGATGACCCTTTTCAAAGAAGCTACATTCCTCATTCCCGTCTGGAAAAAGCAATTGACAACATTCCGTGCGAACATATTCTTTTAGGGATAGACGCCTGTTATTCCGGCACCTTTGACGAAGAAATTGCCTCAAGAGGCTCCCTGGGGCAGCGACCGAACCAGGGCAAGAATGAAAATGACCTTTTTATCCAGCGCAGCCTGCAATACCAGGGCCGGCAATACCTGACCTCCGGCGGCAAGGAGCAAACCCCTGACCGGTCAAAATTCGCCATGCAGCTTAAATTGGCGCTGCGCACCTTCGGCGGAGCAGACGGTATACTTACCATAAATGAAATTGAAACGTATCTGGAGAAAGTTTACCCGATCCCCCGTTCCGGGTACTTCGGGGATCACGAGGGCGGTAATTTTTTATTTATCACCAATGATTATGGTTCGGGAAGTGCTGTACCTACCCCGAGTATTAAGCCCTCCAATTCTTCCCGTCCTGTGGATCCCAACGGGACTGCTTATGGCACCAAAAAATTCAACGGCCTGACCTGGACAACGCAAAATCTGAATTACCCCATTCCGGGAGCTTCCTGGTGTTATGATGATGATCCGGCCAACTGTGAGAAATTTGGCCGGGTGTACACTTGGGAAGGAGCTAAAAAGGCCTGTGCGGCGCTGGGGCCTGGATGGCGATTGCCGACGGATGAGGACTGGAAAAGCCTCGCTAACACCTTTGGAGGATATCATGATTATCCATTATCTCAAGTTGTAGGAGATCCTGAAAAGGCTTACAAAGCCCTATTAGAAGGAGGGAGTGGAGATTTCGCTGCGCGGCTAGGCGGCGTGCGTAATTCCAATGGTGACTTCGGCGGCCTTGTCGGCTTCCGCAGCCTTGGCGACTACGGCCCGTACTGGAGCGCTACGGAGAGCGTTAGCGACAGTGCGTTTGGCTGCGGCTTCGATCGCAGCGACGGCGAGCTGTACCGCTACGGCGGCCCCAAGTCAGACGGGCGTTCATGTCGTTGCGTCCAGGGTGCGCCGTCTAACGGCAAAGATTGACGCCGACGAGAAGCCAGCCACAGTCTGACTAGAAGAAGTCTGACTTCTTTGAACAATCTTTGTAAAGCAACCGACTCAGCGACTTTCGGATATGGAAGCGTGACCGGGCACCTATCGGTAACGGCTCTGGTAAAAAGAGGTGTACCATGAAATATGCCGTTATGTCAAGGATTAAGCTCTTTTCACCTTTAAATTTTTATATTCGTTCTACACCAAATTACCAAACAAGGGATGTATCTGGCCTACTTTTTTATTCTATTCAGCTTTGTATCCGGTCTTTTTTCAAAGGAAGAATCGCTTTCGGTTCGTCCTGGTAAGGATTATGCCCTCTTCATCGCCGTCGATCAGTATGACACCTGGCGAGACTTGCGGAATCCGGTGAAAGATGCCAATGCCGTAGCTCGTGAATTGCGCGATCGCTACGGTTTTTCCACCAAAGTCCTTTCCAATCCCACTAAGCGGGAAATTTATGCCGAACTGGATGCCTATGCTAATCGCTCCTATGGGGAAGACAGTCAGCTAATGATCTTTTTCAGCGGACATGGTTACTATAAAAACAGAACCACGGAGGGCTTTTTTATCCCCAAAGATGGGCAGTCCAGCCGCAATGATCCTTACGGCGAAACCTACATTCCCCATTCCCGGCTTCGGGATATCATCGCGGTCAACCCCTGCAAGCATATTCTCCTGGTCATCGACGCCTGCTTTTCGGGGACATTCGATCGTCGCATTGCATTGGGGCGGAGTGAAAAACAGGTGGCGGCTTATGTAAAGAAAGGCTTGCAATACAAAAGCCGGCTCTACCTGACCTCAGGGGGAAAAGAGTATGTGTCGGACGGAAGCGATCATTCGCCCTTCACCCGAGGCTTCCTGTCGGCATTGCGCATGGACGAAAATGGGTTGGTTTCTTTTCCGGAATTGGTAGCTACCCTGGATTACATCCAGCCGACGCCTAGATACGGGGAGTTTGAAGGGAATGAGCCGGGAGGAAACTTTTACCTTATCAGTGAAAATGCAAGCATCCCTGGGCAACAGCAGCGATTCAACCGGCCAACCAGAGGAGGTGGCCGGGAAGATGCGGCCTTTCCGAGAAAGGGCAATGTTAATTTGAAAGGGCAAAACTACAGCACCATTCAATACGCGGCCGGCGGCCTGACCTGGATGACTGAAAACCTCAATTACAGGGTCGCCGATTCCTGGTGTTATGACGATAAAACTTCCAATTGTTCCAAATACGGCCGCCTCTACACCTGGGAAGCGGCGAAACGAGCCTGTGCGTCCCTGGGACCGGGCTGGCGCCTGCCCACCGACCAAGAATGGCGGGATCTGGTCAAGCGCTTCGGTGGGGCAGATGGTGATGCCTCGGATGGCGGGAAGGCGGCTTACCAGGTGATGATCGAGGGGGGGGACAGCGGCTTCTCTGCGCGGCTGGGCGGTTACCACTACTCCCGTGGTGACATCGACGACCTTGGCGACGCCGGCTTCTACTGGAGCGCTACGGAGCTCGGTAGCGACCGCGCGTGGTTCTACATTTTCGACCGCGGTAGCGGTGAGCTGTACCGCGACGACTGGTACGACAAGTCGACCGGGCTTTCCTGCCGTTGCGTACAGGGTGCGCCGTCTAACGGCAACGATTGATGCCGGCTGGAAGCCGGTCACAGTCTGACTAGAAGAAGTCTGACTTCTTTGAACATCTGTGTAAAGCAACCGGCTTAGCGACTTTCGGAAACGGGAGCGTGACCGCAGCATGCCGGTAACGGCTCTTTGAGGTCGAAAGAGATAGGCCAAGACTAAGGGTCTAGCTATGTTACTATGGTGAAGTGGCACACTCCACTAATCCAGGTTCCAGGGAGGTTTTATGCAATGGCATGGAGGAAAGCTCTTGAGAATGACCTTCACATGCGTCAACGAAAGCTATGTCCTGGAGCGCTTTCGTAAGTCAGTGTTCAGTGTAAGGAAACTCATTAATCAAAGCGAGAGGCTTTATGAAGATTAATGAAAGGCTTTACGCACCTTGCTCAATCAGCAAAGGAACATGGAGAGCCGTATGCGGTGAAAGTCGCACGTACGGTTCGGGGGAGAGTCTCTGGCGTATAGCATTCAGTTTATGCGCTGGTTTCTTATCCCACACTAATTTTTCGGCCTAAAGCCGGAAAATTTTTGACTATTCGACTATTTGTCCCTGTTGAATAGTCTATCGAATTCCACAGGGTAAACTATTTTCGCGCCTCGCAAATTATCTGAACCTGGATTGCCGGGATTAAGGGATGGCCAGGTTCAAGCAGCTCGAGCACGTAACGCCAGAGTCAGCGCGGCATCCCGGCCATCCTTTCATCGCGGTGATCCCGGTTCAGACAATATTCACAACACCAACTCCTCCAACAATACCTTCGTAATCTCCATCCGTTTCTCCCCAAACCCCGTTCCCCTATCCGGCGCCTCTATATTTGTTGCAAAGAAGTAAGGCCGTCCGCTCTTCTCCACCCAGCCGACCCACCAGCCGATATTCTGCCGGTTTTCCACCGCCCAGCCCGTCTTGCCGTAGATGGTGTAATCGTCTGTCTTTTCCGAAATCATGATGGATTTTACCGTCTGCATGTGCTCGGGGGAGAAAGGCAACTGTTCGTGGTACAACCGGCGCAGAAAATCGATCTGTTCCATAGGCGTAATGCGTGAGGGCCCTCGCAGCCAGAAATGGCTGAGAGAGTTGGTATCTACCTCCATCTCGCCGTAGTCGATACGCTCCAGGTAATAGCGCATCTGTTGTACACCTATCCGGTGGGCCAGTTGCTGGTAGCAGGGCACGCAGGAAACCCGGAAGGCGCTGCGCAGCGTGTGGTCGCGGTTCCAGACTTCGATGTCCCGTGTCTGACCGTCCCATTCGATAATCTCGTTGGTATCGCGGATGGCGCCGGTTTCCAGGCTGATCAGCGAGTTGGGAATTTTGAATGTTGAAGCCGGTAAGAAGCCCCGGTAGCAGCGGGCGCTGTCGTACAGGTGATAGCGGCGCCGGGCTTCGTCGTATAAAACGAAGCAACCTTCTACGTCTCGTGACTCAAAGACCTCAGCAAATTCCGGGTGGTCGATATAAACAGGCTCCGGCCGGCAGGAGTAGAGTAGGGGGAGAAGGAATAGGATAAGTCGGAAGTCGGAAGTCGGAAGTCGGAAACGACGCCAACTCAAAGCCGACTTCCGACTTCCGACTTCCGACTTCCTTTTTATGCTAAAGGGCATTCGCTGAAAATTTTTTCTGGATTTTTTGAAAAAAAATTTGCTGCTCCTGTAACCATTCTCCCTGGCTCCAGTAACCAGGGTGAAATCAATCAAAATGATTAGCAAAATAGCTAACTTAACCCATAGTAACAAAGCTACTGCCCCCGGAATGGAGCAAATCAGTAAAGCGAGCGATGAAGCATTGATGTACCGGCTCAGCCGGGGCGAAATGTCCTGTGCGGCCCCTTTGTTCGAGCGATATCACGTTCGGCTGTACAATTTTTTCCTGCGCCTGACCGCCGACCGCTCGCTGAGCGAAGACCTCACGCAGACGGTTTTTGAAAGATTGATTCGCTACCGGGAATCCTACGTAGAAGAGAGCCCTTTCCGGTCCTGGATTTACCAGATTGCCCGCAATGCCCGGATCGACTACTTCCGGAAAAAGCGCCCATTGTCGGCCGACTTTTCGGAGGCCGACGCGCCGGCGGACCCGGCATTGTCCGCGAGCCGGCAGTTGGAGGACCGCGAGGAACAACAGCGCCTGCGCCGCGCCCTTCGCAAGTTACCCGACGATCAGCGTGAAGTGCTGATCCTGGCCCGCTTTCAGCAGCTGAAATACCGCGAAGTCGCTGAGTTGATGGGCACCACAGAAGGCGCCGTTAAAGTCCGGGTGCACCGGGCAATCAAAGAACTGCGGGATATATACCTCAAAATGGAAGGAGCATGAAACAAGATAAAACATCCATACTGATCGATTACCTGGAAGGCCGCCTGCCGGTCGAAGCGCAGCAGCGCCTGGAGCAGGAGCTGGAACAATCCGAAGCACTGCGCCAGGAGCTCGCTTCCCTGCGGGAAGTATTGACCGAAATGAACCAGACGCAGGAAGAACAGCCTCGCCCTGAACTGCGGCAGCGCTTTTACGACTTCCTGGAGGACCAGGAAAAGCCGGTACTCAAGCCGGAGAAAACTGCTCCGGTTTTTCGCCTGCGCCGTGCCGAGTGGAGCGTAGCCGCAGCCATTGCCCTGCTCATCATCGGCATCGGTTTCGGGACGCTTTGGCAACGCAATCTGCGACAGCAGGAACAGATCAATACGCTGGTTTCCGAAATTGAGCAAACACGAAAAATGATGGTGCTCTCCATGCTGGAAGAGTCCAGCGCCAGCCAGCGGATCAAGGCCCTGAATACGGTGCAGGAGGAACCCCGAGGCGCCGACCGCCAGATCATCGACGCCCTGATCAACACCCTCAATACCGACGACAATGTTAACGTGCGGGCCAAAGCGGCCGAAGCATTGCTGAATTACACGGAATATCCCGGGGTCATCGCCGACCTTACCCGCTCTCTGCATTTGCAGGAACACCCGGAAGTCCAAGTTACGTTGATCGAGGTGCTCACCGCCTCCAAGGCCGAGGGGGCTATGGATGAATTTGAGCGCATCATAGAAAAAGATGAAGTGCACGAAGTAGTGAAGAATAAAGCGGCGGCGGGAATTCAGCAGTTGATGTGAACTGGATGCTGGGGGCTTGATACTTGATGCTGGATGCTGGATGCTGGGCATGCTGGATCGAGTAGTAGCCGAGCATCATCGCACCTGAGTCTGCCGACTGCCGATTGAAAACTATCTATACTTCCCTAAATCACTGCGAATCATAAAAGACTTTTTAATTCAACATAATTTGCTTCCGGCAGACTCCGGTCCTGGGAAGCCATTACTAACACTGCACAAAAACGAACTTAAAATGATACCGACCATGCAAAAATGCTTATTAACCTTGACAGCCGTCCTGTTCACCCTGGGCGGCGCCTACGGCCAGGAATTCACCAAAGCCTTTAGCAGCCCCAGCGGCAAGAAGAAGGTGGAAATTATGGCCGAAAATATTAGTTTGACCATCGAAGGATACAACGGTAACGAGGTTGTCATCGAAACGGAGGACGACTACGAAGGACCGCCCGAGCGGGCGGAAGGATTGCGCCCCCTCTATAACGGCGCCACGGACAATACCAATATGGGACTGCAAGTGCAGGAATCCAATAACGTGATTACGATTAAAAAAGCCTCCGGTCAGGATGGTGAGTACCGGATGAAAATCCCGGCTGCCGCCAGTCTGTCGATCAAAGAGGTAGGCTGGATGAGCGATGAGATCAATGTATCGAACCACAACGGTGAGATCGAAGTGCAGGGCACCGGCTCCGACATCCATCTGCTGAATGTAAGCGGCCCGGTAGTAGTCAATACGACCTCCGGCGATATTGAGGTGGTCTTCAGCCGCCTTAACCAGGAGCAGCCGTCCTCTATCTCCAACGTTAGCGGCTTTATCGATGTGACCTTGCCCGCTGATACGAAAGCCGACCTCAACCTGGCCACGATCTCCGGTGAGGTATTCACCAACCTGGATATCGACACCGGTAGCCAGGGCGAAATGAAACAGCTGGGCGGCTCCAAAATCGACGGCACCCTCAACGGCGGCGGCGTGGAAATCTCGCTGCGGGCGATTAGTGATAACATTTACCTGCGAAAGAAAGAGTGATCTGGGTACTGGATGCTGGATGCTGGATGCTGGCCCAGGCTTGCCGGAGGAATAACGACGTACCTCCCTTGCCTGGCTCCGCTAACCCCGGCGACTGTCGACTGGGTACTCCTGGATGCTGGATTCCGAAAATCACCCGATTGTATTTCACCCCTTGGAGTAGAGCTCGCGCCCAGCATCCAGCGTCCAGCATCCAGCGCCCAGCATCCAGCATCCAGCATCCAGCATCCAGCATCCAGTTTCTCAATAATCAAGGAGAAGTTTTTTAAGTACGCATAACCTGTCGATCATGAAATTCAAAATCACCCTACTGTTTTTATTCCTAGGTGCCGCTTTGACGGCTCAAATCACCGAGCGGATCATTGAGAATACCTATGATTTGCCGGCCAGCAAAAAAGTCATCCTGGACTTCAAATTCGCCAAAATGGTTACGGTAAAAACCTGGGACCGGAATGCCCTGGGTCTGAAAACCATCCTGCGCCGTTCGGATGAATCGATGGATGACATTCACCAGATGACCGTCCGGGAAAGCGGCAGCAGCCTGCGCATCAATACCACGTACGACACCGACGAAGATCGCTGGGGCGAGTACCGTTGCTGGGATTGCGACGAAGGACGCAGCGAAGCCTGCATGTGCTTCTCCGTCAGCTATGAAATATTGTTGCCCGCTGATGCCGACCTTGAACTGGAAACCATTTCCGGTGATTTTGAAATCCGGGGGCTCGAAGGGCCGGTGCGCGCCAAGAGCATCAGCGGCTTTGTCGACTTCGGTCTGCACCGGGATGCCAATGCCGACCTGCGTTTCAGCTCGGTCACAGGCGAAATCTATACCGATTTTGAGATTCTGTCACTTGACAACAGCAGCACGCCTTATTCCAAACGGCTCACCAGTACCCTTAACGGTGGCGGGCCACTCATCTCCCTGGAGACGGTGAGTGGAGATATTTTTTTCAGGAAAGAGTAGCCCTTTGTCTATTGCATTTTCCTCTGCGCCTCTGCGTGGGGCACCCTGTAAGTATGGCGCGTAAAGGGCAGCTGTTCTGACAATAAGTGGCAGGCAGAGGCGCAGAGTATCCTAAGTACACAGCAACTTATAAATTCAATTACCGGCGCACTAGCGGAGAGGTGACCGAAGCTCGCAGGGGCTACTCCGCATCATCAAACAGCGTCCCCGCCCGCCCGGGAGGAACGACCCGCAAATGCTTATAGGCCTTCTCCGTCGCTTCCCTGCCTCGGGGCGTCCGATGGATAAAACCCTCCATGATGAGAAACGGCTCGTGTACCTCTTCGATGGTTCCCGATTCCTCCCCTACGGCGGTGGCAATGGTTTGCAGTCCGACCGGTCCGCCTTTGAATTTGTGAATGATCGTGGAAAGGATTTTATTGTCCATTTCATCCAGGCCGCTCTCATCCACGTTAAGGGCGGAAAGACCGTAGCGGGCGATTTCGGCGTCGATGGTGCCGTTGCCCTTGATCTGGGCGAAGTCGCGAGTGCGGCGCAGTAGGGCATTAGCGATACGCGGGGTGCCGCGGCTGCGGCGGGAAATCTCTTTGGCGCCCTCTTCGGTAATGGGTACATCCAGAATACTTGCCGAACGTTTGATGATGTGTTCGAGCGTGAGGGCGTCGTAATAGTCCAGATGGCAATTGATGCCGAAGCGCGCACGCATGGGAGCAGTGAGTAACCCCATACGGGTAGTGGCGCCGACGAGCGTGAAGGGGTTAAGTGTAATCTGAATACTGCGGGCGTTGGGTCCTGAATCAATCATGATGTCGATGCGATAATCTTCCATCGCCGAGTAGAGGTATTCTTCCACGACGGTATTGAGGCGATGGATCTCGTCGATAAACAATACATCTCCTTCCTCCAGGTTGGTCAGCAGGCCGGCCAGGTCACCCGGTTTTTCCAGAACGGGGCCCGAAGACATCTTCATGGCGGTTTCCAGCTCATTGGCGATGATGTAGGACAAGGTCGTTTTGCCCAGGCCGGGAGGACCATGTAGCAGGACGTGATCAAGTGCCTCTCCTCGCTGTCGGGCCGCCGCAATAAATATCTTGAGGTTCTCCACGATTTTCGGCTGGCCGCTGAAATCCTCCAGCGCTTTCGGTCGCAGGCTCTTTTCTAACTGTTGCTCTTCCGCGTCAAAATTCGACCCGCTGGGGTCGAGATGTGGATTAGTCATGGCACTGATTTCGAGATTCAATAATTCGGTGAAATCATTCGATTACCGTTGATAATTGTTTACATTTGTGCTGCTTTTTGTAAACGTATGGGAAAGGATTTGTTATTACCTGTAAACCCGATTCCCACAAAAAATAAAACAAACAAATGAGTGGATCAAAAGTAACGATTACTAATGGAAAATTAAACGTCCCCCATGATCCAATACTTCCTTTCATCGAAGGAGACGGCATCGGTCCGGATATTTGGGCGGCCGCCGTACGTGTTTTTGACGCTGCTGTGGAGAAAGCTTACGGCGAGGAGCGCAAAATTCACTGGAAAGAAGTGCTGGCCGGTCAAAAGGCATTCGATCAGACGGGAGAGTGGCTGCCGGAAGAGACCCTGAACGCCATCAAGGAATATCTGGTTGCGATCAAAGGACCGTTGACTACGCCGGTCGGTGGCGGCATCCGTTCGCTCAACGTTGCCCTGCGTCAGAAACTCGACCTCTATGCCTGCGTTCGTCCGGTTCGGCACTTTGAGGGCGTTCCTTCTCCTGTCAAGCATCCCGAAAAAGTGGATATGGTTATCTTCCGGGAAAATACGGAGGACATCTACGCCGGTATCGAATACAACACGGGCAGCACAGAAGCTGAAAAACTGAAAAAATTCCTGATGGAAGAGATGGGCGTCACCCAGATTCGCTTCCCGGATACCGTATCGCTGGGCATCAAGCCAGTTTCTATCGAAGGCACGGAACGCCTGGTCCGCGCGGCCATCAACTACGCTCTGGACAGCGATCTGCCCTCGGTAACCCTGGTACACAAGGGCAATATCATGAAGTTTACAGAAGGTAAATTCAAAGAGTGGGGCTACGAAATGGCGGAGCGGGAGTTTGGTGATAAGGTTTTTACCTGGGCTGAATACGATCGGATCGCGGCGGAGAAAGGCAGAGACGCTGCCAACGCAGCGCAGGATAAAGCGCTGAAAAACGGCGCCCTGCTGATCAAAGACGTCATCGCCGACGCCTTCCTGCAGCAAATCCTTACCCGCCCGGACGAATACTCGGTCATCGCGACCCTGAATCTCAATGGAGACTACATCTCCGACGCGCTCGCCGCTGAAGTGGGCGGTATCGGCATTGCTCCCGGCGCTAATATCAACTACAACACCGGTCGGGCGATCTTCGAAGCTACCCACGGCACCGCTCCGAAATACGCCGGTCAGGATAAAGTAAATCCCAGCTCGGTTATCCTCTCCGGTGAAATGATGTTCCGCTATATGGGCTGGAAAGAAGCCGCTGACTATATCGTTAAAGGTATTGCCGGCGCCATTTCCAAAAAGCGGGTCACTTATGACTTCGAACGCCAGATGGACGGAGCTACCAAATTGAAGACCTCCGAGTTCGGTACGGAAATTATCGATAATATGTAAAGGGACGGGGATTCTCCGTTGCCTGAAAAGTAAAAGCAGGTCTCCTGAAGATGGTGGAGACCTGCTTTTTTTGTGAAGGGGTTGCCGGTCCCGCTCTCTTACGAAGAAGACCGGATTAGTGGATGTACCTCCAATCCGGTCTTCTGGTTTCTCTTCCGTTTAAGCGTAAGAGGGCGAGTCGGAAATAGCTGCGATCATCGGCTGATCACGAACTTCTCCGTACGTGTGCCGTCGGCAGTACCTACGCGGATCAGGTAGGTGCCGGCGGGATAGTTGCTTACGTCAAAGCGCAGCGTCTCCCGCTGTACATTATCGAACTGGCGCATTTGAAGGATGCGGCCGCTGATATCGGCGATGGTGATGAGTGCGTCGCCGGCATTTTCCAGGTCTAGCTGCAGCTGGACCTGGTCGGAAGCAGGATTGGGGAATAAGGTCATTGCTGTTTCGGGCAAAGGTACTTCGTCGGTGTCGGTCATCAGTTCGACTTTCATCCGCATGATCGGCTGATTGCCGCGTCCCAGGCCGCCCCAGGCGCCATCGCTGAAGACGAGGGAAGACACCAGCCCGCTGGCGTAGTTGATGTCATCAGAGATGAGGTGGATAATGCCGTTGCTGGTGTTCTGATAGTCGGCAACCAGGAAGTAACGGGCGCCGGGATCGAGGAAGATTGGCGCACCAGGGTCATCAAAGCTTTCCAGAGCCACATCGATATCTTCAAAGGCATCATGATCTTCAGTGAAGGTATGCGACCCGAAACCGACCAGCACCAGGTCATCGTCCTCGTCGGGACCGCCGGTTGAATTGATGTTGAAGTTGCCGAAGTTGGGGTCTACACGATCTTTGACCCGATAGAGTAAAATCGTAGCTACATTACCGGCAATAGGGCCGGCGGATTCGGGTTTGAAAACGGTAAAGGTAGCTTCTGTAGCAGCGTAACCATTTCCCGACAGGGGGCTCATGGAATAAACATTGCCCATCTGATAGTCGCCTTCGATATTGAAGCCGCTGGGCCATTCCGTATCATCTCCGAGAAAGCCGTCTTCTTTGGAGAATATAGTGTCGGTAACGACAAATACTTCCCCGTCGTTATTGTCTTCCGGATAGAAGTCGGTATCGGGGTTATCCGCGGGAAAAGTTTCGTAGAGGATGCCGTAAGGGCCCTGATCCAGTTCCGGGGCGAAGGTCATGGGAATAATCAGCAGGGTGTCTTCTCCGGCAGGCAGTAAGTTTAACGTGATGCTGTCGGTAAAGAGATCTTCAGAGGGGCTGAACACAGTTGCCCGCAGCCTGACGTTGGTCTGATCCAGGGTGCCGAGGTTGGCCACCCGGGCGCTGAAGCCGAAGGTGTCGGTAGCAATTTGCGAAGCTGGCGTCGCAAAACTGGACAGCGGGTAGAAGAAGTCGGTGATAGATAAGTTGTTTTCTACATTGCCCAGCACGCGAACATCGTCGATGAGCCAGAAGTAATAGAAACCGTCACTCCAGACGAAGCGCACCTGCACCTCGGCGGCGTTGGCGGCGATGTCGGAGATGTCAATTACTATCCGGCTTCTCGGTCCGGTGCTTGCGTTGACTTCATTACTGAAAATCCGGTCATTAGGCCTGAATTGCTCCCAGGAGAGGCCGCCGTCACTACTCACCTCAACGAGCGTAGCGTCGTCGAGCAGCATGCGGCCGTACTGGTAAAACTCAAGGGCGACGTTAGAGAAGTTGGAACAATCGATCACCGGAGAGGTCAGGTTAGCCGTTTGTGGGGCGGGAAAAGGACCATTGCCAAAATCATCCGGGTTGCCGCCGTTGTCGTAGGCGTCGGAGTTGAATTGGGCGGCGCCGTTATCGGCCGTTGGTGAATCGATTGGACCGGAGGAGCCATAAAAAGATGCTCCTACTTTCTGGCCGTCAATGATAATAGTATCAGCCAGTCCCAAAGGGGCAAATTGCCAGGTAGCCCCCTCGGGTATGCCGGAGCCGGCGGTGAAACTACCGAGGTCACCGTCGAAAGTCTCTTCGAAAATGACCACCGGGTTTTGCGCCTGTAGCCCGGAGAAAAGCAATAGTAAAGAAGACAGAAGTATCAATTTTTTCATAAAGAATAGGTTTATTGAAAATAGTTTCATGTATTCCTGCAATATTGAAATAGGTGAAGGAGCTTTTTACTTTACTTCACGGTGCAGTCAGTGAAAAAGTCGAGTAATGGGTAGTCTGTACCGGGCAAAATGGTGAAAAAGAACATAGAACGAAGTGTTTCTTCTTTGAGCTGACCGCAATAACAATTCGTCAAAGAACTATAATTTTTGGAATTTTTAGAAGCAGAAGCACTGTTTTTATAGTAATATTCCAAAAAGGGAAAATTTTTTGACGGAAAATCAGCTTGTCTCATCAAAGGGCTTTGCCAAAAATGCAGAAAAAAGGCCTTAAAAATCAGGTGATTCTCTCGGATAGTCAGGCAGCAGATAAAAAAAATCCAAGCGGCACCATACTGCTTGGATTTTTCGGGAAGGTATATGAGATATTCAATCAGGCGGAGAAGGATGTTCCGCAACCACAGGTATCAGTGGCGTTGGGATTGTTGAAGGAAAAACCGCGGTTGTTGAGGCCGTCCTCCCAGTCTATTTCGATGCCCAGTAAATATATGGCGTGGGATTTTTGCATAAAGACCTTAACACCGTTGATTTCGTATATTTCGTCGTTTTCTTTGTGAATATCAAACCCGAGGATGTAAGAGAATCCGGAACAACCGCCTCCTTTTACCCCGACACGCAGACCGTGGTCTTCAGCTACGCCCTGTTCCTGGCGGATTCGATTCAGCTCCTTGACGGCGCCGTCGGTGAGTGTTATAGGCTGTTGTGTCATTGTTTTTGCTTCACTCATGTTGCAATCGCAATTTTTTTCCTGATGAATTTGTTTGAAGTTACTCAGCCCGGTTAGGGGAGGAATAACTTATGAACAACATCTGTACAAAATTACAAAAAAAACGTTAGCAGCTTCCTTTTGGTTTGCCGAAGTCCTCAGAATTTGCGGAAAATGGAAGAAGAGGTTGGTAATCCTTGTCCCAGCGCTTATTTTTGCTCCGTTTAATGATTAATATATCCAATTATGCCTGTTTGGTTATCCGTTATACTGGAAATTGTAAAAATCACCGTCCCTGCTCTAATTGTCTTTCTGACGGTCTACTATCTGCTGAAGCAGTTTCTCAACGGTCAGCAGCAGCTGAAAATGCTGCAGATCAGGCAGGATCAGCAAAAAGAGACGCTTCCTTTGCGTTTGCAGGCTTATGAACGGCTCTCTCTGATGTGCGAACGCATCAGTTTGCCCAACCTGCTGTTGCGGGTGCGCCGGGAAGGTATGAGCGCCTCGGAACTACGGCTCTCCCTGTTGCTGGCCATACAGCAGGAATATGAACACAACATTACTCAGCAGGTATACGTCTCCGGCCAACTTTGGGAGATCATTAAAATTGCCCGCGATGATGCGGTCAACTCAGTATCTCTGGTCGCTGAAAAAATGGACGCTAAAGCCAGCGGCCGGGATTTCAGCGCAGCTCTGATCAACTTCCTGTCACAAAGGGACGCCACCGGTCCGGATAAAGCGCTGCAGGCGATTAAGAAGGAAGCTGGATTGCTGTTGTGATCATATTGCAGGGGTGCCTTGTTGCAGGGATTCTTAGAGCCTTCTGCTTTGGTGGCGATATCCCGACCGCGCAATCTTGACACCTTGAGACGATGAAACTTCCCTAAAGTTCTTTATTTTAGGCAGCCTATAAGAACATCTATCAAACCAGTACGCTGCCTATGACCGATCGAAGAAACTTTCTCAGAAAACTCGCCGGGGCCGCGGGAGCTTCCGTTGTCTTGCCTTTCTACCACTCTGCTCAGGGACAATCCCTACAGGCTTTGCTCCAAGACCGGCAGGGGGTCTCAGCCACAGAGCTGGCTGGAGACGAGACCTTCTGGTATCAGATCAAACAGGCTTATACCGTATCCTCTAATATAATCAACCTGAACAACGGCGGTGTGTGTCCGCAACCACGGGTAGTGCAGGAAGCCGTGGAGCGATATAACCAGCTCAGTAACGAAACGCCTTCCTATTATATGTGGCGGGTGCTGGATAGGGGAAGAGAACCGCTGCGGCGCAAACTGGCCGGTCTGGCAGGCTGCTCGCCGGAAGAACTAGCCATAGACCGGAACTCCTCCGAGGCCCTGGAGACGGTCATTTTTGGTTTGCGCCTGCAGGCGGGCGATGAAGTCGTGCTTACCAAACAGGATTACCCGAATATGATCAACGCCTGGAAACAGCGTGAAAAACGCGACGGCGTAGTGCTGAAGTGGTTGTCTTTCGATTTCCCTATCGAGGATAAACAGCAAATTGCCGATGCCTTTGTCAATGCCTTCAACGATCGTACCCGCGTGGTACACATCACCCACATGATCAACTGGATCGGGCAGCTTCTGCCGGTGCGGGAGATCGCCCGGGAAGCGCGCCGCCGCGGCATCGAGGTGCTCGTCGATGCCGCCCATACCTTCGCCCACATCGACTACCGGATTCCCGAGCTGGAATGCGATTACTTCGGCACCAGCCTGCACAAATGGCTCTGCGCCCCCTTCGGTAGCGGTATGCTGTACGTGCGAAAGGAAAAGATCAAAAACCTCTATCCCTTGCTGGCCGCTCCCGATTCCGAAAGTGACGACATCCGGAAGTTCGAACACCTGGGTACGCGCTCCTTCGCCATCGAACAGGCCATCGGCCAGGCAGTTGATTTTCATCATATGATAGGCTCGGAGAGAAAGGAAAAGCGACTGCACTTCCTGAAAAATTACTGGATCGATCGCGTTAAGGATCTGCCACGGGTGCATATCCATACCTCCCAGCATCCGGCGTTCGCTTGCGCTATCGCAATGTTCTCTATCGAAGGCATAGAGCCTCGCAAGATTGGTGATGGGTTGTTCAGGGACTATAAGGTGCATACCGTACCCATCGTCTGGGAAAATATCAGCGGTGTGCGGGTGACCCCCAACGTGTATACGACCACCCGGGATCTGGATGTGCTGGTACAGGCGATAAGAGAGATGGCGGAGGCTTGATAGAAGACCATATCAAATTACCGGGGAATACCGGTAGGACCTCCCTCAACAGCATCCGATTAACCGAAATCAGTTCAACCGTGCACACCTATCACATTCACATAGAAGGCCAGGTTCAGGGTGTCGGCTTCCGGCCATTCGTGTATAAACTGGCCCGGCAGATGGAGTTGAAGGGATGGGTAAATAACACCGTCGACGGAGTACATATTGAGTTCAATGCCGACAGTGTAAAGGCGCTTGCCTTTTATGAAGATATTATTCGGCTGGCGCCTTCCCTGGCCAGGATAACAGCGCATCACATGTGGGAGGCGGAGCAGGTGATTTACGATGATTTCCAGATTGTACACAGTGAGCAGCGGGGCGAACCCCGGTTGCTGCTAAGCCCTGATTTCGCGCTCTGTGATGCCTGCCGGGCGGAGCTTTTGGACCCAGCCGACCGGCGGTTTCACTATCCTTTTATCACCTGTACCCTCTGTGGCCCACGCTACTCGATCATTGAGGCGCTGCCTTATGACCGCGAGCGCACTACAATGGCGGCATTTGCCATGTGTCCGGCCTGCAAGCGGGAATACGAGGAGGTGTTCGACCGGCGCTACTATTCCCAGACCAACTCCTGCGCCGACTGCGGCGTAAGGCTGATGCTGTACACGGCGCAGAGGCAGTTGCTTTCTTCCTCTTACGATCATTGTATCCAACAGTCGGCAGAAGCGGTCCGGGCCGGCGAAATCGTAGCTGTTAAGGGCATCGGAGGGTATTTGCTGTGCTGTGATGCTACTAATGCCGGCGCTATCCGGCGTCTGCGGGAGAGGAAAACCAGACCGGATAAGCCCTTTGCCCTGATGTATCCCGGGGTGGAGCAGTTGCGCGGAGATGCGGTGCTGCGCGAGCTGGAAGAGAAAGCCTTGCGCAGTACGGCAGCGCCTATTGTATTGCTCGACCTGAAACCGGCGCCGGCCTCCGGCATTGTAGTGGAGGAGCTGGCACCGGGCTTGGGGCAGATCGGAGTGATGCTGCCCTATGCGCCACTGTTTGAATTAATGCTGCAGGCGCTGGACCGGCCCATCGTTGCGACCAGTGGTAATCTCAGCGGTTCGCCTATTATTTTTGATGATGAAAAAGCGCTGAAGGAGCTGCCAGCGCTGGCTGGGTTTATCCTGAGCAATGACCGGATCATCCGGATGCCGCAGGATGACTCGGTGATACGCTTTAGCAGCTTTAAGCAGCAACGCATTCTGTTGCGGCGCTCCCGCGGACTGACTCCTACCTTCATACAGCCCGACCTGAAGCTGCCTGCCGGCTGCCTGCTGGCAATGGGCGCTGAGCTAAAAAGCAGCTTTACACTGCTGCACCAGCGCAATACTTATATCAGCCAGTATCTGGGCGATCTGGACAGTTACGATACCCAGCGAAATTTCCGTCACACACTGGATCATTTGTTACAACTCCTTGACGCCCGGCCGGAGCTGGTGATCGTCGACAAGCATCCGGGGTACTTTGCCACCCAGCTCGGTCGAGAGCTGGCGGAATACTGGCAGGTGCCGGTGCTGGAAGTTCAGCACCACCTGGCTCATTTTGCTGCCCTGCTGGGCGAGCAGCAATTGCTGGACAGCAGCAGTCCGATCCTTGGTCTTATCTGGGACGGTACGGGTTTTGGCGATGACGGTCACGTCTGGGGCGGCGAGCAGTTCCTGTATCAGGACCGGCAATTCAGCCGGGTGGGTCACCTGAGCTACTTCAATTTTCTGCTTGGCGATAAGATGCCGCGCGAACCACGTATCTCAGCACTGGCCCTGGCCCACGACCTGGAGGGAGCGGAGGAATGGCTGAGGCCAAAGTTTAGCACAACCGAGTGGAAGGTATATCAGCAAATGCTGCGGCGGGAAAAAGTTTTGCAAACATCCAGCATTGGTCGCTTGTTTGACGGAGTAGCATCATTGCTGGACCTGACCGATCGTGCTTCATACGAGGGGCAGGCAGCCATGCGTCTGGAGAGGCTGGCCGCCGGCTACATCCTCCGGGCAGGACTGGAAAGTGTCGAACCTTTCAAGACGGCCGGTTTGCTTGTAAGCAATTACCAGATAGATGCCAAAGCACTGATGCGTCGCCTGCAGGAAGCTGTGAAAAGCGGCATGGAGCCGGCGATTGTCGCCGCGCGGTTTCATGCTACCCTGGCCGCGGTAGCAGTAGAAATGGCCGATATGCTTGGTGTGGAGACCGTTTGTTGCAGCGGCGGCGTTTTTCAGAATGCCGTCCTCTGCGATATGCTGACAGTTTCTTTCGAAGGGAAATGCAAGTTGTATTTCCACAAGCAACTTTCGCCCAATGATGAAAGCGTTTCTTTCGGACAATTGATTTATGAACTGAATAAAGAGGGGATGTCACTACCCAAGGCGGTTCCAAGCAGCAAGATCATCCCCCTTTCGGGAAAAGATGGATAAAGACAATATGCCTGACCAAAAGAAAAAAGCTTTACCAAATGAATTCTGTCATTACCTTCCGTCTTTCCGGTTCATTTAGTATTTTTTCGGAGCCTGACAAAACGAAGTTTAGCGGCGATTTGTTGGAGAACTACAAACAGGCTTCTGCTGTCCTCCCGGCATTCGCCATACAATGTTCATTTTTTCATCGATTAATGTCCTTCCTTAATGGAAAAATTAGAGTTAAGTATAGTTGCCCTTGCGCAAAGTGAAACGCAGAGTAATAGCTTTATCGTCCTGCTCAAGGAGGAAGAAGGCCTGCGTCGCCTGCCGATAGTCATCGGTGGTTTTGAAGCTCAGGCTATCGCCTTAGCAGTCGAAGGGATTCGCCCTAACCGGCCATTGACTCACGACCTCTTTCGCAATACGCTGCAACAAATCGGCGTGGAGTTGAAAGAGATCGTCATTTCTGACCTGAAGCAGGGAATTTTCTTTGCAACCCTGATTTGCGAAATATCCGATGGCCGCATCGTCGAGCTGGATTCCCGCACTTCCGATGCGCTGGCGCTGGCTGTGCGCTTCAGTTGCCCGATTTACACTTATCCTTCCGTTATGGATAAGGCCGGGGTCGACTGGGATCAGGAGGCTGGCGAACCTGCACAGACAGAAAAAAAACCGGCTACCCGGCCGCAACCCGGTAAACCGCTAAGTGAATACGATGGTAATGAGTTGAAACAGTTCCTCGACATGGCGCTCAGCGAGGAAAACTACGAACGCGCCGCCGAAATCCGCGACGAGATGCAGCGCCGGAAGGACGAACAGTAAAAAAAGTGTCATCAGATAATCGAACCAACTTATTCTGATATCAGAAGCTGCTTCTCATCGCTTCAGCCTTTAGAGAGGCAGGATGCCAGGTGCCAGACTGAAAGTAATGGTGAACATTAGCCGGCCTTGTCTCCGACAGCTGATATCTCAAAAAGCCTTAAACCTTACCCATGTTTGATATTGCCACCTTCACCCAGCGCCGTAAACAGTTGCTGGAACAACTGGATAGCGGGCTCGTTCTCCTGCTCGGAAATGAAGAGAGCCCGATGAACTATAAGGATAATATTTACCCTTTTCGACAAGACAGTTCTTTCCTGTACTACGCAGGGCTGGACCGGCCACATCTGGCAGTTCTCATCGATGTAGAGGAAGCAAAAACAACCCTGTTTGGCGAAGAGGCAAGCACCGAAATGGTCGTCTGGACGGGGCCTCAGCCTTCCTTGGAAGGACAGGCCGCCAATGCAGGCATCGAAAATACGGCTCCCTACAGTACCCTGGAAGATCATTTAAAAGCAGCCCTGGAAAAAGGACGGCTGATCCATTACCTTCCGCTTTATCGCCACGATGCTATCATTAAACTGCATCAGTGGCTGGGAAAGTCGATTGAAGAAATAAAAACGGGCGCTTCGCTCGATTTGATCAAAGCTGTCATCAGCCAACGCTCCATCAAAAGTGCTGCCGAGCAGCGGGAGATGGCACAGGCGGTGACTATCTCCGGTGCTATGCATCTGGCTGCGATGCGCGCCGCGCGCCCGGGTATCCGGGAGGCCCGGCTGGCGGGCATTGTAGAAGGTATTGCGGTAGCAGCGGGGGGGCGCTTGTCTTATCCGGCCATCTTAACTATCCACGGCCAGACCTTACACAATCACTTCCACGGTAATAAGCTGGCCGAAGGACGGCTGGTGCTGGGGGACTTCGGCGCTGAAACCGGCTTGCACTACGCCGGTGATATAACGCGCACTTTCCCGGTTGCTAAAACCTTCAATACCCAGCAGAAAGAAATTTACCAGATCGTGCTCGGGGCGCTACGGGCCGCCCTGGCCGCCCTGAAACCGGGCTACCGTTTTCTGGATGCCCATCTGCTGGCTTCCCGCAAAATAGCAGAAGGACTGAAAGAGCTGGGCCTGATGAAAGGCGATCCCGCCGAAGCGGTCAAAGCCGGCGCTCACGCCCTGTTTTTTCCACACGGATTGGGACACATGATCGGCCTGGATGTGCACGATATGGAAAACCTGGGGGAAGACCTCGTCGGCTACTCCGAAAATGTGCAGCGCAGCGAGCAGTTCGGTCTCTCGGCCCTACGCCTGGCCAAGGCGCTGCAACCCGGCTTTACCATCACCGTGGAGCCAGGCATCTACTTCATCCCCGAACTCATCGATCAGTGGAAGGACGAACAGCAGCACAGTGATTTTATCAATTACGATAAGCTGGATGATTACCTGGAGTTTGGCGGTGTTCGCATCGAAGATAATGTGACCATTACCGAGGATGGATATGAAATACTGGGTGAACCTATTCCTACGACGGTAGAGGAGGTGGAAAGCATCAGGGCGGAGACAGGAGAGAAGAAATAGGAAAGAGCGCGCGAGGGGAATTCAAGGAATTAAGCACATCCATCCCAGGATTTCCCTCCGTACTACATTCTCTGTGTGGCCCCAGCTTGCTGCATCCAGATGACTGCCGTTCGGGATGAGGTGAAAGTGGAGGCGAACATCCGGCAGATTAGCTGTTTGCCCGGCGAAGCTTCGTGCGCTTTCGATAGGTACCAGGCCGTCGTGAGTGCCGTGAATCAACAGGGTAGGAGGAAGCGGGCTCTTTCGGTTGCGAATCAGCAGAACCGGGTTCGCTTTTCGGTACTGCTCGCTATCACGCGGTCCGGCCATAGCGCGTACGACAGCTGTCAGCGGCATGCAGTCCAGGTCGAGGGGAGCGCCGCAACAGAAAAGGCCGGCGATGTCAGCAGCCTGCCAGCCGCACTGTTGTAGTGCAGACCCGTCTAGTGCCAGATGAGCCGCGAGGTGTCCGCCCGAGGACATGCCGCCGGCTATAAGACGCCGGCCGGTCCAGCCTTCCTCCTTCCACAAGCGGTGTAACCGGGTCAGCAGCCGGTTCAGGTCCTCACGCATGTCGTTGAAATTGTGAAAGGGGATTCGGCGGAAAGATGGGAATATGGCCGGAAAACCGGCGTCCAGGAATACCCGCGCGTGAGGTGTGAAGGCCTCCGGCGATCCAAACAGCCAGCCTCCTCCGTGCAGATAGACCACGGTTTCCGCCCGTTGTCTGACCTGCGGATGTGGCTTGAAGAAGAGAAAATACTGCCGGGCATGCGGTCCGTAGGGGATGCGTTCGGGAGGAAGAGACGGGGCTCCTTGACGCGACATGTGCAGCCAGAAGAGAGGCAGGTTAAGGAGTTCGTGCAGGGGGGTTCCTCGTAGTGAAGACATAAAACATTTCCAATAAGCAAATAAAGCGGCAAAATAAGAAAAAGGCAGCCTGCTTTCCTTGTGCCGGCCCTCCAAAGTTGCTATCTTTTGAACCAGAGCGAAAAAGTATTTCACAAAACTCCTATCTATGAGGTGGGGCCCTCTCTTGTTATTTTGGTATTGCACGACGATATTGCCTGTGATGGGCGCTGATCTCTTTTTAGAAAAAGGAACAGATAGAACTGTGCTGAGTAACCGCCTGCCCCTGCTGCCAGTCTCTGATAGTCTGAAAATGAAGGCCATGACGGCCCTGCAGCGAGGAGACTCCCTGATCAAGGCCTATCGTTACCAGGAGGCAGAGAAGGCCTTTCGCCAGGCCTTGCCTTACTTCGAGTCTATCGGTGATTGCTATCATACAGCTTTTTGCCAGCTGTGGCTGGGAGAAGCCCTTTACGGGCAGGGCCGCTACAAAAAAGCATTGCAGACAGGCTTGAAAAGCGAAGCCGTTGCCATTGCCTGTCCGGCCCGCGACACCATGGACTTTTATTCGATGATTCTGCAAAATATTGGCGTCTTCTATTCCAAGGCAGGCGATTACAGAAAGCAGATGGCTTATTACCGCCGGGCTTTTGATCATATACTTCAGTATAACGGTCGCCAAAGCGAGCGCGGCGCCGACGCTTTTTACAACCTGGGGATGGCCTACGGCCGGCGGGGACAGTGGGACCGGGCTATTGCTTACTTTGACACCAGCCTGCAGATCGCCGAAGTAATCGACTATCCCGATGGCATCGCTTCCACCTTTCTCAGTCTGAGTTATGCTTATGGCGTCAAGGAAGATTATGCCCGGGCCATCGACTACCAGCGGCGGGCCCTTAAACTGACGACAAGCAAAACAGAAACCGCTCAGGGTTGGAATAACCTGGGGGTGCTTTACAGCGATATGGGCGATTATAGCGAAGCTTTGCATTATCTAGGCCAGGCGCTTACCTTACGAGAGGAATTATACGGTGAATACCACGATGAAATCCTTTCCACCCTGCTCAATATCGCACGCGTTCATTTTGATAGTGGTGAAGAGAAAAGGGCTGGTTTATATATCGACGATGTTCTCCACCGCATGGAAAAGGCGGAGCACAGCGATCCCTACTTTTTAAAAGTAGCCTATCACTACAAGGCCCTCATGCTTCAGTATATACAGCGTTTGGCGGAAGCCGAGCAGTATGCACGGAAGGCCGTAGCCATCAAAACCGGACGGCGTGGCCTCAATACCAGTTCCAAGCTCGTGCTCGGCAGTGTGCTTCAGGCTCAGGAGCGTTACGACGAAGCACTGGACTACGTGCAGGAAGCACTCATGAACGACATCGATGACTTCCGGCCCGCTTCGGTATTTGAAAATCCTCCCTTGCATACCATACAGAATACCAGTATCGTATTGGATCTGTTGTCGCTCAAGGCGCAACTCCTGCAATTGCGTGGGAAACGGGATCGCAGCCAGAATGATCTGTCTTACAGTTTGAATAGTTACCTGTTGGTGGACTCCTTAATCGATTACGCCCGTCGGAACTATCAGGACAATACATCCAAAGAACTGCTGGCTGCAAATACTCGCGAATTGTATTCAGGGGCTGTAGCGGCAGGGTATGAGATTTATCGCCTAAGCGGGGATGAGGCCTATATGGATTTAGTTTTCCATTATGCGGAGAAAACCAAGTCCCTGCTCGTTCTGGAAAAGATGCACGACCTCTACGCCAAATCCTTTTACGGCATCCCCGCGGCCGTCGTGGAAAAAGAACGGGAATTATTGCAAAATATCGAGTTCTACGCCAACCGCGTCCGTCAGTTTCGCGATGCCATCCCTGTCGAACAAAACAAGATAAACGAGTGGGAGAATATTTTATTCGAATTGCGCCGGGAGCAGCAGGCTTTGCTTCGGCAGATCGAGCTGAAATACCCGGCTTATTACGACCTGAAACACGATCTCAGTACCGCCACACCCGACAATATACAGAGGAACCTGTTAAGGCCAAACGAAGTACTGCTAGAGTATTTCCTGGCCGGGAAGTCATTGTACATCTTTGCTATCGGAAAAGAATCCAGGGACTTCCTGCGCGTGACGCTTCCTGCTCCCTTGGGAGAACTGGTAGAGGGGTACCGCCGGGCATTGGTCCGGCAGGAAGCGGCCTTTTACGAAAAGAGCCATTCCTTATACCGCCTGTTACTGGAGCCGGTAGCATCGATAATTGAAGGGAAAGAAATCATGGTGGTTCCCGATGGGGCGCTGGGCTACATTCCTTTTGAAGCCCTGCTCGCCGAGGCGGCGCCAGCAGAGGATTTCCCCGATCAGCGAAAGCTTGATTACGTGCTGCGCAATCACGCCATCCGTTATTTGTTTTCGGCCAGCCTGGCTTTGGAGAGGCAGGGCTTGGAGTCAGCGCATCATTCGGTTCGCGTACTTGGTATTGCTCCGGACTTTGCCGGTATTGCTCCGGAGGTGGCGGATTTCAGCGAAGCGCTTCGGCCCTACCGCAATGAATTTGCGCCCTTGCGGGGCAGCGAGGAGGAAGTCCGCTTGTTAAACCGCTTCGCCGGCGATGTCTGGATTGGAGCAGGTGCTCAGGAAAGCAGGCTGAAGAGGAAAGGAGACCGGTACGGGTTGTTGCACATCTCGACCCACACCTTAATTGATGAGCGGTTTCCCAGCCTGTCCAAGCTGGTTTTTGCCGGGGAAACCTCGGGAGAGGAGGATGGCTTTCTACACGCCTATGAGCTGTACAATATGCACCTGCCGGCCGAACTGATTGTGCTGAGTGCCTGCAATACGGGCATCGGAAAGATCAAGGAGGGAGAGGGCATTGCCAGTCTGGCCCGCGCCTTCGCTTACGCCGGTGCGCCTAACCTGGTGATGAGCCTGTGGCCGGTGAATGATAAAACCACGCCTGCACTCATGGCTCGCTTCTACGAGCATCTGGAGGCAGGGGAAGCGAAGTACCGGGCTTTACAGAAAGCCAAACTTTCCTATCTGGAGCAAGAAAATGAATTACTACTGCATCCTTATTACTGGGCGCCATTCATTTATACAGGCGATGCGGCCCCGGTGGCGTTGCAGGAGGCGCGGGCCTTCCTACCTGCCTTGCCTCTGGGTTTGCTGCTGTTACTATCCGGATTTTTTTTCTGGTGGCGTCGTCGGACCCGAAGCAAAAAACATCAGTTGATGTCCAGCAATAACGCTTCTGCTTTTTCCCGGTAATGCGTGCTTTTTGTCTGATTAGCAAGCGGCTTAAGTTGCGCGATCGCCTCAGCCTGCTGACCCAGTTTCAGGTGAGCCAGCCCCAGGTACCACTGCGCGGGAATCCGATAGGGGGCTACACTGCTTTGCCGGCGTACCTGCTTCAGCTGATTAATAGCTGCCGTAGCTCTACCTTCGGCCAGTAAAGACACTCCGTAGTAAAAGCGAACGTCGATATCAGCAGGAGCCGTCTGAAGGTATTGGACAAATTTTTCATTTGCGGAAGCAAAAGAGTCATTTTCGTAATCGAGGATAGCTTGTCGCAGCAGGTCTGTTTCGGCCTCCGCAGCACCTTCGCGTAAAGGACCGGACTGGGGGATGTTACTCGTCACGGGGTAAAAGTGTCGTTCAAAGGCGGTCTGTGAAGATACAGGCCGGGCATCATACCATACGATACTAAAGGGAATGAGTAAGAGCAAGACGGCGGCGGCGACTTTGATCAGAAATGATGCGAGGCGGGGAGTTGTTTTTTTTGCGTTTACCCGTTGCTCCACCCGGGATTCCAGGCGTTGTAAGGATTGACGGGCATCTTCTTCGTCCCTGACATATTGTAAGCCCTTGATGGCTCGCCGGGAAAAAGCATCGCGGTAAGGATGATCTTCGGCAGGATTCGGCTTCCGGGCATAACGCAGCCATTCTTTTTTGGCAAGCTTCTTTTTTTGCTTTTCGTTATCCTGGTTCATGTGGTTCAGTTTAGGGAGTTTCTAAGGTTGCGCCGTCCGTTTTGAATATGACTTTTGACTTCATTGAGGCTGTAACCATTTTCCTGAGCGATTTCCTGGTAGGATTTTTGTTCGAGATAAAAGAGTACAATACAATGGCGCTGATCCTCTTTTTTCAGGTTGTCAATGGCGTCGCTCAGTTCTTCGAGACGTTCTTCTATATAATGATCCGAACCGGACTCCAATTCCACAAAAGTATCCGGATTAATTTCAGCAATATCTTCTCTGTGGACATCGATTTTGTCCCGGAGTAACTTCAGACAATGGTTGCGGGTAACCTTGTATAACCAGGCCTCAAAGTTTTTGACCTCGTAATGATCAAGTTTGTTAAGCAGGTTCTCAAAGATTTCCATGGCGGCATCCTCTGCATCTGGTTTGTTTTTCAGCATACTCAGACAGTTGCCCAAGACCTTGTGGGAATAGCGGTTGAATAAAACACCTATGATGCGTGGGTTGCGTTTGCGCCGGTAAAAGGCGATCAACTCCTCGTCACTTTGCTCTTTAAATGCTTTGCGGCTACTAAGAGATTTCAGGTTCATATGATGGGAATTACCCTTCGAATATACGGAAAATACCGCATATCCCGGTGAAATAATTCCGGAGCAGGCGGGCTTTCCAGCTTTTCTTTCCCAATTCCCTTCACTCTTCTCTCTTAAAGAATACAAAGCCGTTCTTTGCCCCGATTTGCTTCAACTCTTCAATCTTTCGCAGTTCATCGGCCTTGTGTACTTTGGTGACCACATACACATCTTTATCGATATCACCACGTAAGAGCCATTCTTTATCGTAGCTTTTTTCATTGGTGACGGGCGGCTTTCGCGTGTAGAACAGATGAGCATATGACTTATAGCCGTGAGTGATGAAGTAGGCGTCTTCTCCGGCGTGTTCCTGAAAGAACTCGATGGCGGCGCGCTGGGAATAGCCTTCGATCCGGTTGATGAAGAAAATGAGCGTCAGCATGACAAAAACCGCCGTGCCGCCGAAGAGCCAGCGAAAGCCTTTGGCCGGCTTACCACGATTAAACCAGCGGGTAGTTAAAATCAGCAGGGCCAGCAGCAATATGCCCGGCAGGATCTCCCAACCACTCCAGTGTACATCAGCTTCCAGGTTACCCCGGGCAAAGGGATCGTCGAACAGGGGCTGTAGCATTTCGGCATTCATACCGATAAAAGGCATGGCGATGGTGACGAGCACGAACAAGCCACCGATCACCAACAGCAGCACTTTCATCCAGCGCGCCAGGTCGATCTCACCGCGAAGGACTTTATCGATCGTCAGCGCGGCAAGAAAAGTCAGCGGAAAATAGCACATGGAGGAATAGTGGACGATCTTGGAGCGTACGATGGTGAACAGAATCAGTACCGTCCAGAAAAGAAACTTCATCCAGATGCGAAAGTCCTGCTGATCATTGTGTTCTTCTTTGGGAAAGCGGAAAAAGGAGCGGATGGCAAAGATGGAAGCCGGAAAGCAGCCAACCAGCAGCACGACGAAGTGATAGCCCGGGAAACCCTTGTGCCCGGCGTCGGGAGTGGAGAAAAGCCGGTACTGATACTTGTTGAATTCGATGATGAACTGTGGTCCGTGCTTCAGCGTCTCCAGGCCGTACCAGGTGAGCATGATCAGCGAGGCAGCAAAACTGAAAAACAGAAATTGTGGGATGTTGATATAAAAGCGGAAGCGCTGATACACCCAGTAGACACCTAATGTCAGGACGGTAATCAGATAGGCAACGGGGCCCTTGGTCAGAATGCCCATACCGATAAAAAGGCCGCCGATGAATAAGTAAAACCACTTGTTTTTAGACAACTGAATATGGGCAGTGCCTTCCTTCTTCCAGTAGAAGAGGATGAAGAAGTAAAGCCCCAGAAAGATGAAAAGGTTGAAAAAGGGATCAATAATACCAGATTTGAAATAAAGGAAAGGCAGTACCGAGCCGAAATAGGCGCCTGCCCAGATAATGCCGAAGCGGGTGTTGTACAGCTTTTTACCAATATTGAACAGCAGCACCAGGGTGATGATCCCGCAGATCGCATTGGGAAAGCGGGCGGCAAACGCCCCGACGCCGAAAGCCTCCATAGCCAGCGCCTGCATCCAGAAGAAGAACGGAGGCTTTTCAAAGAAAGCCTGAAAATTGATGTACACCCGGAGGTAGTCTTCCGTCAGCAGCATTTCCCGGCTGATCTCCGCAAAGTTGATCTCATCCCAGTCGAAAAGATGCACGCCTCCCAGGAAGGGAATAAAAAAAAACGCCCCGAGTAGTGCGAAAAACAGAGAGTATTTAAGCCTGTCCGACATGATAATTTGTGGTCTGCTATTTGATTACGGATACAAAACGATTAAATAAGGATCGGGAACCGGGCATTTTGGAGGCTTCTGAAAAACGAAAAAAAGCCTGTCCAAGAACTCTCAGGGAGGCTAAAACACCTCTAAAATGCCGGGCGATCTGCTATTTCTTCTTCCCGCCTCCCAGTTTGTTGAGGATTTTGCTGACGAAATCATCATTGATACCCAGATAACCTTTGACAGCGCTATAGGTGTTGACCAATTTTTTATCGGCCCAAATGAGAAAGCGTTTGAAGCCGTCGTCGGGGCGCGCCTGATAGTTGGTGCCACGCTTTTTAGGTGCCTTCTTTTCTTCGGTGAAATAGTAAAGGGCGATGGATTTGCGGGTCATTTCTTCCGGGCACTGGATGGGATCGGGGAGGCCGTGGTAAGAATCCTCGTCCGTATTGAAAATAACACAGCGGTTGAAGACCGGACTGATGCGTTGGGCGCATTCCTTCATGTCACGTGTCCACAGTTCGAGTTCACCGCGGTATTCGGGTTGCCATCCCTCGTTGAGATAAACCAGGAGATTGACCCGCCGGCGCCAGTTGCGCTTATGAGGGTGCACGGTGAAGTCGGCGTGGATGTTCAGGTAGCCGCCGCGCTGTGATTGATGCAGTCCGCCCCCTTCAAGCGTGGGATCGGCTTGAAGCCCTTCGATGCCGGTGAGTTCACTCAGTGCGGCTACGAACTCGTCGCTGTTCAGTTGGCTGATGACCTGCCGGATGAAATCCGGAATCAGATCCATTTTATTCAGGCCGTGTTTTTTCTCATTGACATGCACGTAGTGTATCCAGCCGTCGTCTTTTACAGCAGGAAAAGCATTCATCGCTTCGTGCGCCGCCCATTCTTCCAGAAAATTATCGAACTGAGCATGAGGATAGGGATTTGCCTGTTGATAGGATTCGGACTGCTCGGTAAACTTTTTTCGACATTTGTCGAGGTCCAGAATTGGCGCCTGGGTGTTTTCTTGTGCCATAAGGTGAACGGATTGCATTTTGTTAATAAGCTGAGGAGTTCGCTGCTCAGCGGCAACAAATATACGGGAATAGTTGATGTTCAAAAACAAGTGGTATGCCAACTGTGTAGTAAAAAGAGCAGAAATTAGATTCAAAAAAGATAGAACAGCATTATGATCAACGATGTCAGTTTTCATTGTCGGCTTATTGTACGGGCGGGTGGTAAGGAGTTTCTCGGTCCCGACGAGATTGAGTTGATGAAAAATATCCGGGAACAGGGGGCTCTGACCGCAGCCGCGGAGCAAATTGGAATCTCTTATGACGAGGCCCGGCGACGCGCCGAGCAGATCAGCGAGCTGGCTAACCAGGATATTATTCTTACCCATCAGGGGGGGAAAGGGGGCGGGAGCGCCGAACTAACCCGGGCGGGAGTGAAACTTTTGGAAGCCTACGACGAATTGCAGGACCGTATGCAGCAATTCCTGGACGCTGAGCTGGATGAGTTTCTAGGGTAACCCCGGTCTGATGGCATTAACCCTATGGAATCCCAGCATCAACTCATTTTCCCCACTTGCGCAGCTGTTTTATTACTGCTCCGAAATCCTTAGGTAGCGGCCCTTCAATTTGCATCCGCTTTTTTGTAACTGGATGATCAAAGGATAATTTGTAGGCGTGGAGACTATTGCGCGACATCAGGGGCCGTTCTTCTTTATGTTTAGCCAGCTGGTATTTTTGCCCCTTCACTTCTGACAAATAGAACCCTTCACGTTTGCCGTAAAGGGGGTCTACTGCCAGCGGATGCCCGATGGCGGCCAGGTGGACTCGGATCTGGTGAGTCCGGCCGGTCATGATTTCGACTTCGAGCAGGGAAAATTGCCGGAAGCTTTCCAGGACCCGGTAACGGGATATGGATGGCTTGCCGGTACGTATGATCGCCATTTTGCCTGCCTGCCCGGGGTGCGGGCCGATGGGCTTGTCGATTTCGGCTTCCCGGGGCGTGGGCAGCCCGTCTACCAGGGCCAGGTAATGTTTTTGGACCTGCCGCTTTTCGAACTGCAGGGACAGATCACGGTGAGCCCCGGCCTGCCTGGCGAAGACGAGTACTCCGCTTGTCTCCCGGTCGAGGCGGTGAACGACCCAGGCCCGGCCGTAGGTCTCGCTGAGAAAGTGTTGCAGGTTGAAAAGCTCGGGTTTGTGCCGGTCGGGAATCGTCAGTACCCCCGGTGGTTTATTGACTACAATGATTTGATCGTCCTGGTAGAGGATATCCACGCGTTGTTTGGCCATGCCTCAGTTGCTGGTTTGAATGAACCCCGGTCGTTCTTCGGGACCATGAATGATTATTCTGGAAAGCAAAAATACGCAGACTCCGCAACAAAATTTCTATCCGTAACGGAAAGCTTCAAGTGCCGTTCGTTTTACGAAAAAAATAGTGTAAAAACAACAATACTAATACGGATTAGAACTGGGTTTTTGGGAATTAGTTTGCTGTCGAGCAGGTTATAAAAATAGAATCATTTTTTAACCCAAACCCCTAATCTCATGAAAACTAAAATTGCAGATCTGCACGTACATCCCGGGCTCAAGGGATTTGCCAATGAGAACTTTCCTGAGAATGAAGGCCGTTGTATCTGGGACCGTTATCCGAGAAAGGAAAAAGAGCTCAAGGAGTTGAACTTCGCCATTCGGGGCGCAATTGAAGAAATTGCCAAAGAATCGCAAGCTCACCTCGATGGTTGCGCCCATGGTCATGTGATGGCCCTTTTTGTCAGTATTTATCCGGTCGAACGGCAAATGTTCGCTTTGGAACAACGGCAACCTTTTCGTCTGCTGTTAAAAGTACTGCTGCCGGAAAAAAAATACGCTTCACTGGGCGCCGCGGTTGCAGGCTTCCCCAAAAAACGGGTAGAAACTATCCTGGAACACAACGTATTCGGAGACAAAGACGATGGCGTCAACTACTACGAACAATACATAGAAGAAAGGGAATATCTGCTCCGGCAGATGGAAAAAACTTCCAGGAATAATCCGGAATTCAAATTTAATATCGCCCGGAATTACCAGGAGTTCCGTAATAATATGAAGAACGGTAAGGCTATTACGGGGATATTGACCGTCGAGGGCATGCATTCTTTTGGTCATTACAGGCACAACTCGACTTTTGCCAAAACCTACGAGCAACTCGACAGCGCTGAAGCGACCTTGTTGCGCGATTCTCTGCTGAATAATATCAGAAATACTAAAAAAAGTGAATACACTCCTTTTTTCATTACTTTTTGCCATCACTTTAACAATTTACTGGCGGGGCATGCGCGCAGCATGTCTGACAAGTCCAACCTGATTTCTTTTTTACCCTGGCCTAATTCACCGGGCATGCGGCATATTTTCAATCAGGAAACCTTTCTCAATGCAGGGTTTTCCGACCTGGGCAGAGAGGTCCTGGAACTAGTGCTGGACAGAAGTAAGGGACGGCGGATTCTGATCGACACGAAACACATGAGTGTTGCCACTCGCCGAACATTTTACCAGTATGTCGAAGAAAGAAGAAGCCAGCATCAGGATATTATTCCTATCATTTCCAGTCATGCCGCTGTTAGTGGCTGGCCTTCACTGACCGAAGCCGGAAAGCATCAAGATGCTGAAAAACAGGATAAGGATGCCTTCTTCAGCCGCTGGCAAATTAACCTGACCGATGAAGATATACAGGAGATTTATCGCTCAGACGGGATCATCGGACTGGTGCTCCACGAAGGGAGAATGCCAGGGAACGATTTTAAGCGACGGGCTAAAAAGCTCAAGAAAAAGATCAAGCGATTGTCGAAAAGGTCTAGTGAAAAGGCCCGGGAAAAAGTGGCCCGGTACGAGATGGAACTTAAGGATCATTACCTGGAATTACTCTGGTCCAATATTTTCCACATTGTCAAAATCGCCAGTGACGAAGCTCGTGTTATGGGCAAAGACCCGGCAGAGAGCTGGAAAATCGTTGCGCTGGGCAGCGATTATGACGGCATCGTCAATCCTTTTAATTCCTACCGGGACGTACTCTGTTTTCCCGAACTGGAGGAAGAAATGGTGAACTATCTTAAAAGCGGTAAGCCCATCAACTGTGCCAAAGAAGGAAAAGCAGTGCGCCTATCTCCGGGAGAAGTGGAAAAACTGATGTTCGGTCATCAGCCTGAAGTTATCGTGCAATCCATTTTCTTCGACAATGTCGATCGCTTTTTATCCAAGTACTTTACGTCTGAGTATCTGGAAAAAGAGGTGAAAGCAACCAGCCCCACGGTGTAAAAGGAAGTTCTGCTTGCAAAAAGGCTATTCAACGCTAGGGGTATTAGGGAAACCAGGCAAGCTTATAATTCATCCGAGTTGCCGGAAGACACGCTTGCCTAGCGCATAGAACTGCCAGATAATACTCCCTTCGTATCGGCCGGCGAGATTCGCTTCGGGAAGGATACTGACCTTTTGGATCAGTTCTTCATTCTGGCGGCGTTTGCGCATCGTTTTGGGAATGTGCGGGAAAAAAGTCCAGTGTGCTTTAATGATAGACTGGATGTGTCGCCATTTTCCTTGTACCAGAAACAGGCCGGCGGCGAGGCCGTCGAGGAGCAGGCGCAGGGGAAGCAGCCAGAGGAGCCGCTTGCGGGGTTCGTTCTTAAGGATGGTATAGAGGGTATTCCGGAAGTTCAGGTAAGTTTTAAAGGGGGTGTTATAAGTCAGCGTACCGCCGCCTACATGATAGACAACTGATCGGGGGCGGGCCATTATTTTATACCCTGCTCGTTTGAGTCGCCAACAGAGGTCAATTTCTTCGTAGTGAGCAAAGTAATCGGGATCGAAGCCTCCGATGGCATGAAACAAGGGGCCCCGAATGAATAAAGCTGCTCCGGAGGCCCAGAAAATTTCCTGGGTGCTGTCGTACTGGCCTTTATCGCGTTCCATGTGCGATAGAATGCGCCCCCGGCAGAATGGGTAACCAAGTGTGTCGATCCAGCCGCCGGCGCCGCCGGCATATTCGAAGGTATCTTTATGGAGGTAGGATTTTATTTTTGGCTGACAAGCGGCTATCGTGAGATCCCGTTCCATTAATTCAAGGATGGGTTCTATCCAGCCGGGAGTTACTTCCACATCCGAATTGAGTAGCACGTAGTAGTCGGCGTCAACCTGTCGGAGCGCTTCGTTGTAGCCGGCGGCGAAACCGTAATTATGTTCCAGCTCGATGCGTTCCACTTCCGGATATTGGGTTTCTAGTAACTCGAGAGAGGCGTCACTGGATCCGTTATCGGCTACGTAAATTTTAAAGTTCGGGTAGGTGCAGGCCAGTACGGAGGGCAGGAATTTTTCCAGGTATCGCCGCCCGTTAAAATTGAGGATAACGACGGCTACCGAGGGGTGGTTCATTTTTTTTTTACCCATTGCCTGTTCCGTCGTCCGCAATAGTTGCCTGGCCTTTTTTTTGTCTTTCTTCAGTTGTTCGCTGAGGGCTTCAAAATGCTCGAATGCTTTGTCCTCCCGCAAGTGCGCTACGATTTCCAGTCGCAGTTTGTCCCCGTAAATATTTTTGTCGAAATCGAAAATATTGACTTCGATTGTCCGGTTGTGGTGATCCCGCAGGGTAGGGCGGTTACCGATGTAGAGCATACCGCCGTAGCGTTCCTTCCGGTGAAGAACATGGACGGCGTAAATACCGGTGGGGGGAATAAGCTTGTGTTTTTGGGTGATTTCCAGGTTGGCAGTGGGGAAACCCAGGCTGGCGCCGATACGTTGTCCGTGTACCACTGTTCCCGTCAGGGTAAAGTAGTGGTTGAGCAGGCGCGTGGCGGTTTGGATATCCGCATTCTCGAGGGCCCGGCGGATTTTGGTGGAACTAACGGCAATATCCTCTACTTCCTGCTTCTCAATGGTGATAACTTCAAAACCTTCCTTTTGGCCGTGCCATTTCAGGTAGTTGATATCCCCCTGCCGGCCCACGCCGAAGCGATGGTCGTACCCGATGACGATGTAGCGTGGATTAAACTTTTCAAGAAGAAATTTCCGAATGTATTCATCGGCGCTCTGCTGAGAGAATTCTACGGTGAAAGGCGCCACCACCACGTTGTCAACGCCGTATCTCTCCAGCAGATCTACTTTTTCATCTATACTGGTGAGTAACTGCAGATCGTCACTTTTGGGGTAAACCACCATGCGCGGATGAGGATGAAAAGTGATCAAAACACTTTCTCCGTCGATATTGCGCGCCAGCTGATTTACCTTTTCAATAATCTTTTGATGCCCATGGTGCACCCCGTCGAAGGACCCGATGGTGATCACAGCGTTTTTGAACTCCGGAAGATTATTGAGGTCGTTGTAGACTTTCATGGCAGTGCAAATAAACAATTTTTTTGCGATAATACCATCCGCCTGGTTTTGTCATTAAAATTAAATTCCTCACCTTGATGAATATCAAAACCGGTACCGGGCTATCACCAACCCGCTCCTGGCTTGGCTACGCGGAAATAAGCATTTAAAACTGTTCGGTACGGTTAATTGTTTGTATTTTTGTGTAAAGACAGTAAAAGAGAAACGAGCAATTCAATGGATTTCGATAAGACCAAAATAGTAAGAGCACTAGCTCAGGTAAAGGATCCCAAAAGTGGCCAGGACATCATTACGATGAATATGGTCCGGGATCTGGAAACAGACGGCGAAAACATCAATTTTACGCTGGAACTGCCCTCCATGAATGTGGAGAACAAGGCAGCGCTGAATTTTGCCTGTGTGCAGGCAGTGCAGGAATTATACCCGGAGGCCAATGTCAACGTACACATGATGGCGCGTACGGCTCAGGCACAGCAGGGACAGGGCCAAACGAAAGTGCTTCCACACGTAAAGAATATCATTGCGGTTGCTTCGGGTAAAGGCGGGGTCGGCAAATCTACCATCGCGGTCAATCTGGCGCTCGGTCTTAAAAAGCTGGGAGCAAGGGTTGGATTGCTGGATGCCGACCTCTACGGCCCTTCCATTCCCACCATGCTGGGATTGCAGGGCCAGCGCCCGAAAATCAAGGAGGTTTACGGCTCCCCTAAAATCACGCCACTGGAAGCCTATGGTTTACCGGTGATGTCCATCGGCTTTATCGTCGAACCGGAACAGGCTGTCGTACTGCGTGGTCCGCGATTGGCCGGCATCATCAAGCAATTCTTCAATGATTGTATCTGGCCCGAGTTGGATTACATGGTGGTCGATCTGCCGCCCGGTACCGGAGATATTCAACTGACGCTGGTTCAAACCGTGCCGGTTACCGGCGCCATTATTGTCACCACGCCGCAGGAAGTGGCGGTAGCCGATGCGGTAAAGGCCATGAATATGTTCCGCCTGCCTTCGGTAGAGGTGCCAATACTTGGGGTTGTGGAAAATATGGCCTGGTTTACACCCAAGGAACTGCCCGAGAACAAATACTATCTGTTTGGACAGGGCGGCGGCAAAAAACTGGCCAAAATGAGCGAGTCCATGTTGCTCGGCCAGGTGCCCATCGTCCAGGGAATTCGCGAATCGGGTGATGAAGGTAAACCCGCCATTCTTGATGAGAACGATGAGCTGACAACGGAAGCCCTCATGAAAGTGGCCCGGAACACAGCCCGTCAAATAACGGTACGTAACGAAATGATGGACCCTACGCAGATAGTAAAAATTCAGACTCAATAGGGCCGCTCCTCAACTTTAGGGAGTTTCACCGGTTATCTGCCTTAAGGCTAAATATTAATCGCAAGCTGAACGCTGAATTCTAACATATGTCTTCTACGGAGAAAAAAGATTTAATCCAACGCGTTGATGCCGCACTGAACGATGTTCGTCCGCACCTTGCCGTTGATGGTGGAGATGTAGAGGTGGTAGATGTCACCGATAACCACGTCGTCAAAATCAAATGGCTAGGTACCTGCAAGGATTGTACCATGTCGGCCATGACCATGAAAGCAGGTATCGAACAGGCTATCAAAGGGAAAATACCGGAGGTTTCCGGTATCGTGGCCGTCAACGGCATCAGAGTGGATGGATAATGTTGCCGGGGCAGAGCCGGTCTCGGTCGTGCTCCCCGGAGAAACCCTTTGAGATGCTGTCGATCATTCCTATTGTTTATTTTACCTCGCCCTCTTTTTATGACCAGAGCAGCGCTCTTTGAGCAAATTCAAAAAAAGCAATCCTACCTCTGCGTAGGGCTGGATACCGATATCAGGCGCATTCCCCGCTTCCTCATCCAGTATGAGGACCCCCTTTTTGAATTCAACAAACAGATCATTGATGCTACGCGCGACCTGTGCGTGGCCTACAAACCCAATCTTGCATTTTACGAGGCGCTTGGCGCCCGTGGCTGGCGCTCCCTGGAACGCACGCTGGAGTATATTCCGGAGGAGCATTTTGTTATTGCCGATGCCAAACGTGGCGATATCGGTAACACCTCAGATTTGTATGCCCGGGCTTTCTTCGAGCATCTCAACGTCGATGCCCTTACCGTGGCTCCTTATATGGGCGCCGATTCGGTGAAGCCCTTCCTCGGTTTTCCCGGAAAGTGGGTCATCGTGCTGGCGCTGACTTCCAACCAGGGAAGCGTTGATTTTCAGATGACGCCCCAGGAAGGAGGCCGGCTTTTGTACGAGAAAGTGATGCGTAAAACGATGGAGTGGGGCAGTCCCGATGAGCTCATGTTCGTTGTCGGCGCTACGCATCCGGAAAAGTTTGCCGAAATCCGCAGGATCGCCCCCGAACACTTTCTGCTGGTGCCCGGCGTGGGTGCTCAGGGAGGCGACCTGGAAGGCGTTAGCCGGCATGGCCGTAATGAGCAACTCGGTCTGCTCGTCAATTCCTCCCGCGGCATCCTCTACGCCGGTGACAGCGAAGGCTTCGCCGATGAGGCCCGTCTGGCCGCTATGGCCATTCAAAAGCAGATGCGGGAGATCCTGTAAGCGGAAGGGACGGTGTTTCACAGTTTCCCGGTTCCACCTTACTCAATGGGAAGTATCTGTACGTGGTTATTCTTATCTAAGTAGCGCTGTATGATGCGGGTGGTTTCCGGATTGCCCTCGTAAGGTTTGACGAAATCCCGCAGCGCTTCCGGATTTCCGAAAAAGTCTTCCGGACAGCAGTACCCGTACCCCCGGTACCGGCCATCCTCTACCAACACTACGGATCGTTCATCGGTCGAGCGGCCGTGATCGATGATAAAAAAATTGTCCTCAAAAACGGTTTTCAGATACTCCCGGGCCTCCTCCGCCCGCTCATTGTACGAGGTGACGGGTTCCTGCCGGATGCAGGCGCCGTGGCATTGTTTAAGGTGAAACTCAAAACAGGCGCCATTGCCTTTTTGAATGCCGCACAGCCGGGTGCACAATTCAAATGCCTCCCGCACTCGTTTGAGGCGTCCCTTGGCGCGTCCCATGGAGGGGAACTCCGAGATGACCTGCAACTTTTTGCGCTCCAGGGCGGTGGTATGCGCCAGGTCGAAGCGAAGGTAGCCACCCTGATCGGTATAGGTATGGATGACGTAAGGAAAGCGCCGCTGTCGCTGCGCGCGGTTGATGGGCGGCCGCAGTCGCTTGATTTCCGCCGATTCGAGCAGCAGTGCGATCAGCTCGCTGCCGGTGAGTTCATAACTCAGGTCGTGAGCAGCCTGTTGTAGTTTACTGGCCTTTTGGGTTTTATCGGAAAAATGTTCGGCAATCCGCTTTTTGATATTGATGCTTTTACCTACGTAGACCACGTCGCCGCGCTCGTCATGAAAGTAGTAGACGCCGCAGGCTTCGGGCAGGGCGTGAATCTTCTCCACCGTAAAATTTTTCGGTAAAAGGGCTTCCCGGATACCCAGGTTGACCATGCTCTTTACCGCTTCGCTACTGCCGTTTTTGGCGAGAATGCGCTCGAGCAACTGCGCCGTGGCCATGGCGTCGCCCATAGCACGGTGGCGCGCCTCGATGGAAATACCGAGATGGGTGGTAATCTTGCCGAGGCTGTAGGAGGGGTAGCCGGGAAAGGTTTTGCGGCTCAGGCGAACCGTGCAGAGCTGCTTGCGGGTGAAGGTGTAACCGAGCCGGGAAAATTCCTCCCGCAGAAAACTGTAGTCAAAGCGGACATTGTGCGCAACGAAAATAGCGCCCTCCGTCATCTCTACTACCTGCTTGGCAATCTCATAAAATTTCGGCGCCTCGTTGACCATCTCCTGAGTGATGCCCGTCAGCTGTGTGATTCCGTAGGGAATGTAGCACTCCGGATTGACCAGGGATTCAAAGGTGTCAATGACCCGGCAGCCGTCGTGTAACACAATAGCGATCTCCGTGATGCGGTCCCGGATGTATCGCCCTCCGGTGGTTTCCAAATCGACAACGGCGTAGAGCTTACTCATCTATTCCTGTTTTGTTTATTGCAGGTTTTAGTAAGGATTTTGTGTTGCTTCCCCTGATACCTCTTTCGCATCGCGTTTGGTCTTCGCCGCAGGTAGAATTGCATAAAGCGTCATCTCTATGCTCGGGGATGATTTCGAAGCTGTCCCGTAATCGCCCTAATATAAAACATTTTGCTTTTTAAAAGCAAGTATTTGTTTTTTGGTTTCAGAAGGGGCGATAAAATTAGGTCTTCCTCCTTTAATCTCCAAAAGGCAAGAAACTGGTTTTTGCTATATTGGTCGCCTCATAACCAACTACTAAATTAAAAAGATGAAGCTAACTATTGATCTTGTCGTTTTACTCCTGGCGGGCCTGCTTTGGAATTGTAACCAACAGAACAAAAGTGAGCTGCCGGCGCCGCCCGATTCCGAAGTCAGTGAAACGGAATTCGAAAAGGTGGTCGTGGGGGCTGCCCGGATGGATGCCTACCTGCCGCTGATTGAAGGGAAGAAAGTAGCCCTGCTGGTTAATCACACCTCTATGATTGGGAATACCCATCTGGCTGATTCCCTGCATAGCCTGGGTGTCGATATCAAAGCCATCTTCTCGCCCGAGCACGGTTTCCGGGGGGAGGCTGATGCCGGGGAAAAGATCAAGGACGGCAAAGACCCCCGTACGGGCATTCCGCTGATCTCGCTGTACGGTAGTAAACGGGAGCCTACTGCCGAAGATCTGCAGGGACTAGACTGGGTGATCTTTGATATTCAGGATGTGGGCGCCCGTTTTTATACCTACATTTCTACCATGTCCTATGTGATGCAGGCTTGCGCCAAAAACGGCATACCCTTTATGGTGCTGGACCGCCCCAATCCCAATGGCCACTATGTCGATGGTCCCGTGCGGCAGCCCGGCTACGAATCCTTCGTGGGGATGCACCCTATACCGGTGTCGCACGGCATGACGGTGGGTGAATACGCGCAAATGGTGAACGGGGAAGGCTGGCTGGAGGAGGGAGTTGCCTGTGAGTTGACCGTTATCAAATGCGAGCAATACGATCACAACACGTTTTACCAGCTACCGGTGAAGCCATCGCCCAACCTTCCGAATATGAAAGCGATATATCTGTACTCCTCTCTGTGTTTCTTTGAGGGCACGGTTGCCAGCGTGGGCCGCGGAACCGTCAAGCAATTTCAGGTAATCGGTCATCCTGATTATCCGGAAGGAGACTTTACCTTTACGCCAGTACCCCGGCCCGGTGCGATGAACCCCAAGCTGGAAGGACAACAGTGCCGGGGCTACGACCTGAGTACAACCCCGTTGGAACAGCTGCAGCGCATGGCGCAGGTCAATATCGACTATCTCATCGACTTTTACCGCAACTTTCCCGATAAGGATAATTTCTTTCTGAAAAACCTGTGGATTGATAAACTGGCCGGCGGCCCCAGCCTGCGCGCCCAAATCGTCGCTGGTAAAACGGCCGGTGAAATACGCGCCGGTTGGCAGGAAGAACTGAGGGCCTTTATGGCCCTCCGGGGTAAGTATTTGCTTTATGAGGACTTCGAATAGTAAAAAGGAAGGCTCATTATTGTCAATTTTTTTTTGAAAATTCTAAACATTCCCTCCCTACTGCAGTTTACTCTTTGAATTTTCACTAAAAAAAACCCGTTTATAATGAAACGCTTCTTGATTATCCTACTTGCTGCAACGCTCACTGCCTGTGGCGGCCAGACCGAAACGGCAGAAGAAACAACTGAAGAAACCATGGAGGAAGAAACCGCGGCTGCGGAAGAGCAACCCATGGAAGAAACGAAACCCGATATCGTCGCACTGGCTTCCGAAACCGAACCCTTGTCTACTCTGGTGGCGGCCGTACAAGCTGCCGATCTGGTCAGCACGCTGCAGGGTGAAGGCCCCTTTACGGTTTTTGCTCCGACTAACGAGGCCTTTGACGCTTTGCCCGAAGGTACGCTCGAGTCCCTGCTCAAGCCCGAAAATAAGGATCAGCTCGCCAGCATCCTGACCTACCACGTTGTACAAGGAGAGGTGAAATCTACTGATCTTTCCGATGGTATGACCGCAACTACGGTCAACGGAGCTGAAATCACTGTTTCCATTGCGGACGACGGCACGGTGATGATCAACGGCGCTACCGTAGTGCAGCCGGACGTTGAAGCTTCCAACGGCGTGGTGCATGTCATCGATCAGGTGATCATGCCCCCGCAGGCGCAGTAAGCATAAATAAGAATTATTGATCCGTAAAAGAACGGAAATGGTCATTGCACCATTTCCGTTTCTTTTTTATGCCGTGTTTTTCAGGTAACGAATGACTGCCCGGATGAAGCTGTCGCCTTTTTCAAGCTGATCCAATGATATGAACTCATTGGCGCGGTGGGCTTGTGCAATGGAGCCGGGCCCGCAGATGACTGCTTCGAAGCCGCCTTCAGCAAACTGCCCGGCTTCTGCAGCGTAGGCTACCGTTTGCAGCTCTTTGTAGCCGCTGAGGCGGGTAATGAGTCGGGCGACGGCGCTGTCGGCCGCCGTATCGAGCGGGGGCACAAAGGGGTGCAAGACTTCCGTCTGTATAGCAGCTCCGGCGAAGCGCTGTTGTAAGGATAAGGTCAGTTCCTGACAAAAAGCCTGGAATTCGTCCAGAATTTGCCGGGGGGCGTCCTCGGGAATCACCCGCATGTCCCATTCGAAGGTGCAGGCCCCGGCGATCACGTTCGGCGCAATACCGCCTTCGATCACACCTACGTGTAAAGAAGTGTGATTGGGATCAAAGCGATCATCGGTGTGTCCTTCCCGGATCAGGGTGTCCATCTTTCCCTCCAGCCACTGTATCAGCTTAGCCGCTACGTGAATAGCGCTTACCTCCTGCCGGATGCGGCTACTGTGTCCCTGCGAGCCGGTGACCCTGGTCCGGAAAACACTGATGCCTTTCTGACCGACGATGGGCCGCATCTCGGAAGGCTCCCCGATTATCGCGTACCGGGCTCGTTCTGTGTAGTGATTTTTAAAATCCTCTATTAGTGCCGGTGCGGCCTGACAGCCGGTTTCTTCATCGTAGGAAAAGGCAAAATAAACAGGTTTTTTCAGGTTGGCAGCTACCATGTCAGGTACGGCCGAGAGGCAACAGGCCAGAAAGCCCTTCATATCGGCGCTGCCGCGGCCGTACAGTTTGCCGTCGCGCTCCGTTAGTTGGAAAGGATCCGTATCCCAGGGCTGTCCCTCCGCGGGCACTACGTCGGTGTGGCCGGAGAGAATGATCCCCCCGTCTACCGCCGGACCGATCCGGCAGTGCAGCGAGGCCTTGTCCTCCTCCGGGTCCCGCACCAGATGGGTTTCAACTCCGTGATTTTTTAAATACTCCTGTAAATAAGTAACGATATCCATATTGCTACGGTGGCTCACCGTCGGAAAAGCCACGAGCCTGGCGAGTATGTCTTTGGTGTTCTCCATGGGGTGAATGTATGAGAATTTATTCAATCCCCCAATCCTGAGTCCGCTCCGAAAATGCATTTTTTTGTTACACAGAGTCACACGGAGGAGTCACGGAGAAGTACGGAGATTTGATAATTAATTAACTCTGTACGTCTTTGTGACTTCTCCGTACATCTCTGTGTAATTCTACTTTTCGGAGTAAACTCAATCCTTAACAAAGAGAGCCCCCTCCCGAAGGAGCGGTCTCTACGCAGCTATAAGTATTTGGGATTTGATCCGTATTGAAATGGGGTGCTTTATCCTGTATTTCGACTTTCGGATTTCATATTTCCTGTTTTTCACTGCGTTTTCACAAAACGTTCCGTAATCACGTGTTTTCCGATCTTCATGCGCAGGAAGTAGGGGCCTTCCGGCAAATGACCCACTGGTACGGTGGATTGCTGGAGAAGCCGTGCGCCTATCCGGCGGCCGCGGGGATCGATAATTTCGACCCATTCGACGGGCAGGCCGGCGCGGTTGTGGATATTGAGCAGGTCGCGTGCGGGGTTGGGCCAGAGGCGAAGGCCTCGGCGCAGGTCGATTTTACCCACTTCATCGGAGACGTCATTCATGCCTATCGAATTTTCCACTCCCCGTAAGGGAATCCAGTCGCCGAGTACATTGAGGGCCACTGCGCGGTCGATACCAACTCTGACCTCATGCAGTCCGGCGATGTCGTCGATGATGCCGCCCAGGTAAGCGATGGGACCGTAGCCGGAAACGACATTGCCGTCCGTACGGGTCAGTGCGATTTCGATATAGCCGTCTTCGGTAAAGAGGCTGTCGAAGGTGATGGAGTTGATTCCCGGTTCGCCGATCCAGGTAGCGGGATAGAAGAGACGAACGCTTTCGGGTTTGATGACTTCGGGATCGAATTCGAGGGTGAAGGCGACGCCGTAAATATCTTCCACGACTGACTCTTCAGCGCCCAGGACGATCGGAATACGGAATTCCGTTCCGTTGGCGGCATCGTTTGCTTCCGGCAGATCGACGAAGATGGGCGGGTCTAGATCGGTCGTCGGCAGTTCTTCCGGGGGTTGAACCCGGCCGTGCGTACGGTTGTAGTTGGCTGCGATGGCCAGCGTGTCGGCGGCGTTGATGACGCCGTCGCCGTTGGTATCGGCGTGTTTGTAGTTGGTGCCGTCGGCAAAGGAAGAGGTCCAGTCCTCGGCCTGCAATCCTTCCCAGATGTCGCCGGTTTGCCGTCGCGCCGGTCCTTCCGTTCCGAAGGCCAGGCCAATGGGCAGAAGGTCGATATGATTGGCGATGTTGTCGGCATTGGCGTCGCCGGGCCATACGTTATCACTTTCAGGGTTGTTATTGAAGCAGTTTTCGATTTCGGTACTGACTTCCCGGCAGCAATCCGGTTGGTCGTTGATACAAATCTTGAAAGTGGCCGTTTCGGGGACTTCCTCCGGCAATTGTAGTTCAAAGCGAAAGGGGAGGTCCGAGAGCGGGACCGTGCCCAGCCGCTCTTCTCCGTAAAAGATTTCAAATAAATCATTGCCCGGCTGCTGGTAGTCGAAGTCGAGCAGGAAGCGGTGCTTGCCTTCGCGGTCACAGCCTTCACTGGCCAGGCGCACTTCGCCGATACGGCACCCCGTCTCGCAGTCGACCGGGCCGACTTCCGTATAAGCGTAGCAGGTTGGATGCACCGCATCGATCAGGAGGATATCGTAGACCTCGGCGCCATCGGCAGAAAAGGGGCCAAGGCGGATCTCCGGTGTTTCATAGGAGAAGGGTCCGAAAATATTACCGTCGACAAAGGCCAGGTAGCCGAGGCTGCCGGTAGCCTGGGGCGTGAACGAAAGCCGGAGGTAGAACAGTTGTTCATTGCAATCCTCCACCTCGGCGCGCAGGTCGAGGAAGCGGCACCGGCTCTCGTCGCAGGGGAGGAATACAGAGCGGCGCAGACAGCATCCCTGGGTGCTGAGATCGCAGATTTCAAAAACATCCTCGAATTCGAACCCGTCGTCGGTGGGGCGCAGCGGTAGGTTTTCCAGACGCAGCGGCAATTCCTCGTAGCCGAACTCTCCGCGGAAACCGCCGCGCGTGTGCAGGAGGAACCGCTCGCCCGCACCGCGGTGGCTGAAGTCGACCGTGGCAGCGTAGCTGCCGTCATCCCGGCATTCGATATCGTAAACCTGGAGTTCGCTCAGTTCACAGGCCGGCGGCTCGCATTCGAAGGGCTCCAGCTGGTAACGGGTGCGGCAATCCGGATTGTTTTGATCATAAACGGTTAAGAGCAGCGGTTCCTCCAGCGGTCCGGCAATCGGTCCCAAGACCAGCGGCAGATCGGAGTAGCGATAAATCCCTCTCCGTTCATCATTGACACCGAGTACAAAGTTGCCTTCGGATTGATTGTGCCGGAAATTCACGCGGAGCTGGTAGCGTCCTTCCTCATCACAGGCCGAAGGAACAACCTGAAGGTTGCTGATTTCGCAAGGGGCGGTTTCACAGGGGAGTTCGACGCCCTGGTCAACGCAGCATAATTCACTGGAACTGTTGGAGAGAGGGAGGCATACGGAAAATTTATCGCGCGTAGCATTTTCCGGCCGGGGCAACCCTTCGAGGCGGATGGGCAGATCGGCCAGGTTGAAGCTTTCCCGGAAGCCGCCGGCGGTTTCAAGCCGGAATTGCTGAGCTGTAGAAGAGTGATAGAAGTTGAGGGTGGCGTTGTAACTTCCGTTTTCATTGCACCGGATGTCGCTGACGGTCAGGTCGCGGATGTCGCAAACCGGTCCGGGGCAGGGGAGTTCGAAGACGATATCTTCACAGCAGGGTTCTTCGGTGTCGATGATGTCCGGGAAGCAAATGAAGAAGCGGTCCCGGGTGGCGTTTTCGGGGCGGGGTAATCCTTCCAGACGGAGGGGCAGGTCGGCTATATCGAAGGACTCCCGGAAACCGCCGTTGGTTTCCAGCAGGAAGCGGGTTGCTTCTCCGGTAAAATTGAAATCAAGAATTGTATTATAGGTACCGTCTTCGTTACAAGTGATATCGGAAATTCGGAGAGCGCCGAACTCGCATTGTGCTGTCCGGCAGGGCAACTCCACCAGCGTTCTCTTACAGCAATTGGGCGATTGTGCATCACAGACGCCGATGACCGTTTCGGTCACATCCGGGTTGGAGGGCAGCGGAATTCTTTGCAGGCGGTAGGGGAGCTCATCGTAACGCACTTCCCCGTAAACACCGTCTCCGACGATGATTTTGAATGTTTCTCCGGTTCCCCGGTGCTCGAAGTCGATGGTGGCATTGAAATAGTTGGGCGTGATGCATTCTACGTCTGAAATGATCAGTTCGCCGATCTGGCAGTCGGGCGGGGGCCGGCAGGTCACGGTTCTTTCCACCAGGGTATACACACAGCAAGGGCTCTCTCCCGGCGATACGCCGGATTCGCAAACGGCAATGACGGCCGTGGTGTCGGGGATTGGAATACCGGATAAATTGGCTGCCCCGTTTTCAAACCCGAAATTGCCGATATATTCGTTGGCTACATAAACCTCAAAGGAAGTATTCGCCGGAGCTTCGGCGCCGGTATTCAGCGCCAGTTCAAGTTCGTATCCGCCAGCGTCGCTGCAGTCCGTCACCGCCCCCTCCAGTCCCGCGGCGTTGCAATATTCCGGAGGCGTGCTCAGGGAATAACAGAGGTCGTCAACGGCAAATTCCTGTCCGCCGATCAGTAAGGTCTCGATTTGTCCTTCGAAACAAAGCGTGCCGATGAAGTCACTGTCCGGATCGTCGTAGGTGGCGGTCATGGTCACGCCCGGGGCGATTTCCACGGGGAAGTCGACATTTCGCATAGGGCTGCGGAAGATTTGCACCGGGGCGCCGTTGACCGAAAAGTTGTTTTCCCCGCCGCCGTCGAAGATGCGCACGCAGACGCGATCGGCGGTAGTGCCGAGGCTGCTGAAATCCAGGCGCAGGTTGATGTTGCTGACAAAAAGTTTTTTCCCGGAGCCGAAATCCCATCCGATTTCGTCGGTCCACACGCTGACGTTCCAGAAGTCCGAGGTTCCGTTGAAGTAATTGAATGCTTCCAGACTTACCGGGATATTATCGAAAGCGTAGAATATATCGCCGGGTTCGTAACCGCTTCTTTCTCCGTAGACAGCTCCGGCGGGCAGTTCTTCGAAGCCGGTACAGTATTCACTATCCTGGGCAGGAAGCATGGCTGCAAAGGAGAGGAAAATCACGAGCAGGGATAGGGCGGTGTTTCTGCAGCTGTTCATGGATTTGTTTTTGTCTGGTAGTATAAATCTTTTCACAATACAAAGATGTCACCGGAAACCTGGAAAGGAAAATACTTTTCTGGCTGTTTTTTGGATTTTTTTTAGCTAAATTAAGACTGTATGAATTATTAAGTATTGATTATTAGTTTTTTATAAAAAATAAGGGAAAATTTTTTTGGAAAAAATATGTACAAGAATAAATTAATCCATTTGTTGTGCACCTTTTCCCGGAAGGAGATGACGCGCTTCCGGGAGTTTGTAGAATCCCCCTATTTCAACAAACACCAGGATGTTCGCAATTTGGTGGCTTATCTGAGTGAAATTTATCCGAGGCTGGACGAAGACCGCTGCGACCGGAGGAACCTGTTTCAGCAGCTGTATCCGGGAAAGCCGCACGATCAGAATCGCCTGGCGGTTATCTTTTCATACACCCAGCGTTTGGCCGAGCAATTTCTTTCCGTGGAGCAGGCCGGGGAAGACCCGCTGGCCGGGCAACTCTATCTGCTGCGGCACCTTCGGCGGCGGAAATATTACCGTCTTTATGAAAAAGAGCTGCAACGGCTGGCCAGTGAAATGGAGGCGCTTCCTTCCGGAGCCGTCAGTGCTCCGTACCGGCGTTTTCGTTTTGCCGAAGAGGCCGATCAGTACTTCAACCAGATAGAACGGCGGCAGGAGGATTGGCACATTCAGGAGAAACAAAATCAGTTGGAACGGTTCTTCCTGGCGGAGAAACTGCGAGATGCCTGTGAGATGCGTGTTCGTTCCAAAATACTGAAGGTGACTTACCAACCCGGTATGCTGAAGGCGGTGCTGGAAGAGGTGCGTCGTAACCGCCGGGTGTACGCCGGGGCGCCGGCGGTTATCGTTTATTATCAGCTCTATCAGATGCTGGTGCAAAATGAACAGGACTATTATTTTAAAGCGCTGGAAATTTTCAAAGACTACGAAAAGGACTTTCCTTCTTCAGAAAGGGAGACGATTTATAATCTGTTGCAGAATTACTGCATCGAACAGATTAACCGGGGCAGGCCGCGTTTCCTTCGGGAAATTTTCGAGTTGTACAAAGCCCAGCTCGAACAGGGGTTATTGCTGGAAGAGGGTTACCTGTCGGAATGGCACTACAAAAATATCGTAACCACGGGCATCCGGCTTCATGCGTTGGAATGGGTGAAGAATTTCATTGAATCCTACCGGGAAACGCTCCGTCCGGAAAGCCGGGAAAACGCTTACCGCTTCAACCTGGCCTCTTATTATTACGCGGCCGGTAGTTACGAGCAGGTGCTCAACTTGCTCATCCGGGTGGAATACAGCGATCTGCGCTATAACCTGGGCGCCAAAGCCCTGCTGCTGCGCACCTACTACGACCTGGAGGAATACGAAGCCCTGAATGCTCTCACCGAATCCTTTCGCCAGTACATCCAGCGAAACAAACTGCTGGCCGACAGCCGCCGGGAAGGCTACTACAACCTTTTTAAACTGACCCGTCGCGCCGCTTACCTGCGCATCAACGGGGGCTATTTTTCGGCCGAAAAAAGAAAGCGGGAACTTCAAAAACTCCGTGCCGCCATCGAACGGGAATCAGCCATTTTTAACAAAACCTGGCTGGAGGAGAAGGTGCGGGAACTGAAACAGGGCTAGGATCATGGTTACAGTGTTTAATGGCTTCAGTACTCCACAGCAGTAACCATAGACCCATGAAACCATGAACCTCCCCCTCACAACAGCGGCGCTCCCAGGCGGGCCACTGATCCCATGAGCTTGAGCCACCAGGGGCGGTCGCCCCATTCTTCGAGCGTCACCTTCCGGGCGTTTTCCAGGTCCTCTTCGAAGTATTGTTTCAATTCTTTAGCGACGCCTTCATCGAAGAAAAAGGCATTCAGCTCGGCGTTGTTGTCAAAGCTGCGGTAATCCATATTGGCGCTGCCGACGGTGGAGACCTCCTCATCGATCACCATCAGTTTGGAATGGACGACACCTTTTTGATAGAGGTACACTTCGATATCGCTTTCGAGCAGTTCCTGGATGAAAGTAAGGCTGGCGGAGTGCACAAAGGGGGTGTCGGAATTTTCCGGCAGGAGTAGTTTGACCCTGACACCGCTCTTGGCACTGGTTTTGATAGCGGTAAGAATGCCCTCGTTGGGGATGAAGTACGGTGTAGCGATCAGGATTTCACGGCGGGCATTGGTAATCATGCTGAAATAAGCTTCCATCATGTACTTGCTGTCGGAGTCGGGGCTGCTGCCGACGAAGGCGCAGGCCACACCGGAGGGGGTATCCACTTCCGGGAAGTATTCTGGTTGGGGTTTGATGAGTTGTCCGCTGACGAAGTACCAGTTCAGCAGGAAGAGCATCTGCAGGTAGTAAACGCTGTCTCCCTCGATCATACAGTGCGTATCGCGCCAGTAGAAACGGTTGTCCAGGCCAGGATCGTTGATGTAGTAATCAGCGATATTGATGCCACCGGTAAAGCTGATCTGTCCGTCAATGATTACGATTTTGCGGTGGTCGCGGTAGTTGACCTTGTTGGCCAGGGAGGTAAACAGGACCGGATTATAGACACCGGTTTCTATGCCCGCTTCTTTCATGCGTTTGAGCGCCTTTGCCGACAGGCTGTTGCCACCGATGGCGTCGTAGATGAGGCGCACCTCCACCCCTTTTTCCGCCCGTTCGATGAGTATATCGATCACCTTTGTTCCAATTTCGTCATCGATGATGATGTAGTACTCCAGATGGATGTGGTGTTGGGCCTCCCGTAATTTAGCCAAAAGCAGGGGGAATTTTTCTTCCCCGTTATTCAAAATCTTGACTTTGTTGCGGGCCGTGAGAACCGAATTGGCATTACGGAAAAACAGATAGGGCAACTTGTATTTCTCTGCGAACATCTCTTCGGCCAGATCCCGGTTTTGTGAGAGGCGCTCCTGGTACATGTCTATCCATTTGTTGATAAAAGCCTGATCGGTCAGTGCCTTCCGGGAAAATAGCTTTTGCTTCCGGTAATTGACACCGAAGAAGAAATAAATGAACAGCCCTATCACTGGGAGCAGAACCAGTAAGAGGAGGTAGGATTGTGTTTTTAGTGGATCTTTATTTTCCAGTAATATTTGGAAAAAGATGATAATGATAAGACCGTAATAAACAATCAGAAATATAACAGAACCGGTAAAATCCAGATCAAAGAGGTTTCCCATTGAGAAAAAATCTATTAATTCATAACCCACAAATTGCGCAAAAATAGTCGGATCTGCGTCTTTCGTGTCTTCAATTTCTTTTTAACTTTCAGGCGTCCAGATTGTTTAATCCACAAAATACAACCCTATGAGTGATAAACCCCGGCTTTTTTACTTTTACGATGCGCTATGTGGATGGTGCTATGGATTCAGCCCAGTCATTCAGCAACTTTACGAAACATACCAAGATAAGATGGACTTCCAGGTTGTTTCCGGGGGCATGGTAACCGGAGAGCGGGCCGGTCCCATTGGGAAAGCGGCGCCTTATATTAAAGGAGCCTACAAACGGGTAGAGGAAACGACAGGGGTTACTTTCGGCAAGGCTTTTCTGGATAAGTTGGAGGAAGGAGAGATGATATTCGACTCCCGCCTGCCTGCCGTAGCGATGACTGTTTTTCGTTCCTATTTGCCGGATCAAACCGTACCGTTTGCCAATACCCTGCAACGGGCCATATATTACGACGGAATGCCGTCCGCCGATTTGGAGGCGTATCGTCCTTACCTCGAACCGTTTGACCTGCCGGCTGATCGCTTCCTGGAACAGATGGGGGTGGATCGCTTTCAGCAGCTGGCGAGAGAAGACTTTGCCGTGACGGCAGAATTTGGCATCAGGGGCTTTCCTACCACCGTCATAAGCCAGGGAGAAAAAGCCTATTTGCTCAATAAAGGGTACGTATCGTATGAGCCGCTCGCTGAAAAAATTGAAGAACTGTTACAGGCCGGGTAAACTGCCTGCTGCCTTTCAATCCTGCCGTAAGAGCTCCGACTTCGCCACTGCCGGTTCGTTCAGTTTGACGACGATGATATTCTCCCATATTGCGAAGCGTTCTCCTTCGACGCGCAAAGCATTTTCCAGGTAGGGTTGCCCGTCGGCAGGAATACTTGTGCGCGGACTTATGTGCAACTTTGCCTTCCGGTGTAGTTTAATCCGGTTATTCACTTCTTTTACGCTGAGATAAATAGGAGCTTCTCCTCCGCTGGTGGGGCTATGTACGATGAGAACGTTGGGATTTTCGTTGCCGTATTCGTTGAGGCCGTATCCGACGAGGGTGGCCCAGCGTTCGCCGACTTTATTAAAATCCCGGTTGAGGCTGTCCTGCGGATCAGCTTCATAAATGCCCCATTGCAGGAGAGCGATACTGTTGCCAACAAGGCTTTCTTTGGCAAAATCGAGTCTTGTATTATCCGGCTGATCGTCGATACGCAGGTACTGACGCAGAGCTGGGGATAAATTTTGGGAGTCGAAAGGCTGAACGCCCTGGACGGCGATCTCTTTGATATCGTATCCTTGGTCCACAATGTAGTTGCTCAATCCTTCGGTTACGGTGTAGCGGTCGGAGCCGGGTGTGCCGGCGGCTTTCATGTATTGGTCACCGGCAAGGCGCCGGGCCAGTGCTTCGTATCCTGCCTGTCCCTGCTGCTGATCATAGAGCCGGGGAAAGCCCCGCTGTGCCAGCCATATCAGCGCATTGGCTGTTGCGCAGGAGGCGCCCTGGGCGCCGGTTTTTTCGTTGCGGAGCACCTGCTGGGAAATATTGGGCATCTGATCTACACGGTTAGTGTTAGCAGGTGGGGCGATGAAGTTGCCATCCCCTTCGGAGATCTCAATATCAATCAACTTAAAGCTATCACCGAGGAACTGTTGGTAAGCGACGAAACTGGTCCAGTCGAGCCGGTGGCGGCAGTTATCCTTTACAGCTGCTTTTTTGTACAATCCCAGCAAAAAGGTGATGCCGTTTTGCTGGTACGTTTCATAGTCGACAATAGCATATCCGCTTTTGATACGCCGCATTTTATCTTGGTAAAATTGGTCGGGATTATCAGTCTGAATGGGGAAGGCGCGTTCGGAAGGCGATAACTTCTGATAGACCGCCAGAAAGTTGGTTGTGCCGTACTCTCCCCGGAAGGCTTCGATGTCCGTCAATTGGTAGTAGCTCCGGCCAAGTACTTCGCTTTGTTTCAGCAGGCCGTCCCAGCTGTCGAGTTTCCACACCTTGTGATCTTTGTTGCCTTTAATCCAGATACCCAGGAAGGTTTCGCGGCTGCCCTCTTCGAGAAAACCTTCTACATCCTGAAGTATCCATCCTTCGTCGGCCATTTGATGCTTGAGTTTGAGCATGTTTTCCCAGCCGCCGGCCCGCTCAATACGGGTAGATTGCTGTCCTTCCTTCCAGATAGCCCAGTATCGGGTCTGGTTACCTTTCGGCACTGCTTCCACATCCGCTAATTCAAATCCTTCGGCGCCCAGCTGGGTATTGCGTGAGCGAAGCTCTTCCCAACTGATGTCATAGAGGTATATTTGCGACTCCTCTGTTTGGTGAAAAACGCCGGAGAAGGCTTGCTGCCCGGTAGCGAGGAGCGGCAGGCAGACCAGTAAAAAGGCGTATAGCAGGGAAGATGTTCTGACATCGAAATAGTTTGAGAATCCTCTCAAACTGATTTGCGTTGAGTGTAAGTTTCTCATAGTTTTCTCATTTTTGGAGTAAGAGACGATAGCGCTTAAACCGGAATTTTTTTCACGGTAATCCGAAAACGCTGAATGGAATCTTCGAAGGGGACAGTCCTTGGAATAGTTGACCGGGAGGGATCTACGCATAGTTAAAACGGGTTTTCCAAACATTGTCGTGCCGTCAGGTCTGAAAGGCGGCAGTTACAAGGGAATAGTTCAGACTAGCGTAAATTTTCGGTCGATAATATGAATTTGATTTAGACTGTTTGAAAACAAATCACGGGAAGTAGCTTGAGCGGAGACGAATATTTTAATTCTTTCTACACACTTTATAACGCAGAATTGCCTGACTTAGTTTAGCGGAGACGAAATTTGGCTGTGAATTTTTCGGAACGGCTTTAGTTTTCATCGTTTTTTTTGGGCTCTATCCAGTTGATCATCTGTTGTTCAAATCTTTCAAAACGGTCATCGAGGTCTCGCAGAAGGCGCTGCCTCAGTGCCTGATCTTCCAGGAAACTGTAGGTGATGCTGTTGTAAACCAGTTCTTTGATATCGGCATAAGTCATATGGGGAAAATCGCTGAACAGGCGCACAAATTGTTCACTATGGTTGGTGCGCAGTACGCCGGCGTCATCGGTGCTGATAACCAGGGGGACGCCTGCCTGATGGAAAATGGGAAATGGATGTTTCTCTTTTTCTATGCCGAGGATGAAGGCATTACTGCTGAGGTTGATTTCTACGGGGATATCCGCCTGACGCATTGTATCGAGCAGCTGTTGCCAGTTGTGTTCGTAGGGCAGGGTCACCCCGTGTCCGATGCGGTCGGCGCCGGCAATGCTCAGGGCGGCGCGTACATGCCATGTCATGGCTTCAGGCGGGGTCTGGCCGAGGTAGAGTTCACCGGCGTGCAACGCTTTTTTCACCTGCGGATACTTCCGGCCCAGATACCGGAACATGTGCATGTGCAGCCAGTAATCCCTAACCGCGACGGGGTTGTGTTCCGGTGCGACGATATTGACACCAACAATTAGGGGGCTTTGTGCTGCCGACTCGAAGTTCAGCGCCAGATCGGAGAACACCTGAGTCGGCGTTTTGGTGCGCAGCACGTAATTCTGATACCGCATTACAAAAGAATCGGTTTCCATCGCCAGGGAATCATGCCATCCCCGGACCATGTCGTTATAGTTTTTGGCGCAAGCCTCCATATTGCCTTGCTGCAGGTCATCAAACAGGATGTCAAACAAGGAGTACAGTCCGCTCACATCCCGCCTTTCCTGAATATACCACATCAGCTTGTCGGCCGGTTCGGGGTAGATAAAGGAACCTTCTGGGCAAAGCACGCCGGTGAATATGGTTTCGATATAGGAGACATTCTCTTCGATTGCCCGTTGCTTGATTTCCTGTAAGCCTTCCTCCAGTGCGGGTAGCACAGCCGGTAGAAAGGCGGCGAAAGCGCCGAAGAACTGATCGTCGGGGGAACGGCGTTGGTGAACTTCGTACTCGTGGATGGACCATCGTTGCAGCAGCCGGTCGCGGTAAGGGGCATAGCGTCCTTCCTCGATCAGTTCTTGTATCTGTTTCCATGCCCTGCGTCGCCGCCGGGGTTTGTCGGGGCGAACTTCAAGGGTTTCGAGCTGCAGCCAGTAGTTTTCCGCCTCGACAACCTGCAGGTAGGTTTCCGCATACACAGAACCGGTAAAGTGGTGATGTAAATCGCCACCTTTGGGCATCATCTGAAAGAAGGCGCGAAGGCTGGCAGTCCGGTCGCGATGCGCTTCCAGAAACTGGTCAATGGCTTTTTGCCCTTCCTGGCTGTTTTGTGCCGGCAATATAAAAGGTAAGAAGACAAGGGCTGCAAGGAGATAGAGTGTGCGATTCATTATGCGGCTATTGTTCTTGGGAAATTTCAAGTGTTCAAATTTAAGGAAAGGCGCGAATAAATAGCCTTAAAACTGGAAATAGATGAACGGCACCACCTCCGAACTGGCGGTTTGAATGACGATCCAGATCACGAGAGCTATGGAGAAGGACTTCGCGGGCCAGGGCAGCTCATGATAAAAGTTTTCGAAGGCTTTTGACCATGGCCGGGGGAAGTAGTGAAGCAGATAGCCCAGCAGTATCAGCGCGAATACCTGGCGGTACCCTTCCAGCACTTGTGGGATGAGCTCCGGCCGGAAGGCAGTGAGCATTTGGGTCAGGACTTCGCCGGTGGTTTGCAGCGGCGGCATTGGATTGTAGAGCGCGCCGCTGCGGAAAAAGACCCAGCAGAGGCAGATGAATTGGAAAACCAGGAAGATCGCTATTCCACGACTGAGGACGATGGTTTGCCTGCCAGAGAGACGGCTCAGGAGTTTGTCCAGCAACCAGGCCAGCCCCGCCAGCGTAGCCCACCCGGCGGCGAGCAGCACATTGTGTTCGAACAGGAGGACGTAGTTGTCGGCCGACAGCAGGTGTGTCCAGTAAGAAAGTTGAATGGCTATCGCGCCCATAAAGTGCACCCAAAGCAGAATGAAAGCCGCCCGGATCGCCGGGTTCACGAACAGCCGCCCCTGCTCCCGCAAATAGCGGTCGATGGCCAGCGCGATGCCGTGCAGACCGCCCCAGGCGATAAACACCCAGCTGGCGCCGTGCCAGAGGCCACCCAGCAACATGGTGATCATGAGGTTCAGATAGGTGCGGGAACGACCGCGCCGGTTGCCGCCGAGCGAAATGTAGAGATAGTCGCGCAGCCAGGTAGACAGGCTGATGTGCCAGCGCCGCCAGAAGTCCTGAACGCTTTCGGCCCGATAGGGGCGGCGGAAGTTTTCCGGAAGGCGAAAACCGAGTAGCAGCGCCAGCCCGATCGCCATATCGGAGTAACCCGAAAAGTCACAATAGATCTGTATGGCATAACCATAAACGGCCATCAGGTTCTCAAACCCCGAATAAAGGGCCGGGCTTTCGAATACGCGGTCGACGAAGTTGATGCTGATAAAATCGCTGATGACCGCCTTTTTGAACAAACCACCGAGGATGAGCAGCCAGGCCCGGCTGATATCCCTTTCACTGACTTGCGGCCGTTGCCGGATCTGCGGGATAAACTCGGCCGCCCGGACGATAGGGCCGGCGACCAGCTGGGGGAAAAAGCTGACGAAAAAGGCAAAGTCTAACAGACTTCGGAAAAAACTGGGCACATCGACGATTCGCTCTGTAACCGGCGCCAGTTTGCCGCGGTAAATATCAATGCTGTAGCTCATCGTCTGGAAAGTGAAAAAACTGATGCCGACGGGCAGGAAAATATTGGCTGGGTCCCAGCCGGCGCCGGCCAGGCTGTTAGCGGTTTCAATAAAGAAGTTGGTGTATTTGAAATATCCAAGCAGCCCGAGATTGACGGCCAGGCTGAGCCACAAGAAAAAACGCCGCTCTATCCGCGTGGCGCTGCGGTGGATAAAGTGTCCCAGCGTGAAATCAACGAGGGTGGAAAAGAGAAGCAGAACAAAGAAAAAACCGCTGGACAGGTAGTAGAAATACAGTGAAAAAGCCAGGGTGTAAAGCAGTCGCAGGTCAAAGCGGCGTAGCAGCAGGATATAAACCCCGAAAAAGGCTGCGAACAATACGAGGAAAGCAGTACTGTTGAACAACAGCGGCCGGCTGGGATCGTAGAGAAAAAAGGATGCTATGTCCTGCCAGTCAATAATTCCCATCGTAAGCCTTCATTAGCGCCTGGTACAGCAACCGGGCCTGTAGCCAGTAGCCTTCCTTAGTGAAGTGAATAAAATCGGTGTGCGCCAGTCCGGCTTCACGCCAGTTTTTTACGGCGCCCCGCCCCCCCATAAGACTGTGCAGGTCCCAGTATCCCAGCTGAGCCTCAGCGGCCACTTCCAGGATGACTTTGCGCACCATCAGGTTGGCGGGGTTGTCGTAGCGCTTGCGGCGCAATACGTCGGGATTGGTGGTCAGCAGCAGGGCGGCTTCAGGGCTTACCTTCCGAAGCGTAGCCAGCAGTTTTTGCACCTCTCCCCGGAATTTGCTTTCTTCGGTAGAAGTAGCCAGCGCTTCATTGGTACCCAGAGATACGATTATTAAATCGGGGCGTAGAACGGGCAACTGGGCGCTGAAATACTCGGCCCGGTTGAAGTGATAATAGGTGACGCCATTGACGCCGATACTGTGATAGAGAATGCCCGGTTGATTGCTTTTTTCCAGGATAAGTCCGAAGAGGGTGGCCCCCGTTGTTTTTTCTCCCGGCCTTGCGAGTGTCAACCTACTAAGAGGTTCGGGGAGTCGATAACGGGTGCACTGAGCGGAAAGCGGTTCTTTTTCAACACCGGGTGGCAGTTCGACCGGGGCGGGAGGAGGCACTGCGGAAGAGCTGACGATGAGCCGCCGGCCAATGTCAATCCGGCTGTCTGTCAATCCGTTCCAGCGCTGCAGATCCGCGACGGAGCAGCCGTAGCGGCGCGCCAGGTCATAGAGCGTATCCCCCGATTCCACCTGATGGCGTCCGTTGCCGGCAGTGACATAGGCGGATGGCGCCCGGGCCTCCGGCAGCCAGGGCTGTAAGGTTTCATCTGCGGTATGGAATACCGTTACCCTGTCGAAGCGATAATCCTGTCCGTAGTGGTAGCGGTCCTGGAGCTTGATTTCAACGGTCGGAGCCCGCCCTTCGGATTGGATGCTGATACCGCTGATGCCCAGGGGAGGGCCTTCCCGCCGGAAGACGCTCTTGCGGGCTACCCAGGGAGTATTGCTGGTAAAGTTCAAGTCCAGGGGGCAATTGCTGCGCGCGAGTGTGAAGGGAAACACGAGCCCTCGTCCGGCATTGCCGAACCGCTCCTGGAGGAGACTGCGGAGGCGGCCGCTCCAGAGATCGGCTTGTATATGAGAATCTCCAATGTGAACGATGCTGATACGGTGGGTTTTTCCGGCTTCCAGCAGGGTCAGTTTTTGAAAAAACGGAGCCAGCGCGGCAGCCTGTCCGATGTGATTTTTGGCGTAATCCAGAAAGTCGTAAACGGCTGTATCTATCGAAGGTATATCCGGTGAAACGGCTTTTTGCCCCATCGCCGGATACGAATAAGCAATCCCGGTAAGGAAGAGAAGGATTGGGCCTCTGCTGCGAAAGAAGCTGTAAATGTATTCCACAAGGGATTCTTGAATATCATACTTTCCCTTCCCTAGGTTCGGGGCTCTCCCCAACTCCAGGTTGCCCGGTTTATATGTTTCGGTTACCCTAATCATCCTTCGTTGTTCTATTACTTTCTTCCGGTGTCGTCTTTTCACTTTGATGATTTTCGTACCCTTCGAGCAGGAAATCAAGTAACAGCAGCGCTGCTTTCCGGGCCCCGGTGAAGTTGAAGTGGGTGTAATCGGTATTGGCCAGGCGGGGTTGCCGCTCTTCCACCCATTCGATCATACTGCCTTGTCCGCCCATTGCTTCGTAAAAACTGAAAAAGGCCGTACCGTTTGCTTCGGCTACGCGGCGCAGGGCGGCGGTGATGCGGGGCAGGCTGGGGTCGGTTTGCATGCTCCCTCCGATTTTGATGGCGCGGTCGGAAGGGCCGATCAGTATGATAGCCATACCTGGCATGGCTTTGCGGAAGTGCCGGACGACATGCCCCATCTCCCTTTCGTACCAACGGTAATCTATCATTTTCTCATTGAGGGCATTGAGCCCGAATTGCATCAGAATCAGGTCGTAATCCAGGTAGTTCTGGAATTGTCGCAGGGTGCTTTGACTAATTTGCAGCAGGCCGGCGCCGGAGTTGCCCCGAGAGGGAAAATTATCAACGATGATCCCCGAGGCGCTTTCGAAACTGAGGCCATAAATCGGTTGCCGGGGAGGGATCTCGAAGTTCAGGTGTAGCCGCCTTAGGGGATCGGTACTCAATATTTGTTCATTTACAACGGCGGAGTCATCGAGCTCAAAAGCAATATTTTCCCTGCCTGCCCGGATAAAGAGCCGGCCGGCCACATCGAGGTAGCCGGTAGAATCGGGTTGCGGGGCGGCGTAGAACAGCCGGGCGGAAGGAAAAATGCTGCTTCCGGGAAAGAGGGTGGCGCGCCGGTAAAAAGTCCAGTGTGCGGGATCGTTTTCCACTTCCATCCCCTTGGCTCGCAGGGTGTCGGCTTCCGGCGGGGTATCCGGTTGCAGGGTGGTATCCGGTTCTGCCCAGGAAGTAAAGTATTCGCCGTTAATACCCCGTGGGAGTTCCTGCCGGTTTTCTTTACCGATATAGCAATGGTTCCAATTGTCGGAAAAAGAATGCCGTAAGGTGCGCCGAAAGCCGGAGATGGGATTGACGACAGGAGCGAGGCCAATGCCTTGCCCGCCAAAGCGACGTTGCAGGCTGTCGCGAAAGGAGCCGGTGATGAGGTCGCCTTCGATAGACGAATCGCCGTAGTGGCCGATGCGTATCTGTTCGCGTTGCTTGTGCAACACCTCGTAAAAAGCGGCGAGCGTAGCGCGTCCGTCGTATTTGGGCGGCGGCTCGGGAGCGCTGAGTGCAAGGGTGCTGTCTTGCACACTTAGGGTATCCGCGGGAGCAGCCTGCAAGGCGGCAGGTGAGATTTGGTAAGTACGGAAATGTTCCTGCAAGAAAGGGCTTTGACGATACAGGAAAGGGTAGAGCACAAGCAGGAGCCCGGCGAGGGCCAGTGTCCAAAAAGCGCGTTTGAACGGTTGTGATTCCATAGATGGGGGATGTCCAACGCACCAAATATAACAAAAACAATGGCTTGGAGCCGAATAAAAACCGGATAAGGAGAAGCAGGTGCTAGAACCGGCATTCGGCGTTTGCAGGGTCGACCGGCTGCGGCCGGGCATTTAGTGCTAAAACTTAATCGTTGCGCCGAGTTGCCAGAACTTGTTCTGGAAACCATTATAGACATCAGTTTTTCCCCAGTGATGCCGGATGTCGATCCCAACAAAGAGGAGCGTGACACCGCCCCCTACGAAAGTGGAGTAATCGGTACGGCCATATTTATTGCCGGGGATGTCAAGCTCCTGACCGTCGTGGCGCTCGTTGGCATAGAGCCGGAAAGCTCCGCTGACACCGCCGTAGAAGTTGAACAGGCCGATATCGAGTTTTACGGCCAGCGGGATAGACAGGTAGCCGAGTTTGAGATCGAGTCCGTTTTCACGGGAACCGGTTTCGTAATATTCCACACCGGCGTTGAATTTTAGCAGAGGGAAAAATCCATATTCCTTATACAAGCCTACGAAGTAGCGGTTTTGGTTGCTTTCGAATAAGGCGCCGATATCGCTTTGTAACTGGGCGGTTTGGAAGCCGGCACGAATACCGGTACGACCGTTGTCCGATTGGGCAGAGCTGCTGACGGCGCAAAACAGGAACAGGGACAGACAGGCTATCCGGAGGCCGATAGTTTTCATAACCATTGTGTTTTGATTTTCTATTGACAGGATGTTCTGCACAGCAAGATTCCCCTATTCAATAGGCAGTATTTTCGGCAGCATAACCGGGTATGTGTTATATAAAAAACGGTGAATAATAGGGAAAGATTGTTTTTAGCAAGGGGAGACGCGAATTTAGGATGCTTCTTTTGTAATTTGGCCTCATCAAAAAACTAGTAAAAATGAACAGATTTTTATTCTGGAGTCTACTCTTACTGCTGAGCTGGTCCTGTACTAAACAAACAACAACGCTGGTCGACACCTGGTCGGATACGGATTATCCGGCGCAGGGTATCGACAAATTCCTGGTTGTGGGTACTTCGCCCAACCGCCTGGTCCGTAAAACTTTTGAAGTAGCGATGCGCGACCGCCTGAACAGGCAATCCGGAATCGAAGCGATGGCTTCACTGGAGGCGATCTCCGCCGAGGAAGAAATCAGCACGGCTACTTTCGAGCAATATTTTAAGGACAGCGGAATCGACGCTGTTTTGGTCACCCGGGTGGTGGATGCCAAGGAAGCGGCTAAGTTCAAAAAAGGCGATAAGCATCAGCAGCTGAATCCGTATTACAACGATTTTTTCAGCTACTATCGCCGGATGATCGTGAAAGTGCCGGAGCCGGGTACTTTTAACTACGGCAAGATGGTACAGCTGGAAACGAATGTATTCGAGACGGAAGAAGGAAAGCTGATCTGGCGGGCCCTCTCCCAGTCCTATGATGAAGGAAACACTGAAAAAGTGATCGATGATCTGACAAAGCTCATCCTCAAGCAGATGAAGGAGGATGGCGTCATTCGTTGATATACAGGTTGGCGTCCTTGAACAGGTTGAAACTCAGGGAGAAGTAGAAGACCCTGGCGTTCAGGTCCCGGTAGGGAAATACCGTTTGGCCGTTCTCGATCGTTCGGAAATTAGGGTTAAAGAAATCGCTCAAATAGTATCTGAACTTCAGGCTGGCAGCGTAGGGAAGTTGAACGCCAAAGAAAATAGAGTGGTAAATACCGGGGACTCTGTCCGAGAACCAGACTGAGAACTTGCCTTCTTTGTCGCCGCCGATGAAAGTTTTTTCCTTGTAATGGACCGGGATTTCCAGTTCGTAACCGCCGTAGAGAAAAGCGCCGTTCATCCGCCCTAATTTAAGACCCACGGGAATTCCGATATTGTAATTCCGGTATTTTTTCTTGATCTCCGAATCCGGAAAGTTGAAGATAAACCCTACATTTCGGATAGAAAAGCCGGCGAGTATTCCAAAGTAGTCATTGGGATCGTAATTGAAATAAGACTGGAAGTTGAAGACGGGAGCAAAGCGCATCGGCGTTCCGTCCGTGGTGCCGAGATAATCGACGCTGGCGAAGGAAAATATGAATTCCGTACCGGAGCTGAAATAGAATCGTTCCACTTCATCTCTTGGGTCGAAAAAGGTAGTATCCGTATCCTGGGCGATTCCACCGTAGGGAATTAGAAAGAAAAAGAGGGCAAGAGATTTCCACAGACCAGGCATGGGTACGATGATTTTTATGAGTTTCCGGAGGAATACAAACCCAATTTATACAAATCTTAATTATTAATCGAGCACCGTTCCCATGATGTTTCCCAGGTTTCCATCTTTCTGTCTTACCCTTTTGTTTTGTCACTTGTATTTTCCCGGACTTGTCGCCCAAGAGGGGCAGTACGATGCGCGCACCGGACAATTGCTGCCACAGGGGGCACAGGACTTCGCATGGGTAAGCGATTTGTTTAATGAGGATAGTTTGTTGCACCTGGAACTGTGGACTGATTTTGAACAATTGATCGAACAGAAGGACAATCCGGATTATCTGCCCGGCATTGTTATTTTCCACCACGGTGATCAGCGCTTTACCCGTATGCGTATCCGGCTGAAGGCACGAGGCAACTCTCGACGGGAGGCCTGCAGTTTTCCGCCCATCAAGCTGGACTTTTCCAATCCGGAGACCGAGCTCAGCCCCCTGAAAGTACTCGATGAACTGAAGTTGGTCACCCATTGTCGCGAAGGCGCCGGTTACGAACAATATCTCTTCCGCGAATTCCTGACTTACCGTTTGTACAACCTGATCAGCCCGCTTAGTTTCCATGTGCGTCTGGTGCGGGTAGCTTATGCTGATCCGAAAGGGGAAAACAGCCGTTCGCATTACGGTTTTTTAATCGAAGAAGCGGATCATCTGGCTCGCCGCAATGAGGGAAAGGAAGTGGATGTGGAAAAAGTAAAACCCAGAGAAGTGGATCAAAAGCAGCTCAGCCTGGTATCCGTTTTCCAGTTCATGATCGCCAACCTCGACTGGTCGGTGACCGGATTGCACAACCTCAAGCTGGTACAGCGCGAGGGCGTGCTCTATCCCGTGCCTTATGATTTTGACTTCGCGGGCATCGTGGGCGCCTTTTACGGTTCTGGGGAGCCGGCTCCTGATATGCCGGAGGCGCCTGTTAATCGCATTTACCAGGGCTACTGTCTGCCCCGGGCAACCTTTGAGGGGGTGCTGGATCGTTTCCGCACGCATCGCGAGGAGCTATTCAGCAGAGTGGAAGGCTTTGATCCGCTTACGCAAAACGCCCGGACGGAAATTACCGATTTACTTCACTCCTTTTTTAGAATCATTGAAAGTCCGGGACAGGTAGAGTCTTATTTTATCCGCAATTGCCGGGAATGACCTCTGGATTCCCAACCATAAATTCCAAATATTATGAGAACGGTTTTCACTATTCTTTTACTTCTGGGGGTGCTGAGAGGCTTAACCCAGGATGGCTTTTTCTACAGCCGAACCGGAGAACCAGTGCCTGTGGAAGAAAAGCAAAGTATCTTATCTGAAAACTTTGATTTATTCAGCTCGGAAACACCCCTTAAGCTGAGAATCATTTCTGATTTCAAACAATTGGTCGAAAAGAAATTTAGTCCGGAGTATCAGGAAGCCACCCTGGTTTTTTATTGGACGGATGAAATCGAAGTACGCCGGACGATCGGGATCAAAGCCCGGGGGAATTCACGCCGGCAGATCTGTTACATGCCGCCGCTCAAGCTAAATTTTTCCCAGACGGCATTCGACTTGAAGAATCTGCGCGATTTGGAAAAGATGAAGATGGTTTCTTATTGTGAGAAGGGATATCAGTATGAACAATACATACTTAAGGAATACCTGGCCTACCAACTGTATCAGATGTTTACCCCGAAGAGCTTCGACACTCGTCTGATCAGAATGACTTACGTGGATACCGGCCGGAAGAACAAGGAATATGAAGCCTATGCTTTTCTGATTGAGGAGGTCGGCCGTCTGGAGCAGCGGCTGGGTGCTAAAGCGATAAAAAAGAAGAATGTACATCAGGACGCCACAGCCTACAACCACGTCAATATCTTCTGCATTTTTCAGTTTATGATCGGCAATCACGACTGGTCGATTCCCAGCTTGCACAATACCCAGCTGTTGAGCAGAAAGGAAGAGGGGCTTTCTATACTGTATGCCGTTCCCTATGATTTTGACTATTCGGGACTGGTTAATGCAAGTTATGCGGTTCCACCGAAAAGATTGAATGTAAAAACCGTCCGGGACCGGGTTTTCCAGGGGTTTTGCCGGACGGAGGCCGAGTTTAAAGCTGCTTTCGATATCTTTCAGGCCAAAAAACCGGAAATTTATGCCCTTGTTGAATCGGTCCCGTATTTATCTAGAAAAAGTCGAAGGGAAACCCTCTCGTATCTGGATTCTTTTTTTAATATCATTTCCAATGACTGGTCGGTGAAAAAATACTTTCTGGACGCTTGCCGGAAGTGATGTTCTGTCATGTACATTCCTATCGAGAACTACGGACTTCTTCGGTCCGGCGGAGAACTGGCAGATTTCTAAAATCTGGCAGTTCTATTTATTCATCTAAAAATCGAGTCCTATTGCCCGCAACAATTCCCGGTATTGCTCATTCTGCGGATCGAGCTGAATGAGTTGGATGATCAGGGGCCTGGCCTGCGCCGGGCGCTGTTGTTGCAGGTATAAGATCGCAAGTGCGTACAAATTAGGTTCTGAATCAGGGGCGATGCTCAGGGCCTGCCGGTACACCTGCTCGGCAGCCTCCGGCCGGTTGAGGTGCTGCAGGGTTAGCCCCCAGTTGTAGTAGTGACGGGGATTACCGGTCAGTGGGGCGGCCCGGCCGAGTGCGGAAGCTGCCTCCTGCATCTTATTCAATTCGGCGAGCAGCAATCCGTAACTGTACCAGGTCTGGCCGTTCGTGCTGTCCAGTTCGATGGCCTTTTGGAATTCCGAGGCGGCGGTTTGCAGGTCACCTTGTTGGTAGTACAAATTGGCCAGGTTGGTATGAGGCTGTGGCAGGTAGGGGTCCAGGTCTATGGCATGGCGATAGGCTTTTTCGGCCATGCCCAAATCGCCTCTTTTGTGATAGTATTGCCCTTTCATCATGCGGCCGGCGGGGAAGTCGGCCTGCATGCGCAGGGTTTCATGGTATGCTTCGGTAGCGGCTTCTAACCTGGAATGATATTGCTCCGGAATGAGCCGCTGCGGGACATCCGCCAGCACATAAGCTGTCTGATCCCGGACGCTGCGCACCGAATCTTCCAGCATGGGAAGCAGGTGCCTCAATTTGTCCTCGGCCGGGAACGGCTCCATGGCGCTGACGGCCGTGTAGCGCATGAGCGGGTCCGGGTTCTTCAGGGCTCCGATAATGGCAGACCGGCTGCTTCCGCCTCCGGCGCCGCTCAGCAGCCAGACAGCCGTGGCGCGGACGATGGGACCCACGCCGGTATCCCCTACCATTTCGACGAGTTGCGGGGCTACGCTTAAATCGCCGCTGGTAGCCGGCGCCAGCACCTCTGCGTAGTGGGGCGCCCGTGTGGGACCGTACCATTGCTCAATTGCTTCTGCCGCCCATTCATCACTGCGGTCGGTATGGCATTGGGTGCAGGCATTGGGCGTACCGTATTGGACACTGAGATCCGGGCGTGGTACCCGGAAGCTGTGGTCGCGGCGAAAATCATTCACCATATAGTATTTGCCCGGCATGTGGCAGTTGATGCACTCGGCGCCTTCCGTCGCAACGGGGTGGAAGTGATGGGCCGGCGTGTCGTATTGTTCCGGGACATGGCATTGGCCGCAAAGCGCATTGCCCACGGCCACCAATTCCAGGCTGTGCGGATTGTGACAATCGGTGCAGCGAACATGGCTGCGATACATTTTGGATTGAAGAAAAGAGCCGTAGACATATACTTCTTCCAGGATCTGCCCATCGGGATGGTAGAGGCCCGGCCGCAGGAGCTCCGGTACGTAATGATCCATAAACTCCCCACTGTGGTCAAAAGCAAAAGAGCGCTGAGAGCGCAGGGAATGACAGCGGGCGCATTCATCCACCTGTTCCCGGCTGTTCAGATCAGCCGTGAGATACATCATAGATCCGGTCACGCGCTTTCCTTGCTGGTAGTTGGCGGAAGTCACATAGCGCAGGTGTTCCCGTCCGGGCCCGTGACAGGCCTCACAGCTGACGTCAATGATGGAATAGGTGGTGTTGAAAGCATCGGTCTCCGGATCGTAGTTTTTCTGCAGGTTGGTGGAATGGCAATCGGCGCACATGGTATTCCAGGTCATGCTGCCCTGCGTCCAGTGCATCCAGTCATCCGGGGAGAAGCGCCGCTCGGGCTGCAGGTCGAACCACTTGTTTTCGCGGCTGTCCCAGGCAATATGCAGGCACTGGATGCGCCCCTGCGGCAAGCGTACCATGTACTGTTGCAGGGGGTAAACGCCGAAGGTATAGGCGATTTCGTAGTCGTGCATTTGACCGTCCGGGCCTTCGGTATTGATGAAAAATTTTCCGTCTTTCCGGAAGAGACGAGAGGTCAGCCCCTTACTTTCAAAGGTCGCATCATTGAAATTCCCAAGGACGGTACTGTCGGTGGCTTCCTGCATGGCCAGGTCGTGGTGGGAGCCTAGCCAGTCGGCATAGGCTTCCTGATGACAGCGCTGACAAGCTTTATCGCCCAGGTAACCGGCGTCGGCCGGCACAGCTTCGTTCCCGGAAGCACATTGCTGCAGGCTGCTCGCCAGATACCAGGTAAGGGCGATAGCAAATAAAGTGTATGCCAGAGAAGTCGTTCGCTTCATGCAGGGTTGGAGTTGAGGGGGATCTCTTTTCCTGTTTAATTACTGGCCTTCTGAACGGTGGCGCATTGGTTCGGGTAATAATATTTCACCAATTCCGCCATCACGGTTTCGCGATTCCCGGCGTTGATGATCTGGTTGCCGCCATTCTCTTTGGGAAGATAGAGCTTTTGGGATTCCCAGCGAAATTCATTCTGATCGGTGGTAATCGTGGCGGCGGCGGTGCCGGTTTCGGTGAATTTGATATTGAGATGGTCCTGCTGAAAGAAAGTGCCGGCCGGATAGTAGACCTGCAGCAGGTAGTTGTTTTTGTCTTTAGCAAAAACTTCGTAATTACAAAGTGCGCGTTGCATGTCATCTCTCACTTCGGCAACGTGTGTACTCTGAATTTTCCAGCCCGAATCTGTTTTGACCAGGCGGGCGGTAATGACCTGGGTGCCTCCCACCAGTTTATCCGATTTATTATAAGTGCTGAAATTTGCGGTGTAGTTGGCAATGGCTGTTTTGCCCAGCACTTTGAGATAGTGGATATTATCCAGTTTGTACTCCACCCGCTGATCTATATCCGTGGAAAAGGGGGTGACGCGCATCTTAAAGGTTTCCTCATCGATAGAACTCGATTTGAAAGTGCCGTCAATGAGGTAATCAGTCCTGATAGCGGTGTAGTTGGGCGTGTAGTAGGCATACAATTGTTTAGCTTCTACGGGAGAGCTGAGTCCGTCTACCAGATCTACGATCTCATTAATCAGGGCTCTGATCTGTGCTTCATCTTCCGCGGAAGAACCCTCCTGGGCGGCTCCGCTGATCAGTAGCAAACAAAAGGGAATAGACAGTAATAACTTTTTCATCTTGATTGATTATTGAGTTATAGTAAAAATTCTTTGTGAATTTTCCGGGTTAAAGTCTGCAGCTGTGCAAAACGTCACATGCAGAAAAACGGAGCGCTCCCTTCTGTCAGCCGGTGAACCGTTACAAAAGAAGCATCAATATTTTTTAATTCGAATGGGTGCTGGAGAAAATGATAGGCATCTGTGCGTCCTGGATGCCCATCGGAATCTTACAGAGTTTCGAGGTGATCAGGAATCACTTTGTTTTGAAAAGTGATCAATAAGCGGAGCTAATATACTATTCGAATTGATTTCCCGGGGCAGTAAGAAGGAAAAAATTATCAGGGAGGGATGAATTAAGCAGTATAATGGCCCACAACTCAGTCAGCAGTCGGCAATGGGCCGGACTAATAAAGACCAGGCTGAGTACGCAGCTCTGTGGAATTCACAAAGCAACTATTCCACGGGGTAAACATCCGGTAAGTTGATTTTCAATTCGTTTGTTCGGACTCCAGCGAGCGCAGGTAGGTGTTTAACATTTCCATAGGTTTGACGATGGCCACGCGTCCTGATCGAACAAATTCGTAGATACCGATTTGCTTGAGCTCGTCGAGCAGTGCTTCCGTCTCTTCCGGGTGGCCGGTTTTTTCAATCACGATGTATTCCGGTTCAATCACGAGCACGCGGGCGTTGTGATCACGGATGAGGTGTTCCACGCGTTCGCTGTTGGAGAAAATGTGTGTCGGGACTTTGTACAGGGCGATCTCCTGATAGACGATCTCGTGGTTCTCGTAATAGAAGGCTTTGACGACGTCGATCTGCTTTTCCAGCTGGGCGATTAATTTGCGCACCATTTCCTCCCGCGTTTTCACTACGATGGTAAAACGGTGGATTTCCGGCTTGGAAGACTTGGAGGTGGTCAGGCTTTCGACGTTGATATGCCGCCGTGTAAAGATGGATACGACGCGGGATAGCAGGCCGATCTGGTGTTCGGTAAAAGCGGTTATCGTGAATTCTTTAATCTCATCAGACATGAGCGGTAAGTTTTAATTTTGGTAGAGGGTAGAGGGTAGAGGGTAGAGAGATATGAGGCTTTTAAAGGATCGACGTCCCTCTACCCTCTGCCTGTATTCTACTCCAGTACAATTTCGTTAACGGCGCAGCCGGAAGGCACCATGGGATAGATGTTTTCTTCCATCTCCACTTTGACGTGGAGCAGGTAGGGGCCTTCGTGGGCCAGCATTTCAGCGATGGCCTCATTCAGCTCTTCCGGCCGGGAGATAGTTTTCCCGGGAACGCCAAATCCTTCCGCGATTTTGATGAAATCGGGGTTTTTCAAAGCGACAGAGGAGTAGCGGCGGTCGAAGAACAGTTGCTGCCACTGGCGTACCATGCCCAGGTAGTTATTGTCGAGTAAAACAATTTTCACGCCGACGTTCCACTGGGCGCACATCCCCAGTTCCTGTATAGTCATCTGAAAGCCTCCGTCGCCGATAAAAGCAACGCATTCACGTTCCGGCTGAGCAAGTTTTGCGCCGAAAGCGGCGGGCAGTCCGTAGCCCATGGTGCCGGCGCCGCCGCTGGAAACCCATTGATTGGTTCCGCGATAGACGTAGTACCGGGCGGCGGCCATCTGATGCTGGCCGACATCGGTGGCGACGATAGCCATGCCTTCAGTTTGGTCACTGACCTGGCGCACCACCATACCCATTTTTATGTGTCCTTTTTCGCTGGGATTGAGGTCCTTGAGTATAACCTTATCCTTTTCCACCTCATCGAAGGCCCGGAAAGTAGCGGCCCATTCCGGATGCTTTTTTTCCTCGATAAGAGGCAGGAGTTGTTCGAGTACTTCTTTGGCGTCGCCGATGAGCGGCACCTCGGCGTGCACATTTTTGTTGACTTCCGAGGGATCGATTTCGATGTGAACCACCTTTGCCTGTTTGGCGTATTTATCGAGGTTACCCGTCACCCGGTCGTCGAAGCGCATGCCGATGGCAATGAGCACGTCGCACTCATTCTGATTCATGTTGGGGCCGTAGTTGCCGTGCATGCCCAGCATGCCCATATGCAGGGGGTGGTCGGAGGGAATGGAAGACAGGCCGTGAATAGTACAGGCCAGCGGAATTCCCGCTTTTTCGACAAAGCGGCGGAAGACCTTCTGTGCGTGTGCGATTTGAATGCCGTGGCCTGCGAGGATCATGGGGCGTTCGGCGGTGTTGATCAGGGCGGCAGCTTCCCGTAAGGATTCTGCGGACACTTTCGGCTTCGGGTGGTAGCTGCGGATGAAGGGCCGGGCTTCGTAGTGAAAGTCCAGCATTTCCATCTGTGCGTTTTTGGTAATGTCAATCACTACCGGCCCGGGCCGACCGCTGTTAGCGATCTGGAAAGCTTTAGCAAATACTTCCGGGATTTCCGACGCCTGAGTAATCTGATAATTCCACTTGGTTACCGGCATAGTACAGTTGACTACATCAGTTTCCTGAAAGGCATCGGAGCCCAAGAGATTATAGTATACCTGTCCGGTTATACAAACCAGGGGGGTGGAATCGAGCATGGCGTCACCAAGTCCGGTGATGAGGTTCATAGCGCCGGGACCGGAAGTCGCCATGCATACCCCCGTGCGGCGTGTCACGCGGGCGTAGCCTTCGGCGGCGTGCACGGCCCCTTGCTCGTGTCGCGGCAAGATGTGTTGCAATTTATCCTGATAGTCGAACAGGGCGTCGTATACGGGCATGATGGCGCCGCCGGGATAGCCAAAAATGGTATCCACGCCTTCTTCAATCAGGCAGCGCAGAACGGCTTCTGCTCCTTTAATATGCTCTTTTTTTACTTCTGCTGACTTTGGTGGTTCCGTAGCTGTAGCTGATTGATGGTCATCACGTTTCATGGGTAAGCTAATTTTGTAATGGCTTCGGGAAGATCCCGGTAAAGATTTTATTCGCTTTATTGATTACTGCTATCAGTGTTTTGCAAGCCCTGTGGCTTAACCGCTATGAGCAGGCAGTCGACACGACAGTAGCCAGTCGGCTGGGTCCTGCCGGGTTACAGCCTGGCTACTCCTCATCCGTTACACAGCCTTCACTGGCTGATGATACGGTGCGAGCATACTTCCTCAGTAGACCGTTTTCCGCTCTTAGTGGAGGCGTTTGCCAGCCTGCCCGGCGCTGTTCGATCTCATCGCTGGAAAGTTTTGCTTCCAGTACATTGTTGACGGCGTCGATAACGATTTCATCTCCGTTGCGGAGCAGGCCGATGAGACCGCCTACCTGGGCTTCCGGGGTGATATGCCCTACCACAAAGCCGTGGGTGCCGCCCGAGAAGCGGCCGTCGGTGATCAGCGCTACTTTATCGCCCAGTCCTTCACCCATGATGGCGCTGGTGGGCTTGAGCATTTCGGGCATACCCGGCGCGCCTTTAGGCCCGCAATACCGGATGACGATCACATCGCCCGCTTCAATTTGCTTCTGGCTGATGGCCTTGTTGGCGTCGTCTTCGCTGTCGAAAACACGGGCCCGGCCCTGGAAAATTTCTCCTTCCTTGCCGGTAATTTTCGCCACAGCACCCTGCTCGGCCAGGTTGCCATAGAGAATTTGCAGGTGGCCGCTGCTTTTGACCGGCCGGTCGAAGGGACGAATAATATCCTGACCTTCTTTTAGGGGCGCTACTTCCGCCAGGTTTTCCGCCAGGGTCTTACCGGTCACGGTCAGGCAGTCTCCGTGCAGGTAACCTGCTTCGATCAACAATTTCATGACAGCAGGAACGCCGCCGATGTTGTAAAGATCTTCCATCACATAGCGGCCGCTGGGTTTGAGGTCGGCCAGAAAGGGGGTTTTGTCGCTGATACGTTGGAAGTCATCCAGGCTCAGCGGAACCCCTACGGATTTGGCCATGGCGATCAGATGCAGCACGGCGTTGGTAGAGCCGCCGAGCACCGTGATCAGGGTCAGGGCATTTTCAAAAGCCTCCCGGGCCATGATATCTCTTGGGAGAATATTCCTTTCCAGCAAGGTGCGCATGGCGGCGCCGGTGCGCCGGCTCTCCTCCGCTTTGTCGGCGGAGTTGGCCGGAATACTCGAATTGTAAGGCAGGCTCATCCCCATTGCTTCTATGGCAGAAGCCATTGTGTTGGCAGTATACATCCCGCCGCAGGCGCCAGGGCCGGGGCAGGCGTTTTTGATGACACCCCGGAAATCTTTTTCGTCGATCTTACCGGCAATTTTCTGTCCCAGGGCTTCGAAAGCGGAAACGATGTCCAGCTTTTTGTCAGCGTAGCATCCCGGGCTTATGGTACCGCCGTATACCAGAATCGCCGGCCGGTTGAGCCGGCCCAGGGCCATCATGGCGCCGGGCATGTTCTTGTCGCAACCTGTGACAGCAATGACGCCATCGTACCACTGAGCCGAAACCACGGTTTCGATGGAATCCGCAATGATATCGCGGGAGGGAAGGCTGTAACGCATGCCGGAAGTACCCATGGACATGCCGTCGCTGACTCCGATGGTATGAAAAATGAGACCGATGAGTTCATTGGCCTGAACACCTTCTTTGACCTGCCGGGCTAAGCCATTCAGGTGCATGTTACAAGTGTTGCCTTCCCATCCGGTGCTCACAATACCGATCTGGGCCTTATTCATATCCTCATCTGTCAAGCCTATGCCGTAGAGCATGGCTTGAGCCGCCGGCTGGGTTTCGTCCTGTGTCAGCCGTCTGCTGTATCGATTTAGTTCCTGCATGAGTGTTTTTACCTGTATTTTTCGTCTTGTTTTAACGAGTGGAGTGGTCAAAGGTAATCGAGCTAACCCGGAATGACAGAACAAAATTGTACTCTCTTACGAATTTAAGTAGGTTGTTTTTAGCGTCAAATAATTGATTTTCAGTTAGATATGGCCATTTTTCCTACGAGCTAACAATGAGGAAAACGGCCGGCGGCAACAAAAAAAGGCCGCTTTTTGGAAAACGGCCCCGATCGTAGCTCTTTTCGCTTTACTCAACGCCTCTTTTCCGTTCGCCGGATATAGAGGATTACCAGTAAGGTTATTCAAAGGGATTCCACGAAGACGTAAATCACCTCTTTTTTGATGAGCCTCCTGTATCACTGATCCAGGCGGAAGCCCAGGCGCAACCCGGCATGCCATTGCAGAATATCGAACTGGTTGTCCAGTTTGCTGCCGCCGGAAGAACCATCTTCGACCAGGTACATGCCTGCAAATTCGGTATTGGGGTAATAGCGAACGCCGGCCATCGGGGTAAGCGTAATCAGGTCTGATAAACCTATATCCATCCCTATGCCGGCGCCGAGATTGAACCCCCAATCACCGGCGGATTCATCGGTCTCTTTAATTGCAGTATCGACGAAACTAAAACCGGGTGAAATTTGAGCGAAGAATCCCTTGCTGAGGGGAGAGCCTTGTTTGGAGAAGGTAGGGCAATCGCAATCGCCCATTAAGTCGAAAAGGTAAAAGTTGACATTGAAGAAGAAGTTAAAAAACTGAGCTTTTAGCGTAGACTGTGATTCAAAAGTACGCGTGTAACGGCCGTAGTTAAGTTCAGGAAGGAGTTCAATACGGATGTTACTCAAGGGGATCCAGTAATCTAGCCCCAGGTTGAACCCACTTTCCAGCAGGTTTTCTTCCTGCGCCGGATTGTTGATATCAGTTCCGATCAACTCTGGCATATCGTTAATCCGGTAACTGGCGTTGATGCCAAACTGGGCCTGCAGCGCGAAAGTGATGAGAACGAAATGAAAGAGAAGCAGGTATTTCCTCAGCATATTTTTGCAGTTTTGTGGTTTTTACAAAGGTATTCTATTCGAACCGGGAATCATTCTACTTAAACGTGAAAAAATCTTTGTATGCGATATTTGTTACTGTTTTTTCCGCTTATTTTGGCTTGCAGCCGGGAACGTATTCCCAGGAAAATTCCGCTTCCGGATGCACTCAATGAGGTTTCCGGTTTTTATTACGGAGGAGCTGACAGCCTGTGGTGGCATAATGACAGCGGCCACGAGCCCCGTCTGTACCGTACCGACCTGGAGGGCAATCTGCTGGAGGACATCCACCTGGCGCAGATTCGCAACCGCGATTGGGAGGCCCTGGCCTTCGATGAGCAGGGGCATCTCTATATCGGCGACTTTGGCAATAATGCCAATGCCCGGCGCGACCTTCGCATATATCGTTACCATCTGGGCTCCGGCGCGATAGACTCTATTTTGTTTAGCTATCCGGATCAGGAACGTTTTCCGCCGCCGCCCGAGGCGGCGAATTTTGATATGGAAGCTTTCTTCTGGTACCGGGATAGCTTGCATCTCTTTTCCAAAAACAGACTGCAATACGGTAATGATTATACCAAACACTACGTGCTTCCCGCAGCGCCTGGCGGGTACACGGCTGAACTGCGGGATAGCGTTTACCTGAAAAAGCGCGTTGTTACGGGTGCTGCGATCAGTCCCGACGGACAGGCAGTGGTCCTGGTAGCTTATTGGTTCAAGCCTCTTTTCGGTTTCATTCCTCTTACCCGAACCTCCGTTTTCCTGCTGGAAGCTTATCCGGATGGCCGCTTCCTGCAAGGAACAATGCAAAAAATCAGGGTGCCCAAGGGCTTGGCGCCTACCCAGTACGAGGCGATTGATTTTGTCGACCCAGCAAGGGTTCTGCTGGCTTCAGAGCGAACCGTTCTTTTCCGGCAAAAAGCCCGGCGTATCAAACTGCCCCGTCGGGAAAGGCCTGCCCGGCCTTAACCCGGGTTATTCATGAGTTGACCTAAAAAGAGCCCTACCCAAGAGTACGGCTCTTTAAAATTAACTAAATAAGATTTGATTAGTAAGACTGTTCTTGTTGAATGGTAGCATATTAACAACGTATTTCAATATCCGGTTCTTGGTTTTGGGAACTATCCTTCGTCCTTTCTGTTTTTGAAAAAGATACGGCAAAAGCCCAGGCGCTTTCTAAGGTGTCTTAAGCCGGGCCCTGAGCGGGCAGGTCTGTATTTGCCTGTTAAAATTGTATCTTTGCGAACTTGAATCGAGGAGCTAAATTTTTATGAAGACAAAGACAATTAAGCAAGATAAAGTCAATGTGATTACGCTGGGTTGTTCCAAAAACCTGGTCGATTCGGAGAATATCATCACCCAGCTTCGCGGGAACGACTACGAGGTGGTGCACGACAGCAATGATGAAGATGCCAATATCATTATCGTCAATACCTGTGGGTTTATCGATCTGGCCAAGCAGGAATCCATTGACACCATTCTACAGTATGCGGAGGTAAAGAAAGAAGGAGGGATCGATAAACTCTACGTTACGGGCTGTCTCTCACAACGATATAAGGAAGATCTGGAAAAAGAGATTCCCGAGGTCGATGCTTATTTCGGCACCCTGGAATTGCCTGGACTGCTCGCCAAGCTGAATGCAGATTACAAACACGAGTTGATCGGCGAGCGTCTGATCACCACCCCTCAACACTATGCCTATCTTAAAATTTCGGAAGGATGCAACCGTACCTGCGCCTTTTGCGCGATACCGCTTATGCGCGGCAAACACGTTTCCCAGCCGGTTGAACAACTAGTCAAGGAGGCGCAAAACCTGGCCCGTCACGGCGTTAAGGAGCTGATGCTAATCGCCCAGGAACTCACCTATTACGGGCTGGACCTCTACAAGGAGCGCGCCTTACCAAAGCTGCTCCACGCACTGGCCGATGTGGAGGGGATCGAATGGATTCGCCTTCACTATGCTTATCCCAGCAAGTTTCCAACGGAAATTTTTGAGGTGATGGCCGAGCGGCCGGAAATTTGCAACTATCTCGATATGCCCCTTCAGCACGCCTCTGACCGGGTTCTAAAACGGATGCGCCGGCAAATTACCAGAGAAGAGACCAGGAAACTGGTAGCACTCGCCCGCAAACGGGTGCCCAATCTGGCGCTGCGCACCACCATGTTGGTAGGATTCCCGGGAGAAACAGAGGAGGATGTGACGGAAATGATCGATTTTATCGAAGAAATGCGCTTCGATCGGCTCGGTGTATTCCAGTATTCCCACGAAGAGAATACGCTGGCCTACGACTTACCGGATGATGTGCCCGAGGAGGTGAAAGCCGAAAGAGCCAACCGGGTAATGAAAGCCCAGCAGCTTATTTCCTGGGAGAAAAATCAACAGCTGATCGGGCAAACCCTACCCGTGCTCTTCGATCGCAAAGAGGGCGGCTTTTTTGTCGGCCGTACGGAGTACGACAGTCCGGAGGTGGATAATGAAGTACTGCTGCCGGCAGCGCATAATTACGTGCGCATTGGAGATTTTGCCACGGTACACATCAATGACGCCACGGAATACGATTTGTTCGGAGAATTGGTATCAGATACGGCCTTGTAAGCTGGAGTAGAACCATCTTTCGTGAAGCAGGTACTTTTTTACTTGTTTTCCTCAACACTTGGCCTTTTCCCCGGTTTACACTGTATATATTTTACCACAAATTTATTTTCTATTATTGGAGACCTCCTAAAATTTATTTTCCTAAGTATTCGCCGGATGAATTCGGATAAACTTTTGGAAAGGATTTGATTAGGGCTTTATCATACTGATTATTATGCAGTCACCATCCAATTTTATTGCCAAGGCTTACAATCCTTTTCTCCAGGCCGTAGTCACTCTGGGCGCGGCCCTGGGAGTAATTCTGGGCGCTAAACTGATCAATTTCTCCGGAATTATCGAAGTGCCCGCCCGCTTTCCCTGGATGACGGCGGCGGTCTTCATGCTTTGTTTCGCCTTGTTTAACAGCCTGTTTTCTCTCTCAGCTGATAATATGATGAGATACTGGGGGAAGTCGGTTTACAGTTTTATGGGACTGGCGGTAGCCTCGGGGTTAATCGCCTGGCTGTTCTCCTCCATGACCATCGGTGAAGCGGGATCCTATCGCTGGATTTTTATCGTCGTGACGATGAGCTACCTGGTCTTTCTGTCCATGGTGGCCATGATGCGGCGAATCGTTGATTTTGCACAACGGGAAGAGTGGAACCATCCGCGGATTCGGAGCCGGAAAGGACGGCCCGGCACAAATAACCGCAACAAAAACAATCAATAAATATCTTGTTTATGAGAAATACGAAGATACAGTGGCTGCTCGCCTTTGTAATGACCTTTTCTTTCCTGGCATGCAATCAGGCACAGGAAGGCGAATCCTCCATGAGAGGAGAAAATAAAGCTATTACAGACCGGCAAGACCGGATCTTCATCGACGTCGAAGGGGATACCCTGCAGCCCATTGAAAAGACGGAGTCCGAATGGCGGGAGGAACTGACCAAAGAGGAGTTTCAGGTACTGCGGCAGGCCGGCACTGAGCGGGCTTTTACCGGTGATTTGCTCGATAATAAAGAAGAAGGCCTCTACACCTGTGCGGGCTGTGGATTGCCGCTTTTTAGCTCCAAGGCAAAATTCAAGTCTGGAACGGGATGGCCCAGTTACTATGAGCCCTATCGCGAAGACCACATCAAAGAGGTAGTGGATGAGAGTTATGGAATGAGCCGTACCGAAGTACTGTGCGCCCGCTGTGACGGCCATCAGGGACACGTATTTGACGATGGCCCTCAACCTACCGGATTACGGTACTGCATCAATTCAGTTTCACTGGATTTTGTTCCAGCCGAAGAGACAAAACTTAAGCCTTAGCGCATGTTTAAATTTTGATTTCGAGCTCCAAACGGAGGAATTTTCTCTCTGGGCGAAGGTTTTTTTGAGGGGGAATAGCAGCGCTATTGCCTGAAAAAAAAGATACAGCCCAGTGGCAAAAGACACCGTTTGAGGCCGAAGGATGAAATTTTAAAAATGCTCTAAACATACGGCTGAAAATAAGGATCTGATTTGGGGCAGGCGCCCGCAAAGTCCTGACGGGCGCCTGCCCCAACTGATTACTGCTCACTGACTGCCTGCCTGCCGAAAGCAAGGAGACCCGCTGAGGGCCGTTCGAGATTGCGGCCCCCTTGTATTTTTGGAGAAAAAGTTGTATATTATAGAACTTAGGAATTGCTTTAATCTGTTCTATCCCTGTACTACGCTGTACAAACCAAACCAATCAAATAAAGCCAACCGGTCCCAGAACGCTTTTATTTTAAAGCATATACGCCCATAAAAGTGCTGGGTCTTCAGTTTCCACGAAGCAAATAATTAACGGTTTCAAGCCGGATTACCAAGAAAAAGTAGATACCTCCCTGCTTGGCAGGGAAGTCATTCAACGGCTGAACCGACAGAAAAACAATATCTGAGGCTTGTGGCTTCGGCACTAGTGCCCGAGGCACTAGCCGGTGTCTTATTGTAAACCGGCCAGCTCAGTCTATAATAGATCATTAATTAACTACTCAAAATTTGAATATTATGTACCAATCGGAATATCAAAGAATCGCAGAAAATATTCTCGCTGACCGCATCGCTACAGATTACTACCGCGATGTTGACCTGTTGGCTAATTACCTGGCTGCTTCCTTCGAAGCACCCCGGGATATGGCCAGAGCGGTCGCAGAAGAAATCCTGAAAGATCGCCACAGCGCTAACCTTTACCATGATTCCAGATCGCTGACGAATTTCCTTTCTCAGCGTTTCGGAATGGTGCTTGAAGGAGAAAACAAGTAGTAACTGTACTTTCCTGACGCTGGAAGCGCGTCAGTCTTTCAGTTAAAGCCGGCCCCCGTCATCAAGTGACGGGGGCCGGCTTTTTTTGTTAAAGAACTCAAATGGGTATGGAAACCTTCCGCCTATTCCAAAGAAATCGTGACTACAGGGTATAGACTATACGGAAGAAACTACTGCTCAGGAGCTCTTCTTTTTCCTTACCTGCACGGCGTAAGCCGACTGAGGATTTTTCACCAACAGCTGCCGGATATTTTCATCCGTAAAACCGCGCTTCTTCAATTCGGGAAGAACCAGATCGAAAATTACGCTGTAGGGGGTGTAGTTGCCGCCACCAGGTTCCCCGTGGGTGTACCATCCGGCATCGTGAGAAATAAGAGCACGGTGAAGAAGCTTGTTTTCCTTGAGATTGCTCAGCATATCGAGGTACTGGTAGAGCTTACTGCTGTCTCCTTCTTCTGGCGTGATGTAGCCCATGCCATCCAGACTGATCCAGGCGCCCTTCTGCGCGAGTGCAATGTGAGTTTCCGGACTGCCGTTTTGCGCATGAGTCCATACCCAGGCTTCTGGAGCGACGCCTTCCGCTTCGAGAATGGAAACCTCCTGCAGGGCAGGAGTATCAGGTCCGGTGTGGGCGACTATTGTCAATCCTGTTGCCAGGTGGGTACGGGCGGCAGCGCGTACGAGTTTGGCGTCTACGTCGGAAAGTATTTCCCCGTCATCTACGCCGATTTTAATAAAACCAGGCTTTACGCGAGTACTGTTAATACCATTTTCGTACTCTGATATCCATCGTGTCGCCAGTTGCTCCGCTGTTTCTGTGAAGGCATGAGCAGGCAGATGCACATCCTGCCGGGCGCCGTAGTAACCGGTATTGGTCAGCAACCGGATGCCGCTGCTTTCCGACAGGCGCTGTAGTAATTCGGGGTTTCGCCCGAGGTAAGCAGGCGTACACTCCAGTATAGTGCGAACACCCCGTGCTCTCGCGTCCAGCAAATGGGGAAGAATGGCCTCAAAGGCGGCATCGTTGTTCCAGGTAGAAGAATCAATATGCTTAGCCGGCGTCCAATCGAGAAAAAAATGTTCGTGTATCAGGGTGATGCCCATAGAATCAACCGGAACGGGGTCCAGCAGGGGCTGTACGAAAAGAGAAGCAGGTTCCGCGGATGCAGATTCCGCTGCTTCCTCGGTGGAACAGGCACTGAACAGGGCAATAAGGACAAAAGCGATACCGAATAATAGCGGATGACAAGCTCCTGTATGGCAATAGTTGCAGATTTTCGTCATGAGTCGGTTGATGAAATTATGTTGTCAGATAGGTGAAAACTTAATGATTACTCCAAATGCTGCAAATCAGGTTTGTTCTCCTCTGTCAAAGAGGGTGGCTTCACTCCTGCGGGTATCCGGGGTTACAGTGGGTTCTTCTCTCCCCCGGGCGCTGTTTCAATACCTTCCTTACGCGCAATCTTTTGATCATTATTACTTTCGTAGATGCAGTAGTTCTCGTATTTGACCGGGTCAATTTCCGCCCAAATATCCTTGCCGATATTACATAAGGTGACGAGCTCATCGTATAAGTCGTTACCCAGTTCAGTACGGTGTTCGACGGCGATATCCCGGTCCGATACTTTATCTTGTTGAATATTGACGGCTTTTTCGAAATCCTGCGTGGCGTCCACCACCCGTTTGATCACGTTTTCGTTGACTCCCACCTCAGACAGGAAGTCAATCTGCTGGCGGGCAACGCGGACCACGCGGCGGCCACAGAAGATGAGCTGGGCGTCAGTCATATCCCCCATTTTGGCGGTACCGAATTTGCGATAGCGACCGCTGCGGTTGGAGTATTTCATTTTGACGCGGGTCATCATGCTGCGGATGGCGCTCTTCAGGTTTTCTGAGGCCTGGTACTTTTTGTCTGTCGTGATCATTTGATCGCCGAGTAGCTCATCATCATCCGGCAAGTTGCGGAATTTATCGCATTTCGATTTGAAACCGTACAGCCGGTTGATGTCATAACCGTATCGCTTAAAATGTTCGATATCCCGGTGGGCATAGCGGATCCGTTCCAGGCATTGCACGTAGAGGTCTGCATCGGGAAAATTGTACTTGCGATTACTGCTTTGTTTTTTCATGACAGAAGCTTAACTGAAAAACAGATACCTAATGGTTTCTATTCAAAGGTAGTTGATTTACCTTTTAAAAACAAGCTTTTGTATGGTGAAAACATTCTGGTTTTAGAACGATTTTTTTATTTACTCATTTGAAAAAATCTTGCAAGTGCTATAACAAAAAAATGGAGCTTCTTCCGACTCCTTATCAAAAAACTGTTTCCGGTGGAGTTTACAGGAAGTATGATTCAGATTACGGCCAAGGCGTTTTCCAGGTCCTCGATCAGCCAGTCGGGATCTTCCAGGCCGATGTAGAAACGGACCAGATTCCAGGGGATGGGGCTGTCTTCCCGTCCGGGAATATCGTGAAAAGCTACGGAAGGCAGCACAAGCGATTCGTGGCCGCCCCAGCTCACCGCCAGCAGGAAGCGTTCCAGGCGGCGGAAAAAGGTTTCGGCCTTGATTTTGGAGGCTGCACGCAGGTAAACGGAAAAGAGCCCTCCAGCTCCTTTCATCTGCTTTTTTGCCAGCTCGTGCTGGAGGAAGGAGGGATGAAAGGGATAAAGCACCTGCTCAATTTTGGGATGTTTGTGCAGCCAATGCGTGATTTTCATTGCGCTGTCGTGACTGCGCTGCAGGCGTAGCTCCAGTGTTCGCAATCCGCGGATGGCCAGTGCGGCGGCGTGGGGAGAAAGCACCGGGCCGAGTGTCATGTAATCCAGCTCGAAAATTTTCCGGATCATTTCGCGATTGGCACACAGGACGCCCATAACGACGTCGCTATGGCCATTGAGGTATTTGGTTCCGGTGTGCATGGCGATGTCAATGCCGAAATCCAGGGGCCGTTGAAAGAGGGGAGAGCAATAGCTATTGTCGATACAGGTGATGATGCCGTGCTTTTTGGCCAGCTTGGCGCAGGCGGCGAGGTCCTGTAATTCAAAGGTTAGCGAATTGGGGCTTTCCAGGACCATCAAGGTGGTGTTCGGACGGATGGCAGCTTCGAAATGTTGGATATCGCGTCCGTCGACGTAGGAATGTTCCACGCCGAAGCGTGGCAGGAAATCATTGAGTAAGATCTTGGTCCAGGAATAGGGTGAGTCGACGCAAATAATATGGTCTCCGGCCTTTACATTGGCGATGACGGCTGTCGAGATGGCTGCCATGCCGCTGCCGAAGACCAGCGCGTCCTCGGCGCCTTCCAACGCAGCGATTTTCTTACGCAGGATCTCTACTGTCGGGTTGTTTCCACGGGAATATACGTGGTGACTGAACTCATCGGAGAACTGTTGGCGGAAGTTTTCGAGCGAGTCAAAAGTGAAATTGCTGGTTTGAATCACCGGGGGGGAGACGGCATTAAAGTAATCCTGCCGGTTTTCTCCCAGATGGGTCAGTATTTCGCTTAGGTGCATAGCGTTAGGTTGAGATTGGGAAATTGTTCCTGGAGAAGAATAATAAGTTCAAAAAGTTGTTTAGAGCGTCATGCTAACCCGGATTATTCGCGGACAATTCCTTGTGAATTTTCCGGGCTAATTCATTCTGTCATGATAATGCGGTCGCTGGACCGGCACTTATTTGCGAAGCGGATCAGTATGTTTTGGGAACCCCGGGCGCTCTTACCTATACTAACGGAGGAGAGCGGGCATTCCGGAGATCAAATATGAATCTTTCCCTCCAGGTAAGTGACGGCCTGCCCGCTGATTTCCACGCGTTCATTGAGGACGCGGCAGCGAAGATAGCCGCTGCGGGGGGAGCATTGTAAGGCGCTCAGCTCATTTTTCCCCAGTCTGCCAGCCCAGTAAGGCGCCAGGCTGGTATGAGCGGAACCGGTTACCGGATCTTCGTTGACGCCATAGTTGGGATAGAAACAGCGGGAAGCAAAGTCGGTGTCTTTCCCGGGTGCTGTAACAATAATGCCGCGGTATTCCAGCTCTTCGAGGCGTCGGAAATCGGGACGCAGCGCCACGACCGCATCCTGGTTAGCGAGGATGACCAGCAGGTCTTCCCGGCCTTTATAGGTTTCAATGGGTTTTACATCGAGTGCTTCTCTGATCTGTCGCGGTGGCGGGGTGAGGTATATGTGATCGGCTGGGAAATTCATTATGTACCAGCCCTTCTTATTGCAACGTACCATGAGCGGGCCGCTGAGGGTTTGAAAAGTCAGCTGCGCGCTGTTTTGCTGATTGAGGTGCTTGGTAAGTATGTGTGCAGTAGCGAGCGTAGCGTGACCGCAAAGTTTGACCTCTTTAGCGGGCGTAAACCAGCGCAGATCGTAGTCGCGTCCGTTCGGGCGGAAAAAAGCGGTTTCCGACAGGTTGTTTTCAAGGGCGATGGCCTGAAGTTGCTCGTCCGGCAGCCATTCTTCCAGCGGCACCACGGCGGCCGGGTTGCCTTTGAAGAGTTGGTCGGTGAATGCGTCTACCTGGTATATAATCAACTCCATTGTATGTTACTCTTTTCTTCTTTTTACGAAAGTGGACAGTGCGCACCTTCGGCAGCTAAATTTACAACAAATAAACAACGGGGTTTGCTCTCTTGCAAAATCTCTACTCGGCGATGACCATAAACTTATTTTTTTTGCCGTTTTCCACCATCATGTATTCGCCGTGCAGCAGGGTGTCCCGGCTGATCGTCGTTTCGTGATCGGTCACCTTTTCTTTATTGACAGAAATAGCGTTGCCTTTAATTGCCCGCCGTGCATCTCCCTTGGAGCTGACGATGCTCGTTTCCTCTGCCAGCAGATCGACGATGTTCACGCCCTGGTCCAGCGTCTTTTTGCTGATGTGGAAACTTGGAATTTCCCGGGCGACGATCTTCAGCTCCGCCTTGTCGAGCTGAAGCAATTGTTCGCGACTGGCTTTTCGGCTAAACAGCAATTCCGAAACCTTGAGTACCGACTCGTAGGCCTGGTCAGAGTGGATGCGGCGCGTCAGCTCTTCGGCCAGCAGCCGTTTGAGTTCCTGGGGGTTGCCGGCGTGCTCGGCTTCCATCTGCTCCACCTCCTCTTTCGAACGGAGGGTAAAGTAGCGAATGTACTTGGGTATGTCCGCGTCGGAGGCGTTGATCCAGAACTGATAGAACTGGTAGGGAGAGGTCATTTCCGGATCGAGCCAGATATTGCCTTCGGCAGATTTACCGAACTTCGAACCGTCGGCCTTGGTCAGCAAAGGAGTAGTAACTGCGTAGGCTTTTTCGCTGAGGTTGCGCCGGATGAACTCCGTGCCCGAGGTGATATTGCCCCACTGGTCGGATCCGCCCATTTGCAGGATACAGCCGTATTCCTGAAACAGAACCTGGAAGTCATAGGCCTGCAGTAACTGATAACTGAACTCCGTAAAGGAGATGCCGGTTTCCAGCCGCTTCTGCACCGATTCTTTGGAGAGCATGTAGTTGACCGTCAGGGTTTTCCCGACATTGCGCAGGAAGTCAAGTACATTCATACCCCGGTAGAAATCCAGGTTGTTGACCAAAAGGGCGGCGTTTTTTTTATCCTCGAAATCGAGGAATTGCTCAAATTGCCCGATCTGGTGCCGTAGGTTGGCATCCAGCTCTTCGTAGGTTTTCAGTTCCCGTTCTTTGTCTTTCCCCGAGGGGTCGCCTACCCGGCCGGTAGCTCCGCCCATGAGCACCAGGGGCCGGTGGCCGGAAAGCTGGAACAGCCTGAGTAGCATGATCTGTACATAATTGCCGATCGTGAGGGAGGGCGCCGTCGGATCAAAACCGATATAAGCGGTGACCATACCCTGTTTAAGCCGTTCTTCCACACCCGGGGTCATATCCTGAAGCATGCCCCGCCATTTTAGTTCTTCCAGAAAATCCATATGCCTTTATGTGCTTGCTTTGCTAAACTTGCCGCAAATTTAGTTTTTTTCGGGGCCTGGGGAAAGCAGGGCGTCGTTTTTATTGACCGGTAGCAGAAAAGTTTACCCTCCGGTGTTTATCCATCAGTACTTTTACTTATTGAAGTGGTTTAAATCCTCTTAGTTGCCCGATCTTTCTTACTTTTGCCTTTCGGCAAATGTAAATGAACTTCGAATCCTTCATAGCGCGACGTGTGGCCACGGCCGGCCAACAGTCTTTTTCCCGGCTCATCATCCGTATTGCGGTGATAGCCGTGGCCCTGAGTGTGGCCGTGATGATTATCTCCACGGCGCTGATCGCCGGGTTCAAAAAAGAAATCAGCACCAAGATATTTGGTTTCTGGGGCCATATCCACATTACGGATACCGATATCAATCAAAATTTGCTGGATGCGGACCCTATCCAGGCCAACCAGGATTTTTATCCAACGCTCGACACCATCGGCCGGATCCCCTACACGGAATATCGCGAATTTCTTGGGCAGGTCATCCGCCGGCAGGTGCTTACCGAAGGAGGCGTCCGTCACATTCAGGTCTACGCACTCAAACCCGGCATTATTAAGGTCAAGGAGGAAATTGAAGGGATTATCCTGAAGGGGGTGGGGAGTGACTTTGACTGGACTTTCATGAACCAGTACCTCGTTGAAGGAGAAAAACTTAATCTGTCCGATACGGCGACTTCTTCAGAAATTCTGATCTCCAGGCAGACCTCCGACCGCCTGCGCATAGGAATAAAGGACCGTTTCATCGTGCATTTTGTTCAAGAAGGACAGCAGCTCAAACGCCGCTTTACCGTAGCCGGCATTTACAAAACCGGACTGGAGGAATACGATCAGAAGTTTGCCATCGTCGACATCCGGCAGATTCAACGCCTGCGCAACTGGTCGGAAAATCAGGTCAGCGGATTTGAGGTCTTCATCGATGATATCGATGACCTGGGGCCAATGGCCGAATACATTTATTTTGAGAAATTGCCCAGTGACCTCTACGCAGAAACGATTCGCGAAAAACTGCCGGAAATTTTTGAATGGCTTGACCTGCAGGATATTAACGAAGTAGTCATTCTGTCCCTCATGGTCGTCGTCGCTATTATCAACATGATCACTGCCTTGATGATCCTGATTCTGGAGCGGACAAATATGATCGGAACACTTAAAGCCATCGGCGCCACCAACTGGACTATACGCAAGATCTTTTTGTACTACGCCGCCTATATTGTCGGCGTCGGCCTGTTTTGGGGAAACCTGGCCGGCATCGGGCTCTGTTTGCTCCAGGAACGCTTTCAGTTCGTCAAGCTGGAGGAAGAAAATTATTACCTGTCGGTGGCTCCCATCGACCTTAACCTTTGGGCCATCCTGCTGCTCAACCTGGCAACGCTGCTTATTACCCTGTTTTTTCTGATCATTCCTTCCTATTTGGTCACCAGCATCAGCCCGGTGAAAGCGATTCGTTTTAAATAAACCGAAAGGGGGCAGTTTGGCTTCATGATAGACCAACTCAGGAATAATCCGGGTCGACCAGGATTATTCATAGATTATTACTATTCACTATCCTGGCTTCGCCAGGGAAGTTTTTTAAAAAGCCACAGATTACACGGATTGTCATTTTGGGAAATCCGTGAAAATCTGTATGATTCGTGGCAAAAATAATAAATATCGCCGCGAAGCGGCGATGCTGAATAGTTGCCATAGATTACTATAGAATTATGCCATTACGTCATCCGAACGTGCTCGCCGTAAAAATTTTGGCAACGGGAAAAAGAGCAGCAGATATTTTTCGCTACCTTCCCCGGCGTTGCCGACGCCTGGAGGAATATTTCCGGGCTTTAACAGGGCGGGGGGAAAGTGAGCCGTTAAAGCATTTCGCATACTGGACCCTGGAGTTCCTTTTTCTACTTCTCGACTGCGCAGGAGCCGGGGAGATCTTTGAAACGCTCGCTGAATTTATCAAGTACAACAGCCGGCCCCTTTCGGAACGTGAACGCATCCTGGCTCGTTCTGTTTTTGGTAATACCCTTGACCTTGACCGGGTACGGCTGGACGAGCGCGCCTGCTTGGGGCCCCGGCAGGCGCGCTTCTGCTACGTCAGCTTCTTTCATGTTAACAGTTGGGGGGCTATGCCGGACGATTTGTTCGTACATGAACTGATGCACGTCTGGCAATACGAACACCTGGGAATCTGTTATATTCCCCGGGCACTGCGGGCACAGTGGTCAGCGGAAGGATACGATTACGGCGGAGTAGAGGGCTTGCAGAAAGCCAGGCGACATAAAAAGGGCCTGTTTCAATTTAATTACGAACAGCAGGCCGATATCGTCGCCGATTATTTTCGCATCCGCGAAGGAAAAACACCCCGCTGGGGCAGGGGCACTGCTGCCGATTTGAGGCTCTACAAAATTTTTATTGATGAAATGCGCTTTACATACCGCTGATGCCTTTGACAGTGCGCCCTGGAAATCGTATGTTTGTGACTTTACTTCGGGGCAATGTATTCGCATGGGCAGGTTGACCTTCCCGGTCGCATAACAGGGAGTATATGATTCATTACTATTTAAAGGAGGAGTCGCGTCTCAAGGAACTGGAAGAGCCTGATGTATCCTGCTGGGTCAATATTACCCCGCCTTTCAGTCACGAGGAACTCGAGGAGGTTGCCCAACAATTCGATGTGCCACTGGATTTTTTCACCGATTCGCTTGACATTGACGAGCGTTCCCGTTACGAAAGGGAGGAGGATGTTCGCCTCATCGTGATCAATACCCCGGTGTTGAATCAGACCGAAGATGAGAACGACTCCATCTATATCACCGTGCCCATCGGCATTATTCTTACGCTGGAACACGTCATCACCATCACGGCTTTCGAGAATCCCGTTGTGCAATTGTTCCTGGATGAAAAGGTGCGCCACTTTAATCCTTCCGACGATGTGCTCTTTATCCTGCAGATCTTCGAGCAAAACGTTCACCGCTTTCTCAATTGCTTGAAAAAGCTCAACCTGAAACGGAATCTCATCGAACAAGAGCTTTACAGTTCCAGCCGCAACCGGGAGTTGAAACAGCTGCTGAGCATTGAAAAAAGCCTGGTTTATTTTGTCAATTCTTTGAGCGCCAACGAGTTGCTGCTTATGAAAATGAAGCGCACCGATTTCCTGCACTTGCGCAATGACGAAGACAAGAGCGATTTGTTCGAAGATATTATTATCGATAACAGCCAGGCTCTTGAAATGGCTAATGTGTACAGCAATATCCTCAGCGGTACAATGGACGCTTATGCTTCCATTATTTCCAATAATCTTAATATTACTATTCACCGGCTTACCCTGATCACCATCTTTCTGGCAGTACCCACCTTGCTGGCCAGTATTTACGGAATGAATATTCCCTTGCCCTTACAGGAACAGGGCTGGGCCCTATATCTCGTTTTGGGGATCTCCGTCTTTCTCAGCATCCTGCTCGGATGGTATTTTCAGCGAAAACGGCTCTTTTGAACAAATACGGTTTGTTATACACAAGTTTGGATAAATAATTAACAATGATAATGATTTGATTATCAATTACTTTTGTTTTTTTTCCACATGATGTGGATAACTGCATGTTTGTAATTGTGGAATAATTATTACATTTAGATATCTGAAATTGAAAATTTAAGGGGATTTACTGAAAAGAATCTCCCTTTCCTTTACTGACTTACTGATACGAATGGCGGGCTGCATTGTAGTCCGCCATTTTTTTTATCGAGAATAATTTTTACTAATTTGTATTATATTTCAATTGGCGACGTTATAATAACGGCAAGAGGTTTTAGGAAACTACCAAAACGTCAGGCAGCGGAATAGACTTATAGCGACGGGGCCGTCGCAATAAGTCTAATATTAACCTTTCTATTAATTAGAGGCAGATCTTCTATTGAGGCGCCCATCCGGAAATGTTAGCCGTTGCCGCACAGGCGCTCAATTTTGCACTACTCTACATCGATCCGATCGCAAGAATTATCAAAGGGGGGGAAGGTATCTTCCCGTGGACATAAAATGCATGCTTACATGAAAACTACAGCACTCGCCGCTATAGTATGGCTGGCGTGTATCATCCAATTGAGGGGGCAACCCTCATGGGAAGGTGGCTTTTTACTTGGAGGGGCAAGTTATCAAGGAGACCTGGTAGAAACCCTGGCTCCGGAAATTAAAGAGATCGGTCCTGCCCTTGGCTTGTATACCCGTTTTTATCTCAGCCCGCAGTGGTCTTTGCGTCCAGATTTTCGGTTTGCCCGCTTTTCGGGAAGTGATGAGCATTTCAGCGATCCTGGAATTCGGGAAAAACGCGGCTTCAGCTTTGAGAGCTGGATGGGGCAGGGTGCTCTGCTGGTAGAGTTTGACCTGCTGGGCAAGCAGCGGTTCACTGATTCCACCGGGATGCCCGCTTACCGGAAACGCTTTTCTCCATTCGTATTCGGTGGAGTAGGGGCGGCTTATCTGAACGCCGCGCCCGACTTTGGCAAAAACGGGGGAGACTATCCCAGCGGCGTACAGGAGGATAGGCAAATGGATTTCCCTCATTTTCGCCTGGCCTTGCCTAGCGGCCTGGGACTGCGTTGGGATCTCTCCGAAAAGTTCAGCCTCAGTGCTACCATGACAGCTCATTATCTGCTTACCGACTACCTGGACGGGATCAGCGAAGCCGGAAACCCCGACTCCCGGGATTGGCTCTGGTCGGGTGGGCTGGAGCTGAATTTTCGTTTCAGGCCCAAAGACAGTGACAAGGACGGTATTGTCGATAAGAAAGATTCCTGCCCCTGGCTGGCGGGAAATATCTCCGCTAACGGTTGTCCGGATATGGACGGCGACGGCGTGGAAGACGCGGAGGACGTCTGCCCGGAAGTGCCCGGCCTTTTCGAAAATAACGGTTGCCCCGACCGGGATGGCGACGGCATAATGGACCTGATTGACGATTGCCCCGATATTTTTGGTTTTGAAGAAACCGGCGGATGCCCCGATCGGGATAATGATTGTATTGCCGATGCGGAGGATGAATGTCCTGATGCCGAAGGACTGGCTGCCTTCGCCGGATGCCCCGATACCGATGCGGACGGCATCCCCGACAACCTGGACCCCTGTCCCACGGAACAGGGACTGGTGGAAAACGGAGGGTGTCCGCTACCCGATACAGATTGTGATGGTCTGGTTGACCGGGAGGATGATTGTCCGCGAATGGATGGCGGTCAACACATGGCTGGATGCCCCGATACCGATGAAGACGGTCTGGCCGACAACGTGGACAAATGTCCTGAATTGGCAGGAGATCCGGAAAATGGCGGTTGCCCCTCTCTGGAAGAAGCCGAAAAGGAACTGGTCGCCAACGCCAAAAGCAGTATCCGGTTTAAAACGGGCAGCGCCATCTTGCTTCCCGAGTCAAAACAGGTGCTTGACAGCATCGTGGAACTCATGCGCAAATATCCTTTTTACCATTTGCGCATTGAGGGCTATACAGATAATCGTGGTAATGATGAAAGTAATCTGCGCCTGTCGGAGCAGCGCGCCAATTCCTGCTATGATTACCTGCTCTACCGTGGCATCGGACCGGTGCGCATGTCTTACCAAGGATTTGGGGAATCCGATCCCATCGGAGACAATGATACGGAGACCGGCCGCCGGCTGAACCGGCGTGTGGAGTTTGAAATGCATATGCCGGATGAGTTGTAACTATCCACCAGATGGGCGGGCTGGATACTCAATGCCGGATGGCAATCATGACATCCTGACTTCCTTTCCTACTTCTCCTGCCATTTTCCGTGCAGGCGCAGCACTTTCTCAATGACATCCCGGGCACAGCCTGCTCCGCCATTGTAAGGAGAAATATATTTGGCGATGGTCATTACTTCCGGCACGGCGTCGGCGGGGCAGGCTGGAAGACCCACCTTGCGCAAGGGAGGATAATCAGGCAGGTCATCTCCCATGTAAAGTATTTCCTCATAGTCAATTTCAAATTTTCTGACGTAACTTTCAAAAGCTTCCGTTTTTTCCTGCCGGCCCATGTATACGTCGGTGACGCCCAGTTTATTGAGGCGTTTCCTGACGCCTTCCGATTCGCCACCGGTGATGACACACACCCGGTAACCTTGTCGTACAGCTCGTTTGAGGGCATAGCCGTCGCGAATACTCATATGGCGTAACAGCTGTCCGTCTTCCATTACCAGTACCTGATTATTGGTCAGTACGCCATCGACATCGAAGATGAAGGTGCTGACAGCATGGAAGGGTTCGAGATGATTCATGTTGTGTGATGTGTTTTTTCCGGTATCCGGGCTTCGTTTTTTGATCCGGCCGGCAAAGATAGTATTAATTTCAGGTTCAATTTTTTTGAATAAAAAGTTGTCTCCTGATCTTCGGGTCAATACCGGTGTACAGGAGTAATTTGAGTTCGTGGGGCGTGCTGTTAAGTGCGTTGGAGTATCCGGTTCGGAGATCGGTCAGGGTGTTCGCTCCGTCGTAGATGCGGATGACCCGGTAGGGGGCGCTTAGGTTTTTTTCCCCCGATTCGGAAACCAGCTCCATTTGCAACTGAATAGGCAGGGGGTTGCGATGGCCCTGATAAAAAAGATGAATGCCGGTTTCTCCTCTTAGCAAATCACTGACCGCATACCCTTCAATAAGGATCTGCCGGGTATTTCGATGCAATTGATGAGGCAAATCCAGATAAGTAAACAGTTTGGTGTATTGGTCCAGGAGAAAATCGATTTCCGCGAGACCGAGGCCGGTAATCAGAGAATGAAAAGAGAGGCGTAGCTGTTCGGGGCGGTTCTCCAGCAGGCCTTTCCCGTAGATTTGCAGGAAGGCTACATCCAGGTAGTGATCGATGAATTCGGATTTGAGGCTGTCGAACTGATTGTCGGCATATTCGTACGCCTCACTAATTTCCCGCAGGCCTTCTTCCTGGAAGAGCCGGTCGCGCAGGTTTTCCCGTTCTCCCCGGCTGGCAGGGCGTCGTTGAATATATTGACTTCGTTTCAGGCGAAGCGGTATAGCGGGAGCTTTGGTAAAAAAATTATCCTGGAATCCAAGCATGAGGGTTTGTATGCGGTCGCGCAGTTCTACAATTTTGGAGGTGAAGTCATAGTAGAGCCAGTCCAGGTCACGGCCGCTTTTCTTACCGATAATAATTTCTGGGGAACGCTGTTCGGATTCCTGCGTATGCACCTGATTGGCGAGATGCTCCAGATTTTCCAGCAGCTGATTATAAAAGCGGCGGCCCAGGCCGTCATCTGGTAGTTGAGGGAGCTGGTTATCGGAAACCGGTTCGACAAATTGCAATTCGGTAATTTTGGGTCGTAGCCGGTCGTTTTCGAAAAGTATGTCCAGGATGATGGGATGATCGGTATAAGACGATAGGAGTTGCTCTGCGGACAAAGCGGTCAGGTCGCGCTCGATCTGGCGTTTGAGGGCGCGTCCTCCCATTCGGCTGTTGAAACCGCGGCGAGCGACCCACTGCAGGGCGTCCTGCGATATATTGAGAATGGTGGTTCGCCGCACGAAACCGTCGCGTTGCAGCAACTCTTTTATTTGCAGGCGTGCTATCCGGTAGATATGATCAAGTTGCAGCGGCTTGAATACGACGACCTGATCGATGCGGTTAATAAATTCCGGGCGGAAATCCTTTTGAACCGCTTTTAAATAAATGGCGGCTTCATCTTCCGGTGTGGAGCGGTAGCCCAGCTGGCTGGACACTTCCCGGGCTCCGACATTGGAGGTCATAATCACGACGCTGTTCGTGAAGTCAACGGTGCGGCCGAGACTGTCGGTCAGTCGACCGTCGTCAAGTACCTGTAAAAGCAGGTCGTGCACCTTGCGGTGGGCCTTTTCGATTTCATCCAGCAGTATGATACTAAAAGGACGGTAACGGACCCGCCCTGTGAGTAATCCTTCCGGCTGAAACTCGTCGCCGAGCAGTCGTTGCGCGGCATCGGCATCGATGAACTCATTCATGTCAAAACGCAGCAGTGCATCTTCACTTCCCATAAGGTAGTTGCAGAGCACTTTTGAAGCCTGCGTTTTTCCCACTCCCGTGGGGCCGATGAAAAGGTAGGAGCTCACCGGTTTACTGCGGCCGGCCAGCCGGGCTTTGATTAGGTGAACCACCGCGGCGAGGGCCCGGGCAGCTTCGGGTTGCCCAACCAACTGCTGCTGAATTTGCTCCAATACTTCTCCCGGCCTGAAGAACCTGCTTTCATCAAAGATAAATTCCCGGAGTCCGCTGTAGGTCTTGAATTCCTCACGGACCTCTGGTGTATCTATCTTTCCAGACCGGTATTTGACGGCTAGTTGTTGCAATAAAGACAGGACACTGCCCGGCAGCGGTTTGTGCTGCAGGTAGTTGCGCTGAATAGTAAATAGTTGCCGAATGGCCTGTATGCTGATCCGGGTGTCCTGTTCCAATTCCAGTCGCCGCCGTTGTTGCAGCACAATGCGTATGGCGACCGCTAGATCGGGTTCCTGCAAGCGCAATACCTGAAACAAATCACTAAAGCGTCGATCTTTTTCCTGTATAACTTTCCACTCCTCCGGTGTTGCGAGCAGGACAACTTGTAAACGGCGCTTCTCCAGATAGGGTTTGAGTACATCGCTCAGCGTCATCTTGTTTTGCGCCGAGCGTCCTATGCGTAGTAAAGCGACCGGATTATCGATGAGCAGTTTATCGGAAAAGGTGGTGTCGGGGTGAGGGCGAATAATGTAGTTCAGAATGGCTTCGAAGCGCTTCTCCCACATCCCGACGATGCTCATCCCGGCAATGATTCGTGTAGGATCGATATGCCAGATGCGCTCCTGTCTTTTGTTCTTCCCTCTTTGTTCTTGCTTGTTCTCATACTGCCATACCACCTCGTGCATCAGGGTATGTCGTCCTACGCCTTCCGGACCAACGATGACAAGCGGTGTGTTTTCACGCTGATAGACGATCCGGTAGGCTTGTTCTACTTTTTCATCCAGGTAATAGGCGCGACGGAGTTCGGAGGGATAAGCACTATTGAGGTCATAACCCACTTTTTCGACTTCTACAGCCCCGCTGAATGCCGTTTCCGGAGAAAAAAGGGCGAAAAAGCGATTCCCCCCCGCAGCCTGGAATTTAAAGGCGCCGTGTTCTATGTGAATGTTGGTGTCTAGATCTGTAACAAACTCCCGCTTGTCGGAGAAGTACGTTTCCGGCTGGAAGTCTGGTTCCTCCTCGCGGTATCGCTGCAATAAGCGCTTCACGACCTGTTCAACCTGATTTTTCAGCTTTGGTTTTCCTTCTCCGGAGCCCGCGGCCATAAACAGGAAATTATCGAATCCGGGAAGCAGCACCAGCGTATGTTTCCGAACCTGGAAAATAACGCTGCCGATTCGGGCCCGGGTATACTGCTTGTTCAGTAATAGTTCGAATTCGTATTGCTTGTAGCGCAATTGCGGATAGAACTGAAACCACAACAACTCGTTGGCATTGTCGCGGTTGAGGGTGAAGCCTTTAAAGTAATCCCTGACCTCCTTTTGTAAGCGGCTGAGAGCTCCTTTAAATTGCCGGTTGGTGGCCACCGGATGTTGAATGAAAAGAGGACGCATATGATAGTGCTGCCGATCATCGATGACAACCTGCCGGACCAGGACGGGAATATGAAGTTTTACCGATGCCATTAAGTGCAAAATACACAGTATCGTTAAAAGGACAAAGAAGGAATCGCTCGGGCTGGGGAAGGCTGATATAAAAAGGCGATTTTTTTAAACAACTTGATATTCGCGCTGTTTCACTTCCACATTTCCAAAAAAACGCTAATAAAAAGCAATTTAGTTTAGATAGGTGGTTTTTGAAGGTGTGTCTGATTTTAGAGGACACACCTTTTTTTATTGCTTTTTTCTCTTTCTCGGACAAGGCCATCTTTCCTTTCCAATTTTTTCTTTATTTTCAATGATTGTTTGATAAAAAAGGCAGGCAGGAATGGCAGAAGGCTATGTAAGTCCAGGCTACAAGCGATTTAAATTCCGGGAACTCAAAGTATACGCGTCGACAGAGTGGCTCGCGGATAATAAGAAAAAGTACCGGCAGGTATTTGACCGCTACGAAACGACCTATGTATACGCAGAACTCTCCTTTTACAACAAACTATTTGATGAGAAAGACTGGGACATCGATGTGGTCCTGAAGTGCTATTCCCTGAAGAAAGGCAAAAAGGAGATTTGTTCCTTACCCTTGAGAAAAAAAGTCAGCAAGTACGACAATGTCGTGTATATCCGGGAAGGCTGGGGGAACAAGACCGAAGGAGCCTTTTGGAAAAAAGGCACTTATTTTTGGGAAGCCTGGATAGAAAAGGAAAAAGTAGCCAGCAAGTATTTCTATGTGGAAGATGCCGGCAACGAAGTAATGCCTGGTGAGAACCCTTACTTAGAAGTACAGTCTTTCCGCTTATACGAAGGGCCCTACGACGATGTCATCGAGGATGACCGGGTGTACTTCAAGCGATTTAGCAGCGAAGAAACACGTTACATCTACGTCGAAATGGTCCTCAGGAATATGCACCGCAGCAAATTTTGGCAGTGTGAGTTGTTTACCAAATTTTACAACGACGCCCGTGAACTTAAAGGGCAGGTTGTTCGCCTGCAACGCATCGAAAAGCAGGATGAATTTATCAAGATAACCGCAGGCTGGGGGTCGAATGTAAAGGGTTCCTGGCGTAAAGACCGGTACACGGCCGAAATTGTCTTCATGGACCGGCTGCTGGCCGTGGTCCCCTTTGAAGTGAATGAAGAATTTGAAGAGGGAATTGCCGGAGTACTGCTGCCCAACAGCCAGTCGCCTGTCGTCCTCAACCCGGAAGACGATCTGGGACAGAGCTTCGAAGATGTCATGGCACGACTCGAAAGCCTGATCGGATTAACCGATATCAAAAAACAGGTGCGTGACCATGCCAAATACATTCAGTTTCTTCAGCTGCGACAGGAAAAAGGGTTTGAAGAGAAAGAAGAAATCAATGTCCACTCGGTCTTTATCGGAAATCCCGGCACAGGTAAAACCACAGTAGCGGGAATGATGGGGAAACTTTATAAAAAAATGGGCCTGCTGTCTAAAGGGCATGTTCACGAAGTGGATCGCGTGGATCTGGTCGGAGAATATATCGGGCAAACCGCGCCAAAGGTAAAGGAAGCAATAGAAAAGGCCCGGGGCGGAGTGTTATTTATCGATGAAGCTTACGCGCTGGCCCGTTCGAACGACGACAGCAAGGATTTCGGGCGTGAAGTGATCGAAATCCTGGTCAAGGAAATGTCGAACGGGCCGGGGGATCTGGCCGTCATTGTAGCGGGCTATCCCAAAGAAATGAAACATTTCCTGGATTCCAATCCAGGGCTGAAATCCCGGTTTAAGCTACATTTTGAATTTTCCGACTATCTGCCTCAGGAACTGTCGCGCATCGCCGATTATGCCTGCGAACAGAAAGGTGTATTTCTCCCCGCCGGGGCCAAGGAAAAAATTAATGAAATCATCGTGGATGCCTACCGGACACGAGACCGAACCTTTGGCAATGCCCGGTTCGTATTTGATCTGATTGAAAAATCGAAGGTCAATCTCGGCCTTCGTGTTATGTCGGCCGACAACCCACGGGGCATGCAGAAAGAAGAACTCTCACTGATTCAGCTGGAGGACGTTGAAAAGATCGATATTCAACCCAGGCGTGATATTCCTGAAATCCCGATCGACGAAGTACTGCTGGAAGACTCCCTCAACGAGCTCAACCGCCTCATCGGAATGGAAAATATCAAGGCGCAAATTCACGAATTGGTACGTCTGGTGCGCTTCTATCGCGAAACAAATCGTGATGTGCTCAACAACTTTTTCCTGCACACGGTATTCATCGGTAACCCCGGGACAGGCAAGACGACGGTTGCGCGCATCCTCACTCAAATCTACAAAGCCCTCGGCGTACTCGAACGGGGACACATGCTGGAGACCGACCGGCAGGGGCTGGTCGCCGGCTACGTCGGACAAACGGCTATCAAAACCTCGGAAAAAGTGGAACAGGCCCTGGGCGGCGTTTTATTCATCGACGAGGCCTACGCGCTTACGATGAAAGCCGGCGCCGGGCAGGGCGACTTCGGGGACGAGGCTATACAGACCTTGCTCAAAAGAATGGAGGACCACCGGGGTGCATTTTTCGTTTTCGTGGCTGGCTATCCCGACAATATGGAGCACTTCCTCAAAGCGAACCCCGGTCTTAGCTCTCGCTTTGACAAAGTGCTCAAGTTTGACGATTATACTCCTGAAGAACTGGTGCAGATTGCCCTGATGATGTTTTCGGAAAAAGGACTGCTGCCGACGCCGGAAGCGGAAGACCACCTGGGACGCTATCTGGAATTTATTTATGAGTACCGAGATAAGTACTTCGGCAATGCCCGTACGGTGCGCAGCCTGGTAATGGAAGCCGTCAAAAACCAAAACCTGCGTATCGCCGCCCTCTCCCGCGAAGAACGCAATAAAACCTCCCTGCACCTGCTGACCGTGGAAGATGTATCTACTTTCAAGCTTGATAAGGAAGGATTCTTATTCAATAAGAAAACGATTGGATTTCGAAGGCAGCCGGAGGGAGGACGTTGATTCAGGTAAACTTTTTCATCCGCAGCTCCACCGTATATCCGTTGCCATTGGTAATGGCTAGCCGGGCGTTGATGCGTTGTGCCCGCATGCGGATGTTAGCCAGCCCCTGACCGGTTTTGACGGTCACTTTGGGTTGTTCCGTCCCGTTGTCGTGTACGATCATTTCAAAGTCAGGACCGTTGTTGACCAGGTAGACTTCCACGCTGGTCGCATTGGAATGCTTGGCAATGTTATTAACGGCCTCTTTAAAAATGAAGTACAATTCCTGACGGATTTTAACAGGCATCTTAATGCTGCGGTCGAGTTGATCGATGCGAAACTGATAGTCGATGCTCAACGGCGCCAGGATCTCTTCGGCGTGTTCGTGCATACGCAGTATCAGGTCGCCCAGCCGGTCGTTACGCGAATCTATAGACCAGATGACATCACTCATTTTGGACATGGCCTTACGGCTTTTTTCTCCAATAGTTTTTAGTTTTTTGCGGCTAAATTCATCCTGAACAAACTCCTGCAGCACATCGGTTTGCATGGCGATGCCGGAGAGCAACCCGCTCACTTCATCGTGCAGATCACTGGAAAGCCTGGTGCGAAGACGCTCCACTTTTAGCTTTTGTTCGAGCCGTGATTTCAACACCCAGTAGATTAAAGACACGATTAGTAAAACCGAGAGCATTAGAAACCACCAGGTTCGATAAAAGATAGGCTTGACCACCAGGTTCACGCTCCTGGTTTCACTCCAGTTGCCGTTGGGATCGGCGCCTCTCAAATGCAGTGTATAGTGTCCGGCGGGAAGCCGGCTGTAACGGACATTATGGGTGTTTCCCAGGTAGATGGTGCTATCTTCGTAGCCCTCCAGCCAGGCCATAAACTGGTTTTTGCGGGGACTGGAATAATTGGGCAACATAAAATCAAACTGGAAGTAAATGTCATGCGGGGAAATGATGACCTCTTCCGGTCCGCATAAAGGGGAGCACTTGGATATCGTTGCCCCTTCTTTGGAGTTGTACCGCGTCAGCCGGGTAAAGACTACCGGACGGGGAGGGTCGTTGATGAGCAGATCGTCCGGATCGAAGACATTCATCCCGTTGACGCCGCCGAAAAAGTAAAGCCCCCGTTTGTCCCGGTAAAAGGAAAAGCGATTGAATTCGTCGTGACTGAATCCGTCTTCAGCATAGAAGCTGCGGAACTGTTTGCGCTTGGGTTCGTAGTAGGACAATCCGTTGAAGGTGCTAATCCAGTAATTGCCTTTCTTATCCGGCAGGATGCCGCAAACCGTGTTGCTGGCCAAGCCGTCGCGTTTGTCGATCGTGCGTACGATCCCGGTTTCCGGGTCCAGGATATTGATACCGTTGTTGGTGCCCAGCCAAAGGAGGCCGTTATTATCCTGATGAATGACGTAAATCGTATTGCTGGACAGGCCGATCGACTGGTTGTTGGGCTGGAAACGGTAATTTTGGATACGGGTAGTCCGACGGTCGATGCAAAACAGCCCGTCGTCCGTTCCTATCCACAGAAGGCTGTCCCGTCCCTCCATAATATAATAAGGAGCGCTGTTTTTAAGTGGATTCTTTTGGTCGTGATCCAGGTAAACATCAAAATCTTCCGTTTTCGGATCAAAGGAGACAAGCAAGCCCTTCTCGTTTTGAGGCTGTGAGGTAAGCCACAACTTTCCATCAAAGCCCCGGACAAAGGAGGTGAAAGGATAGTCGAAAAGATAAGTACTGGCGGTGCACTGTTCAAGATGCAGTTTGATCAGCTTGCCTTTTCCGAACCGCGTGCGGGTAAAGCCCCAGAGATGCCCCTGCCCGTCCAGTTGTATATCGTAGCTGCGATTGAGCTGGATCGGCCGGCCGCTGGACTGATCGATAAGGTGTAGAGTGTCCAGTGTATTGGTGGTCAGATCCAGGGCATACCAGTGCTCGCGCTCGCTGGCGAAATAGACGGTGCCGGTGTTGTCACCCGCGATGCCGCGCATGACATTGCCCCGGCGGTACTCGTCGAGGTTTTGTGCCAGGTAATTGCGTATCTTCGACCGGTTGTTCTGAACAATACTCAGACCGGTCTCAATGGCCAGAAAGATCGTTTTAAAGAAATCCTGAGCGTAGGCGCTAAGGATCCGTGGACTGATTGAGGTCAGATAGGAGAAATCGAAAACACTACTGTCCTTCTTGATGCAGTATAATTGTATCACATCGGAGTAAGAACTGGAGTATTCACTTTGCGAAAGCAGCACATTACCGGCCTCGTCTTCCCAGATATGAGAATAGTTGCCTTCGGCCGGCAAACCATTGACCTGTTCGAAGTGCTGCCGGCTGGGGTTGTAGCGAAATACGCCGGGGATCTGACTAAAGCTCAGCCAAACGGAACGGTTTTTATCCTGATGCATAAATTGGGCGGAACAAGGATACTGGCTGATATCGTCGAGACAATCAAAGTCTTCCATCTCGAAAGATTTGAGTAGCGCACCATTGCCGTTAAAAAGACGCAGGCCAAGCTCCTCGTCATTGATCAGAAAGGAACCGTCGGAGAGTTGAACCATGTCTATAGAAGCGCTGACGGAAGCATGTACTTCCGGAATGCGGAAGAGCAGCTGAAGGTACTGCTCTTCACCGGGCAGATACCGGTACAGGTGCGTGCCGTTTTCGTGAACGGAAAGGACGTAAATCAGGCCTTGCGGGTTAACATAGATCGTGCGGACAAAGCCGGTAATACCGTCTTCCAGCGTCAAACGCACTTTGGTGTACTCATTGGTCTTGGGGCTGAACAGGTCGAAGAAGACCTTATTGTTCTGATAGAGCAGAACCAGGTTACCCCGATTGTCCTGTTCGATTCGCTGTACACTGGTTCCGGAGATCGTGAATTCGTTATCGGGATGGTTGTTGTAGGTGATGAACTGGTAGCCGTCGAAGCGGTTGAGCCCGTTGGGCGTGGCGATCCAGGTAAAGCCCAGCTCATCCTGAATAATGTCGTTAATCAGGCGATCCGACAGGCCATCGTCAATAGAATAGTATTCCGCCCTTGGAATACTTTTCTGGGCAGACGCCGGCAGGCAGGGGAGCAGCGACAGTGATACTCCCAACAGTCCATGCCTGAGAAGGGCTGATAACCGGATTAACCTGATCGCCATAGGATTACAGAAGCGCTTTATGTTAAAACTTACTATCCAATACTGAACGTACAGTAAATACGTTTACGTATGTTTGTCAGTCGTTGAATCGACTTTTCAAGTGTTTTCTATCCTTCCTGTTTCAAAAATAGTATGGTCTGGCCAATTTTACCACAAAACAATCAGATTTCTCCCTTTGCCCATTTGGCGATGACTTCAGCCTTACTGTTGACCCCCAGTTTTTTGTAGATTTTTTTTATGTGATCGCGCACTGTTTCCAGGGTGATGTCGTATTTATCGGCAATGAGTTTGTAGCTCAATCCCTCAACAATGCCTTGCACGATTTCAGCTTGGCGGGGCGTCAGCACGGAGTCAGCGGAGACGGATGAAGGGTTGGAGGCCGTTGGTTTGATGTGCTGAATGAGCGTACGCGTTACTTCGGGAGACATGACAGAGCCTCCCTGGTAAACGGTGAGTAGCGTTTCTTTTATGATGGGAAGCGGCGTGCGTTTTGATAAATAGGAAATGGCGCCAGCCTGCAGCGCCGCGTATATCTTCTCATAATCGTCGGAAGCGGTCAGCATGATAATATCTACATCAGGACGTTTTTTGAGCAACACCTCGATGCCTTCCAACCCCGACATGCCGGGCAGCCCGATATCGAGCAGCATCATGTCGAGCTGTGCGATACCGGGAAGGTAATGTAGAAACTCCTCCATCGATTCGGCAGATCGGACAATTTGGATGTCGGGTTGCATGCCCAGGTATTCCTGTAGGGATTCCCGCACCAGACTTTCATCTTCTACTATACCTAGTTGGATAGGTGTCATGACAGCTTAACTTATTTAAGTAAAGATACAGGTAAACCGGTTAACGGCCTACTGTTCCCCTCGAAACGAATGAGGATTTGGAAATAATTTATCTTTGCAGGCCGGAAACGGGGCCGGTGTTTTGTAAACTGGAGATAAATGTCGATTTTTCGGTGGTTGCCCGCATTTTGGAACAACGTTTATCCTGCTGGCCTCATGGATATTATGTAAACCCTAACTAATAAAGAAAAATTATGTTGCGTTCAAAAATTGGTGGAATCGGCTATTACGTACCCGAAAGAGTTGTCACAAATGAGGACCTGGAAGAAGTCATGGATACCTCAGATGAGTGGATACAGGAAAGAACCGGCATTAAGGAACGTCGGTACGGAAAAAAACACGAGGAAACCACGACTACCATGGCGGCTAAAGCCGCTCGAATCGCCATTGAGCGGGCCGGCATCGAAAAAGAAGAAGTTGATTTTATCATCTTCGCCACCCTGAGCCCCGATTATTACTTCCCCGGCTGCGGAGTGCTGCTGCAACGGGAGCTAGGGATTACCAATACCGAAATCGGCGCCCTGGATATCCGGAATCAATGCTCGGGTTTCATTTACGGACTTTCAGTTGCCGATCAGTTTCTGCGTTCGGGTATGTACAAAAACGTGCTGTTGGTCGGCTCTGAGATGCACTCCATGGGGCTGGATTTCAGTACCCGTGGCCGCAACGTGACGGTCATTTTCGGTGACGGCGCCGGCGCTGTGCTCTTACAACCCACCGAAGAAGAGAATAAGGGGGTACTGGTAACCAAGCTACACTCCGACGGCACTTATGCTGAAAAGCTGGCCTTCATCAATCCGGGGGCGCACGGCGGTTATCATTTCAAAAAAATGGGCGAAGACGTAGACTTTGGTTATACCGATGCCGAGTACGGCGAGATGTTCCTCACTGAGCACATGGTGGAAGAGGGACAGATTTTTCCCAACATGGAGGGGCAGTTCGTTTTCAAAATGGCTGTACAGAAGTTTCCGGAAGTGATCATGGAAGCCCTCGAGGAAACGGGATTGAAGAAAGAGGATATCGATATGTTCGTACCGCACCAGGCCAACCTGCGTATCAGCCAGTTCGTTCAAAAGCGGCTGGGGCTGAAAGATGATCAGGTATGGAACAACATCCAGCGTTTTGGCAATACCACCGCGGCCTCCATCCCTGTTGCGTTGTGTGAAGCCTGGGAAGCCGGCGCCGTAAAAGACGGAGACCTGGTTTGCCTGGCCGCCTTCGGCTCCGGGTTCACCTGGGGCAGTGCCCTGATCCGCTGGTAGGCACGTTAGTGCTCGATTACGAGCGTTTGAGCCTTGATATTCACTATCCTGGTTTCGCCAGTAAAGTTTTTTTATACCGATGCTGAATAGTTATGTTTGATCGAAGAATTTTGAGGTTATTTCGGCTCTGATCGAGGCGCCCATTCAAGAGTGGGGTGCAGGGTTCACAAGTCTTTAAATCATCAAATATTTTCGGCTTCGGGGCTTTTGGTGTCCCTTTCACTGGACGCCCTTACCGCTTCCCCTCAGAAAGGCTTTGCAGCAATAATCAGCAAGCATTTCCAGTTATTTAATCGTAACATACCTGTCAGGGTATTTATCTCCATTATTCAAATTTAACCTGATCTATATGCATCGTTTGATCTTGCTGCTTGCTTTTCCTCTTTTCCTTCCGGTCCTGCTGCCGGGGCAGCCACCGGCCACGAAAGAAGCGTTTCGAAAGAATTATCAACGACGCATCCAAAAAGAATACCTCAATGGGGTCTACATCCCCAAAGACGTCCCGGATGCATTCATGCAATTCAACCAACTCATCGACAAGGAATCCAAGCAGAAATTCCGGAAGGTGAACGAGAACACTGCCGTCACAAAGTTGCATTTTAGCCTGGGCCGCTGGATCATTCTCAACTGGGGCTTTTACGAAGGATCCCGCTTGTCGCATTACCTGCGCACGAATCTGGAAATTTATCATCCTGAAGACATGGCCCGCTTCCTGATCCTCACTTACCATCGCAACCTCAATGGGGAATCTTTGAATGTAAAAGAGCTCGTCGAAGAAATTCAGCAAAAACAGGAGGTGCAACGTCAGCAATTGCTGGAACAGGGTACGATTATCCACGAAGAAACCCGTAAGCGGAACGCGGAACGCGGAGGAAAATAAGCGACGAACGATTAATGTGGAAAGGGGAGGGGATGTGAAAAATTCGCTCCTCAAGCGCTTTCACCGCACGCCGGTTTCGTTCTCAGGGCAAGCCGCAGCATTTTTGCCTTCCTCTTCAAATTAGTTCCCAAGCGCCTGCCACACCAATCTTATCGAAATAATAGTGGTCATGATAATGATAAAATAGCGAAAGGTCCGTTCCGGAATCAGACGTACAACCCGGATGCCGATAAAGATGCCCAGAGCGATAACGGGGACGCAGAGCAGGTCCAGGCGGATACTCCACATATTAATTGTTTCCCATACGAAGATGTGGAAAGGCATTTTGAATAGATTCAATAGAAAAAAGAACCAGGCCCCGGTACCGATGAAGTTGTTCTTGGGCAGGCGGGTGGAGAGCAGGTAGACCGCCATAAAAGGCCCCGCGGCATTGCCGATCATGGTGCTGAATCCGCCGATTAGACCGAAGACTGTGCCGAAATACCAGGATTGGGTGATCTCCGGCGGAAGCCCTCCCCGTTCCTGCCACAGCATCAGGATCAGACTGCTGATGATGAATACGGCGATGAGGGTCTTAAAAATATCATCGCTGATCAGGTCCCCCACCCATACGCCGATCAGTACACCGGCGACGGCCGCAGGCAGCAGCTTCCACAAATACTCCCAACGGGCGTGCCGGTTGTAGTGCTGCACAGCAAATACATCCGCCATCACCAACATCGGCACAATCAGGCCGGCCGACACTTTCCCTCCGAATACCGAGGCCATCAGCGGCACTACGATTAGCCCCATTCCCTTTATACCGGCCTTCCCCATCCCGATGAGCAGCGCGCTGAAGAAAAGCCAGAACCAGTGCATAGCCGGTAATCCGGGAAAAGATAAAAGTTCAGACATGGAAACTCGTTTTGCGCAAAAATAAGAATTGTATGCCGACCTTCTGACCGGACCAAGAGCCTAATCCGGGTTCAGACAAATGACCTCGTGCTCAGATTTGCTTATCTTCAAGCCCTAAACTGATTGTAATTATGAAAAAGTGGATCCTGGGAATACTCGCCTTTCTCACGGTTTTGGCCATCGCTCTATTCGCCTATGTTTACCTTAAATTACAGGATCGCCATCCCGGTTACGAAATAGATCTGACCCTAGACGGTAATACTGCGGCCGGCTTGCGGGCGGGCTTCGCAGCCGTATCCATCACTCCGGAGATCGAAGACAATTGGACCGACGAGAACGGTAACGCTCGTTTTGATGATTCGGAAGATTATCAAGACAAGAATGGCAACGACCGCTTCGACCCCGTATGGGTCGCCGGTTTTCAAAACCGGCGCCCGGCACAAGGGGTGCACGATCCTCTTTGGGTCAGGGTAATGGTGATCGATGATGGGAATACCCGCCTCGCCCTGCTGGCCCTGGATGCCATCGGTTTTATGAGCGATGATATCATCGATATCCGGAAGCGATTGCCCGGTGAACTTGGCGTCGACTACGCCATCGTTACGAGCACTCACACCCATGAAGGGCCCGACTTGCTGGGGCTGTGGGGCGGCAGCCAGTACGAATCCGGTGTAGATCCGGCCTACCTGGAATTTGTCAAATTACAGTCGGTCCACGCTGTTGAAGAAGCCGTGATGAACCTGCGCCCGGCCCGCCTCCGTTTTGCCCAGAACCTTAGTGGCGCCGATACCTCGCTGGTAGAGGATTCCAGAAAACCCATCGTGCGGGACCCCGGCATTCGCATGCTGCAGGCGGTAGATGCCGAAAGGGATACCACACTAGGTCTGCTCTATGCCTGGGCCAACCATCCCGAAACCACCTGGAATGAAAACCTCCTGTTGAGTTCCGACTTTCCCCACTACCTGCGGGAAGGGATGGAGAAAGGCGTCTTTTACGACGACACCCTGCGCGCCGAAGGGGTCGGTGGTGTTGCCGTCTACGTTAACGGCGCCATCGGCGGGCTGATGACTACTTCGCCCGGTTTCGGGATTCAGGATCCCTTCCGGGATACGGTATACCGGGAACCCTCGTTTGATAAGGCCGCTGCTCAGGGGCATTGGCTGGCACTGCTGGGATTGAAAGCCTTGCAGGATACTTCCGTTGCCGAAATCCGGGAAGGAACGATCCGGCTACGGGCTAAAACGGTGCTGCTGCCGCTGGACAATACCCTTTATCGCCTGGCGGCAGTTCTCGGAATCATTGATCGCGGTACTCCGCAGTGGATGAAGGTGCGCTCGGAAGTTGCCTATTGGACCCTCGGGCCCGCGTCCTTTTTACATCAGCCCGGCGAGCTGTACCCCGAAATACTCAACGGCGGGGTGGAGGCCCCGGAAGGGCAGGACTATGAACTGCAACCGCTGGAAACACCATCCATCCGCTCTTTTATGACCGGCAAATATCAGTTTACTGTAGGCCTCTCCAACGATATGATCGGCTACATCATTCCCAAAAGTGAATGGGATGAGAAGCCACCCTTTATCTATGACTACGAGGAGTCGCCCTACGGCGAAATCAACTCGCTGGGGCCGGAGACAGGGCCGCTGCTTTACAAGGCTATTAGGGAAGTGATTACCGCCCTGCCGGAAAAAGGGAAAATGGCAGAAGAATAAGGGAACCCCCCTGTTTTTTTCGTTTTATGATAAAAGACCGAACCTTGCCTTACTTTCCTCACATACATGCTTGTGTGCTTTGGCTATTCTCTGGCCTGTGTCTTCTGCTTACCGCTTGCCAGCCTGCGCCCGCTCCGGTGAGTTATAACAAAGATATCCGTCCGGTCTTCAATCGCCGCTGCCTCTCCTGCCACGGCGGCGTCAAGCAGCATGGGGGATTCAGCCTGCTTTTTGAATCGGAGGCTTTCGCCAAAACGGAATCGGGACAGGTGCCCATTATTCCCGGTAAGCACGAGGAAAGCGAGTTGTTTCGTCGCATCAGCAGTACCGATCCGGAGGAAAGAATGCCGCCGGAGGGGGAGCCGCTGGCCCGGGAAGAGATTGACCTTATCGGAAAATGGATAGACGAAGGCGCCCGCTGGGAGCAACACTGGGCTTATGTTCCGTTGACCGAAGAAACTATTGCCAGGACCAAGGCGGATGAAATTTCCGCAATAGATGAAATTGTACAAAAGAAACTAGAAGAAGAAGGACTGTCTCCGGCCCCCCCGGCGGGTTCCCTGACCCTGCTGCGTCGAGTTTTCCTCGACCTGACCGGGCTGCCGCCCACCTTATCCGACGCCGATCACTTTTTGAATGACACCCGTCTCAACTCCTACGAGTGCGTAGTCGATTCGCTGCTGGCCTCCCCCCGTTTCGGTGAGCGCTGGGCCACTATGTGGCTCGATCTGGCCCGCTACGCCGATTCGCAGGGCTATCAAAAGGATCTGCTGCGGCCCCACATCTGGCGCTACCGCGACTGGGTGATCGACGCCTTTAATCGCGACCTGCCATTCGATCAGTTTACCATCGAACAGCTGGCCGGTGATTTGCTGGAAGTACCGACCGGTAATCAGCTGTTAGCCACGGCTTTTCACCGGAACACCAACACCAATACAGAAGGAGGGACGGACGACGAAGAGTTTCGAACCGTCGCCGTGATCGACCGGCTGAATACCACCTTTGAAGCATGGCAGGGAGTTACCATGAGCTGCGTTCAATGCCATAGTCATCCCTATGATCCTTTCCGGCACGAAGAGTTCTACGGAGCGATGGCTTTTTTCAATAATAGCGCCGATGCCGACCAGCCGGACGAAAGACCTCGACACAAACTACTTTCTCCGGGACAAAAGGTTCGAAAGCTCGCTTTAGAAGAGAAAATAAAAAAATGGCGTTCTCAGGGAGATACGCTTAGTGATGCCTTTGTAAAACAGGTGGCCGATCTGAAATCTATAAAACCTGGTCCCGTACCGGTAATGCGGGAATTGCCGTCCGATTCCAGCCGGAAAACCCATGTATTCGAACGCGGCAACTGGCTGGTGCACGGCCGGGAGGTGCAGCCTGGCGTGCCGGCTTCGCTGAGTCTTCCTTTTGACAATTTTGAACCCAATCGCCTGGGTCTGGCCCGCTGGCTGGTGGACCCGGAAAATCCGCTGACTGCCCGCGTTATCGTCAATCGTTTCTGGGCCCAGCTGTATGGAAGGGGCATCGTGGAAACGCTGGAAGACTTCGGCACGCAAGGTGATCCGCCCAGTCATCCCGAATTGCTCGACTACCTGGCAGCCCGCTTCGTCTTTGTACACAAATGGAGCGTCAAAAGCTTGCTTAGGGAAATAGTTTTATCAGATACCTACCGGCAATCTTCCAGCGTAAGCGCCGAAAAGCTCGAGCGTGATCCTTATAATCGCCTGCTGTCGCGTGGTCCGCGTTTCCGCCTGTCGGCCGAACAGATCCGCGACCAGGCGCTGTTGGTCAGCGGCCTGCTGAGCAAGAAGATGTACGGGCCAAGCGTGATGCCCTACCAGCCGCCGGGCGTGTGGAATGTGATCCGGCATACGGCCCGCTGGCAGACAAGTCCGGGGGAAGACCGCTACCGCCGCGCCCTGTACACCTTCTCCCGCAAAACCATTCCCTATCCTTCTCTGGAAACCTTCGACCGCCCCAGCCGCGAGTTCTGCGTCTCGCGCCGCATCCCCACCAATACGCCCCTGCAGGCCATGGTGACGCTCAACGATCCGGTGTACGTGGAAGCCGCGCGGGCGCTGGCCGACCGCATGCAGGAAAAATGGCCGGAGAATATCGATGCACAACTCCGCTACGGCTACCGCCTGGCTATGCTGCGGGAACCGGACAGCCACCGGCTCGGAGAATTGCGGCAATTGTATGATAAAACGATAAAATTATATGAGGAAGCGGAAACTGTCCGCATGGACCTCCCGGCCGGTACGAAGATGACGGCGGAAAAGACCGCCCTGCTCAATGTGAGCAGTGTGATTTTAAATTTGGATGGGTTTTTGGTGAAAAATTGAGTGTTTCAATTGACGGGGTGACTTTGAGTCAATCCGTCAATACAATAACTTTTATGAATATCTTTGACGAACTCTGGGATCTACACCAACGCCACCTCACCCGCCGCCACTTTCTCCGGCAGAGCGGCTTGAGCCTGGGCGCGATCGCGTTTGGCGCCCTTCTGGGCTGTGAGTCGGACGTTTCGTCGGTTGACGGAGGAGAAAACCCTATGGCAACACGCCTGTCTCACTTCCGCCCCCGCGCCAAAAACGTGATTTTCCTCCACATGGCCGGCGCTCCTTCCCAACTGGAGCTGTTCGACTACAAACCCGCGCTCAATAAGCTGGACGGGCAGGTTTGTCCGGATTCGCTTCTGAAAGGGAAACGCTTCGCTTTCATCAGCGGCGTGCCCCAGATGCTGGGCTCACGGGTGCAATTCGCCCGTCACGGCGAATCGGGGGCCTGGGTATCTGAATTATTGCCACATTTCTCCTCCTCCGTCGACGAAGTCTGTTTTTTGAAAGCCCTGCAAACCGACGAGTTCAACCATGCCCCGGCGCAGCTGTTCCTGCACTCCGGCAGCGCCCGCAGCGGCCGGCCCAGCATGGGGTCCTGGGTAACCTACGGGCTGGGCTCGGAAAACCGGAACTTGCCGGGCTTCGTCGTGCTGGTGTCCGGACAGTCGGCGCCCAGCGCCGGTAAAAGCTTGTGGGGGAGCGGCTTCCTGCCCTCGGTTTACCAGGGCGTAGAATTTCGCTCCAAAGACGATCCGGTGCTCTACGTCAACAATCCCAACGGCGTCACCCGGGATATGCGACGCGCAGCCGTGGAAACTATCGGCCACATCAACAAACAGGAGCACAAAGAAGTAGGTGATCCGGAAATCCTGTCGCGGGTGTCGCAGTACGAACTGGCCTTCCGCATGCAGATGACCGTCCCGGAAGCTACGGATATTAGCCGGGAACCGGACTATATCCACCAAATGTACAATACCGAGCCGGGCAAAGTCTCCTTCGCCAACAACTGCTTGCTGGCGCGCCGCCTGGTGGAGCGCGGGGTCCGCTTCGTACAGCTCTTCCACCGCGGCTGGGATTCGCACGGCAGCAACGAATTCGAATCGCTCGACGGCGGCTTCCTCAAGCGCTGTCGCGAGGTGGATCAGCCGATGACCGCCCTGCTCCAGGACCTCAAGCAACGGGGGATGCTGGAGGATACGCTCGTCATCTGGGGCGGCGAGTTTGGTCGCACGCCTATGCAGGAAAACCGCGGCGGCAAACGCAATCCCTTCCGCGGACGCGATCATCACAAGGAGGCTTTCACCATGTGGATGGCCGGAGGCGGACTTAAGGCGGGTTTCACCTACGGCGAAACCGATGAGCTCGGCTATTCGCCCCTCCACGGTCAAATGCATGTGCACGACCTGCAGGCCACCATCCTCAACCAGCTCGGATTGAACCATGAAAAGTTGACCTACCGCTTCCAGGGCCGCGACTTCCGGCTGACGGATGTGCACGGGACGGTGGTGAGGGATATACTGGAGTGAGCGGAGAATTTTACTGGTTTTGGATACTTCTGCGGTTCAAAATTCCTGTGTTCCTCTGTTCTACGTATGCTCAGGAATATTGAAATGATATCGGTGCACGAATAAGCGAAAGAGCTTCTTTCAATTCCTGATTGTGGTATTTTCAGACTAAAATGTATTTTTTTACTTTATACCGCTATTTTTAATTCTAAGAGTTGCTTTTACCAGCGTCTGTTGGCTTTAAATAAATACAAAATGAATATCAGGAAATCGACGTCATCAATTTTGCCCGGAGTGTTATTTCTGACAATGATATTGCTCAGTTGCAATAATGAGGGTGAAGTCCGGGAAGAAGTACAAGAAAGCACCCCCACCATCAAACAAACTACCTTCGGTCAAATGCCTGACGGCCGCTCCATTACCCAGTACACCCTGGCTAATGCCAATGACCTGGCCGTCAAAATCATCAATTACGGCGGCATCATCACCTCGATTGCCGCACCGGACAAGGAGGGAAATATGGAGGATATCGTCCTCGGCTTTGAAAGCCTGGCGCCCTACCTCGATGAACATCCCTACTTCGGGGCCATGATCGGCCGCTACGGCAACCGGATCGCCAAGGGGAAGTTTGAGCTGGAAGGGGAGACCTACAACCTGGTCACCAACAATATGGGCAATCACCTGCACGGCGGAGAAAAAGGATTCGACAAGGTCGTCTGGGAAGCGGAAGTGGTAGAGGATACGATACCGGTATTGCGGCTCAGCTATCTTAGTCCGCATATGGAAGAAGGCTATCCGGGCAATCTGGAAGTGACGATTGATTGTTCACTGAATAACGCCGACGAGCTAAAGCTGACCTATCGCGCCACCACGGATCGCCCGACCATTGTCAACCTGACCAACCATTCCTATTTCAACCTGGCCGGCGGCGGCCGTGCACCCATTCTCGACCACCAGCTCATGCTCAACGCCGACCGGTTCCTTCCCGTCGACAGCACGCTGATTCCCACCGGCGAATTGCGAACGGTGGAAGGCACTCCTTTCGATTTCCGGGAACCCACCCGCATCGGTCTCCGCATAGAAGCGGATAATCGGCAACTGCAATACGGCGGCGGCTACGACCATTGCTGGGTTATCAACGGCGAGCCCGGCCGCTTGCGCCTGGCCGCCCGTGTGCACGAACCCGAAAGCGGCCGCGTGCTGGAACTGGAAACCACCGAACCCGGCCTGCAGTTCTACTCCGGCAACTTCCTCGATGGCAGCATAGTGGGCCGGGACAGCGTCACCTACGACTACCGCCACGGCCTCTGCCTGGAACCCGAACACTTCCCCGACAGCCCGAACCGGCCGGATTTTCCCTCTGTAGTGCTGCAACCAGGGGAGAAGTATGAGACGGTAACGGTGTACCGTTTTTTGGTGGAAGAGTAGGGGAGGCAATTACCCAATCGAACTATACACCTTATCTTCTACTTCTTCGATCCTATCCTCCTCGATAAGCCATTGCACATGCGCGTACACCGTTCCCAGCGAGCGGTGATCCAGCTGCCGGCTCAGCGTTTTGCAGACCGCTTCCCACAGGTCGCGGAGGTGTATTTCACCGTGGCCGGTGATCAGGTTGAAGATGATGGTATCCAGGCGATCGAGGTAGTCTTCGAGGTTGATGAGTAGCTGTTGTGCTTCGTCGCGGGTGAAAGGCGGATGGTGGGCGAGTAGCACGCGTTCCACCTTTTTTTCCTCCAGCAATTCGCCGATGCGTTTGAGCGTGGCCCGGTAGCCTTTAACAGTGATATGGCCGTGCAGGAAAGGCGCTTCGATCAGGGTGAGCGTATCGCCGAAGAAGAAGGTGTGGCTTTCGTGGTCGAACCAGGCCAGTTCGGCCATCATGTGACCGGAAAAGCGGAAGGTTTCGAGTTCCGGCCCGCCGAGGTTAAAGCGGACGCCTTCATCGATGAGTATGTCCACGGGGTGTGGCTGTCCTAGTTGGCTGTAGACCTCCGTCACCCAATCTTTATGGCTGGCCAGAATATCGGGAAAGCGCTTTTCCAGGTCGCTAAGGTGGGCGGCGCGATTGCGGTGCCAGGAGGCGTAGCGGGGGTGGGCGGCCACCAGACAGCCACACTGTTTGCGCAGGCGCCCGTTACAGCCGATGTGGCCGGGGTGGGGGTGGGTGTTGAGGATCATTCGCATATGATCATCAGACACTTTGGCTTGCTGCATGGTTTCGCGTAGCAGGTCGTACATATCCGGCTTGCCGCTATCGATCCAGACGGCGTAGCCGTTGCCTCTCAGTAAGTAAACATGCAAGGGTATATTTTCCACCAATGGAGCCGTAGCCCGCCAGATGTGATTGTCGATCTGCTGTATGTCGGCCATGGGGTAAAGTTAGGAAAAAGTTGTAAAGTTAGCGGTCGGGAAGTTGGCCGTTAATGGCCGTAAGCATTTAGTGTGGGGGTTGCCGGCGCTTCGCGCGGCTGCTTGTAGAGACCCTGAAGCAGCTGCCTCAGGGTTGTGGGGATTCGGCCGTCGCCTCGTTGAGGGGATAGCTGGGCCCATGAACTTTCCAGGCAACCTATCCTCTCAGCAAAGAAGCAAAGCAACTGAGCCCCTACAAGAGGGGGGGATAGCTGCACTCCGATCCCCACAGGAAGGCTGACATAGCAACGCCACTCCCCCCACGCTCACCTGCCAACGGCCAATGGTTAACTCTTTCATCCTAGAATTTATCGACCGTCCGGTAGGCTTCAATCACCGCTCGCTCGCCCTCCGCACCAGGCTGAGCGTTCCCGTGTTCCATACCCAGGATGCCGTCGAAGTCGCGATCGTGAATGTATTTGAAGATATTGCGGTAATTGATTTCGCCGGTAGTCGGTTCCTTACGGCCGGGGTTGTCACCGATCTGGAAGTAACCGATTTCTTCCCAGGCGTTTTCGATATTGGGCAGCAGGTTGCCTTCGGTGATCTGCTGGTGGTAGATGTCAAAGAGGATTTTGCAGGAAGGGCTTCCCACTGCTTTACAGATCATGTAGGCCTGCGCCGCCTTGGTGAGGAAAAGGCCCGGATGATCGCGGAAATTCAAGGGCTCCAGCACCATGACCAGATCATGTGGTTCGAGGATAGCGGCGGCCTGCTTCAGGCTTTCCACCACATTGGCAGTCTGGTAGCCGCTGTCGAGTCGCAGATCCACGTGGCCGGGGACAACGGTCATCCATTTAGCATTAACCCGTTTGGCGACTTCCACGGATTCGCGGATCTGTTCCAGGAACTCGGCCCGCCAGTCTTCCTTGCCACTAGCCAGGTTGGGATCTTTCCAGTAAATTTTATGCGCGACAAACACCCCCATTTCGATGTCGCGTTTCTCCATGGTTGTAGCCATCTTCTTCTGCACTTTCACATCGCGGCCTTTCATACCGTTGTCTTCAAAAGCGCGAAAGCCCTGATCAGCCATGAAGTTGAGCTGATCGACGGGATCATCGCCGGCCAGGTTTTTAAACATGCCGAGGTGGGGAGCGTATTTGAGTTGGAACTCTTCAGCCTCGTTCCGGCGCGTGGCTGCCTCTGCAGGTGTAGGGTGCATTCCGGCGGAGAGAGCGGTTCCGGCGATGAGGCCGGATTTGACAAAGTTTCTTCGGTTCATTTTTCTTCTTTTTTGAGTTGCAGGGATCCCAGTTGACGGTAGCCTGTTTCTTTTTCGGGAACGAGGAGCCGAATAGCACACTTCGGATAGTGTTTTTGTAATGCTTGCCATTCTCCTTCAGGACCAACGACGCTGACGGCGGAGGCCAGCGCATCGGCGGTGCTGCAATCCGGGCAATACACACTAACCAGTGCACCGTGACTGACGCCAAGCCCCGTGCGTGGATCGATGATGTGAGCATAGCGTTTTCCTTGCCATTCGAGGTAGCGGTAGGTATCGCCCGAGGTGGCTAAAGCCCCATTTTGTAGCAGGACGGTTTCGTCGCTCAGCGTATCCGCTTTACTAAGGCTTTCGATTTGAATGCGCCAACCGTCCATGCCGGGGGGAGGATCAGCCGCCAGCAGGTCACCGCCGCCGTCTACCAGTGCGCAGCGTATTTCGTGATTTTGAAGTACAGCCATAGCCTGATCGACTGCGTAACCCTTGGCGATGCCGCCCGCATCGAATCGGAGGCTGTCACGCAGCAGGCGGACTTGCTGTTTTTCGGGTTGTAATTTCAAATGCTGATAGCCTACCCGTTGCCGGGCTGCTTCGATGCGCTCCCATTCCGGGAAGGTTTGGCGGCGAAAGGCGCGACGCCACAAGCGGCTAAGTGGGCCGATAGTGAGATCAAAAGCGCCCTGACTGTGCCGGGCCATCTGCTGACCTCGGCGCAGCACCTCCCAAAGCGGGTCGCTTACTGCGCGAACGGAGCCGGAATCGGCCTGAGTGAGCTGACTTAATTCGCTGTCGTTCAGGTAATCGCTGAGGCTTGCATTCAGTGCGTCTATTTTGGCGAAAGCTGCCTGCGTCGCCGTCTGCGCCAAACTATCGGAAGAAGCGTACAGAACGATGCGAAACAGCGTGCCCATCTGCTGGTGCTCAAAGACGTAGCGCTGCTGCGCTGACGTGTTAGCGACAACGGCGGGCAGCAGAAAAAGAAAAAAAACGGCGCGCGATACGCACCGTCTGAAATCCTTGCAAGATTCGTTATTCAAAAAAATATTTTTTTTGAAAATCACTTCCTCGTGAGATGGCTTCTAGGTAATGAAGGATTGAAAAAATTCAATCCTTCATTTCTCTCTTAAAATTAAAGCACCTGGGTCTGTCCCGGTACCGGTATCGGGTAAGTACCATCCTCGTTGGGCATGACGGGTGGGTTCGCATCCCAGGCGTAGCGCTCGGGCATGATACTGTGCTCGGAGTTGAGCGCTTCTTCCCATTCGACAACCTGACCGGAATAAGTGGCCATGCGGCCCAGGATGGCGGTCATAGTGGCTTTGGCGCCGTTTTCGGCATCCGCGAATTTGTATTCGCTGTTGGCGATGGCTTCGAAGAGCAGGTCGTGCTCTACCTGATAGGGATTGGCGTCTTTGCGATCATTGTATTCCATAATCTGGTAGCCGCTGGGGGTCAGAATAACGCCCGGTTGCGGCGCCGAGCCGTTTGTTCCATGGAAAGCCTCCGTAACTTTATTGGGGCATCCTTTAATGTGGCGGCACTGGCTAAACATGTAAGAACCGTCAGCGTATTCGTATTCCACGGCATGGTGGTCGAAGATCTCGCCGTGATCCGGTCCGGTGCGTACCTGGCGGCCGCCCATACCGGAAGCGCGCACGGGATAAGCTTGCTTGACCCAGTTGCTGACGTCAAGATTGTGGATGTGTTGCTCGACGATGTGATCACCACAGAGCCAATTGAAGTAGTACCAGTTGCGCATCTGGTATTCCATCTCGGTGTATTCGGGCTTGCGGGGCCTGACCCATACTCCCTGGCTGTTCCAATATACGCGCGAGGCGGTGATGTCGCCAATGACGCCCTCGTGCAGCATGTCTACCCACTGCTGGTATTTTTTCTGGTAGTGGCGTTGCAGTCCGACCACGACGTTGAGCTTTTTCTTCTTGGCCATTTCTGCGGTGGCCAGTACTTTGCGTACGCCCGGGGCATCGGTAGCGACAGGCTTTTCCATAAACACGTGCTTGTCCGCCTTAATGGCAGCTTCGAAGTGCTCGGGCCGGAAGCCGGGAGGGGTAGCGATCAGCACGACGTCTACCATATCGATAACTTTTTTATAGCCGTCGAAACCGACAAACTTGTTCTCTTCGGCTACATCCAGGCTCTGCGGAGCGATGTCGTAATTCTTCAGCTCGCCCTGAATCTGCTTATAGCTGTCATCAAGCCGGTCTTTGAAGGCGTCAGCCATGGCTATGAGCTTTACGTTTTGCTTGGTCGACAGCGCCTGGATGGCAGCGCCGGTGCCGCGACCGCCACATCCGATCAGCCCGATCCGAATGGTATCATCGGCGTCAATATAAGATTTGGCGGCCATCATTGAGGGTGCTAACATGAGTCCGCCTGCAGCAAGTCCGGTCGATTTGACAAATTGCCGGCGGTTGAATTTGGAAGAATGGTCCTTTTTCATATGGATACAGGTTTTGTGAAAATGGTGTAATGAGTTTGGTGTTCAGGTAAAAGACGCATTTCGAAGTGCTTTCCCTGTAGTTTGCAGGAGCTGATTTTTCCCTCACCACTTGATTGCCCGCTCGAAAAAGGCTTCGATCTCTTCGGCGGGCGGAGGGGAGGCCGGTTTTACCAGGCGGAATCCGACAAACGGCGCATCGGTGTTCCACCAGAGGCTCTTGGGGATTTGCGGGTCGCGTTTTTGCCATTGAACCGTTGATTTTAACCGGGAGCGGCAGTTGCAATCTTCCGGATAATCATCAAAGGAGCCCCCTTTAACCACCCTTCCGTAGCGGCTTTCAGGTTCCGGCCAGGGGTTGTCGAGCACGGTGATACTATCGGAGGCGATAGAATCGAGGTGCTTGTCCAGTGTCCATTCCGCCACGTTGCCCAGCATGTCGTATAGCCCGTAAGCATTGGCGGGCTTTTGTCCGGTTTTGTGATATTTTTCTTCACTGTTTTCATAGTGCCAGGCATACTCTCCGAGATTGTCGTCTTCTATCTGTGGAGGATATTTACCATCCGAGCCGGCCAGGCAGGCGTAGGTCCATTCCGCTTCGGTGGGGAGCCGGTAGAACTCACCCGTTTTGGCATACAGCCAAAAGCAGAAGAACAAGGCGCCCTGTTGGGTCATACTGACCGCCGGAAAGGTTCCCGTGTTGCCCATGCCGAATGTGATATCGGTATAAGGTGGGCTGGGACGGGTGACGGCGTCGGCGGAATATTCTCCTTCCTCCCAGTCACTCTCGTCATTATCGTAATCGCGGTGCTGAAACAAGGCATACAGCTCCTGGGTCACCTCGTAGGTGCCAATCCAAAAATCGTCTACTTTGACTTGCTGCGTCTGGTCGTCGGTTTTCATCTGAAAAGTGCCTCCGGGAATATAGGTCATTTCAAGGGTGACCTCCGTACCGGGAATAAGGGTGGTGTCCTTACGGATTTGCTCACCGGATTGTGCCTGAGCCGGAAGGGTAAAGAGAATTAGGCTCAAAAGGAGACAGGTAGATTGCAACGATCGTGCTGACATAATCTTTTTTGCTTTTGGCTGTATGGGTATACAGCGCGGATTAATCAAAATACAAATTTGCTTACTAAAATTCGAAAGAAAAAAGAATAAGGCGTTTTTCCAGCCTTGCTTTTTGTTTATTTTGTTTGAACTAAATTGTTTTTTAATAAAAAAATACAAACAAAATGTTCTTTATTTGAAGGATGTGTTTTATATTTGTGTCAAAGCCCAAGTATTATGAAGAACTATTATCACATCCTTCAGGTATCAAATGAGGCGGATGCTCGTGAGATCAAGCAGGCTTACCGCCAATTATCCAAGCGCTATCATCCGGACCGGAACGGCGGCGGCCCGGAATTTGAAGAAAAATTTAAGGAGATCAATGAGGCCTACCAGGTACTCAAAGATCCCGTACGGCGCTGGCAATACAAACAGGATTTGCAACGGCGCCCGGCCAGTTCCCAGCCTGACTTTAATTGGTCGACGCCGGACTTTACCGCCCGGCAGCGCGACGCCCGGCGACGCCGACAGGAACACTACCGACGCCGGCAGGAATTCGACAGGCCCGCAACTTCTTCAGGAGCCGATTCCAGCGGGCTGTTCTGGTCCGGTGTGCTGGTCCTCGTATTTCTCCTGCCTTTTTTTCTGGCCGCAGAAAACACAGCCGCCGAAGAGGAGCAGTCTCGAACAGTACGTTATGAACAGCTGGACAATCACAATCCCAAAAACAACATTTTGGATCAGCTCGATGAACGCCTGCAGCGAGATATTCGCTATTTCAACGAAATCCGGCGAGTCGATCCCGATCTAAGGGGACTCGACCTGGAAACCGGCTACTACGTGCTGCAGGGAAAAACGATCAAATTATCCTGGCAAATGCTTCAGCTTATTCGCGAAAAGCACTGGAAACGCCAATGATTGAGATACTCTATCCTGTGAACCGGACAAGCTTCGGTTCCATCCCGGGGCCGCCTGTAATACGGCGGCCCTCCTTTCGCCGATAGCGGCATAAGCGCAGAACTGGAAAGGTAATTCTGCACCCGCCCTTGCCGGGTGGTAAGCAGCGGCGCGAAACTGCTGAAAACCCTTGTGAAACGTCGGCGGAACCAAGGCAGGCTGACCGAGAACCATTACGACAGAGAACGGCCATGCGTTTTCTCTATCAACTGCCAACTGGCCCGAACGATCAGGAGGCCCCCTCGAACGACCTGACTTCCTGTCGCGCCGTTCCCAGTCCTTCAATACCGAGTTCGACTACATCGCCGGCTTTTAGGTAACGGGGCGGGTTCATGCCCAGACCAACCCCGGAAGGGGTGCCGGTGGAGATAATGTCCCCGGGAAGCAGTGTCATAAACTCGCTCAGGTAACTGATAACTTCGGGAATATCAAAGATAAAATCGCGGGTACTGGATTGCTGAACGATTGCACCGTTGAGTTTCAGCCACAGACCGAGTTGATGGGGGTCCGTTATTTCCTCTTTAGTAGCGAGAAAAGGACCGATAGGGGCGAAGGTATCGCAACTCTTACCTTTGACCCATTGTCCGCCCCGCTCCAACTGGTAGTTACGTTCACTGTAATCATTGTGAAGCATGTACCCTGCGACGTGCACCATGGCCTGCTCCTTGGATACGTAACTGGCGGGTTTGCCAATGACGACGGCCAGTTCTACTTCCCAGTCTGTCTTTTCCGATCCTCTGGGCAGGATCAGGTCATCGTTTGGGCCGCATATGGCGGAAGTGGCTTTGAAGAAAATGACGGGCTCCGAGGGCATGGCCATACCGCTTTCACGCGCGTGTTCGGCATAGTTGAGACCGATGCAGATGAGCTTGGAAGGCCGGGCGATGGGCGGTCCCAGGCGCAGCTCAGCGCTTAGTTCCGGAAACTTTTGCTTGTCGGAGTCGAGGATAGCTTTCAGATCGTCAATGCCGTTCTGTTGAAAAAAAGATTCATTGTAATCGTCGACCACGGTACTGAGGTCCAGGCGCCGGCCGTCATCGGTGAGCACCCCGGGCTTTTCCATTCCGGGATCGCCAAATCGAATTAATTTCATATTCAGTTGTTAATTTTTATAAATCCGCCGTCGATGGCATAATCGCTTCCGGTGATAAAGCTCGCTTCGTCGGAGCAGAGAAACAAAGCCAGATCGGCGATTTCCTCGGGTTTGCCCATCCGGCCTATTGGCTGGGTGGCGGCCAATTGATCGTACATCTGCTGCTCCCGGCCCGGATAATTTTTGGCGAGGTAGCTGTCGACAAAAGGGGTATGGACCCGGGCGGGAGAAATGCTGTTACAGCGGATGTTGTGTTCCAGATAATCTTTGGCCACCGAGAAGGTCATAGTCAACACAGCACCCTTGCTCATGGAGTAGGCAAAGCGGTCGGGGATACCTACCCAGGAAACAACGCTGGCCATGTTGAGGATGACCCCGCCGCCCTCGCTTTTCATAGGAGGAATACAGGCATAAATACAATTGTAGACACCTTTGACATTCACCCGGAAGATGCGGTCAAAATCGGCTTCCGTAGTTTGCTCCACATTACCGACAAGACCAATGCCGGCGTTGTTGACCAGGATGTTGATCGGATGGCGTTTCCGGATACCGGTAACCGTGTTTACAACCTGTTCCTGAACGCTAATGTCACATAGGTGATACTCAGCCCGGAACCCTTCTTTACGGATTTCCTCAACTGTTGTTTTGGCTGCTGCTTCATCAATATCCAGCAGGTGGACATAGGCGCCACTGGCGGAAAAATTCCGGGCGATGCTTTTGCCGATACCGCTGGCACCTCCGGTGATAATTGCTACTTTTTCTGCAAGACTGAATTTTTGCATAAAAATGTGTTTTTTAAATCAGCCGGCGCGAAGAATCGCGAACGATGAGTTGTGGGGACAAAACCTTTTGGCTTATGCCGGCACTTTGCTCCTTGCTTTGAATTTGCTTCAGAAATAATTCAGCGGCGATACGCCCCATCTCTATGGTCTGTTGATCGACAGTAGACAAGCCCGGCCGGATAAAGGCGGAAAAGGGTTCATTACTGAAACCGACTACCGATACTTCCTCCGGGATGCGGATTTTCGCTTGTTGCAGGACGTGCATGGCGCCCAAGGCAGCGTGATCACCGGCAGCAAAGATCGCATCCGGGATTTCCTTTTGCCTGAGCATCTGTTGAACAATACGTTCTCCGTCGGCCAGCGTCAGATCGCTTTCAATCATCCATTCAGGGCGGAAGAGTAGTCCGTTTTGTTCCAATGTGTCGCGGTAAGCTTTGCTCCGGTGGCGGTACAGGCTAATCCGGTTATAGCCGGCCAGGTGTGCAATGCGCCGGCATCCCTGGTCGATCAAATGCTGAACGGCCCGTGCGGCGCCCTGGTAATCGTCAATGACCACCGTACTTACCGGAAGATCTTCGCCGACCCGGTCAAAAAGGATGAGCGGGATTCCATTGTCAATGAGCTTGTGAAAGTGATCGAAATGAGTGGTGCTGTTGGCAATGGAGACCAATACGCCATCCACCTGAGTCCTTATCAAAGCATCGACGCTGGCCTGTTCTTTGGTAAAAGAGTCGTTGGATTGGGCAATAATCACATTGTACCCGGATTGAGTAGCTACTTCCTCGATACCGCGGACTACCGAGGAAAAGAAAGCATAATCAATGGCTGGAACGATGACGCCCAGCAGGTAAGAGCGGCCGCTGCGCAGCGCACTGGCAAGGTGGTTGGGCTGGTAATTCAGCCGGCGGGCCACCTTCAGGACGGCCGCCTTTGTTTTCTCGCTTATCCGGGGATGGTTATTCAATGCCTTGGATACTGCTGAAGGTGTAATATTCAGCTCTTTGGCAATATCTTGCAAAGTCGGCTTTTTTCTACCCGGCATAATTTGAATGGTTCAATCGTTGGAACTAAGGTAATTCCTTCCTTCAAATAAAAAAAGTGACAGCTAATATTCCTTGCTTTAAAAAACACCCTTAACAATTTTTTAAGACATGGAATAGAAAAACATATATTAAGGGCCTTTGTAATTCAAAAAAAAGCTCTTACATTTGAAAGGAGTAGTGAACCCTCCGTGTCGCTATTTCAATGGGAGCACCTCTAACCGTCCCAAATGGTTGTGAAATAATCGTCATTGAACCTCTGAAGGTCTCACGGCCGACTGTCTACTTTCCATGAACAGGCAGAATAAAGCGCATATGCGTTTCTCCTTCCCCCGAGGATAACTTAACCCAGTTATTACAGATGATTCGCAAATCCATCACTACATTTGTGGATCAGGAAATTCTAACGACTGACAATTGATGTTCCTCCAAATTACCGAAAACGAAAGGGTAGTCATTCGCCCTAAGATCCGTGTATTCCATAGGAAGGATGGATCGCTGACAAAATTCATAGTTCCAAAAACTGATTACTGCAAATGAAATATAGTTGCACGCTGCTCGCCGTCGTCCTGGTGATTTGGGGTCAATCGCTATTTGCTCAGGATCCCTCATTTACCCAGTTTTATGCGCATCGAAATTATCTCAATCCGGCGCTGACAGGGCTGGATCCGGGTTTGTCCTTCTCGGCCATATCCCGCTTGCAGTGGCTGCGGGCTGACCGTGGTTTTCGGACCTATGCCGCCACTGTTGAATTGCAGGAACCTTATCTTCGCAGCGCTTTCGGACTTAGCCTGCTGCACAATACCGAAGGTATCGGCAACCTGGCTACTACCAGTGTTGGTTTAACCTATGCTTACACCATTCCGGGGCGGAATAATAACTTGCATTTCGGCCTCTCGGCGCGCTGGGCGCAAAAGACACTGGACTGGAGTAAGTTTATCTTTTCCGATCAACTGGATCCCATTCAGGGCCCCATATATCAGTCTTCCGCAACACCGGGTTTGGAACGCATTTCTTATTTTGATGTCGACTTCGGTGCAGTCTGGCGATTCAACAACAACTTCTCTATCGGTAGAGGGTCTGGTAGCAAGGCCCGTTCCATGATTGGTTTGGCCGTCCACCATTTACCGGGAATTTTCGGCAGTCCGCAGTTAAGAGAATCTTTCCAAAATCTGAACACGGTTGTTCCGCCCCGCCTTACCCTACATATGGGCACCATTATACCAGTTGCTATTTTCCAGGGCGGGGGCAGGGAACTGGCGATATCTCCCAATTTCAAATTCGACATTCAGGGAGAGAATCCTTTGGATTACAGCCAAAGCCTGAAAGTGTATTCCATTGGTGCTTATATATTGTACGAAGGTTTCTATGTGGGCGCTTCTTATCAGGATAAAGTGCCTTTCCCCTCCGGAACCAAGAATACCAATGCTTTTTCTCTTATGCTCGGAGGATACCTGAATACAAGTCAGCGCAGTTCACAGGACGATCAACAGTTTTTTCTGGGCTTTGGCGTGGATATCAATACCACCGGACTTGGTGTGGCGGGAGGCAACGTCTATGAACTTGCCCTGCGCTACAACATCTCCAGCTTCCCCCCCTTGTCGGGAAGAGGCCGTTCGGGATCGAAAAACAGGTTTTTGGACTGTAAAGACTTCTTCTAATACTAAAATCCCTGGTTTTTACTTTAATAACTACGATTGAGAAACTATACCGAAATACCATCACTACGCCCGGGTATACGGATTAAAACAGCTTCTACTTATGTGTGATAGAGCGTTTACCTTTTTTCTGATAGCTTCTTGCTTCCTGATGTGGACCACTCGGTTAAATGGGCAATGCACAATTCAGGGGCCTAGCGGAACGGTTTGCGCCGACCAGAAATTTGAGTTCTCGATCTCCAACCCGGGGAGTTCTACTTACGAATGGGATTTTGACGGAGACGGCGCCATCGACGCCAACGGCTCGGAAGCCGGATTTCGCTTTCCGGCTTTGAGCAGCGACCAAACCTATACCATTCAGGTTTTTCGCGACGGGGTTTCCTGTACCACCCGCAGCCTGACCGTACAGTCTACTTCTGATGCATCCATTGGTATTCCTGCAACAAGCAACGCGGTTTTTGAGGATGACATTATCCGTATTTGCAGCGGTGATCCCGGTGCTGTTGTTTCTATTTTTAACGATTCGCGAACCCTTTCGCTCAATGAGTCTTACACGGTGGATTGGGGGGATGGCAGCGATCCGGAAGTCCATGACAACAGCAGCTTCAATAGCACCACACTAATTTCACACACTTACGAAGGTTTTGGTTTTTATTCGCTTAGCGTCGAAGTAACGGGCAATACCAATTGTTCCCGCATTGTCAGGGAATATCAGGTATATATTGGTAGTAACCCTTCGGTGGGCTTGGGCAACCCCGGTAATACCGTTGGGCTGTGTGCGCCTGTCACCCTGACTTTTCCCATCAGCGGAACTTCTGATAATGCTTCCGGAACCAACTACGAGGTTTATATCAACGGAGAACAGGTCGCAGCTTATACTCAGGCCAATGTGCCGCCTTACTTTACCTATACTTTTACCGAGAGTTCCTGTGGAGAAAGCACCTCTACAGGGAATTATCAAAATGCTTACGACCTGCAGATCATCGCGTCCAACCCTTGCGGCACTTCTACGGCAACGGTAGAGCCTATTGAAATCAGCGAACCTCCCGAGCCAATGTTTCTAATCATGGATGACATGACCTGTACCGGGACGGGGATCGTTTTTGAAAATGTTTCCGAAGTAAATGAAGTGATGAGCGGAGGACGCTGTGAAAGCAACCTGATGGCCAGCTGGGCCATCTCAGGGGTAGCCGGGGAAGACTGGGTCGTAGTGAATGGCAATCTGTTCAACGCCAATGAGATTGAGGTTGATTTTAATAACCCCGGCACCTATGAAATCACAATCACTATTAATAGCGCGGCCTGTGGTGCGGTGACGTTTAGTCAGGACGTTACCATCAGCGATTCGCCTCATGATGCCGGAGCTTCAGCAAGTATGGATACCCAAGGCGGTTGTGCACCGGGGGTGGTCACCTTTCTCAATAATTCAGGAGGAGAAAACCTGAATTACGACTGGCGTGTCACGCCAGGTACCGGCTGGTCTTATACAAGCGGAACGGACCGCAACAGCGCCGATCCGGAATACGCGGTGGAACGGGGCGGGTCGTACACGTTCAGCATGAGCGCTAGCAATGTATGCGGAACTATCAACTGGGATACGACACTGGTTTTTCAAGGACCACCCATCGTCAAACTGGAATCGCCACCGGATGCCTGTCAGGAAGGGCAGCTGGATTTTAACGGCACGCTTGTTCAGTATGATGATCGCGGCAATCCTATTTCCGAATACTACTGGGAGTTTCCCGGCGCGGAGCAAAGCTCTTCCTATGAGAACTTTCCCAAAGATATTACCTACCTCGGTGTCGGAATATACGGCTATCGGGTGGCGGTTACCAATGCCTGCGGCACCTCGGTGGCGCGGGACACCTTCCGCGTCATCGATCCCGCACCGGTTCAAATGCCGGACCTGGGGGTGATTTGTGAAAATGAAACGCCCTTTCAACTTGAACCAGTGCCGCGGGGAGGAATATGGGCAGGCCCCGGTGTTACTGCGAGTGGACGCTTTAATCCGGCTGATGCGGGAACAGGCTCCCACATGCTGAGTTATCGCTTCGGGGAGGGGCTTTGCCAGGTAGAAGGCGACTTGCTCGTCGAGGTGGTGGCTGCGCCAGCTGCCGATGCCGGCCCTCAGCTTAGTGCCTGTACCAGCGATGGGGCCCTCGTCCTGGCCGGTACACCGGATGGCGGAGCCTGGTCGGGTGAATTCGTTGAGAATGATCAATTTCGGGCCTCGCAAGCCGGAGAAGGAGCTCACTGGGTGTATTACACCGTCACCGATAATCAGGGCTGCTCCAGCCTGGATTCTGCCCGAATAGAAGTCTTACCCCCCCCTGAGGTCAGTGTAGAAAATCTTTCCTTTTGCGAAGATTCCGGACCGACGGCTCTCCCCGATGGGCAGCCCGCTAACGGAACCTGGATGGGCCCGGGGGTAAGCGACAATACCTTTGCACCCAAAGAGGCCGGTGGCGCCGGCTCTTATACGCTCACTTATCAGGTGACCGATGGCAACGGCTGCACCGGCACTGCGGAATCTACGGTTCAGGTGCTCAGTTCCTCCGCTATTGAAGCGGGGCCCAATATAAAATTATGCGCCAGCGATGCGCCGATAGACCTCAGCCCGCAGGCTAGCCCGGCCGGGGGAACCTGGACATCCTCAAGCGGGGGCATAAGCGGCGCTTTTTTTGATCCCGCTCAGGTTACCCCTGGCATCCATTCCATCACCTATGAATTGGAGCAGGGGGATTGCTTGCTGAAAGACCAACTTACCGTGGAGGTGGTTGAAACGCCGATGATCGATTTCGGGGAGATACCAACCTTCATCTGTGACGGCAACAGCCAGGTGACCCTGAGCGCTTCTCCCGGTGGCGGAACCTGGACGACAAGTTCGGATGCTGTCTTCTCGGAGGAAGTATTTAATGCGGAAGCTTCCGGCCCCGGTGTCTACGTCTTCGAATATCGCTATCAGGCAGGTTCCTGTGAGGTGGTCGATAGTGTGGAGATAACCGTCGGAGAGCTCCCCGCCGTAAGCGTCAGGGATACGGTGTATTGTAACGGTCCCGGACGGGTAAGCCTTCCCGCAGCTACGCCCAGCGGTGGACGCTGGTCAGGACCTGGGATCGAAGATAACTTTTTCTATCCGGAACGCGCCGGGGGCGTAGGTGATTATGAACTGGAATACCGTTATGTAAAAGGTGGCTGTGTGGTCAGCGATGTAGCCACCGTGGATGTGATCGCTACCGTGCCGGTAGATGCGGGTCCGGACGACGACATCTGTATGACGGGCGGGGATGTAGAACTGAGCGGGTTCAGCCCGGAAGGCGGCCGCTGGGATGGTCCGGGTATCATTGACCGGCGCCTGGGGATTTTTGATCCCGTCGAGGCGGGAGCGGGTTCCCATAGCGTGGTATATTCTATTGGCAATTCCGGTTGCGTAACCCGGGATACGCTGGAACTCAATGTCATAGAACCCCTTGAAGTATCCGCCGGCCCGGCGCTGGAAACCTGCCCGGGCAACAATCCGCTGTCGCTGCAGGGAGCCACCCCCGGCGGTGGTGTGTGGTCGGGAGAAGGCGTGACGGGAGATCGCTTCGACCCGGAAGGAATCGAAGCGGGTGAATACCTGATCAACTATTCGGTGACCGATGCGCTCAGCGGTTGCGTGACGACGGCCCAACGCCCGGTGACCGTGTATCCTCAACCCCGATCATTATTTCAGGCGCCGACGGCATTGTGTACCGAAGATACGGTCCTGTTTACCAACGACTCCCGCGGCGCCATGGATTATCGCTGGGATTTCGGTGACGGAGGCACCAGTGCTCTTTCAGAACCCGAACATCTTTATTCGGAAGCCGGTAGCTACCGGGTGCTTTTAATCACCACCAATGAATTCGGCTGTTCAGATACCCTGAGCCGCAATCTGGTTGTTTCCAAACCGCCCGAGGCTGCTTTCGCTCCAGATATCGAACAAGGTTGCGCCCTACTGGCTGTCAACTTCAATAATCAAAGTGTGGGAGAGAACATCGCCTACCAGTGGGATTTTGGCAATGGACAGCAAACGAGCCGGCCGGCGCCCGAACCGGTGAGTTACGAGCAGGGAACTACCGATACCAGTTATGTCGTAACGCTGAGCGTTCAGAACCAATGTGGCGTCGATTCTTTACGCGATACCATCACTGTTTTTCCTACCCCGCTCGCTGATTTCGGCACCCCCGTCGACACGAGCTGCAACCCCATGGAAGTAGAGTTTACAAATCGCACGCTGGGTAATCCCGATTTTTTTGAATGGGACCTGGGCAATGGCGTCCGCTCCTCCGATTCGATTCCTCCCATTCAGACCTACTATACCGATTCCACCCTCTCCGTCTATACCATAACCCTGATTGCCGGTAACGAATGCGGGCAGGATACCGCCTCGCGTAATATCTATGTCAAACCTGTCGACGTCAATGCTTTTTTCAACGTTCCGACGCGGGAAGCCTGTGCACCCTTCGATGTACAGTTCACCAATTTTGCTACCCCGGGGGCATACGTCAGCTGGGATTTTGGTGACGGCAACCGCTCTTCAGAAACCAATCCGCTGTATACTTACGAGGAGGCGGGAGATTACCGGGTGCGACAATTCGCCTTTAACGGTTGTGGACTGGACACGGTAGAGCAGACCATCCGGGTGTTGCCTTCTCCCGAGGTGGGATTTGCACATTCCCCTTTTGCCTGTGTTGACGAGCCAATTACATTCATCAATGAATCGGAAGGAACGGTTGGTCAACGCTGGTCTTTTGGTGATAGAGACAGCTCGGAGATCGAATCACCGGTTCACCGGTATGAGGCTCCCGGTACTTATTCGGTTCACCTGCTCGTTTACTCCAGTGAAAATCGTTGCCTGGCCCGTGACAGTAGTGAAATTACCGTACTCGGTAAACCGGAAGCCTCCTTTGTCCCTTCCACTCCTAACGGCTGTGCCCCCCTGCGAGTAAACTTCGATAACAATAATGTCGAGGATGGATTCTTTTACGAGTGGGATTTTGGCGACGGTAATACCGCTACCGTCGATCGGCCTACTCACCTGTTCCAGGAACCGGGGACTTACAGTATAAAGTTACGAGTGACCGATGTCAACGGTTGTTCTACCGATACCTCGGTACAGAACGTCGTCGTTTATCCCATGCCGGAGGCGCTGTTTTCTCTTGAAAAAGAGGTGCTTTGCGGCTTGCCGGCCGATATTATTGTGACCAACGAGTCGAGCGGTGCTTCCGGTTTTCGATGGGACTTCGGCGATGGGAGCAGTTCCAGTCTGAATCAGCCGGACCCCCATAGGTACTTCGATGGCGGCGAATACGAGATCCAACTCATCGCGAACAATACGTTTCAATGCGCCGATACCTTGGTCCGTTCCTTTGTTGTACAACCCTTTCCGGAAGCCCAATATGAAATTGGGGACCGGCGCGGTTGCCTTCCTTTGCAGGTAGAATTTAACAACTACACAACGGCGACGCATTACGTCTGGGATTTTGGCGACGGTGAAGGCTCTCTTGATCCCAATCCGGTGCATACCTACACCCAACCCGGAACTTACGATGTTCAATTGGTAGCAACCTACGATAATGTATGTTTTGACACTTTGTTGCTGGAAGCGGCAATTGAGGTTTTCCCCGCGCCTTACGTCGATTTTGAGATGGAAAACGATCCCGACGGCCCGCTGGGGAGTGTGCGCCTGATCAATTTATCGGAAGGGGCTACTAAGTTCTTCTGGGATTTTGGCGATGGAGCGACCAGCGAAGAAACCAGTCCCACGCACCGGTACCTGGATAATGCTGACGGCTCACGTCAGGTATACCTCGAGGGGACTAATATATTTGGCTGTAAAGCCGATACCATTAAAACAGTGGATCCACCTTTGCTGAAAGGCCTGTTTGTCCCCAATGCCTTTTCCCCCGAGGCCGGCCTGGGGGAAGTTCGCCTGTTCAAACCCAAAGGAGCCGGTTTGAAAGAGTATAAGATCCGGGTCTTTTCTCCCTACGGCCAACTGGTTTGGGAGTCGGATAAACTGGAGGAGGGGCAACCTGCGGAAGCCTGGGATGGCACCATGAATGGCCAGCTCTTACCACAGGACGTCTATGTCTGGAAGGCCTATGGCCTCTTTCGAGACGGAACTGCCTGGCGCGGTATGCCCGATGGGAACGGGAATTACAAGACCATCGGCAGTGTCACTCTATTAAGGTAAAAGTGGAATAATCCAATAGCTGAAGGCCGGGACGACCTGTTCAATTTTTGAATTACTCTCCCTGTGGAGGTTCCTCATATACCTCGATACGGATACCGTCCCGGTAACTGACAAGCAGCTTTTTTCCATTGATGTCAGGATGACGGACAAGCCAGTTGGCAATTGGGGCGACGAGGCTTTGTTCGATAGCCCGCTGCAGGGGGCGGGCGCCGTAGCGTTCATCAAAACCGGTATGACCCAGACGATCGATGACGCTTTCGCTAAATTCAACCCGAAGGTTTCGCTTGCTAAAACCTTCCCTGCACTGCAGTTCCTCCAGTTCTTTGGCCGTGATTTGCCGGATATGCTCCTTTGCCAGGGAACGAAAAACGACGATGCTATCGATGCGGTTGACAAATTCAGGACGGAAGTGCCGTTCTATAGCCGATTGGTAGTGCAGGTCCTCACTTGTAGTTTGGGTGAAACCGATGGATTGCCGGTTGGAGGCCCCCAGGTTGGTTGTCATGATGATAATCGAGTTGCGGAAATTAGTGATCCGGCCGTAAGCATCGGTGAGCACTCCTTCGTCAAGGACGGCGAGCAGTGCATCGAAGATAGCCGGATGCGCTTTTTCGATTTCATCGAGCAGTACCACGGAAAAAGGTTTTTCCCTGGCTTCTTTGACCAACTGGCCTACCTCCCGGCCTCCGCCGATGAGGCGATGCATCTGGCTGGGATGCTGGAATTCACTCATGTCTATCCGAATGAGTGGAAATTTTTTCTGCCCCTGTCCAAAGAAGTAATCAGCCAGGGTTTTGGCGCTAGCCGTTTTGCCTACCCCAGTAGGGCCGGCGAAAATTAAGGTATGGATGGGACGCAGCGGGTTGTTAAGGCCAGTCTTGAATATCTTGACAATTTCACAAAGTTTGCTTACCGCTGGCTCCTGACCAATGATGCGCTGCCGAAAATAATGCTTTAACTCGTCTTTATCGAGGGGCAGATCGTCTCGCAGAAAGAGTTCCGGCAGCCCGGTTTGCTTGACAAACAGTCCGGTTATATCCAGATGATTGATTTTTTTACGGCGCTTGAGTTTGGCGTCACTAACTGCTTGCCCGAGAAATTTGATTCCCTTACCGGGAAAACTTTCATAGGGATAGAAGCGCAGCAGCAAGCGATAGGCTAGTGCGAGCGCTCGCTCGGTGATGGAAACCTCATGTTGCCGTTGGGCGTACAACACAAAGTGCCGTAGAATGGATTGTACCTTTTGTTCTGAAGGGTCCTTGATGGATACCAGTTGAAAGTGCTCAACAAAACCAGGTAAAAGACGACGCATGCTTTCCAGCTGCTGCGGCGTAGCTTCACCCACAATCTGTAGTTTGCCTTGTTGCAGGTAAGTAAGCAAAAAAGCGGCTACACTGTCTTCAGGACCGTATCCGCCGCTCCGAAGCAGCTGAATGATGTCAACCACCCAGAGGATACCGTTGGCGTACTGCAGTTCTTCCACCAGCGACTCGACGGTTTCTTCCCAGTCACCGAGGTACTTGGCGCTGGCGGTTATCCGTTGCGGCATAATACGCCAGAAAGTGTATTGAGCGTCCTTTTTCTTCGTCAACTGGGTGATTTTGCGCATAGCTTGTTGCAGTACCGCGCTTTTCCCAACACCGGGATGACCGATCACGATCACATTGGACCGGGTGTGCAAAACTTTATTCAGCACGGCCGTTACTTCCTCCTCCATCTCCCAAGCTGTTTCGGGAGTGGTGGCGTTTAGCCGGCGCCGTTGCTTTTCGTAAGGGTAGCGTTCCGTCAACTGCGGCAGAGTGCGCAACTTGCGGCGATAAAAGTATTTGTCCCAGTTGAATTGACGACTGGCGTTGATCCGCAGAGGAATGATGTCCATCTTTGGGGAAGGGTATTGAAGAATCCGGAATATCTGTTCCGGCTCATAGCCGTTGAGCACGTTGGTCGCAAAATGCTGAGCCAGGGGGTCGACCTGGCGGGCATCATAGTAGTAAAAGTGTTGATCCAGCAGCGGAAGAAAACATTCGTAGTAACCACGCGTAACCTGACCGAAAATAACAGGAAGCGGAATTCGGAGGGTATGAGATAAGGGAAAGGAACCGCGCACCGTGCTGAAAGTGGGACGAATGGAAACATTAATGGTTTTTAGCCGGGGGGACTCCATTTCGAAAAAGGGGTAACTGTCGTATTTCTTGTATTGCTTCTGCAGGTAATCCTGCAGGGTGCTTTTCACCTGGCGAAGATCCTTTTCCACCACTTCATGGCCCGTACCGACCAGGAAACCCAGCACGGCATCCGGTTTAAGCTCGTAATACAATAAGGGGTAGTTGATTTTCTCCATAGCCTACTCAGATAAGTGTCAGCTTACCCTGCTTGGCCCGGATTATGATCTTCGTAGTAGATCAACCCATGGATAATCCGGACTAAGTGAATTGATCAACTAAAGACTAATGAGCTTCGTGCTTCGCCCCGGAGTTCCACCCGATGGCCCGGTGCAACAAATACAGGCTCATTCCCGGGGACTCGTTAGTCATTAACCAGGCTTTTTATCTTCGGCTGACCATGTAAATATGCAAAAGTTTTAATGATCGAATCTTAAAGCTAAGGTTTTTTAATAACAACAATGGGTTTTACACTCATTCATAAAAAAGCCGCTCCGGAAAATCCGGAGCGGCAGGTAAGCACTTAGAAAAATTACCTTATCGCTGGTAATTGATAATCACTTTTCGCGAAAGGGTAGCTTCCTTGGAAGAGGCCGTAATTACATAGGTTCCTCCGGGTAGGCGAAGACTTCCCATGTCAAGTGTCAGCTGGGCCGCACCTCCTTCCTCGATTTGTGCCTGGTGTACGAGGTTGCCATTGATGTTGCGAACATAAATCCACACCTTTTCCTGACCAAAGCCTGCGTAATGCAGATTGACCATGCCGGCAGAAGGATTGGGGAAAACTTCCATGTTCAAACCTTCCTGGGACTGATCGAGATCCTTGCGGATAAATGTACTGTGGTTTGAAGGTCCTTCCTCTCGTGCCCTAACCTCTTCATCGCTCTCCGTTTCTGCAGGAACGCATATGGTGCAGTCAAGGCATTCATTGACGGCAGCCAGTGCGTCGGCGAGTTCACAGTCAAACCATTCCTCCGCCAGCGCCTCATTCGCGTCAGCGAGCAGGTCGCAAACTGTTGAGGTCTCATCGTAACCAAAGAAAGCCAGGTCGATGGGGCAGGGGAGATCTTGTAACAAGACCTCACAGAGCGCCGGATCGTTGAGCGTATTCAAGGTCAAGGTAGTGGTATGGCGGATCAGGGAACTGGAAAAGAGCCCTGCCGGACAGCCGGCTTCTATTAAGCCTTCCGGAGTAGCTAGAGGTGCTCCCGGAAGGATGGCGTCAATGCAATGCAAGCCGAGCCGGAATCCTCCTACTTCGATACTGTCGCCATTTGCTTCTAGAACTTCTTTGACATTCGGTGAACCCGAATCGACATTTTGTCCCCAGTAGAATGGCGTGTAGGCACAAACAGGCGGTTCACAGCATTCCTCAGGAACCGTGATCATTTGGGAGATTGGTTCCGACACATTACCACAGGCATCGGTAGCAATCCAGGTGCGCACTACGCTGAAGGAAGCTTCGCAATCGCCCTCAATGATCAGGTCCTCACCAATTTGTTTGACAATGACTTCACCGCCGCAGTTGTCTTCTGCATCGGGCGCTTCGAAGGTAGGCGATTCCTCACAGCCGATGATGAGGTTAGGCAGCTCGGAGGTGATTACCGGCGCTGTTTCATCTTTGCCGCTGAAGGTGATCCAACATTGTTCGGTATTACCGCAATCGTCGTTGATCATTACTTTGAATCTGACTTCGAAGCCATCACAGTCATCACCATTCTGCTCCTTCGTCCAGATACGGACCATACTCTCATTCTCATATGCCTCTTTAAAGAGTTGTATGACTTCTGCGTTACCGGGTACTTCGTCGAGGCACTGCAAGTCCGTTACATCATCCGGGCATTCACCGATCAGATCACCGCCGTCACCGCCGGAGTGGGATACTTCGCAATAAGCGGTGTTGCCGCATTCATCGGCGATGGCGAATTTTTTGGTGATGGTCCAGGTGTTGCAATAACCATCTTCCTTTACCTGACTGACCTTGTAGACGTGTAGTTCATCGCTGCAATTGTCCGTCC
>Ga0209949_1000001_pt1 | contig 196996 bp, 153 predicted proteins | sample SalPonC_black_MG_FD_185711 | JGI IMG/M metagenome (GOLD analysis project Ga0209949, IMG submission 185711) | Salt pond soil microbial communities from South San Francisco under conditions of wetland restoration - Salt Pond MetaG... | ecosystem: Environmental > Aquatic > Marine > Intertidal... | reverse complement strand
CACGTTGTTGCCGGCGTGGGCGCTCGACGGACCGCTCCTGCTCACGGTCCTGGCCTTCGCAGTCTTCGTGACCGGGATCGAGTTCCTCGAGGTCCACACCAGCGACGGCTTCCGATGGGCGCCTTCGAGCACCGTCGACCACGCGGCCTGGATGCTCTTCGGGCCCGTGGCGGCCATGCTGATCCGTGGTCTGGCGATCGTGGTGGGCGACGGCTTCGTCCGTCGGCGGCCGGTCCTGCGGGTGGTCTTCAACACCGCCACGGTGGGCATCGCCGTGGGACTCGCGGGGGCGACCTTCCACGCCCTGCCGTGGAGCAACGATCTGTCCAGTCCGGCCTTCCTCGTGCCGGCCGTGCTCAGCCACCTGGTCTTCGCCCTGGTGAACAACCTGCTGGCCACGGTGGTCATGGCCCTGAGCGAGGCCAAGCGTTTCGACGAAGTCGCCCGCACCGTTTTCGGGTGGCACTTCCTCACGGGCGTCGGCGCCGCCCCGCTCAGCGCCTTCCTCGTGTTCAGCTACGGTTACGCGGGGCTGTGGTCGCTGATCCTCTTCGTGATTCCGCTGCTGATCATCTACCAGGCCCACCGCCTGTTCGAGCAGATGAACAGCGCCCACAAGGAGACGGTGGCCGCGCTGACCACCGCCCTCGAGGCCGACGAGCCCTACACGCACGGACACAGCTACCGTGTGGCCAGGTACGCGGTGCAGATCGGGCGCCACCTGGGCCTGTCGCCGCGTGAACTCGAGACACTCGAGTACGCGGGTCTGCTGCACGACATCGGAAAGATCGCGATCACCAACGACATCGTGTGCAAGCCGGCGCGGTTGTCGAAGGACGAGTTCGACATCCTGAGCGCCCATCCGGCCATCGGAGGCGAGATCGTCGAGAAGATGAAGTTCCTCGAGGACGCCGCGGATCTGGTGAGGCACCACCACGAACGTCCCGACGGCCAGGGTTATCCCGACGGTCTGAAGGGTGACGAGATCAGCCTCGGGAGCCACATCCTGAACCTCTGCGACGCCATCGACGCCATGTGCTCGAACCGCCCCTACCGCGCGGCGCTCACCCTGGAACAGTGCGTGGCCGAGGTGCGGCGTTTCCGTGGTTCGCAGTTCGACTCCCGGGTCGTCGACACCTTCGTGTCGCTGGTCGAGCAGGGGAACTTCGACCTGATCGAGCAGAGCGACGACACGGCACTCCAGATCCAGCGCATCGTGCGTGAGGCGGCGGCGAAGTCGAAGAAGAAGGAGGGCGGCGAGCGCCCGGTCTTCGAGGCGGCCTGAACCGCGGTGGCGTTGGCGCTGTTGGTTTGACGACCCTCCGGTCCGGACCTACACTCCGCCGATCATGGAATACAAGGACAGCGGAGTCGACATCGACGCGGCCTCGACCGCGCTCGCTCGGGTGCGCGACGCCATCCGTTCCACCTGGGGCGAGGACGTGGCGAGCGACGTGGGGTCGTTCGGGGGCCTGTACCGTCTGCCCGGTGGCGGCTACCTCGTCAGCTCGATCGACGGCGTCGGCACCAAGCTCAAGGTCGCCCAGATGGCCCGCGACTGCCGCGGCGTCGGCGCCGACCTCGTGAACCACTGCGTGAACGACATCCTGGTGCAGGGTGCGCGTCCGTGGTTCTTCCTCGACTACTTCGCGGCCGGACGCCTCGACGGCGACGTCTTCGCCGATGTGGTCGAGGGCATGGCCACCGCCTGCCGCGAGAACGCCTGCGCCCTCATCGGCGGTGAGACCGCCGAGATGCCCGGCCTGTACCACGGCGACGACTTCGACCTGGCCGGCGCGATCGTCGGTCACGTGACCGACGAAGACCTGCTCGGCCCCGAGCACGTGACCGAGGGCATGGAGCTGTGGGCCTGGCCCTCGTCGGGGCTGCACACCAACGGCTACAGCCTCGCGCGGCGCGCCCTGCTCGAGGGCGACGAGCCCCTCCCGCTGGATCGGGACCCCGGCACGCTGGGCGTCACGCTGGCCGAGGCCCTGCTCGCCGTCCATCGCAGCTATCTGCATCCCGTGACGGAGCTGCGCGAGCGGGTGGACGTGGCCGCGCTCTGCCACCTCACCGGTGGCGGCTTCGTCGACAACCTGCCGCGGGTGCTGCCCGAGGGGCGTGCCGTCGAGATCGACGTCGGTGCCTGGGACGTGCCTCCCGTCTTCGGCCTGATCGCCGAGCGCGGCGGCGTGAGCGCCGACGAGATGCGGCGTGTCTTCAACCTGGGCATCGGCATGGTCGCGATCGTTCCCGCGCTGGGTCCCCGTGCACTCGAGGGGCTTTCCGACCCGCCGCTGAGGATCGGTCGGGTGGTCCGGCGCGAGGACGGCGACGCGGTCCGCTTCGAGGGGAGCCATCGCGGGTTGTAGGTCCCCGGACTGTCCCGTGTCCCGGATCCGGGACGGACACCGGAGACCGACGACGTCGCGGGACGGCTCCACGCGGCGTGTTGCGAGATGGTGCGGTCCTTGCGGGTGCTCGGGTGCCTGCCCGGGAACGCCTCCGGTCGCGCCATGCATTTCGACCCCACCCAGTCGTCGTCACTTCCTCTTCTCGAACCCGAACAACTCCGTGCTCGGCTCGACGCCATCCGGCAGGCCCTCGGAGCCGACCACGCCGTCGTGGCGCGGCGACGTCCCACGACCGCGGGAGTGGCACCGGGCCTCGAACTGCTGGCCCAGTGCGGGCCGGACGGCCACCGCGAACTGCCGGGGGCGGGGATGCCCGTCGACGTCCTCGGCGAACTGCTGCGCGGCGGTCGCCCGGTCGAGGCGGCGCGTCCGGGCGTTCCCTGGATCGGGGGATGGCCCCTGCCCTCGGACCGCTGGCCGAGCGTGTTCGTCGTCGCCTGGAGCCGGCGGTACCGCGATCCGGGTGCCGTCCGACGGAGGGTCGCCGAAGCGGGCATGGAGGCCCTCGGTCGGGCCCTGGCGCCGCCCGTGTGGATGACGCTCGGTCGTTCGCCGTCCGCGGCCACCACGGCGGCCGACGGACCCGATGCCGAGGCCGACGGAACGGGGTCCGAGGAGCACTCGCTCGCCGCCTCGTTGGCCCGCGTCGAACGTGAACTCCTGCTGCGGGCCCTGCGCGCAGCCGACGGGAACAAGAGTCGCGCCGCTCGGGAACTGAACCTGAGCCGGCAGGGTCTCTACCGGAAGCTCCGGCGCCACGGTCTGATCGCCGTGCGAAGGCGATCTCGACAGGGCGACACGGGCTGACTAGGTTCTCCGGACCCCGGGACACGGTTCCGGTCTCCTCCTTCCGGAAAGAGCCATGCTGGCATTCCTCCGCCGAGTCCTGTCGCGCGACGAGGTCCGCGCGGGTCTGATCTCGGGAACGGCGCTCGGCATCGCGTCCCCGCCCTCGTGGCTGGGACCGCTCGCGCTGGTGGCCCTGGTTCCCGTGCTGTGGGTGTTGTTCGCGCCGTCGAGGATCCACGCGGGGCGCGACGTCCACCTGCCCGCGCTGCTGCTCTCGTTCGGTCTCACGCACCACGGCATCGAGCTGCACTGGTTGCTCATGCTGGGCGACGCGTCGCCGCTCACCTTCAAGTGGGCGATGCCGCTCCTGTTGATGCTCCTCGTGCTGTACTCGATGCTGCCGGATCTGGCCGTGTTCTGGGTCCTGAAGCGGATCCGGCGCCGGGCCGGGCCCCAGGCCATCTGGTGGTTCCCGGGTGTGTGGGTGATGGCCGAATGGGTGCGGGGGCTCGGCGAGATGGGGTTCCCGTGGCTGACTCTCGGCTCGACGCAGCTGCGTCTGCTGCCGGTGGTGCAGATCGCCGGCGTCCTGGGTGAACTCGGTGTGTCGCTCTTCGTGGCGTGGCTCAACGTGCTCGTGGTGCTCACGCTCATGGGCCTGCGCGGGGAGTTCCCGGGCCTCGGGCGGGCCTGGCTCAGCCGTTGGTGGGCGCCCGCCACGCTCACGTTGCTGCTCGGTGGCACGCTCGGCTACGGGCTGTTCACCATGCGGTCGCTCGAACGCGAGGCGGTCGGGCGCGACCCGCTGCGGGTCGCCGCGATCCAGGCCGACGTCGACCTCTTCGACAAGTGGGATCCGGCGAAGCGTGACTCGACCTTCGTTCCCTACACGAGGATGACACGGGCGGCGGCGGAGGAGGGCGCGCGTCTGGCGGTGTGGGCCGAGACCGCGATCCCCTTCGACCTGCCGCGCCGGCCGATCTACGACCGACGCGTGCGGCAGCTGGCGCGGGAGTCGGAGATCTACGTCTACACCGGGTACGTGGAGCGGCGCGTCGACGAGAGCGGTGAACTGGACTCGTTCAACAGTTCGCTGATGATCGACGACGAGGGGGCGATCCGCGCGCGCTACCGCAAGGTCCATCTGTTGCCCCTGGGCGAGCGCATGCCCTTCCAGGACCTGATCCCGGCGCTGGGCGACGTGGACTTCGGCCAGGCCGAGTGGACGCCCGGGACCGAGCACACCGTCTTCCAGGTCGACGACCATCGCTTCACCGCGTTGATCTGCTTCGAGTCGATCTTCTCGCGATTGGCGCGCGCCGGAGTCCGCAACGGGGCGGGATTCCTGGTGAACATCACCAACGACGGCTGGTTCGGCGACACCATCCTGCCGCACCAACACGCCTGGATGGCGGTGATGCGTGCGGTCGAGAATCGCGTGCCCCTGGTACGGGTGGCGAACAACGGGGTCAGCTTCGTCGCCCGGCCCACCGGGCAGGTCGTCGGAATGACCGGCCTGTTCGAGAGGGACCGGATCGTCGCCGACGTCACACCGCGGCCGGGCGGATCGTTCTACACCCGACACGGCGATCGTCCACTGCTCGCGATGATCGTGCTCGGATTCCTCTTCCTGATCGTCGTCGGACGCGTCTCGGCCGGTTCGGGCCGCGGCTGAGCGACCGGACCACGCATGCGTCATCCCGTGGCGATCCTGTTCGTGCTGGCGGTCGTATCGGCCGGTTGCAGCGAAGACCTGGGCCCGGCCCCGCCCGACGGTGGGAGCCGGGTGGGTGTGGCCGTCGAGGCCGCGGCCGGTCCGCGCTTCGGTCGCAGCGGGATCTCCCTCGAGGTCGTCGACGGGGTGGTGTGGGTCGGCACCGACTCTGGTCTCCACCGATTCGACACGATCCGCCGGAGCTGGGCTCCTGCCCATGCGGGCTATCTGCCCGACGAGGAGCGGGAGACGCCCGGCCGGGTGTCCGCTCTCTCGCTCGGGGACGCCGGACGCAGGATCCTGTTCACCGGCGAGGTCGGTGTCCTCACCACCATCGGCGCGAGCGACGACGCCGGACGGACCTTTCGGTCGCTGCCCCGCCCGGATCCCACACGCTTCGGGGTCGACGCGATCGCGGTCGCGCCTCCGTCGCCGCGATGGCCCGGGGGTGCGTGGCTGGCCGCGCAGGGAATCGAGATCCACGCTCTCGCGGCTGGAGACGCCGATTGGCAGCCCGTGGTCTTCGACGCGCCCCTGCAACGGATCGACCGGATCGTCGCGGATACGGGGGGACGGGTCCTCGTCGGTGGCGCCACGCCCGAAGGGGGGGCGGAGCTGTGGTCGATCGACGACGAAGGGTCCCGGCGCGTGGCGGCCGTCGAGGGGACGTCGGTGCTGGACATCGATCCCGCTCCGGCCGAAGCGCCCGTCTTCGCGACCGACGCCGGGGTGTGGCGGGGGACGGAGCGCCAGGTGGTGTGGGACGGACGGATCCTCCGCGCGGCCCGCGTGCGGACCGGTGCCGGCGGGATCGAGTGGGTGGTGCTCACCGACGACGACCGGCCGGGACGATCCCGCCTGGCGCAGGGTCGCGGGCCGGTCTCGCTCGACGCGGCCGCGGGAACGCTCGTCGACGCCGCGGCTCCGGCCGTCGCACTCGGGTCCGGGGCCGCATGGACCGTCGACGAACGCGCCGCGGTGCTGCGGGTCGACGCGACCGGCACCGAGCGCTTCGAGTTCGGCAGCACGAGCGGGGCACTGAGCGCCGTGGCGCGCATCGATGACGATCCACCCCGGCTGGCCGTGGCTCGCCGCGCCGACGGTGAGGTCCTCGTGGGACCGCCCGAGGACTCCGACGCCTTCGTGTCACGCGGGTCGTGGTCGACTTCCACCGTCATGGCGCTGACCGCCGATCCGCGCGATCCCACCGTGCTGCTGCAGGCCAGCTTCGGCTGCTACCAGAACGCCGAGTCCGCCCAGGCCTGGGTGGGACGCAACACGGGCTTCGTCCCCTACGAGGTCTTCCTGGGCGACCGCTTCGGTCTGATCACCCTGGAGGTCGTCGCCGACGGAACGCTCTGGAGCGGGGGGGACAACGGCGAGGGACCGTACCGGTGGGATCCGGTGGGCGGCCGCTGGCAGCGCGTCCACGAGGGTCTGGGCACTCCGCGCAGCACCCCCTTCGGGACCTCCGAGTCCGGGCTGCCCTACGTCACCCAGGTCCGGGACTTCGCACTCGACACCGACGGCACGACGTGGATGGCCGGCTTCCGCGGCGGTGCCTGGCGCCTCGACGAGACCGGGGCCGGCGCCCCCGTCTGGCGCGGGACCAACACGGGGCTTCCGGATCTCGACGGCGCGCCCATGGACACCTGCTGCGTGGTGGCACCCGACCGTCAGGTGGACGTTCGCGCGATCGAGGCAGCAGAGGGCGGAGTGCTCCTGGCGGCGACCGGATGGGGGGTGTTCGGGCGGGAGACCGACGACGGCGCGTGGACGGAACGATCGCTGGGTCTGTCGAATCGCGACGTGCGGGATCTGGCCGTGCACCCGGACGAGGCGGCGACGGTGGTCGCCGTGGCGCGGGGTCGGGCCGATGCCCCGGACTGGGTGTTCCTGAGCGAGGACGCCGGCCGGACCTGGTTCGCCGTCGACGCATCGCTCGTCGCGGCCCCCGGGGTCGATGTCGTATGGTCGCGGCCGGGGCGCCGTGAGATCACGGTGCGGATCGAAGGCCGCGGTGCCTGGCGCATGGAGTTGGACCGATGAACCCGAACGCGCAGCCCTTGGCAGTCGCCGTCCTGCTCAGCGGTACGGGCCGCACCCTCGAGAACCTGCTGCAACAGATCGACGCGGGACACGTGCTCGCGCGGGTCGTCGCGGTGGCGAGCAACCGGGGCCGGGTGCGGGGTCTGGAGATCGCCGAGGCGGCCGGTATTCCCACAGCGGTGTTCCGCAGGAGTGCGTACCCCGACTCCGCGGCCCGGGACCGCGCCATGTGGAGCTTCGTGCACGAGCACGGGGCGGAACTCGTGGTGCTGGCCGGCTACCTCGCCCTTCTCGACCTCGAATCGTCACGCGGGGTGCCGGTGATCAACATCCATCCCGCGCTCCTGCCACGCCACGGAGGAGACGGTTACTACGGAGACCGTGTCCACGAGTCCGTGCTGGCTTCGGGCGACACCGAGACCGGATGCACCGTCCATCGGGTGGATCCGATCTTCGACCACGGTCCGATCCTCGCGCAGCAGAGGGTGCCGGTGCGCGCCGACGACACCGTGCGCAGTCTGGCCGATCGCGTGTTCGAGGCGGAGTGTGAGCTCTACCCGCGGACGATCGATCGCATCGCGCGCGGGAAGCTGACGCTCGAGGGAGCCTGAGGAGAGGGTTCGAACGCCGGGCCGACGACGTGTCCGGACGACCCCACGCTTGCGTTGGCCTTCTCTGGGGGGGACGACTCGCACAAGCTACCCTGAACGTCGCCCCGGATCGCCATCGCCCGGCGTTCGTCCCGCGATGCTGCAATGGGCGTGCCGCGAGCCTCCGCGCCGAGCGGGCGGGAACGGCGGAGCCTCCCGGGGAACGATCGGACGTCTCACGGCCACGGGCATCCGGGTGTCGTCGCGCGTCGAAGGGTGGTGAAGTGCAACGGCCGAAGCCGCGTGGCGCGTGGCCGCGAGCCGGGGTATCGTGACGAGCGATCGACGACCGACCGCGCACGGCACCCCGCGGGTCTCCGCCCGCGAGCCGCATCGAAAGGTGGCGAACCGTGCCCATGTCCGACACCGTGCGCATCACGCGTACCGTCCGCTTCAGTGCCGCGCATCGCTACCACAGCGACCGCCTGAGCGACGAGGAGAACCGTCGTGTGTTCGGCAAGTGCAACCGTCCCCACGGTCACGGCCACGACTACCGGGTCGACGTCGGCGTGGTGGGGCCGGTCGATCCCGTCACCGGCATGGTCATGAACCTGGCCGATCTCGACGCCGTCCTGAAGGAGCACGTGGTCGAACCCCTCGATCACGGTTTCCTGAACTACGACGTCGAGCACTTCGCCTCGGTGGTCCCCACCTGCGAGAACATCGCCCTGTACGTGGTCGACCTGATCACCGAGCCCCTGGAGCACTTCGGGATCCGCCTCGCCGGCGTGCGGGTGTGGGAGGGGAACGACCTCTACGCCGAGGTCGACCTCGAGGAGAGCGGGTCGTGAGGACCGTGCGTCTCACGCGCCGCTACCGCTTCGAGGCAGCCCATCGCCTGGTGGTGTCCGGCTACACGCCGGAACAGAACTGGGAGATCTACGGGAAGTGCTCGCGCGAGGGTGGGCACGGTCACAACTACGAGATCGACGTGACCGTCGCGGGTGTGCCGGACCCCGTCACGGGACTGGTGATCGAGCGCGAGCGGATGGATCGGATCGTCGAGGAGCGCGTGGTCGACCGCTGTGATCATCGCGATCTGAACGACGTGATCCCCGACGTCGTGACCACGGGCGAGAACCTCGCCGTCGTCTACCACCAATGGCTCGAGGACGCCTTCACCGGACCGGCGCGTCTGGTACGCGTCCGTGTCCACGAAACCGCGCGCAACGTGTTCGACGCGGTCTCGCTCCCTCCGTCCCGTTGAGTTGACCATGGATCCCCTGCAGTCCGCGATCCGCACCATGCTCGAGCAGCTGGGCGAGAACCCCGAGCGTCAGGGTCTGCGGAAGACCCCCGAGCGGGTCGCCGCCTCGATGAAGTTCCTCACCCAGGGCTACCACCGCGACGTCGAGGCCGAGATCGGCGACGCCGTCTTCGACAGCGACAACCGCGAAATGGTGCTGGTGCGCGACATCGACTTCTACAGCCTGTGCGAGCACCACATGCTGCCCTTCTTCGGACGAGCGCACGTGGCCTACCTGCCCGACGGAAAGATCGTGGGGTTGAGCAAGCTGGCGCGTGTGGTCGACGTGTTCGGGCGGCGCCTGCAGGTGCAGGAGAACCTCACCACGCAGATCGCACAGTGCCTGCAGGATCACCTCAACCCGAAGGGTGTGGCGGTTGTGATCGAGGCCCAGCACCTGTGCATGATGATGCGTGGGGTCGAGAAGCAGAACTCGTTGACGGTGACCAGCGAGATGGTGGGGGAGTTCCGCGACAACGCCTCCACGCGGGCGGAATTCCTGAACCTGATCGCGCGGCGTTTCGGCTGAGGCGCGAGCGGGATGGCGGACACGACCGCCACCCCGCCCCGAAACGCTCTACTCGATGCCCCGTTCCGCGAGCCAGCGCTCGGCGCGGATCGCCGCCATGCAGCCCGATCCTGCGGCCGATACCGCCTGCCGATAGATCTTGTCCTGGACGTCGCCGCAGGCGTACACGCCCTCGAACTTCGTCAACACGTCGTCGTGGGTGACCAGATAGCCGCTCTCGTCCATGTCGAGCTTCCCGACGAATAGTTCGGTGTTCGGCTTGTGGCCGATCGCCGCGAAGTAGCCGCCGACCATCCGCTCGCGTTCCTCGCCGGACTCGATGTTGCGAAGGCGTACCCCGGTGACCTTCTCCTCGCCGAGCACGTCGACGACGACGGTGTTCCATTCCCAGTCGATCTTCGGGTTCTTGAAGGCGCGCTCCTGCATGATCTTGCTCGCGCGTAGCTCGTCTCGACGGTGGATCACCGTGACCTGCTCGGCGAACTTGGTCAGGAACAGCGCTTCCTCCATGGCGGTGTCGCCGCCACCGACCACGGCGACCTTCTCGCCCTTGAAGAAGAAGCCGTCACAGGTGGCGCAGGCGCTGACGCCCCGACCCTGTAGCTTCTCCTCGCCGGGTAGCCCCAGCCACTTGGCGGTGCTGCCGGTCGAGATGATCACCGAGTGGGCCTTCACGGTGTCGCCGTTGTCGAGGGTCATCGTGAACGGGCGCTCGTCGAAGTCCACCTCGGTCACGGTCCGGAACTGGCTCTCGGCGCCGAAGCGCTGGGCCTGGCGACGGAAGAGGTCCATCATCTCGGGGCCCTGGATGCCGTCGGGAAAGCCCGGGTAGTTCTCCACGTCGGTGGTGATGGTCAGCTGCCCACCCGGCTGCTGGCCTTCGAGGACCAGGGGCTCGAGGTTCGCGCGGGCCAGGTAGAGGGCGGCGGTGAGCCCTGCGGGCCCGGATCCGATCACCGCGGCTTTGCGGACGTCACTCATGGGTGGTTTCCTCTCCGGGATGGGCCGCGCTCGGCGCGGCGTGGAGACTGCGACCGGTGTCGAGACAGGAGGTCCTCCCGGCGGCCGGGCCGGGGACGGGCGGCAATCAAAGCAGACTTCCGGCTCGGGTCAATCGCCGGCCCGGTCGCGTATCTTCGTGGGATGCGCGGCCTTGACGGACCCGGCCCCCGTTGCTACATTCACCGGCCTGTGCCGAAAACGAATGTCAGGTGGGAGGCCCCTTGGTCATGGCCGAGCGCAGCGCCGTGGTGCGCATCCAGGACAAGCAGATTCGCGTACGCGAGAACGACGTGGTTCGGGTTCCGCGGCTGCACGACGAGGTCGGTGCGGACGTCGAGATCGACGACGTGCTGATGCTCGGCGGCGACGAGGTCAAGGTCGGCACGCCGACCGTCGAGGGCGCCCGGGTGCGCGCGACGGTGGTGGAGCACGTCCGCGACAAGAAGCTGGTGGTGTTCAAGTTCAAGCGCCGCAAGAACTACCGGCGCACGAAGGGCCACCGGCAGGGGTACACCGATCTGAAGATCACGTCGATCGAGGGCTGAGTCCACGGACGACGCACGGATCGGCGCGCGGGCACGAGGCCCGTGTGGACACGAAGACGATGGACCGGGGCGACCGGTCCGAACGCCGAAAGGGGGACGGTCATGGCACACAAGAAGGGTGTGGGTTCGAGTCGGAACGGACGCGACAGCAATCCGAAGATGTTGGGAGTGAAGGCCTTCGGTGGTCAGCAGGTCCCCGCCGGCAGTATTCTGGTGCGGCAGCGCGGTACCCGGATCTACCCGGGACGCAACGTGGGGATCGGCGGCGACGACACGCTCTTCGCCAAGGCGGACGGTGAGGTCCGCTTCGAGCGATGGGGGCGGGAGCGGCGCCGCGTCCACGTGATCCCGGCCGACGTGGCCGGGGAGTGAGTCCGGATTCCGAACGCCCACCTCTCCGGTGGGCGTTCTCGTAGGTTCCCAGATCGAGGTCGTCGGCGATGAACGGATCTCCCGAGTCCGTCCCCGGGCCCGTCCTGGCCGTGGTTCCCGCCCGATGGGAGAGCTCGCGCTTCCCCGGCAAGGTCCTGGTACCCCTGGCCGGCCGCCCGGTCCTCGCCTGGGTGCTCGACGCCGTCAGCGCAGCGCGACGGGTCGACGCGGTGCTGGTCGCGACCGACGAACCACGGGTGGCGGAGGCCGCGGCGGTCCTGGGGGTGGAGGCCGTCCTGACCTCTTCGGAGCACGCGAGCGGGACCGATCGCATCGGTGAGGCGGTGCGGGGTCGTGACGCGGCCGTCGTCGTGAACGTCCAGGGCGACGAGCCCCTGGTTCCGCCCGAGGCCATCGACACCCTGATCGCCACGTTGCTCGACGATCCCGAGGCGGACGTGGGGACCCTGGCCTGCCCGCTGGAGGATGACGAACGGGACGATCCGAACTCGGTCAAGGTCGTCATCACCGACGCCGGGCGCGCCCTGTACTTCTCGCGGGCCGACGTCCCGGCCGTGCATCCCACCGCCCACCGGCGGGTCCCTTCGCTCCGGCACGTAGGCCTCTACGCCTATCGCCGGACCGCGCTCGACCGGTTCCTGACCCTCGCCCCGACACGCCTCGAGCAGCAGGAGGGCCTCGAGCAGCTCCGCCTGCTCGAGGCAGGGGCTCGCTTCGCCGTGGGTACCGTCCCGTCGCACCCCAGGGGCATCGATACGCCCGAGGATCTGGCCCGCTGCGAGCGGGTCCTGGCGCCGCGCGGGGGCGCGTTGTAGGATCCCGCCGACCCGAACCGGGAGGCCCCCGTGAGCGCTGCCGACGGAATCGAAGCCCCGCGCAAGGCGGGGTCGAACACCAGGTACGTCTTCGTCACCGGAGGCGTCGTGTCGAGCCTCGGCAAGGGCATCGCCACCGCGTCGCTGGGCAAGCTGCTCAAGGCACGCGGCCTGAGCGTGATCCTGCAGAAGTTCGACCCGTACCTGAACGTCGACCCGGGGACCATGAACCCCTTCCAGCACGGCGAGGTGTTCGTGACCGAGGACGGCGCCGAGACCGACCTCGATCTGGGCCACTACGAGCGCTTCCTCGACCAGAACCTCAGCCAGCTCCACAACGTCACCACGGGGCAGATCTACGACACGATCCTCAGCCGCGAGCGCAAGGGTGAGTACCTGGGCCGAACGGTGCAGGTCATCCCGCACGTGACCGACGAGATCAAGCACCGCATCAAGCTGCCGGCGATCAAGGCACCGGAGGACGCGCCGGTCGACGTCGTGATCACCGAGATCGGCGGGACCGTGGGCGACATCGAGTCGCTGCCCTTCGTCGAGGCGATCCGACAGATGCGTCTCGACCTCGGGAGCGGTCGCAGCCTGTTCATCCATCTCACGCTGGTGCCGTGGATCGAGACCGCCGGCGAGTTGAAGACCAAGCCGACGCAGCACTCCGTGCGGGAGATGCGCGGGATCGGGATCCAGCCCGACGTGCTGGTCGCTCGCTGCAAGACGGGGCTGCCGTCCGACGTGCGGCGCAAGATCGCGCTGTTCTGCAACGTCGACGAGGAGTGCGTGATCGACGCCCTCGACGTCGAGAGCATCTACGAGGTGCCCCTGCGGCTGCAGGCCCAGCATCTCGACGAGATCGTCTGCCGGAAGCTCGACCTGCCCCTGCCCGACATCGATCTCGAGGGCTGGCGTCGGATCGTCGACGGGATCTACAACGCCACCGAAGAGGTCCGGATCGCGCTCGTGGGCAAGTACACCGGTCTGAAGGACGCCTACAAGAGCATCATCGAATCCTTCGTCCACGCCGGAGTCACCAATGGCGTGCGCGTCGAGATCGACTGGGTCAGTGCCGAGGCCGTGGCCGACGACGGTCCGGCCGTCCATCTGTCGCGCGCCGACGGCGTGCTGATCCCGGGTGGGTTCGGCGAGCGGGGCATCGAGGGCAAGATCGCCGCCGTGCGTCATGCGCGCGAGAACGGGGTTCCCTTCCTCGGGATCTGCCTCGGACTGCAGGTCGCGGTCATCGAGTACGCGCGCGGCGTGATGGGGCTGAACAAGGCGAACAGCACGGAGCTCGGGTCCGAAACCCCCGACCCCGTGATCGCACTGATGAGCGAACAGGAGGGGATCGAGGACCTCGGTGGGACCATGCGCCTGGGTACCTACCCCTGCGAGCTGCGCGAGGGAACCGTGGCGCGCCGGCTGTACGGCAAGGACCTCGTGCAGGAGCGGCACCGGCATCGCTACGAGGTGAACAACAACTACCGAGACCGGCTCGAGGCGGCGGGGATGATCTTCAGCGGGGTGTCGCCGGACGGGGTGCTGGCCGAGATCGTCGAGATCCCCGAGCATCCCTTCTTCGTCGGCGTGCAGTTCCACCCCGAGCTGCGCAGTCGTCCGGAGCGGGTGCATCCCCTCTTCCACGGTCTGGTCGAGGCGGCGGCCAAGCATCACCGTACGCGGACGACGATGGCGGCCGAGTCCGGTGCCGGCCCCCGGCCCGAGACCGAGGAGGCCTGAATGGCCGCGGCGCATCGCTTCGACGTGGGTGGTGTCCGCGTGGGGCGGGGCGAGCCGCTGCTGGTGATCGCGGGCCCCTGCGTGCTCGAGGATGCCGAGGAGATGATCGCGGTGGCGCGGTCCATGGCGGGCCTCTGCGGGCGACTGGGGTTGGGCTACGTCTTCAAGTCGAGTTTCCTCAAGGACAACCGCACGCGCGGGGTCAGTCCCCGCGGACCCGGGATCGACGCCGGGGTCGAGTTGTTGCGCCGGATCCGTCGCGAAGTCGGTTGCCCGGTGCTCACGGACGTGCACCTGCCCGAGGAGGTCGAGGCCCTCGCCGCGGCCGGAGTGGACGTCCTGCAGGTACCGGCGTTCCTCTCGCGGCAGAGCCGGCTGCTCGAAGCCGCCGGTGCGAGTGGATGCGTGGTCAACGTCAAGAAGGGACAGTTCCTCGCTCCCGAGGACCTGGTCCATGTGGCCGAGAAGGTTCGTGCCGCCGGCGGCGAGCGAATCCTGTTGACCGAGCGTGGCACCAGTTTCGGCTACCACGACCTGGTGGTCGACTTTCGCGGCTTCGCCGTGGCGCGCGACCTCGGTTGGCCCTGGATCTTCGACGTCACCCACTCCCTGCAGCGCCCGAGCGGGGCCGGTGGAGTGAGCGGGGGGACCCCCTCGCTGGCGCCCATGATGGCGCGGGCCGCGGTCGCGGCCGGAGTCGATGGTCTGTTCCTCGAGGTGCACCCCGATCCGGCGCGCGCGCTGTCGGACGCCACGACGCAGCTCCCACTCGGCTCGGTCGAGTCGTGGTTGCCCCTGGTCGCGCGGCTGCACCGCGACGTCGCCGAGGCACGCGACTCCGAGGCGGCGTCGTCATGACCGGACCGACTCCGCCGCCCGACGTCGACGGTGTCGTCTTCGACGTCGACGGGTGTCTGACCGACGGCACCCTCCACTACGGCTCCGACGGCGAGAGCACCAAGGTCTTCCACGCCCGCGACGGCCTGGGCATGGCCATGCTCCGCGACTGTCATGTGCGCATGGCGGTGATCAGTGGGCGCGCGAGTCCGATCATCCAGTCGCGCCTGCGTGAACTCGGCGTGACCGTCTTCAAGTTCCGGCGCATGGACAAGGGCCGCGCGATCGAGGAATTGGCGGAGGAGTGGTCGTTGGCGCCGGCACGGATGGCCGCCATGGGCGACGACCTCGTCGACCTGCCCATGCTGCGCAGCGTGGGGTTCGCGGCCGCGCCCGCCGACGCCGACCCGCGGGTGCAGCGGGTCGCGCACCGCGTGCTCGGTCAGCCGGGAGGGCGCGGTGCGGCACGCGAACTCGCCGAACTCGTCCTGCGGGCACGCGGCGACTGGGAGGGGATCACCGCCCGCTTCCAGTTGGAGGACCGGCGATGAGCGGCGAGCGGGTGCTGGCCCGCGGCCGCGAGGTCCTGCGTCGCGAGGGCGAGGCGCTCGTCGCCCTCTCCGAGGGTCTCGACGAACGCTTCGTGACCGCCGTGCAGTGGACGCTCGACTGTCGTGGTCGGGTACTGGTCACCGGACTCGGCAAGAGCGGAATCGTGGCCCGGAAGGTCGCGGCGACGCTCACGGCCACCGGAACCCCTGCGTTGTTCGTGCACCCCGTCGAAGCACTCCACGGCGACCTGGGCATCGCCACCGCCGACGACCTGCTGCTCGCGATCAGTCGCAGCGGCGACAACGTCGAGATCCTCGATCTGGTCGCGTCGCTACGGATGCACGGCGTTCGAAGCATCGGTCTCACGTGTCGACCCGACAGCGAGCTGGCGCGGCGGGCGGATCTGGCCCTGCCCACGCCGATCGACGGCGAGGCCTGCCCGCTGGGACTCTCGCCCACCACGAGCGTGGTGGCCGCCGTCGCGATGGGCGACGCGCTGGCCATGGCCGTGCTCGACGAGAGCGGCTTCGGTCCCGAGGACTTCGCGCTGCTGCATCCGCGCGGTGCCCTGGGCCGGGGCCTGACCCTGACCGTGCGCGATCTGATGCACGAAGGCGACGACCTTCCCCTGGTCGGTGTGGGCACGAGTGTCCGAGAGCTGCTCCCGGTGATCACCGGCAAGCGGCTGGGGTGTGCCTGTGTGGTCGATGCCACGGGTGCCCTCCGGGGTTTCGTGAGTGACGGAGACGTCCGGCGTCTGCTCGGGAGCGACACCGACCCCCTGGCCCGGACCGTGGACAGCTTCATGACCCGCTCGCCACGGACCGTCACGTCCGGCGTGCTGGTCCGGGACGCCCTCGACGCGATGGAGTCGAACGAACCCGGTCCGATCACCCAACTGGTGGTGGTCGAGGGGACGCGGCCGGTCGGAGTGCTCCACATCCACGACGTCCTGAGGGCCGGAGTCCGGCCGTCCTGAGGCACGCCGGGGCACTTCACGGAATTTGGCACCATCCTTGCTTGACAGCGCGTCCTCCGCATCGTATCACTCCACACATGACCATCCTGCGACACCCGGCCGGCGCTGCGGAGGGCGCCCTGGCGAGCCCTCGGGGGACCTCGATCTCGCGGTTCCGGCGGGCACGGCGGCTCGTGTTCCACGGGGTCGTGCGGAGTCTGGTCGGAGGCGTGCGCCGCGCTCCGCGCCCGCTGGCCGAGGCGACGCTGGTCGGCCTGGCCCGCCTCGCCCGGGCGACCCGGACCCGGGAGCGCTCCGTGGCCCGGCGACAGGTCCGCGCGGCCTTTCCCGATCTCTCCGTCTCCGTCGCCGATCGCGTGGCCGACGCCTCCTGGACGCGGCTCGCCCGTGATCTGGTCGACATGGTCCGGGCGGATGCTCCGCCGGAGATCGACGCGCGCAGCGCCCGTTGCCTCGACGACGCACGGGCACGCGGACCCGTGCTGTTGCTGATGGCCCACCTCGGGGCCTGGGAGCTCGTCGGACCGGCACTGTCGGCGCGCATGGCACCCTTCGGGGCGTTGACCGCGAATCCGCACAACGATCGGGTCGATGCGTGGCTGCGCGCCGAGAGGGCCGCGCGCGGGGTCACGGTGTTCGATCGCGATCGCGATCTGGGCTCCGCCGCCCGCTGGCTGCGTCGGGGTGGCACCCTTGCCGTCCTGGCCGACCACCGGCCGCGCGGGGCCCACGTACTCGCACCATGGTTCCACGGGCGGGTGCCGACCACGACGGGACCGGGACGCCTGGCGCACGGCGCCGGGGCCACGATCCTCCCGGTGGGAGTCGCGCGCCGCGGTCGGCGGCACCACCTGCTCGTGGGAGAGGGCTTCCGGCCCGCGGGCGACGCCACGACCGACGCTCGTCGTTGCAACGCGGCCCTCGAAGAACTCGTCCGTCAGGATCCGGAGGGGTGGACGTGGATCCACGCACGCGAACAGGAGTGAGGGCGTTGGCCGCCGTGGTGCTGCTGGCGCTGCTGACCGTCGGGTGTGGCGAGGAGCCCGAGCCGACCCCGCCGGGCGTCGACCAGCTCCCGACGCAGCGCACCTACGACTACTCCACGCGCCATTCGCGCGACGCGGTCCCGGAGTGGGAGCTGTTCGGCAACGTGGCCGAGCAGTACGAGGGCGAGGACACCATGTATCTCACCGGCGTCCGCATGGTCTTCTATCGGGACGGCGAGACCGACGCGGTGCTGACGTCGGACCGCGGTGAGGTCGACCAGGAGACCGAGGCCACGGTCGCGCGCGGCAACGTGGTGGTGGTGACCGATGACGGCCGCCGGCTCGAGAGCGAGGTGCTGCACTGGGACCCCGAGCGCGAGCTGATCCACACCGAGGCCTTCGTCCGATTCACCGAGGGTGACCAGGTGTTGACCGGCTACGGTCTCGAGACCGACCCGGACCTGACCAACGTGCAGATCCAGCGCGACGTGAAGGGTGTCGCGAGGGACGAAACGGGCACTTCGGACCCGGAAGGGCGGTAAGAAGGTCCATGGCACGGAAGTCGCTGTCCTGTGATGCGCTCGCGAAGGTGTACCGCTCCCGGCGGGTCGTGGACGGTGTTCGTCTGCAGGTCGAAACGGGAGAGGTGGTCGGTCTCCTGGGGCCGAACGGCGCGGGCAAGACCACGACCTTCTACATGATCGTGGGCTTCATCAAACCGGCCGCCGGACGTGTGTACCTCGACGACGAGGACATCAGCCGGTTGCCGATGTACAAGCGGGCTCGCCGTGGGATCGGGTATCTCCCGCAGGAAGCGTCGATCTTCCGCCGAATGACCGTCGAGGACAACGTGCGAGCCATTCTCGAGACCATGACCATGTCGAAGAGCGAGCGCGAGGATCGTTGCGACCAGTTGCTCGAAGAGCTCGGCGTGAGCCACATCCGCAAGAGCCGCGGGTTCCAGTTGTCGGGTGGGGAACGCCGGCGCGTCGAGATCGCGCGTGCACTCGCGACCGAGCCGGCCTTCATCCTCCTCGACGAACCCTTCGCGGGCATCGATCCGATCGCCGTCCAGGACATCCAGACCATCGTCGGGGGCCTGAAGGACCGGGGCCTCGGCGTACTGATCACCGATCACAACGTCCACGAGACGTTGAGCATCACCGACCGCGCGTACATCCTGCACGAGGGCAGGATCGCGGTGTCGGGGACACCCGAGGAGATCGTCGCCGACGAGGACGCCCGGCGCATCTACCTGGGTGAGAGCTTCCGTCTCGAACGTGCCTGATCCCGGCCGAGAGGGCTGATTCCATGGACATGAAGATGACCCCCTCCATGAAGCTCGGGCAGCGTCTCGTGATGACGCCCAAGCTCCAGCAGGCTCTCAAGCTCCTCCAGGTTCCCACGCTCGAACTCGAGCAGATCCTGAAGCAGGAGATGATGCAGAACCCCATGCTGGAGGAGGCCGACCTCGGCGACGACGAGGAGACCACCGACGAGGCCGAGGAACAGGAGGAGCCCACGGCCGAGGACGAAGAGGCCGAGACCGACTTCGACATCGAAGATTACCTCGACGACGGCTTCAAGAGCATCGGCTGGGAGCCCGAGCAGGAAGAACTCGACGAGCGCTTCGAGCGTGTCGCGGTCGCGCCGGAGAGCGGGACCGAGAAGCTGATCAACCAACTCAAACTCAGCGTCGACACCGATCTGGAACTTGAGATCGGCGAGTACCTGGTCGGCAGTCTGAACAGTGACGGCTTCCTGAGCGTGGACCTCGACGAGGTCGCGCGCGTGTTCGAGACCGGAGTCGAGACCGTCGAGCGCGTCCTGGCCGTGATCCAGGACTTCGACCCTCCCGGCATCGGAGCACGGAACCTGCAGGAGGCCCTTCTGCTGCAGCTGCGGGCCCAGGGACGGGACGACGGTCTCGCCGCCGCCGTCGTGCGGGACCACTTCGATGCGCTGAAGAACCGCAAGTTCGCCGAGATCGCCAAGGAACTGCATGTGAGCCCCAGAGAGGTCCAGGAGATCGCGGCCGAGATCGGTCACCTCGATCCGCGGCCCGGCCTGTCGACCTTCGGCGACGACGCGCGATACGTCACGCCCGACCTGGTGGTGGAGAAGGTCGAAGGCGAGTACGTGGTCTACCTGAACGACTCGAACATCCCGCGGCTGCGCGTGAGCCGGGCCTACGCCGAGGAACTCAGCCGAAACCGCAACGGCCGCGACACCGAGACCCGCAAGTTCATCGTCGACAAGTTGCAGAGCGCGCGCTGGCTGATCCAGACCATCGAGCAGCGCCGTCGTACGATCGTCAAGGTCATGCAGAGCATCGTCGAGGAACAGCGGGACTTCTTCGACAAGGGTCCGGTGGCGCTGAAGCCGCTGACCCTCCAACAGGTCGCCAACCGGATCGGCATGCACGAGTCGACGGTCAGTCGCGTGACGACGAACAAGTACGTGCAGACCCCGCGCGGGGTCTTCGAGCTCAAGTACTTCTTCAGTTCGTCCCTCGACACCGACGACGGCGACAGCATGTCGTCGAAGGCGGCAAAGACCCGGATCCGTGAGATCATCGAGAAGGAGGACAAGGCAAAGCCCATGAGCGACCAGAAGATCGTGGACATGCTCAAGGCCGAGGGTCTGAACATCGCCCGGCGGACGGTCGCGAAGTATCGCGAGCAGCTCAACATCCTGCCTGCTCGGATGCGCAAGACCTACTGATCTCGGCACCGAGCCGCCGCCTCGCTCGACTTCGTGACCCGGCCCCGAAAGGGCTGGCTCCGGTCGGGACGGAACGGTAAGGTCGACCGCAGACCCGAACCCGGCGGCCCGAGCGCAGGGTCGTCACTCCAGGAGGGATTCCGGTGCACCTGGACATTCAGCCCCGCAATTACAAGCCCACCGCCCGCGTTCGCGAAACCATAGAGGACAAGTCGCAGAAGCTCCTGAAGTACGCCGACGTCGATCGCGTGCGGTACACCCTCTCGGAGGAGAATCTCGACCTCGTCTGCGAGGTCCATCTGCACGTCATGGGGAAGGACTTCCACGCGAAGGCCAGCAGCGAAGACATGCTGAACTCCGTGGACCAGGCCAGCGCAGCTCTCGAGAAGCAGTTGCGTCGGTACAAGAGCAAGCGCGAGGATCGCCGCAAGGCGCCGGACGCGTCGGGCATGAACTCCGCGAACGCCCTCGAGGCCACGCTCGCGTCCGAGGCCGCGAGCGAGCCCGACGAGGACGAGATCGACCGCTGAGTCCCCGCATGACCTCCCACGACCCGGAACACAGCGTTCCCTTCGAAGCGGTCGTCGAGCGTCTCCGCCACGTGGCCGAGGTGGAGGCGCTCACCGACTCCGGTCCGGAGACACCAACCGTCTCCCATCTCGACATCCATCGTCCCGGCATGGCTCTCATGGGCTACGTCGAGGGGTTCCATCGAGAGCGGATCCAGGTCTTCGGCGAGACCGAGATGGGATACCTCCGCACACTCGACCCCGAGCTGGAGCGTCAGGCGCTCGAGCGGGTGTTCTCCCTCGACCTGCCGGGGATCTTCGTGGCCAAGGGCTTGCCCGCCGGCTCCGGCCTGGTCGAGTCGGCCCTGCGCCATCGCGTGCCGCTGGCCATCGTCGATCTGGCGACCGACGAGCTCAGCACCGCGGTGCGCGACGTGCTCGCGCGCTTCTTCGCCCCGAAGACCACCCGCCACGCCACGCTGGTCGACGTCTACGGCGTGGGTGTGCTCGTCACCGGCCCGAGCGGAATCGGCAAGAGCGAGACGGCGCTCGACCTGGTCGAGCGCGGGCACCGTCTGGTCGCCGACGACATCGTGGTGATCCGGCGGACCTCGCGCGACGTGCTCATGGGGCGGAGCCGCGACAACGTCGAACACCTCATGGAGATCCGCGGACTCGGCGTGATCGACGTGTTCCCGCTCTTCGGTGTCCGCGCCATCCGCATGCAGAAGCGGATCGAGGTCGAGCTCGCGCTCGAGGAATGGAGCGAGACCAAGGACTACGACCGGCACGGTCTCGATCGCGACTCCACCGAGATCCTGGGTGTGAGGATTCCCCGGGTCACGGCCCCGATCTTCCCCGGGAAGAACAACACTGTGATCGCCGAGGTCATTGCGCTAGATTTCATGCTGAAGACCTACGGAATCGATTCGGCCGAGGACTTCAACCGAAAGCTGATCGAGACCATGTCCGAACAGGGATTCACGAAGCGGTACCTGGAACACGACCCCGAGTGACTCCCACGCCCCCACCCCTCGCCACGCCCTCGCGATGCGCGCACTCCTGGTGACCCACGGTGAGCTCGGGGACGCCCTCCTCGAGAGTGCGCGCCTGATCTACGCCGTCGAGGCCCCGATCTCGGTGTTGAGCAACGCGTCGCTCGGACTCGAGGACCTGGTGGCCGCGATCCGTGGATGGCTCGACCGGGAGCCGGGTCCGGCGCTGATCATGGTCGACGTCGGGGGCGGGAGTTGTGGAGTCGCGGCCCGGGCGGCCGCCACGGGGCGCCCTGGAACCTGGCTCCTCGCCGGTGCCAACCTGCCCATGGTCCTGACCTATCTCAGTCATCACGGTCAGGTCGGTCCCGACGATCTGCTGTCACGACTGCTCGATCGAGCGCACAACGCGGTGGCCCTGCTCGAGGTCGACGACAGAGGGGGATGAGCGATGACCCTGCTCATGGCGCGGATCGACGACCGTCTGGTACACGGTCAGGTGATCGTCGGTTGCTGCGAGCCGCTCGGGGGCCGCAGGATCCTCGTCTGCGACGACGTGGTCTCGCGGGACTCGGTTCGGCAATCGCTCTTCGCCGCCGCGGTCCCACCCGACATCGAAGTCGAGTTCCTCGAGCCCGCGCGCTGCCCGGCGCGGCTGCAGGCGTTGTCGGACGTCGGTGAGAACGCCGTGACGATCCTGCTCACCCGCGACTGTGCAACCATGCGCACCCTCGTCGAGTCCGGTTCCGGGATCGATCGTGTCGTCGTCGGGGGCTTGCATCGCCGCCCCGGTGCGGTCGAGGTCGTCGAGGGGTTCCACCTGACCGAGGCGGACCGCAACGACCTGGTCGCGTTGATCCGGGCCGGTTGTCGGGTGGCCTTCCAGTCCGTCCCCGGAGCGGCAGAGGTCGGTGCCGAGACCGTGCTCGGGGACACGGGGACTTCGCCTTGATCGCGGCCGCTGCCCTGGGTGCGCTGGCGGGACTCGATCGCACCGCATTCGGACAGACCGCTCTCGCCAATCCCTTCGTCGCGGCGTGTCTGTCGGCCTGGATCGCCGGTGTGCCGGGCCAGGGCGTCTGGCTCGGGATCGGCCTGCTCCTGCTCTCGGTGGCCCGGATCCCGGTGGGAGAGCAACGGGTCCGGGACTGGACCTCGGCCGCGGTGGCCGCTCCCTGGTGGGCGGGTCCCGATGCCGGGCCGGAACGATGGGCCCTGGCCCTGCTCCTGTCGGTCGCACTGGCTCACCTCGCCGGACGTATCGTCGGAACGACCCGGGCGATGGTCGGTCGGTGGGTCGAGGACTGGCGCGAGACCGACGAGACCTCCGTCGGGCCCACCGCGCTGCACCTGCGCTGCACCGCCCTCCACGCGTTGCGTGGGGGCCTGGTCGTCGGGGCAGCCGTTCCGGTCGGAGGAGCATTCCTCGATCTGCTCGTGCCCCGCCTGGACACGGCCGAAGTCACCGCGCTGGCGCGATTCTGGGAACTGGCGCCCATCGCCCTCTTGCCCTTACTCTGGCGCTTTCACGGCGACCTGGGTCGTGCTCGCCACCAGTGGTCGGCACTCCTGCTCGGGTTCGCGGTGGGACTGGCCCTCCTGGTCCTCGGCACGGAGGTGCCGTCGTGATGCGACGGGGCCGGTCCGGGATGGCAGCCATCTCGTGGTGGAGGCTCTGGAGCGTCCAGGGCAGCTTCTCGCCGTCGCGGCGGCAGTGGCTGGGCTGGATCGTCGCCCTCGAGCCCACCCGCGAGGAGGCGGCCCGACCCGATGCGGACTGGGTCCGGGCCGAGCCGGGGGTCGTGAACACGAATCCCTTCCTGTTCGGCGTTCTCGCGGGTGCGCGGGTCGCCGTCGACGAGCAGGGGAATCGGGATCTTGCGCGGGCGCTCACCGAGACCCTGCCGAGCACGCTCGGCGCACTCGGCGACCGACTCGTGTGGACGGGACTGCGCCCCGCGGTGATGGTGTGGGCCGCGGTCGCCGCTCTCTGGGCCGGCCCGTGGGCCGCGCTGGTCGCGTGGGCGGTGCTGGGGATCGGACAAGGGTGGTTGCGTCACTGGGGTCTGCGTTGGGGGTACGTCCAGGGTCCGGCGATCGGACTGGCGTTGCGCCGGCTCCCGCTCCACGCCCTGGCGGATCGTTTCCGTCGCGCCGGGGCGGTCGGTGCCGGTGTCCTCGCGGCCTCGCTGCTCGGCAGCGGCGCGGGGCCGACGATTGCGGAGTTCCCCCTGTCGACCGCCGGAGCCACGGCGATGGTCGCCGTGCTCGCCTGGAAGCGTTCGGGCCCCGAGTGGGCTCTGCTGAGCGTGGGGTTGCTCGTGTGGGCCGTCACCCGGCTCCAAGGTTGAGGACGGGGGAAGCCGGGCCATGGCTCTGAGAACGGCGCACATCGGAGATCCGGTGGGACTCCACCTGCGGGCGGCGAGCCGCATCGTCCAGGTGGCCAAGCAGTTCGAGTGCGACATCCGGATCGCCTACAGCGGCGTGGAGACGAACGCCAAGAGCATCCTGGGCCTGGCCTCGCTGGTCGCGAGGCATCGGGATCCGATCGACGTGATCGCCGTGGGGCCCGACGAGGCGGAGGCGCTCGATGCCCTCGTCCATCTCATCGAGGTCGAGTTGGCCGAGGAGGCCTGAGGTGCAGCGCTGGCGAGGAATCAGTGCGTCTCCGGGACTCGTGATCGCTCCGGCGAAGACCTGGCGTCGCGCCGCGTTGCGCGTCGACTGGCGTACGCCCCCCGGTGGGGACGCAGCACACGAGAGAGAGCGCCTCGAACGGGCCCTCGAGATGACCCGCGCCGAGCTGAGTTCGCTCCGCTCACAACTGCGCCAGCAGCTCGGTGAGGAACAGGCGCAGATCCTGGACGCGCAGCTGCTGATCCTCGAGGACGAGGACTTCCTGTCGGTCGTCGACCGCGCGATCGAGTCGGAGCGGCTGTCGGCCGAAGCCGCCTTCACCCGGGCCATGGCCGAGGCCCTGATTCCGCTCGACCTGCGCGGCGATGGCCTGTTCCGCGAGCGCATGACCGACTTCCGCGACGTCGAGCAGCGCGTCGTCCGCGCCCTCACCGGGGGCAGTGATCCCGTTCCGCAGCTCGACGAAGCGTGCATCCTGGTCACGCCCCAACTCACCCCGAGCGAGACGGCAGCCCTGGACCTCGCCCATGTGCGCGGCTTCTGCGTGGACGAGGGGGGGCACACCGGGCACACCGCCATCATCGCGCGCAGTCTGGGCGTGCCCGCCGTGGTCGGTCTCCGTGACTTCAGCGGTCGCGTCGAGGACGGTGTCGACCTGGCCATCGACGGGGCCACGGGTGAGGTCATGGTCGACCCGGACGCAGCGACGCTGCGGCGTTTCGAGGTTCGCATCCGTCGCCGGCGGCAGGCCGAGGAGCGGCTGCTCCGGATCCGCGACGTCGCAGCCGAGACCACCGACGGCCGCCGCGTGGAGTTGTCGGCGAACATCGAGTTGCCGCAGGAGGTCGATCTGGCGTTGGCGAACGGCGCGCGTGGGATCGGACTGGTGCGCACCGAGTACTTCTACCTGTCGACGTCGCACCTGCCGAGCGAGGAGGAGCAGGTCGCCAGCTACCGTGACCTGCTCGAACGCGTGGGCGACGCACCCGTGATCTTCCGCGCGCTCGACGTCGGGGGCGACAAGCTGCTCGCGGCCATGGGAGGCATGCGGGAGTACAATCCCTTCCTCGGTCTCCGCGGTGCCCGTTTCCTGCTGAGCCACCCCGAAATCCTGCACACGCAGCTGCGGGCCCTGTACCGGGCGAGTCGCTACGGCAGCATGAAGATCATGTTCCCCATGGTGTGCGACCTCGAGGAACTGCGGGCCTTCCAGAGCGAGGCGGCGGCCGTGCGTGACGTCTGCACCGCGAGGGCCACGAATTCGACGCCGAACTCGAGCTCGGGATCATGATCGAGACGCCGTCGGCGGTCGCCATGGCACCGGAGCTCGCGCGCGAGTGCGACTTCTTCAGCATCGGGACGAACGACCTGACGCAGTACCTGCTCGCGGTCGACCGCACGAATGCACGGGTCGCCCATCTGGCGCAGGCACACCACCCGGCGGTCCTGCGGGCCATCCGCGACACCGTACGGGCCGCGCACGACGCCGGGATCTGGGTCGGTTGCTGTGGAGAGATGGGGGCGAATCCGCTGCACGCCCTGCTCTTGGTGGGCATCGGCATCGACGAGCTCAGTACCCATGCGGCAGCCGTGCCGCTGGTGAAGAAGGCGATCCGCAGCGTGAGCTACGAGCAGGTGCGGGGTTGGGCCGAGGACGTGGCGCAGCTCTCGACGACCGCGGAGGTCGACCGCTACCTGCGGACCCGCGCGCACGAGCGTCTGCGCGATTTCCTCGGATCCGATCAGGAGTGATCGGTCCACGACCGACGGGGAGGATCTCCATGGACATGACCCGCGCGGGAGTCCGCGAGATGGCGGCGTTGGTGGCGCGCCTGGGTGAGCAGCTCCGCAGCTCGTACGCCATTGCGTGCGGTCACGACGTCGTGATTCCGACCGACGCCGATCGCGTCGTGGTGTTCGGCATGGGTGGCAGCGCGGCCGCGGCCGAGGTGGTGGGTGGGAGCCTGGCTGCCGGCACTTTCGATCTGCGGATCGTGCGGACCTACGCTCCCCCCTTCCCTCTGCGCGATCGCGATCTGCTGGTGTTCAGCAGCTATTCCGGCAACACCGAAGAGACCCTCTCGTCCTTCGAAGCGGTGCTCGAGGGCGAGCACGCGGACCGGGCCGTGGCGCTGGGTTCGGGCGGACGCCTGGCCGAGCTGGCCGAGGCCGCCGACGTTCCCGTCCTGCCGATTCCCGGTGGCCTGCCTCCTCGCGCCAGTCTGGGTCACGGTGTCGGTCTTCTCTGCGGAATCCTGCAGCGTGCGGGGATGGTCGGGGACCTGACCGCGCAGGTGGAGGAGGCCGCCGGTCGGCTCGACGACGGCGTGCGGCGTCACGGCCTCGACGGTGACGCCCCCGGCGACGACTCGGTGTCCGGCTGGGCCGAGCGCTTGAGCGGCCGCCTGCCCGTGGTCTACGCCGGGGCACCGGTCGCGATCGCATCCATGCGGCGACTCCGGGCCCAGCTGAACGAGAACTCGAAGATGCTCGTGTCGACCGCAGAACTCCCGGAGCTCGATCACAACGAGATCGTGGGATGGGGGCATGCGACGTCCGTGCGGTCCGAGGCCGTCGTCGTCGCTCTGCGCGATCCCGGAGAGCATCCACGGGTGGCGCGTCGTTTCGAGATCACCCGCGAGGTGCTCGCGGACCGTGTCGCGCACTGGGGCGAGGTCTCGGTGCAAGACGGTGCTCCGCTCGCGCGCTGCCTGGAGTCGGTCCAGTGGGGTGACGCATTGTCCGTGGCCCTGGCGTCACACCACGAAGTGGATCCCATGCCCGTGTCGGCCATCGATACTCTGAAGGATCGTCTCGGCCGCCCCTGATCCCGTGCGCGGCCCGCCGTTCGATTGCCAGCCCGGGGTCCAGGTGCTAGCATTTTCTCTTCACGTCCGGTGCGGACAGGGGTTCCGATGCCCCGTTCCGCGTACCCAGCCGGGTCCCGTCACAACCGGTCTCAACCTGGTGGAGGAATCGAAGTATGTCCGAGAAGCAGTTGTTCACGTCGGAATCGGTGACCGAGGGTCACCCCGACAAGGTCGCGGACGCGATCTCCGACACCGTGGTCGATGCGATCCTCGAGGCCGACCCGAACGGGCGCGTGGCCTGCGAGACGATGGTGACCACGGGCCTGGCGCTGCTCGCCGGTGAGATCTCCACCAACACCTACGTGGACATTCCGAAGCTCGTGCGCGGCACCATCAAGGCGATCGGCTACACGGACGCCTCCTACGGCTTCGACTACGAGACCTGCGCCGTCATGACCTCGATCGACGAGCAGAGCGGCGACATCGCCCAGGGCGTCGATCGCGAGAGCCCCGAGGAGCAGGGCGCCGGCGACCAGGGCATGATGTTCGGCTACGCGACCACCGAGACCGATGCGTACATGCCCATGCCGATCCACCTGGCGCACCGCATGTCGCAGCGTCTGGCGGAGGTCCGCAAGGATGGCCGTCATCCCTACCTGCGCCCGGACGGCAAGACCCAGGTGACCGTCGAGTACGATGGCGAGCGGGCCGTTCGTTGCCACACCGTGGTGCTCTCGACCCAGCACGATGAGGCCGCCAAGCTCGATCGCATCCGCGAGGACATGGTGGCGGCCGTGGTCCGACCCGTTCTCGACGACAGTGGCCTCGAGTACTCCATGGACACCACGCGGATCCATGTGAACCCGACCGGCCGCTTCGTGCTGGGCGGTCCCCAGGCCGATGCCGGGCTGACCGGGCGCAAGATCATCGTCGACACCTACGGGGGCATGGGCCGCCACGGTGGGGGCGCCTTCAGCGGCAAGGACCCGAGCAAGGTCGATCGCTCCGCTTGCTACGCGGCGCGCCACGTGGCCAAGAACCTCGTGGCCGCCGGCGCCGCCGACCGCATCGAGGTACAGCTGGCCTACGCCATCGGCGTGGCCGAGCCGGTGTCGGTGCGCGTCGAGAGCTTCGGGACGGCCCGGGCCGACGAGGAGAAGATCGAGGCCTGTGTCCGGGAGCTCTGGAAGCTGACGCCGAACGGGATCATCACTTCGCTGGACCTCAAGCGCCCGATGTACCGGCGCACCGCGGCCTACGGTCACTTCGGCCGGCCGGGTAGCGACGACGCCTTCACGTGGGAGCGCCTCGATCGCGTCGACGACGTGAAGCAGTACCTGGGCCTCTGATCGCCCGGCGATCGGCCGGAGGTGGGAGACGAAGAAGGGGGCCCCGGCGTGATGCCGGGGCCCCTCTTCCGTGAACAGCGGTGGGGTCGGGGTCGGGGCCTAGCGATCCGAGCCGACGACCCGTCCGTTGATCGGAGCCAGCAGCTGATCGGCCGCCGCCTGTTCCTCGCACTGGTCGAGCACGCCGTTGCCGTTGGCGTCGATGATGTCCTGACCGAGGTCGTTGGTTCCCTCCGCTCGGAGGTAGATCCCGGTGGCCTGGTCGAAGATCGCGAACTCCTGGATCTCGACGATGTCCAGGCGACCGTTCTCGTTGCAGTCGCAGTCGTCGATGACTTCGTCACCGTCGCCGTCGAGCGCGGGATCGAGCGTGATCTCCACCACGTCGAAGTCGCCGTTGAGGTTGCAGTCGCACTCGTCGAGCAGGCCGTCACGGTCGAGGTCGGAGCGGTTCGGACCGAGGTTCTCGATGTCCTCGAAGGTCTCGTTGCGATCGGGAACACCGTTCGCGTTGCAGTCCTGGCACAGATCAGGGATCTGGTCGGGCCCGGCCTCGAGCTCCAAGGGGATGAAGTCGCCGCTGTCCTCTTCGTTGAAGTCGATCAGGGTGATCTGGTCCTCCTCGCTCACGTACGAGGCGAGGCGGCCGTCGGGGCCGACGGTGAAGTCGGTGATCGCGTCGGCGATCTGGTCGAGGTCGGGAACGGCGTTGCGATCGCAGTCGCAGAGGTCGAACACACCGTTCTGGTCGAGATCGTTCGTGGTCGGGTCGAGCGGCGGATCGTAGATCTCGTCGCTGTTGCAATCGCACTCGTCGAGCAGCCCGTTCGAATCGACGTCGAGCAGCGGGCCGCCCGCGGCGAAGTCGTCACCGTCGGGCGTGCCGTTCTCGTTGCAGTCGGCGCAGGCGTCGATGACCTGGTCACGGTTCGCGTCGAGGGTGCTGGTGTAGACGATGGTCCCGTCGCGGTTCTCGACCTCGGTGATCGCGTCGCCGATGTCGACCAGATCGGCGGTCTGGTTGTCGTTGCAGTCGCAGTCGTCGATCAGCTCGCCGTCGCTGGCGGTGACGAAGCCACGCTCGATCTCTCCGCGGTCGAAGCGTCCGTTGCCGTTGCAGTCGCACTCGTCGAGGACGCCGTTGGCGTCGACGTCGACCCGACGGCGGTCGGGATCGAAGCCGCCGTCTTCGGGGGGGAGGCCCACCGTGTACTGCAGGAAGTCGAGCACGCCGTTGTCGTCGCAGTCCTCGCAGAAGTCGAGCACGCCGTTCGATTCTCCGGCGAACTGGTCGAGATCGCTGGTGTAGCCGAAGGCCTCGTTGTGCGGCACGGTCACGAGATCCTGCTGGTCCTGCGGCAGGTTCCGCCAGAGGACGAGCTCGAAGCTCGGGTCCTGGCGGATCTCGACCAGGTCGGCGACGCCGTTCCAGTCGCAGTCGCAGTCGTCGGGCAGATTGTTCTGGTCTTCGTCGTCGACGTCGCCACTCGCGAGCTGCAGCTCGTCGTACTCACCGTCGCTGTTGCAGTCGCACTCGTCGGGGATGCCGTTGATGTCGATGTCGACGGTGGCTTCGTCAGCGATCTCGGCGCCGTCCTTCCTGCCGTTGTCGTTGCAGTCGGCGCAATAGTCGAGAACGCCGTCGCCGGAACGGTCGACGAAGCTCTCGCGGGCCAGGAGTTCCATGGTGTCGCCCAGACGGTTGCCGTTGCAGTCGGCGACGTCGTGCACCAGGAAGGCGTCGCGCGTGCTGGTCGGGGCGACGGTGGTGTCGCGCACGGCCGTGAACTCGCGCAGGCGGATCGGTCGGATCTGCGGGACCGAGAGCGTGTCGGGGGCGTTGGTGAAGTAGAGCCGGGCGATCTGGATCTCGGCGGACGGATCGTCCAGGGCCGTGTCGGACTCGAAGCGGATGTCGACGAAGTTCTCCTCGGTCTCGCTGGTGCCCGAGAAGCCCTGGTCGATCAGCGGGCTGTTCAGCTCGACGCGGTCGAGGGTCAGGCCGGGATCGTACTCGATCCGGACCGAGACCTCGTTCGCGCCGTCGAGGTAGTAGCCCCGTACGTCGATCGAATCGGGCGCCCCGGGCGCGACGTAGGCGAAGACGGGGTTGGTGAGCGCACCGCCCACCGGCAGCGTGCTCGTGATGGTGTCGGTCCTGCGGACTCCGGTGACGACCTCGGTGACGCTCACGACCCCCGAGACGTCACCGCGTTGGTCGACGTCGAAGCTCAGGGTGACCGGGTTCTGGTCGGGTCGTACATCTCCGGTGTCGAAGCCCCACTCCCAGTCGTACTGGGCGAAGATGTCGGTGATCTCGCAGGTCGGACGCAGGATTCCGTCGAAGGTCGCCTGCCATCCCTCGAACTCGGGCTGGGTCGACAGCACGACGCGATCGCGGAGGGGAATCACCTCGATCGGACGCTCTTCGCCCTCGGGATCGAGCCCCGTGTTCTCCGGCAGGCTCTCGTCGAAGCGCAACCCGGTGCGGACCTCGGCCTCGAAGTCGAGGATGTCGAGCTCGTTCGACCGACCGCGGACCTGCACCAGGAGGGTGCGGGTGTCGGTGTCGCCGTCGTCGTCCTGCACCGTCAGGCTGGCCTCGTAGTCACCCACGCGGTCGTACACGAAACGGGGTTCGACCACGTTCTCGGCGTCGACCCGTCCGTCGCCGTCGAAGTCCCAGAACCAGTCGAGCGCCGAGTTGGCGCCCGTGGGATCGTCGAAGCGGTTGCCGCTGCTGGCCCGTGCGAAGAACGAGACCTCCAGCCCCAGGGTCGAGTCGGGTTCCTGCACGGTCATGGCCCCGCACAGCGGGTTGGCCGACAATTTCGTGATGTAGGGCTTGGTGTCCTCTTCACAGCCGGTGCCCAGGAAGGGCAGGGGCAGCACGAGGGCGACGAACAGGAGCGACCGTGCGAGGTCGGCCCCGCGACGAGAGCAGCGGATCATCGGCGAAATCTCCCGATGGGGTGACGCGGCAGCAACGGGCTCCGCGGTCGAACGGCGAGAGCGGACTCGGACCCGGCGGCGCTCGACCTCGTGCCGGTTCGGACGACCGGAATCAGGCCCGCGGACCGGCGCCGGGACGGAGCGCTCGACGAGCGGAAAATGCAGGGTATCGCGTGCCCGCGCAAGGGGCAAGGGACTCTCTTTTCATCGGTTGGCTCGCACGAACAGCCACGTTCCGGTCACTGCGTAGACGATGTTCCCGGTCCAGGCCGAGGCCCAGATCGGCACCTTCCCGCCCCGGCCGAGCTCGAGGCCGAAGTCCATCATCAGGTAGTAGCCGAAGGCCAGGGCGACAGTCAGGCCGAAACCGGCCCAGAGATTGGTCCGGCGCCTCGCGGCTCCGATGGCGAGGCCCAGGATCACGACGAGCAGGTTGATCACGGGAAAGCTGATCTTGTGGGCCATCTCGGCCCGATACTGCGTGGAATCCCCGCCCGTGCGGTCGACCCAGTTCGCGAAGTCCCGCAACTGCCTCCAGTTCATTTCCTCGTGCTTGATCCGGCGCCGCGACAGCTCGCTGGGTTTCTCGACCGGCCCCTCGAGCCGGCGCGAGGTGAATCGCTCGATCGACTCGGTGCCGTCGGGGGCGAAGCGGCGGATCGAACCGTCGCGCAGCTCCCAGTGGTTCTCCTGCCAGAGGGCCCGCCGGGCGTCGATCCGCTCGACCAGCGTGGAATCGGTGAAGGTCTGCACCGAGAGCCGGTCCAGCGTGGGGGGACGTGTCCGGAAGCGGTGGACGACGTACACGCGCCCCCATGCGTCGACATGGGTGAAGTCACTGCGGCCCTTGAGGTTGTGGCGCTCCTTCTCCTCGATCTCGTAGTCGCGCACGTCGTAGTGCCGGTGGTTCGCGGCTGCGACCACGTACTCGCGCCAGCCGATCGCCGCGATCGTCACCAGCACGCCCAGCACCAGCAGCGTGCGGCTCAGGCGGAGCAGGCTCACCCCGGCGGCGAGCATCGACGCGTACTCGCGATTCTTGCTCAGGATGCCCACCGTGAACATCGACGCCATCAGCATGCTGATCGGGGTGACGAAATCGATCAGGTAGGGCAGTCGGAAGAAGTAGTAGCGCCCGATCTCGAGCAGGGTGGCTTCGTCGTCGACGAAGTCGTCGATGTGGTCGATCAGGTCCATGAGGATGAACACGGCCAGGAAGGCCAGGACCGACCACAGGAAGACGCGGACGAAGGTGCTCAGGACGTACCGGTCGATCAGCGTCATGACGACCGCTTCCGCAGCGACGGCAGCCACGACGGCCACCGCAGTTCCACCGTGGGGTTCTCCTGCACCGCGCGGTGCAGCAGGAAGACGCCCACGACGCCCAGGACGAGGTTCGGACTCCACATGGCGATCCAGGCGTCCACCCGCCCGCGATCGGCCATCTTCTCGCCGGTGGACAGGAAGACGTAGTAGACGATGAACCCGAGCAGGCTCAGTCCCACCGACACGCCGCGCCCGCCGCGCGCGCTCACCACCGCCAGGGGAATGCCCAGGACCACGAAGACGACGCAAGCCACGGGTATGGAGAACTTCTTGTGCCACTCGACCGCGTACTTGCCGGCCCGGGTCCGATGATCCTGGCGGGTCTGTGCGTTCAGCGACAGCGAGCGCTGCCGCGACGAGGTCAGGCTCTGCCACTGGGTGTATTCGTCCAGCGCGGTGCGGGTGGCCCCGAGCTCGGGGGCGGTGTCCGGATCGCGCTCCAGGTAGGCCTTGTCGATCACGTCGCGCAGGTGTTTCTGCGCCGACTCCGACTTCTGCACCGCGAGCGACTCCTGCTCGGCGATGGCGGCGGCGAGCATGTTCAGGTCCATCTCGCGGTCGCCGCGACGGTTGCCCCGGCGGACACGGGTCTCTTCGCGTTCGAGGACCAGCATGAAGGTCTGCCGCGTGAAGCGTGTGCGATTGTAGGTGGAGGGATTCTCGGGATCGGGCACGCGGTGGATCTCGCCGTCGAAGAGTTCCAGTCGGATGCGCGAGGGACCCAGGGTCTTCAGGCGACCGTGGTCGGCGACGACCACGTCGGGTGCGAGGTCTCCGCGGCCCTCCCGCTGGTACAGCACCACGTCCTGCAGCTCGCCGGTCTGATCGTCCTTGAAGCGCACGAAGATGGTGTAGCGATCGCTGATCTCGGCGAAGGTGTTCGGCCGGATCTCGAGCGTCGGCCGCATCTGCTGGATCTCGAACAGGGTGTTGCGCAGCCGGTGATTGCCGTCGGGCAGCACGTAGTGGTTGTAGGCGATCATGCCCGCGGTCAGGACCACGCCGGTGACCAGCAGCGGCCGCGCGAGACGGTACAGACCCACCCCGCAGGCCTTCAGGGCGGTCACCTCGTGGTCGCCCGCCAGGTGCCCCACGGCCATCAGCACGCCGATGAGCGTCGCCATGGGCACGGTCAATGCAATCGTGTGCCCCAGGCTGAGAACGAGGACCTCGCTCGCCGTCACGATCGAGATGCCCTTCTCCAGGAACAGATTGATGTACACCTGGAGGACGTTGATCATCAGCAGGAAGGTCGTGATCGACAGCCCGAAGAGGAACGGCGGGACGAACGTGGCCAGCAGATGACGATCGATGAGCTTCATGGCTCGTTTCGCGCAGTTGGCGGGGCAGGCACGTAGTTCGTTCCTTCGACGGCTCGCGCAGCATAGGGGCGGCCGGTCCGGTGCACAAGCAGGCGCCCCGCCGCCAGGTAGAGACCATCCACCCGCGCTCCGGTCGGTCGTCGGCCCACCCGGAAAGGGTGGGGTTCGACCACGGGAGGGGTCGGTGGCCGTCTCCAGACGGGGACATTCGCCCGGTCGGTCCGGGCGCCAGGGCGGCATCCCGACGCTGCCGACGGGGATCGCCGCGGCGTTCCTCGCGGTCGCGCTCGCCTTCCTCGCATCCACCGTCGAGCCCGCCGACGGGGCCCCACTGCGGCGCCCTCTGCTTCCACAGGATCGCCTCCTCTTCGATCTGATCGTCCGCAACGTCGAGGACGCCGATCTGCTCACGGCGCGGCAGGCCGTCCTGCGGGAGCACTGGCGGCGTCTCGGTGTCCGGCCCGGCGGTGCAACGCCCTCGCTGGCGACCCTGTTCCTGGCGCGCTCGGCCGAACGCAACGAGTGGGACCCCTTCGACGCGGAGAGGACCCGGACCGAGTGGATCTACGATTTCGACCAGGAGATCGTCGCCCGGGTCGAGATCCCCGAGAGGGCCCTGTTCAGCGCCGTGGTCGACACCAACGCCGTCGGCGTCGCCTTCCGGTCGCAGCGGGACTTCTCGCGCTCCGATCTCGACGTCGACGTGGATCGGTTCGACGCCCATCTGCGTGTGGCCGCCAGCCGGGCGCTACAGGACCAGTGGAGCGAGCAGGTGCGCAACCGCGCGGCCGCCGGGGAATCCCAGGGGGAACTGCTGAACTTCACGCTACCCCTCAACATTCCGCGCACGATCGAGCGGATCATCGGCAAGGGCGAGGCCACCAGCATCCGGATCTCGGGGACCGAACGCATCCGGATCGGCGGGCAGTCGACCGTGCGCGACGACTTCATCGGGAACGAGATCCAACAGAGCCAGAGCTTGTTTCCCCAGTTGGAGTTGGAGCAGTCACTGCGAGTGAATCTCGACGGTCAGGTGGGCGAGAAGATCAAGGTCCGCGTGAGTCACGACAGCCAGCGCGTCGGTTCGGAGTCCACGGAGATCCGGCTGAGTTTCGAGGGCGACGAGGACGACATCATCCAGACGATCCGCGCGGGGAACATCGACGTCACGCTGCCGGGCTCGGGACTGCTCGGCGTGGGGGCGAGCCGCGGTGGCCTGTTCGGCCTGAAGCTCACGGGGGCCGTGGGGCCGGTCGATTACACCGTGCTCACGAGCAAGGAGGAGGCGACGCAGGAGAGCCGGACCTTCAGCCAGTCCGGTGGCAGCCGCGAAGAGGAAGAGATCGTCATCAGCGACGTCGACTACTCCCGTGGCCGGTTCTTCCGACTGACCGCCCCCTTCCCGCTCTACTTCCCCGACCGGCCCGACTTCCCGCTGGACGGCAGCGGGGCCGACCTGCAGCAGTTCGGGATCCCCGACGCCCGCTGGCGGATCGATCCCGAGTCGATCGACGTCTACACACTGGCCCGCAGCGGAGCCTCGGACGAGAACACGGTCGACCACGGGATCGCCGTGCTCGACGACTCCGGTCTGGGGTGGGAGGGCTTCGGCGCCGGCACCGGGGTCGGCCCGCCCGGCCTGGACCCACAGGCGACCGACGAGGAGCTGGCCGCCTACGTCATCGAGACCTACGGCCGCACCGGACGGCTGCAGACGGGAACCCGTTGGCGGCGTCTGGTGCGAGGGGACGCGGGCGACCTCGGCGGACGGGGCGACTGGTTCCCCCTGACCCAGCTCGGGACCGAACAGGTGATCGGGATCGAGATGGCCCGCGCCTACACCGACAACGAGGTCCTGGCCGTCTCCTACGACATCGTCGACGAGAACGGATCGCTGGTGCGCCGGGTGGGCCGGTCGATCAACGATCCCACGGCCGGGCAGCTACCCAATCTGAATCTCGACGGCGACGCCAACGATCTCGGCGACCTGATCAACGAGACCACGGCCGACGTGCCGAGCGTCCACTTCTTCAAACTGCTGAAACCGCGCACCCCCGACGATCCGGTCCGTGACGACGGGAGCTTCACTTCCCTCGCCCTCACCTGGGAATACGAGTTCCGCAACTTCTACGACCTGCGCGGCCGGGACATCGATCCCCAGACCTTCGAGCTGCAGATCGAACGCGACGACAACTCGCTGGAATTCCCGGAACGCGATCCCACCACGGGCACACGCTGGATCCAGGTCTTCGGACTCGACCGCCGCAACGCCTCGGGCCAGAACCAGCCCGACGAACAGGTCGACATCAACGACACCGGCCTGTTCAACCTGTCGCGCGGCATCCTGCAGTTCCCCTTCTCGCGGCCCTTCGACATGCCCGACGAGGTCGTGCAGGACTTCACGAACGGCGGGGTCGACGGGCTCGACGACGACCTGCGCGTGCCGGGGCTGTATCGCACGGTCGTGAACACGCCGCAGGAGCGCATCGACCTGCACCGCTTCAACATCGTGGTGCGGCAGTCGGGTGTGAGCAGCAATCTTCGGTTGAACGCCTTCAACATCCGCGAGGGGAGCGAAGAGGTCATCCTGAACGGACGGGTGTTGACCCGCGGGACCGACTACGACATCGACTACTTCAGCGGCGAGGTGAACCTGAAGGGCGACGCCCTGGCCGAGCTGAACGCCCAGAGCAACATCCAGGTGCGCTACGAACAGAACCCCCTGTTCGGGGGAGGGCGCACCAGCCTGAGCGGTCTGAACCTCGGGATCGACTTCGGCCGTCGTTCCCAGCTCAGCACGACCTGGCTCTACCAGACGCGCCCGAACGCGCAGACCAAGGTCCGCCTGGGCGAGGAGCCGAAGCGCAACCTCGTGGGCAACCTGAACACCAAGACGCGCATCGAGCCCGAGTGGTTGCGTGACGTCGCCGACATGATCAGTCGTCAGGACGTCGACCGGACCCCGAGCTTCGACCTCAACGCCGAGGTCGCGATCAGCGTTCCGAATCCGAACACGCGTGACATTGCCTACCTCGAGGACTTCGAGCAGGTCGATCAGACGGTGCAGATCTCGTTGAACCGCGAGGGTTGGTGGTGGGCGAGCCTGCCCGTGCGCGGGCCCGATCTGCGCGAGGACCCCGGCAACGAGATGGCGCGGCAGGCCTTCGGACCCGAGGATCGCGCCTACGCGGGATGGCACCGTCCGGCATCCGGAGGAAGCCTGGTCCAGGGTCAGATCAACCCCACGCTGACCGAGCTCGAGCAGAACGATCTGCTGCCGACGCTGGAGATGATCGTCCGCGCCGATTCCAGCACGACCACCGACCCCGACGAGGTCGGCGGCTGGCAGGAGGGCGAGTACGCCGGGATCATGCGCTCGCTCGGCGAGATCGATCTCACGCAGGCCCAGTTCCTGGAGTTCTGGGTCGAGGCCGGCGACGCCCAGATCTTCGAAGGCCGCGAAACGAATCCGCCGGGCTTCGGCAGCGCACTCGAGGCCTTCCAGTCGTCGCGCTCGGGGACCCTGCACTTCGATTTCGGGTACATCAACGAGGACTTCTTCTGGGGCAGGGGTCAGGACGGTTCGTTCCTGCTGGGCGTGGAGGACCGGGAGGACGAGGACAACGACGGGGTGCTGGGGATCGTGGCCGACGACGGCCAGACCGAGGATCGCGGACTCGACGGCCTGCTCGATTCCGAGGAGTCGGCCGAGCTGCGTCCGGTCGAGGGTCGTCCGTCCCAGCGCGGGGATCCCGCGGGCGACAACTTCAAGCTCGGCGACGACGACGCTGCACGGGCCGAGCGCGGCGAATTCGTCTTCGTCAACGGAACCGAGGGCAACCAGCGCCTCGACACCGAGGACATCGATCGCGACGGTAGTTTCAATCTGGAGGACGGCTTCTTCCGGGTGAGTGTCGACCTCGACGATCCCTCGAATGCGATCGTCGACATCTACCGCGACTTCACCGACAACCAGTTCCAGCCCTTGCCCGGCCTGACCGGCTTCATCGAGGACGCACTCGAGGACCGTCGGACCTGGCGTCGCTACCGTCTCGACCTGCGCGAGGCGATCACCCTGATCCGGGGCCAGGAGGACGAGGGCGACACGACACCCTACTTCGGACGTCAGCCCGATCTGTCGCGCGTGCGCACGTTGCGCATCTGGTACGAGCCCGATGCCGAGGCCGACGAGCCCAACACCCGGCGCTTCCGCTTCGCCGACATGCGTTTCCTGGGCAACCGCTGGATCGGGGATCAGGTCCGCGGTCCCTACGGCGACATCGTCGAGCCGGCCGAACGAGGTCAGCAGGACTTCCGGCTGGGCGTGCTGAACAACAAGGACAACGCGGGCACCTACGTGCCACCGATCGAAGTCGTGCGGCGCAACAACCAGGACGAGCTCGAGCAGTCCTTGCAGCTCACCTACACCCTCGATCGGGGCTTCGGGTTCCGCGCTTTCCGTGAGATCCCGGGGCGCAACGGCGAGAACTACCTGAACTACGACGAGATGAACTTCTTCTGGAGGCTTCCCTACGCCCCGGCCCCCGACGACGAATCGGTCTTCGAGCTCGATCCTGCGCAGGAGGACCTCGAGGCCTTCTACTGGGTGGGGACGGATTCCGTGAACTACTACGAGATCTCCTTCCCCTTCCGCGACGTGCCGCGGAGTGCGTTGATCGACGGCGACTGGGTGGAGGTCAGCGTGGCGATCGAGGACCTGACCTCGGTGAAGGGCGTGCCCGACGACGCGCGGGTGCCTCTGTTCGATCCGGCGGTCGTCGACTCCACGCGTGAGAACCCGCTCGTGAAGCGGACCGTCGTGCGCGACACCCGGACCGGTGTGCCGTACACGGTGACGCTGCGCGGCCGGCCCGATCTGCAACGCGTCAAACGGTTCTACGTCGGCCTGCGTGCGCCCTCGGACGCGTCGCTCGTGTCCTACCGGGGCGAGGTCCTGTTCAACGAGCTGCGCCTGCGCGGCGTGAACCGGGAGGTCGGTCTGGCCCAGCGCTACTCGGTCAACGCCCAGATCCCCGGCGTGGCCGATCTGCAGGTCGACTACCAACGCACCGACGCGGAGTTCCGGGGCCTGAACCGGGACTTCGGCTCGGGTGTGAACTCGACGCGGTGGAACGCCCGACTGAGTAGCAACGTCCGCAACTGGATCCCGACCTTCGGTCTCGACATCCCCATCTCGGTGCAACGGCAGAACAGCCTGGAGCTGCCCAAGTTCGAGCCGTTGAGCGACCGCGAACTGCCCGAGGCCGAACAGGACAGCTTCCGTACCGAGTCGACCACCGAACGGTTCAGCCTGCAGTTCCGCAAACCCCGACCGAGCGACAACCCGATCCTCCAGTACACCCTCGATCGCTTCAACTACACGATCAACGGCACGCGTTCGGAGACCTTCAGCCCCACCCGCGAGACCCGGACGAAGTCGGCGGACCAGCGCTACAGCTACGACCTGCAGCTCCGCCGGGCGCCGGCGCTGCCGATCCCGTTCACCGGGATCGAGCTCGGGGTCCTGCCGCGACAGGTCACGGTGACCAGCAACTGGCAGTTCAGCGAGACGAGATCGCTGCAGAAGTCGCTACAGAGTGACGAGGTGATCGAGCAGACCCCGAACATCGTCAAGCGCAACACCAATCAGATGCAGATGACGCTGGCCCCCTTGCAGAGCCTCACCGGGAGTCTGGTCCTCAACTCCGGGCGCAACCAGCTGCTCGATCGCGGCTTCACCTTCCTCGGCATCGACTTCGGGGCCGAGGAGACCTTCAGCCAGAACCTGAGTCTGCAGTACAAGCCCGAGTTCCGGTGGTTGCAGTGGGCGCGTCCCACCATCGGGTTCAACGGCCGCTACAACGAGAACCGGCGCGAGAGCATCCGGTTGAACGCCACCTCGCGTGAGCAGGACGAGCCGCTGCTCGTCCCGGAAGGCGACGGCAAGATCGGCCGTGCGGGCGAGGTGCGGAACGTGAGCAACAGCGCCGATTGGAACGTGCGCGGCGACCTCGACCTGAAGCGCCTGCTGAGTACGGTGGGAGGGCCCGTGAAGACGGTCGGTGGGTGGCTCGGCGGTCTCGTCCCCACCGGAGACGACGAAGATCAGGACGGGGGGGACGACCGGGCGGCGAGCCCGTACAACGTCGCCCCGAATCGGGACCGGGCACCGGACCGGACGGACGACCCTGCAGCGGACCAGGGGGACGGCCAGGCGCCGCCCGTTCGACCCGGCCGCCCGACGACCGCGAGCGGCGACACGACGTCCACCGCTGCCGCCGCCGACACCACGGCCGTCGCGGCAGCCGACACCACCGCGGTCGATCAGCCTCCGCTGCTGCTCCGGCTGGACTACCTGGACCTGTTCAAGAAGATCCGGCTGCCCTTCGTGAGCCTGTACGAGAACCTCCGGCCCATCAATGCGACATGGCAGCAACAGCGGACGTCGAGCTACAACCAGATCGGTGGACGCGCGGACCTGGCCTATCGCCTGGGATTCCGCGACGAGCCCGACTTCACGGCGATCACGGGAGTGCCCTCGACCATCGACTCGGTGACCGTGCCCGGCCAGAAGGTCCTGATCCGCGAGGATTTCCAGAGCAGCAGCCGCCGGACCAATCGAACCGTCAACCTCAGCGTGCAGAGCAAGTTGAGCCGCACCATCAACGTCGATGCGAGCTACCGCCGCACCGAGAGCGAACGCGACGGACCGGCCGGCACGACCGCGAACAGCAGTGTCGAGTGGCCGAGCTACAACATCCGGGTGCAGCGGGTGCACGAGTGGGGGATCTGGGACGCCATCGGCGACCCCTTCCAGTCGAGCAACATGGACTTCTCGTACAAGAAGACCGAGACCCGGCCCAACGCCCCGCTCTCGTCGCCGTTGCCGCCGCGGATCTCGCGGACAATCTCGCCGCGTTGGAACGTGGGTCTGGAGAACGGGCTCGACGCCAACCTGAACGTCACCTACGGGACCGACGAGTCGAGTTCGCTGCAGGCGAAGAACTTCTCGAACAACCTGCGGTTCAACCTGACGGTCCGGCAGAACTTCGACGCCACGGGCGCCCTGTCGTTCCTGCGCTTCGGCCAGGAGGGAACGGGCACGACCATCGACATGACGATCAATGCCAACTTCTCGACCCGGAGTTCCTACCGCGAGATCGAGCGCCCGAATCCGTCGGTCCCGGGCGAGACGCTGATCGAGCGCGACCAGGAACAGGGGCGCCGTTCGTTCGGCATTTCGCCGCAGTTCAGCTATCAGTTCAGCCGGAACCTGAGGGCGTCGCTGCAGTTCGACTTCTCGCGCGACACGGTCACGCAGACCGACATCTCGACCACCCGGGTGGGGCTGTTCTTCGAGGCCACCCTGAACTTCTGATCGACGGGAGACCACCCGATGCGAACCCCGATCCGGGCCGCGCTCCTGGCCCTGGCCCTGCTCGTGGCTCCGGCGGCGCCGGCCGATGCCGTCCCGTCCTTCGACCGCGACGCCGCCTGGGAATACCTCGAGGCCCAGCTCGAGTTCGGACCGCGGGCCCCGGGAACCGAAGGGCACGCCGCCTGCGCGGACTGGATGCTCGAGGTCCTGCGCGATCGCGCCGACCGGGTCGTTCCGCACGGTTTCGTCTGGGATGATCCGTATTCGGACCAACGACTCCAGCTGACCAACATCAAGGCGAGCTTCCGGCCCGAGCTGGACACGCGGATCGCCGTCGCCGCGCACTGGGACACGCGTCCGCGGGCCGACCGTGACAGTGCGAGCGTGGCGCATCTGCCGATCCCCGGCGCGAACGACGGGGGCAGCGGGACGGCGGTGCTGCTCGCGCTGGCCGACGTCCTGGCCGAGAACCCGCCGCCGATCGGGGTCGACCTGCTCTTCTTCGACGCCGAGGACTGGGGCAAGGAGGGCGACCCCCAGTACTACCTGGTGGGCAGCCGCCGTTTCGTGCGGGATTTCCCGCGTTATCGCCCCGCGGCCCTGATCCTGTTGGATCTGGTGGGCGAGAAGGGGGTGCGCATCCCCATGGAGGGATACTCGTTGCGGCAGGCGCCCCAGCTCACGCGCCTGGTCTTCCGCCGGGCGGCCAGCCTGGGCCTGCCCGCCTTCGAGCCCGTCGCGGGCCAGGCCGTGCTCGACGACCACGTCCCCTTCCTGCGGGCGGGGATCCCGGCGGTGAACCTGATCGACTTCGACTATCCGTACTGGCACACCCTGCAGGACACCCTGGACAAGTGCAGTCCCGAGAGCCTCGACCAGATGGGGACCCTGGTCCTGCACCTGATCTGGCTGGACTTCGCCTCGGGGGCGATCCCGCGCGGCTGAGACGGTCTGCGAACTTGCCAAACGGCGCCCTCCGTGCTATCCACTCACCTGGGAAGTGGGCGGGCACGCTCCCTTCTTTTTTTTGCCCGCCGCGTTCCTGGCCCGCCCGGGCCAACTCCCCAGACCGGTTCGGCGTTGGCCCTGTACGCCGTCGCCCGACCGCGTCATCGAGAGGGTTGGCTCCTGGCCAGCCCGGAACCGACGCAGGCATCTGGAATCATCGCGTTCCGCCCGGGTGTGGCGGGGCGTGGGCCGTCGGTCGTGATCCGGCGGCCGGTCGGAGCTCGGGGAGTCGAGGATGGACGCCAGGCAAGCGGTGCACGACCGGGTGCTGGCCCTGGCGGCGCCCGAACTCGAGCTGCTGGGCTTCGACCTCGTGGAGTTCGAGACCCTGGCCGGGGGGAACCGCCTGACGCTGCGCTTCGCGGTCGACCGCATGCCGGCCGAGGGAGAGGTGACGCCGACCGGGGGCATCACCGTCGACGAGATCTCGCGGGCGAGCCGTGCGATCGCGAAGGTGATCGAAGCCGAGGAGGCCGAGGCGGGGGAGTTCATCGGGCGCTACACCATCGAGGTGAGCAGCCCGGGGATCTTCCGGAAGCTGACCCGCCCCGACCACTACCGCCGCTACGTCGGCGAGATCGTGAAGGTGGTGGCCGACGCCCCGGACGACGGCACCGAGCAGGTGCGCGGTCGATTGCTGGCCTACGAAGACGGCCGGATCCGGGTCGACGACGCCGAGCGCGGCGAGGTCGAGATCGAACTCGACCGGGTACGCCGCGCCAAACTGGACCCCGATCTGGACTTCGGGGGCCGGAGCGAACGACGCTGAGCCGCTGGGTCCCGTAGCACGTCCGCCGGGACCGGAAGGAAGAAGTCACGTGGAGTCGATGGACTACAACATCGTCGAGGCCCTGCAGGCCGTGGTCCGCGAGAAGAACGTGGAGACCTCGACCCTGATCGAGAGTCTCGTCGTCGGTCTGCAGTCGGCGGCGAAGAAGAAGGTCGGGCTCAACGCGGACATCAGCGTCGACGTCGACATCGACACCGGCGACATCGAGATCGTCCAGCGGAAGAGCGTGGTCGACCGCGTGCTCGACAGCGAGACCCAGGTCTCGGTCGAAGACGCCCAGCTCGAATACGGCGACGAGATCGATGTCGGCGACGTCGTGAAGACCTACCTCGACTACAACGAGTTCGGCCGCAACGCGATCGGTGTGGCCAAGCAGGTCCTCCTGCAGAAGGTGCGCGACGCCGAGCGCACCCAGGTCTACGAGACGTTCCGCGATCAGGTCGGTGAGGTCGTGGTCGGCGTCGTCCAGCAGGTCGACAAGGGCAACATCTACGTCACCCTGGGCCGGATCGAGGCCCTGCTTCCGTTCCGCGAGCGCATCCGCGGAGAGAACTACCACCAGGGCAAGACCATCAAGGCCTTCATCATCGAGGTCCAGAACAGCAGCCGCGGCCCGCAGGTCATCCTGAGCCGGACACATCCGGGCTTCCTTCGCGTGCTCTTCGAGGCCGAGGTGCCCGAGATCGAAGAGAGCATCGTCGAGATCAAGGCCGTTGCCCGTGAACCGGGGACCCGTAGCAAGATCGCCGTGGTCAGTCACGACGAGCGGGTCGACGCCGTCGGTAGCTGCGTCGGCATGAAGGGCAGTCGCGTGCAGGCGGTGACCCGCGAGCTCGGTGGCGAGAAGATCGACATCGTGCCCTGGAGCGAGGATCCCATGACCCTGGTCACGCGGGCCTTGTCGCCGGCGCGGGTCAATCAGATCCTGCCCGAGGAAGACGCCCAGCAGGTCACGGCCGTGGTCGACGACGACCAGCTCAGCCTGGCCATCGGCCGCGAGGGCAAGAACGTGCGCCTCGCGAGCAAGCTCACCGGATGGAAGATCGACCTGGTGAGCGCCAGCGAGCAGTACATGCGCCAGCGTATCGCCGAGGAACTGTCCATGGACATCGGCGACATGTCGGGTGTCGACGAGCAGATGGCCGTCCAGATCAAGGGCGCCGGCATCGACACGGTCGAGGAGATGGCCTCGGTCACCGTCGAGCAGCTCACGTTGCTGGCGGGTCTCGAGGCCGAGCAGGCGGAGGAACTGATCGCCACCGCCCAGGCCACGCTCGAGGAGCTGCGCAAGCAGGTCGAGGAGATGATCGAGCGGGAGAAGGCCGAGCAGTCGAGGAGCTTCTTCGACCAGGAGATCTTCGGCGAAGAGGCCGGCGAGGCCGAGAAGAAGCTCGAGGAGAAGGACATCTTCGGCGAGCAGGCAGCGGCCGGCGAGGGCGACGAGAAGAAGAAGGAAGACGGGAAGAAGCTCACCGAGGAAGACATCTTCCGGGGTGAGTCGTCCGAGGAATGAGCGGAGCGGAGAGCGAGCGACGTCGCGCGGTGCTGGGGCTGTTGGGCCTGGCGCACCGCGCAGGAGCCCTGCGACTCGGTGCGGGCCCGGTTCTCCGGGCGCTGCGCCACGAGGCTCCGGGCGTCGTCCTCCTGGCTCGCGACGCGGGGAAGGACCTCGCGGGAAAGATCCAGCGCGCACGCGGCGATTCGGTCGTCGACGATGCGCTGCTCGACACCGACGATCTCGCCGGGGCCCTCGGCCGCGAGAGACTGTCGGTGGTCTCGGTGCACGAACCGGGGTTCGTGTCCGGATTGAAGCGTCACCTGACGGATTCGAGGTGATCGGGTTTGGCGGAGAAGAACCGCGTCTACGAAATCGCGAAGGCCCACGGCACGACCAGCAAGGCCATTCTCAACCTATTGCAGGAGCTCGGGGTCGTGGCCAAGTCACACATGTCGGTGCTCAACGACGAGGACCTCGAGTTGGTCGAGCGTCACTTCCGTCAGCTCGAGGAGCGTGGCGAGAAGGTGGTCGAGAAGACCGCCCGCGTCGAGGTCGAGAAGGCCAGGTCCAAGCCGAAGCGCATGTCGGCTCGCGAGAAGATCGCGGCCAAGCAGCGCGAGAAGGAAGAAGCACGGCGCCGGGCCCAGGACGAGGCGAAGGCCGAGGAGGCCGCGCCCGGACCGACGGAGGCCGAGACGGCCGCGCCGAAGAAGAAGATGCAGAAGGTCGAGCTCCCGAAGAAGGCCGAGCCCGCCGAGGTCTCCGAGCCGACGCCCGCCGAGGAAGGACCGAAGTTGCAGAAGGTCACTCCCTTCAAGCCGGCGGAGGTCGTGGACGAATCGGTGGTGGAGCCCGGAGCCCCCGCCGAGCCCGTGGACGAGGGGGTCGTCGAGGAGACGGTCTCGGGCGAATCGGGCGCCGCGGGTAGCGTGGCGTCGGAGAGCGCCGCGGCCGCGGACCAGGGCACGGGCGAAGGTCCTTCGGAAGCGCAGGAGTCGCGTCCACTCAAGACCCAGCAGCGCCTCGATCTCAAGGCCATTGCGCGCGCTGCCGCGAAGACCCGCGAGCGGATCGCCGACGACATGCGCACGCGCATGGCCGAGCCCGAGCCGCAGCGATCGACGCGCGGCGAGCACCCCGCGCCGACCCCGCGGGGTCGGCCCGGCAAGGTGCCGCCCAAGCCCACGCCCGGCGCCGGTGTCGGTGCCGGGGGCGAGGAGGCGCCGAAGCCGATCGATCCGAACTCGATCCGCAACAGCGTCCGCAAGGCCCTCGGTGGCATCAACGTGTCCCGCGGTCGCGATCGCGGTCCGGGCGGTGGTCCGGGTCGTCAGGCGGTGGGTCCTCCCGGGCGCCGTCGTGGGCGCGTGTCGATCCGCGACGAGAAGCGCGCAAAGGTCGAACGTCACCGCGCGCGCGAGGAGGCGCTGCAGTCCAAGGAGAACGAGATCCGCATCACCGAGTTCATCACCGTCGGTGAGCTGGCCGAGAAGCTCGAGGCCAAGCCGCAGCAGTTGATCATGAAGCTCATGAGCCTTGGCGTGATGGCCACCATGAACCAGCGTCTCGAGCGGGATCAGATCGAGATGATCCTCGCCGACTACGAGGACGTCGAGGTCCACTGGCTCGACACCGCCGCGGGTGAGGACATTGCCGTCCCGACCGAGGACGAAGGTGGAGAGAAGCACGGGCGTCCGCCGGTCGTGACCGTGATGGGCCATGTCGACCACGGTAAGACCACGTTGCTCGACTACCTGCGCAAGACCAAGGTCACCGCGGGCGAGTCCGGCGGGATCACGCAGCACATCGGCGCGTACCAGGTCGAGACCGCGCGCGGTAGGATCACATTCCTCGACACTCCCGGTCACGAGGCCTTCACGGCCATGCGTGCGCGCGGCGCGCGGGTCACCGACATCGTGGTCGTGGTGGTCGCCGCCGACGACAAGGTCATGCCGCAGACGGTCGAGGCCATCGACCACGCGCGCGCTTCGGACTGCCCGATCATCATCGCGATCAACAAGGTCGATCTCCCGGCCGCCGACCCCGACGGGGTCAAGCAGGCCCTGATGCAGCACAACGTGCTGGTCGAGGACTTCGGCGGCGACGTGCAGGCGGTGGAGGTCAGCGCGAAGAAGGGCACGAACATCGAGGCCCTGCTGGAATCGGTCCAGTTGCAGGCCGAGATCATGGAGCTCGAGGCGGTCGACGAGGGCCGTGCCCGAGCCACCGTGGTCGAGGCACGCAAGGACATGGGGCGCGGTGCCGTGTTCACGGCGCTCGTGACCCGGGGCACGCTGCACGTGGGCGACCCCTTCGTCGTGGGATCGGTCGACGGCCGTGTCCGCGCCATGCTCGACGAGTTCGACCAGCCGGTCGAGTCGGCGGGTCCGTCACGTCCGGTCCTCGTGCTGGGGGCCAGTGACGTTCCGCGTGCCGGCGACCAGATGGACGTGGTCCCGACCGACAGCGAGGCGAAGGAGATCGCGCGCAAGCGTCAGGTGCTCCAGCGCGAGCAGACGCTGCACGCGCCCAAGAAGAAGGCCACGCTCGAGAGCCTGTTCGACCGCATGCAGTCGGAGGAGGCCGTCGAGCTCAACCTGCTCGTGAAGGGCGACGTGTCGGGTTCGGTCGAGGCCGTCTGCGACGCCATGATGAACCTGAGCAACGAGAAGGTGGAGGTCAACGTCATCCACCGCGGCGTCGGCGCGATCAACGACAACGACGTCATGCTGGCCGCGGCGAGCGAGGCGATCATCATCGGCTTCCACCTGCGGCCCGATCCGGCTACGCGGCAGCTGGCCAAGAACCAGAACGTCGAGCTGAAGACCTACGACATCATCTACGAGGCAGTCGACGACGTGAAGGCGGCCATGAAGGGCATGCTGGCGCCGGTCGACAAGGAGGTCTCGATCGGCTCGGCCCAGGTGCGCGAGCTGTTCAAGGTGCCGAAGGTCGGTGTGATCGCCGGTTCCTACGTGCTCGAGGGCGAGATCCGGCGCAACGCGCGCGTGCGCGTGCTGCGCGACCAGGTGCCGGTCTACCAGGGCACTGTCGCGTCGCTCAAGCGCTTCAAGGAGGACGCCCGCACGGTGTCCAGTGGCTACGAGTGCGGGATCGGGATCAGCGGGTACGACGACATCAAGGTGGGCGACATCCTCGAGGTGTTCGAGATCCAGCAGGTGGCCCAGGAGATGTAGTCCCGTCCATGATCGTCGTCTCCCTGCACGTGACCCTTCGGCTCTACGCCTCGAACTCCATCAAGGAGAAGCGGCAGGTCGTGAAGAGCGTGCGCGAGCGGCTGCGGAATCGTTTCAACGTGGCCGTGGCCGAGGTCGGTGCGCAGGACGAGTGGCGGACGGCCGTACTGGGTCTGGTGACGGTGGCCAGCGAGGGCAGACTCGCCGATCGCGAGGTCGATGCGATCACGCGCTTCCTCGACGGCGACGTCCGGTTCGAGATGATCGAACGGGACGTGGAGATCCACTGAGCCCGGCACGGGCCGCGACGCACGGGGATCCGCAATGGGTCGGGACGGACACCTCGAGGAGACGCTACGCCGTGTGTTGGCCGCGACCCTGGCACAGGCGGTCGACGATCCGCGTGTGGGTTTCGTCACCGTGAGCGAGGTCCGGTTGAACCGCGACCGCACCGTGGCCGAGGTCTTCTACACGGTACTGGGCGGCGACGAGGAACGGCGAACGAGTCTGGCCGGTCTCAAGCGAGCGCGCGGTTTCCTGCGCCAGGCCGTGGGCGAGAACACGCGCTTGCGGCAGGTCCCGGAGCTCCGGTTCCGCTACGACGAGTCGCTCGACCGCAGCTTCCGGGTCGAAGAGCTCCTCGATCGCATCCACCGCGGCGACGAGTCCGAGGCCGGCGAGGACCCCGGCGGCAACGAAGAGGGCGGGAACGACGAGGACGGGAAGGCTTGACCGCGTTCCCCTATCCGGTTCCCGAGTCGGTGCTGGCCTCGCTCGAGCGCAGCGAGCGGGTGCTGCTGGGCACGCACGAGAACCCCGATGCCGATGGCCTGGGCAGTCTGGTGGCCACCGGCCTCGCCCTGCTCGAGCGCGGACGCGACGTGGCGATGGTCGCGATCGACGAGGTTCCCGGTACCCTCGGCGAACTGACCGGACTCGACCGGATCCCTCGTCTCGACGGCGATCCGTCCCGTTACGATCTGGCTCTGATCTTCGACTGCCACCGTCGTGAGCGGTTGGGTCCAGGTCACGATCGGCTGGAGCAGGCAGATCGGGTGGTCGCGATCGATCACCATCCTCTCGATCCGCGAGGGAGCGATTGCGACGAGGTCTGGCTGGTGGACGACGCGCCCGCCACGGCCATGATGGTCCTGTCGCTCCTGCGAGAGCTCCACGACATGCCGCTGGGTGCCGACAAGGCGTCGTGTCTGTACGCGGGGCTTCTCACCGACACGGGCGGCTTCCGCCACGCGAACACCACGCGCGACGCCCTGCTGGCCGCCGCCGACCTGGTGGACCAGGGGGCCGACGCCGCGGCCATCGCCGACACCATGCTGTACCGCCGCAGGCCGGAGGCCCTGCACCTGCTGGGTGAGGTGCTCCTGGCCACCGGATACCATCTCGACGGTCGCGTGGCGGCCATGGTGATCGACCACGATCTGCTCGACCGTACGGGGGCGGCGTCCGACGAGACCGAGGGCCTGGTGTCGTACCTCACGAGCGTCGAGGGCGTCGCCGTGGCCGTGATGCTCAAGCAGGTGGACGCGGACAGCTGGCGCGTGAGTCTGCGTTCGGGGGCCGAGGTCCGTGTCGACCGCATCGCCCGCGACTTCGGGGGTGGGGGGCACCACCGGGCGGCGGCCTTCAGTGTCGACGGCGTGTCGCGTGAGACCCTCGAGGCCGAACTGCTCGATCGGATCGCCAACGAGATCCCGGGAGCGCCGGAGCGGCCGTGAGTGCGCGACGCCACGCGGGACCGGCGCGGATCGTCCTGATCGACAAGCCGGAGGGGCCGACCAGCTTCGACGCGGTGCGTGCGGTGCGGCGTCTGCTCGGCGTGCGGCGCGTCGGTCACGGAGGCACTCTGGATCCCTTCGCGACGGGGCTGCTCGTCCTGGGGATCGGGCCGGCCACGCGCCTGCTGAATCTGGTTGTGGCCGGACGGAAGACCTATCGCGCCCGCGCGCGGTTCGGGCAGGAGACGGACAGTGGCGATCCCACCGGGGTGGTGGTGGAGGAATCCGGACTGCCTCCGGACTCCGAGCAGATCGCCGCCGCGGCCCGGAGTTTCCTGGGGACCATCGAACAGGTACCGCCCCGCCACAGCGCGCTGAAGATCGAGGGCCGGCGCGCCTACGATCGCGTCCGCGCGGGCGAGGACTTCGAGGTCCCGTCCCGGCGCGTGACCGTCGACACCTTCGATCTGCTCTCCTTCGATCCTCCCTTCGCCGACTTCGAGATCCGGTGCAGCGCCGGGACCTACGTCCGCAGCCTCGCGCGCGACCTCGGGCGTGCGATGGGGAGCGCCGCCCACCTCGTCGCGCTCCGTCGCACCGCGATCGGAGCCCTGAGCGTCGACGAGGCCGTGGGCCTCGACACGATCGAGAGTGCTCACGCGGCCGGGAGACTCCTGCGCTCACCGGTCGAGCTGGCGCGGGACTGGCCGCAGGTGCACCTCGACGACGAGGACGCCCGCCGGATCCGCCACGGGGACCAACCACCTCCCGCCTGGTCGGAAGGCACCGGGGGCGCGCCGTATGTCGCGCTCGTCGACGTGACGGGCGAGCTCGTGGCCGTCGCCGTGCGCCGCGACGACGGCTCCCTGCGGCTGGCCGTGGTCCTCCCGGCGGAGGTCACCGCGTGAGGTACGAGCGCACGACCGTCGCCGACCTGCCGCGTCTCCAGGGGCGGTGGGCGGTCACGCTGGGCACCTTCGACGGTGTGCACCGTGGACACGCGGCGGTTCTGCAGGCGCTGTCGGCGGCGTCGCGACGCAACGGGATCTCCGGTAGCTGTGCGGTCACCTTCGACCCGCATCCCCGCGCGTTTCTCGATCGCGGGCCCGCCCCCGAACTCCTGACGACCCTGGACGAGCGGGCCCGGCTGCTCGAGGCCTCGGGAATCGATGCGCTCGTGGTGCTCGACTTCGACGCCCGTCTCTCGGGACTGCCCTTCGAGAACTTCGTGCGTGACGTCCTGCAGGAGCGTCTGCAGATGTCGCACTTCGTGCTCGGTCACGACGTCCATTTCGGACGGGGGCGGGGTGGCAACGCCCACACCGTGCGCGCCATCGCTCCGCGATCGGGCTTCGGAGTCGAAGAGGTCGGCAGCCTGAGCATCGACGGGGCTCCCGTGAGCAGCACGCGGATCCGCCGGGCACTGCTCGAGGGAGACTTCGGGCACGCGGTCGACCTCATGGGCCACCCCTATCTCTTCGTCGGTCGGGTCGTGCGCGGCCGGGGGCTCGGTCGACAGCTGGGTTTCGCGACCGCGAACCTGGATCTGGCCCCGGATCGGCTGCGGCCGGCTCTGGGCGTGTACGGGGGGTGGACGCGCTGGGACGGCGCGGCCTGGACCCCGGCGATCGCGAACGTCGGGCGGGGACCCACCGTGGCCGACGGCGAACCGCCCCGGGTCGAGGTCCACGTCCCCGGCCGCGCGGTCGACTTGTACGACCGGCGCCTGGAACTGGCCCTCTCGGTCCGGATCCGCCCCGAGGTCCGTTTCCCGGGTCTCGAGGCCCTGCGCACCGCGATCCACCGCGACGTGGAATCCCTGCCCGCCCGCCTCGCGGCGGTCGGGGGGTGGGGCCGGCCCGAACGGATCGACCGCCTCGACCCCCCGGAAGCGGCGGCCGGTTGACACGATGGCGGTCCGTTCCTAGACTGCAGCGGTCCAGAAACACCAAAAAACGAGAAATCCGTTCACGCCGGTGGTGCCGGGGCTCCCGCTCCGGAAGTCTGCCCTCATCGCATGGGCCCTTCGGGTCCGGAAGGACGATGAATCATGGCGTTCGACAAGGCCATCAAGGCTGAGGTCATCGCGAAGTACAAGAAGCACGACCAGGACTCGGGTTCACCCGAGGTGCAGATCGCTCTGCTCAGCGAGCGCATCGCCCACCTCACCGAACACTTCAAGGTCCACAAGAAGGACCATCACTCGCGCCGGGGCCTGCTCAAGATGGTGGGTCAGCGCAAGCGCCTTCTGAACTACTTGAAGTCCAAGGACATCGAAGGCTACCGAGCCCTGATCAAGGAACTGGGGATCCGCGGCTGATCGCATCCGCCGGCCGGCCACGCGGCCACCGGTCCGGAGCACGCTGCGCGTTCCTCCACCCCTTCGACTTCACGATCCCTGCCCCGACCGGTCACGTCGAGGCGGCGGTGCGCGTGTGCGCATCACCGCGGCGAACGAGACGTCTCGGCGTCATCTAGCCAGGAGACACCAACGTTGCTGAACAATCCCCAGCGCGTTTCGATGGAGATCAACGGTGCGGAGCTGGTCATCGAGACCGGCCGCATCGCGAAGCAAGCCGACGGTTCGGTGATGATCCGTCACGGAGACACCATGGCCCTCGTCACCGCGTGCATGGGTTCGCGCCCGGTCGACAAGGACTTCCTCCCGCTCTTCGTCGAGTATCGCGAGCGTACCTACGCCGCCGGCAAGATTCCCGGTGGTTTCTTCAAGCGTGAAGCACGTCCGTCCGACCGCGAGACGCTCTGCGCGCGCCTGATCGACCGTCCGTTCCGTCCGCTGTTCCCCAAGGGAATGCGTCACGAGGTCCAGCTCGCGAGTCACACCGTGAGTGCCGACGGCGTGCACTCTGCGGACGTCATGAGCATCACCGGGGCCTCGGCCGCGCTCGCACTGAGCGGGATCCCCGTCGAGGAGATCATCAGCGGCGTGCGGGTCGGTCTGATCGACGGTGAGTTCGTCGCGAACCCGAACTTCGAGCAGCTCGAGGAGAGCCTGCTCGATCTGATCATCGCCGGTTCCGACGACATGATCATGATGATCGAGGGCGGCTGCGAAGAGGTCAGCGAGAGCGAGATGCTCGACGCGATCGAGTTCGGCCACGAGGTCATCCGCAAGCAGAACGCCCTGCAGAAGCAGCTCGTCGAGATGGTGGGCGCGCCCGAGAAGCTGAAGATCGAGGCGCCCTCGCTCGACGAGGAGATCGTCGAGAAGGTCCAGGGCATCGCGGCCGACAAGTTGGCCGAGGCCGTGAAGATCGGGGCCAAGCACGAGCGGCAGGCGGCGATCGACGCGATCCGCGACGAGGTGAACGAGGCGATCGTCACCGAGGACTCGGGTCCCGACGTGGCCAAGACCGTCTCGGCCGCCTTCGGCCAGCTCGAGAAGTCGCTCATGCGCAACCGCATCCTCGACGAGGGCGTGCGGGCCGACGGCCGGAACACCACCGACGTGCGTCCGATCGAGATCGAGAGCGGTCTGCTGCCGCGGGCCCACGGTTCGGCGCTGTTCACGCGCGGCGAGACCCAGGCCCTGGTCGCGGTCACGCTCGGCACCCAGCAGGACGAGCAGAAGATCGACGCTCTCGAGGGCGAGAGCTGGAAGAGCTTCATGCTCCACTACAACTTCCCACCGTTCAGCGTGGGCGAGGTCGGCTTCTTCCGCGGCGCCGGCCGACGCGAGATCGGTCACGGCATGCTGGCCGAGCGCGCGCTCGAGCCCATGGTGCCCGCGAACGAGGACTTCCCCTACACGATCCGCATCGTCAGCGACATCATGGAGAGCAACGGCTCGAGCTCCATGGCGTCGGTCTGCGGCGGTTCGCTGGCCATGATGGACGCCGGCGTGCCCATGCACGCTCCGGTGGCCGGTGTGGCCATGGGCCTGATCAAGGAAGGCGACAAGGTCGCGATCCTGACCGACATCCTGGGCGTCGAGGACCACCTCGGCGACATGGACTTCAAGGTCACGGGCACCGAGAACGGCATCACCGCCTTCCAGCTCGACACCAAGATCAAGGGCCTGAGCCGCGAGATCATGGAGGAGGCGCTGGACAACGCGCGCAAGGCGCGGCTGCACATCCTCGCGGAGATGGCCAAGGCCATGCCGAAGCACCGTGAGCAGCTGAGCCAGTTCGCACCGAAGATCAGCACCATCCAGATCCCGACGACCAAGATCGGCGAGCTGATCGGTCCGGGCGGCAAGAACATCAAGCGGATCCAGGAAGAGACCGGCGCGAACGTCGAGGTCAACGACGACGGCATCGTGTTCGTCTCGAGCCCGGACCAGGCAGCCGGTCAGGCCTGTGTGGACCTGATCGCCGGCATGATGGCCGAACCCGAGGTGGGCAAGACCTACCACGGGAAGATCAAGCGGATCACCGACTTCGGTGCCTTCGTGGAGATCCTCCCGAACAAGGAGGGCCTGCTCCACATCAGCGAGGTCGCCCACGAGCGGATCGCCAAGGTGACCGACGTGTTGAAGGAGGGCGAGACGGTCGACGTGACCGTGCTCGAGGTGGACTCGGCCAAGGGCCGTATCCGCCTGAGCCGCAAGGCCCTCCTCGACAAGCCGCAGCGCGCCGGGAGCTGACTCCCGCCGCGTTCCGTGTGAAGAGGGTGGGCCGCGTCCGGCCCGCCCTCTTTCGTTCCCCCGGCCCTCCCTCGCGAGGTGATCGTGCAACGTCCCGTCCTGCGACCCGAGTCCGCTCCCCGCCGCCGCCTGCTCGACAACGGCAGCGTGTTGCTCACCCGGAGCCTGCCCGAGACCTACGGGGTCGGTGTGTCCGTGGTGATCGGGACCGGCACCCGCGACGAGCGCGAGGACCAGGGTGGGATCAGCCACCTCCTCGAGCACATGGTGTTCAAGGGCACGCGACACCGGACGGCCTTCGAACTCGCGCGCGATATGGAGGCCCTCGGCGGTCAGCTCGACGCCTACACCACGAAGGAACACACGGCCTACACGCTCAAGGTGCTGCCCGATCAGCTCGAGGACGCGCTCGGGATCCTGGCCGACATGCTCGAGCACTCGATCCACCCGCCCGACCAGCTCGAGCTCGAGAAACAGGTGGTGATCGAGGAGATCCTCTCGGCCGACGACACCCCCGACGACGTGGCCCACGAGCGCTTCTGCGAGCACCTCTGGCCTCAGCACGCCTTGCGCCGCCCCATCCTGGGCACCGAGGAATCGGTGCGCGGGATCTCGCGCGACGAACTCACCGAGTTCGCGGAGCACGTCCATCGGGGCCGCAACGTGGTCGTGGGTGCAGCCGGTGCGTTGACCGAGGACATCGAACGGCTCCTGGAACGCTCCTTCGGTTTCGGCGAAGGAGAGGTCGAGCGTGACGTCGACACCGAGGCCTCGCCCACGCCGGGTACCTGGTGCCACCGGCGCGAGGGCCTGAGCCAGCAGTACGTCGAGATCGGGATTCCCGGTCTGCCCACCGATCATCCGGGCCGGTACGCACTGTCGCTGCTGAGCAACCTGCTCGGCGGCGGCATGAGCAGTCGACTCTTCCAGCGCGTTCGCGAGGAAGAGGGCCTGGCCTACGGGATCTTCAACTACTGCGACTTCTTCCGCGACACCGGCATGCTGGCGACGTCGTTCTCGGCGAGTCCCGACAAGTGTGCCCGTGCGCTCGCGATCGTGGCCGAGGAGTACGAGCGCATGCGCCGCGGTGAGCTCGACGCGGACGAGCTCGAATCGAACAAAGCGCAGCTCGTGAGCTCGGTGGTGCTGGGGATGGAGAGCGTGTTGAGCCAGGCCCTCCGGCTGGCCCGTAGCGAACAGCTGTACGGACGCTTCGTGCCGATCGCGGAGATCGTCGAGCGCATCGATGCGGTCACGTCCGACGAGATCATCGGCCTCGCGCAGGAACTCCTCGACCCCGCCCAGCAGACGGTGGTCGGCTACGGCCCGCTCACGTCGATGGAATGGCCCGGCCACTGAGGCCGCGGATTCAACCGATCAAGCCCGAGTCGCCGATCCGGTGGACGGCCCGGCGCAGCTGGGGCACGTCGCCGACGAGGGACATCCGGACCCAGCCGCGCCCGGCGGCGCCGAAGCCGCTGCCCGGGGACAGCAGGACACGGGTGCGATCGAAGAGTTCGCGGACGAAAGCCTGGTCGTCGTCCCCGGCCCGGTCGGGGAGTCGGGTCCACACGTACATTCCCGCTCGGGGCCGACGCACGGGCCAGCCGATCGCGTCGAGCCCGTCGCACACGGCGTCGCGGCGTTCGCGGTAGACCTGTCGCGTGATGACCACCGTGTCCTCGCTGGCGTCGAGAGCGGCTGCGGCGGCGTGCTGGATCGCCAGGAACATTCCGAAGTCCGCGTTGCTCTTCAGTTTGGCGAGGCTGCCGATCGCTTCGGCGTTCCCCACCGCGAAGCCGACGCGCCACCCCGCCATCGAATGGCTCTTGCTCAGCGACTGCAGCTCGACGGCGATCTCGCGTGCCCCCGGGAACTCGAGCACGCTCGGCGGCGGCGCCGTGTCGTCGAGCACCAGCTCGCTGTAGGGGATGTCGCTGACCAGGAGCAGGTCGTGATCACGGGCGAAGGCGACGACGTCGCGCCACACGTCCCGTCCGGTGACGGCGCCGGTCGGATTGTGCGGCGAGTTCACGATCAACATCGACGCCGCGCGCGCCGCGTCGGCGGGGACGTCGCGCAGGTCGAGGACGAAGTCGTTCTCGGCGCGCAGGGGGATCTCGACGGGCTCGGCATCGCAGAGCCGTGCCGCGCCAAGGTAGGCGGGATAGCACGGCGTGGGGACGAGGACCGACGACCCGGGGTCGAGGTAGGCCTGCATCAGGTGGTACAGGCCCTCCTTGCTGCCGAGCACCGGAAGGACTTCGCGACCGGGATCGATCTCGACGCCGAAGCGGCGGCGGTACCACGCTGCGACCGAGCGACGCAGCCGTTCGGAGCCGCGGAAAGGAGGGTAACCGTGCACGCCCGCGGCCGAGAGCGCGCCGGTCAGCGCGCGGTTGACGGCTTCGGGCACCGGTGCGTCGGGATTGCCGATGGTGAGGTCGATGACCTCGTGACCGGCGTCGCGGGCCTCGTCGCGCAGCCGTTGCAGCTCGAGGAAGACGTAGGGCGGCAGTGCTCGCAGGCGCCGGGCCGGTGCGCGCATCGGGGGAGCCTCCGGGTGCGGGACAGGGCCGAGCCGCACTCTACCACAGGCCTGGCCGCTTGAGGGTCGAGGATCGGACGTGGTAGTTTCGAGGACCCTCGTCGAGGTCGACCCCGTCCCGCGAGGGTCGTTCCGTTCCCGTTCGATCGTCATCGCATCCACCGCCGACGCTCATCCGTCGATCGGCCCCGGTGTTCGGAAGGTCTTCGCGTGCCCGATCCCGTCCAGGTCATCCTGTGGCCACGCCTCGTGCGCCGTCCGCGGTTCGGTGCCGACTGGTTCCCCGCCACGCGTGTGCTCGCCACCGTCGACGCCCTGCGCGAAGCCGGCGTCGCCGTGCTGCCGCCCGAGGTCCTGCGTAGGCCCACGCCGCCCACCGGCTGTGTCTTCGTGTTCGATGCACCGACCGCGACGGCACTGCGTTCGGTCTTCCCTGCGCTCCTCGATGCGCACCTGGTCTTCGCCGTTGCCGTGACCTCGGCGCTGGTGCGCACGCGCACTCCGGCAGGGCGATCGGACGACACGCCGACCGTCACGTGGGGCGAACTCCGGATCCTGCATTCGCAGGGCGTGGCGATCGCCTCGTCGGGTCACCACGTCGCGGAGTTCGATCGCCTGCCCGACGAGAGGATCTTCGGCGAACTCGCGGCGAGTCGGCAGGAGATCGAACGGCGGCTCGGTGCCCAGACCTGGTTGTTGTGTCACCGGGGCAGTGGGGTGCGGCCGGAGATCGCGCGACTGGCCCGTGACCTGGGGTTCGAGGCCGGCGTCGTGCGTGAGAGTGGTCGTCACCTCCGGCCCGATCCGCTGCGGTGGCCGGCCGTCGTGCCCCGGCCATGGCAGTCGGCGAACCGGATCGCACGCGCGATCGCCGATCGCTGCCTGCGAGCGGCCCGCGCGGTCTAGCCGCGTGGGCCGGAAAGGGGTCGCACCGACCACCGGCCCGTGGCCCGGTCGATCCGGATCTCGAAGTCGTCGCCGAGGGACTCCGCCGTGTCGGGGTCGAGCCAACCCTCGGGTGCGAGGGCGTCGATCGAGGTGGGCAGGCGACCGTGCCGTTGCTCGAAGAGCTGGACGGCCGCTTCGATCCTCGCGCGCTGTCGGGCTCGTTCGTACTGCAGGCCCTCTCCCGCGGGTCCGGTCGCGCGGTACGCCGACCAGGGTTGCCAGAGCCCCAGCAGGACCGCCAGCAAGACCGTGACGATCGAGACCACCGACGCGTCGCGCAGCATGCGGTCGTGACGCGTGTCCCGCGTGGAGGCCTCGACGTCGCGGGTCTGCACCTTCGGCGTCGACTGCAGGACGACGAGTCCGTCTTCGCGCAGGCCGTCGAGCGTACTCAGGGTGTCGAACTCGGACATGCGGGCCTGGGCCACGACGCGTCCCAGGGTCTCGGTCCGCCCGAGCAGCGCGAGCAGACGTCGTTCCGTCGCCGATCGAGCCGAGGTGTCGGCGGTGGGATCGGCCAGACGGATCTTGATGTCGTTCGAGAAGAAACGATCGCGAAGAGCCCCGATCTCGTCGATCCGACGGACGGCCTCCATGAGCAGTCCGTCCACCTTGATCCGCACACGGCCCTCGAGGCCGGCCATCCCATCGCGGCCCGGCGTGAACTGATAGCGACCGTCGCGGAGCTGCATCCCGCGGAAGATGTCCTCCTGTGCCGACTCCATCTGCAGTGTGCCCAGTTCGTCGGCGTCGACCACGCCCTCGTTCACCAGGATCTCGGTGAGATCCAGCTTGCTGTGTCGCTGGACGAAGTCGATGTGTTCCCAGGTCTCGCTCCCGAAGTAGCCGTAGGCCTTGAGGAAGTTCTCGAGCGGGTCGAGTCCGAGACGCCGGACGTCGCGATATCCCACCAGCATGCCCGACTCGAAGGCCAGCACCATGGGATACGAGGCGTCGACCGTGAGCACACCGGTCTTCTGCTGGAGTGCGATCAGCTGGAGGATCTCCTCCAGGGTGAAGTCGGCGAGGCGTCCCTGCAGTCCGGCGTCGGCCATGTCAGGTCACCGCCCGTTCCCGCTGGGGGGCGCGACCCTCGATCAGTCCGGCCAGGCTGACCACACTGTTCGGGTGGGGTTGCAGGTGTCGTCCGCGGACGGCGCCGCGCGCGGCGGTGTTCAGGAGCACGATCAGGACGAGCAGGACGACTCCGCAGATCCGGGCCACACCGAAAATGCCCGGGTCGGTCGGTTGCCAGGGGTCGGTCAGCGGAGGTCCGCCGAGGACGATCGCGGTGAGCGAGGCGCTCATCAGCGCGGCCGACCACGTGCCGCGGCGACGGCCTCCGTCGGCCAGTGAACCGGCGCCGGGGAGGATCGAATCGAGCGACGCCATGCGCCGCTGGTAGGCCGCCTCGGCGTCGCGACGCCGGTTGCGCAGCAGGGTGCTGAGGACCATCTCGCTCTTCGCGCGTCGGGCGGTCTGTCCGCAGCCGGAACACAGGACGGCTCCTTCGTGCTCACCGCGGCAGTGACGGCAGGCCAGGGTGCCGCAGTTGACGCATTCGAAGACCATGCGGCGACGGGGAACGACCAGTCCCAGGAACACGCTCAGGCCCAGGATCGCCACGAGCCAGGGTCCCACGTGGGCCGCCGGCACCCCCAGCCACCACCACCGGGCACCGAGGGCTTCGAAGGGGTCGAGGTCGCCGGGGCGGTTCCAGGCCAGACGCCAGGTGTCCGACAACGACGGGCGCAAGAAGTACACGGCCCCGCGGGGTAGCCGCTCCACCTGCTCGGTGACCGCGAAGCCGAGGCGCTGGGCCTTCTCCAGGGACCGACCGCCCTCCTTGAGGAAGAGCTTGTGCAGGTAGGCCTGGCTCAGGTTGTAGAAGGGGACCGATCGCAGGCTGTCGAGGGCGGCCGCGCGCTGGAACCCGGCGACGGCCCGGTCGACATCGCCCAGGAAGAAGTGGTTCGCGGCGAGGTTGTTCGTCGCCGTCACGTCGTCGGGCCGGTGTTCGAGGTGGTCGAGGAGGACGTCCGAACTCTCGCGGAACTCGCCGCGGCGCGCCAGCAGCAGACCTTCGGCCAACAGCAGGTCTGCGTCGCGGGGATGCGTTTCGAGCCGCTCGCGCAATTGGCCGCGGAGCATCTCGGTGGGCGGTTCGTAGGCCGCGCGCTCCACGAGCGCGGGAAGACTCGAGGGGTCCGTTCCCGCGAGCACCGCGGCGAAGGGGCGTGGCCAGAGGGCCTGGATCACCAACAGTCCCAGCAGGACCGACAGGATCGCACGGGGGCGACGGTCGGCGTGCACCCAGATCAGGGGGATCGTCAGGGCCAGCCAGGGAATCAGCCCCCAGCTCGCCACGGCGAGCATCGGTGCGAGCACGGCGGGCCAGAGCAGGCGAGCGGTCCGTCGGCGGTGGCCGTCGCCCAGCACCCGTTGGGCGAGGCGATGGTGGACGAAGGGCAGGTAGCGGAGCAGGAAGGCCACGGACACCCACACCAGCAGGATCCCGATCGCCACGTCGAAGGTCAGCAGAGCGTTGGCCAGGGACGTCGCCTGGTTGCGGTACCCGGCCACCCGGTCGCGCGCGGCCTCGTGGAGCTCGGCCAGGGCCGACAGGCGGCCCGACCGCAGTTCCATCGCGGCGCGTGTACGCCGGGGGGCGTCGAAACGGGGGTCGAGTTCGACGGCCTCGGCGAGCAGGGCCCGGGCGCGCTCGGGGTCGTCCCTCTCGAGGGCGTCGATCGCGTCGCGGTGCAGGAGGCGGGCCGTGGCGAAGTCGTCCGTGTGCTCGCGCAGCCGCTCGCGCCAGTCCGAGGGAGTCAGGCGGGCGGTGTCCGGGAGCATGTCGGCGGCGACGGGTCCCGCCAGGCAGACCAGCACGAACAGGCACGGGATCGACACGACGATCCGGGCTCGGCAGATCCTGCCGGAGGCAGGGATGCTGCGGCACTGCTCGCGTCGGATCACTGGTCGGTGGCCTCCGGGCCCGGGACTCCCGAACGGTTCGCAGGGTGGCCCGGACGCCGTCGACCCCCCTGGCCGAAGGGTCCGAGCAACACGATTCGCGCAATGTTCGTGCCCGCAGGGGGGGGAGGTGGACGACCGAGAGCGCGGGTGTCCGGTTGTCGCTGATCGACCCCTCTCCTATACTCGCTCGTTCGACCCGACGCGGCCGATCGTGGCGCGTCGTTCCCCTGATCGCGCGGACGACTGCTCGGAGACACGCCGATGGCCATCGAACACCTGCACACCTGGATCCAAGACATCGGCCAGCACGACGGCGAAGAGGTCACCCTCCGGGGCTGGGTGCAGAAGAATCGCGTGCTGAAGAAGCTCGTCTTCTGCGTTCTGCGTGACGGCACGGGGATCTGTCAGGGCGTGGTGACCCGGGCCGAGGTCGACGACGCGTTGTGGGAGCGGGCCGTCTCGCTGAACCAGGAAGCGGCGGTGGAGATGCGCGGCGTCGTCCGCGCCGACGCGCGCGCTCCGGGCGGCTACGAGATGCAGGTTCGCGAACTCGACGTGCTGGCCGACGCGATCGACTACCCGATCACGCCCAAGGAACACGGCCCGGACTTCCTGCTCGACCGTCGTCATCTGTGGTTGCGCAGCAGCAAGCAGCACGCCCTGCTGCAGGTGCGCAACACGATCAAGATGGCGATCCACGACTTCTTCCAGGGCGAGGGCTTCACGCACGTCGACGCGCCGATCTTCACGCCGAACGCGGTGGAGGGGACCACGACGCTGTTCGAGACCGAGTACTTCGGGCAGAAGGCCTATCTGACCCAGAGCGGGCAGCTGTACATGGAGGCCGCGGCGGCGGCGGTGGGCAAGGCCTACTGCTTCGGCCCGACCTTCCGGGCGGAGAAGAGCAAGACCCGCCGGCACCTCACCGAGTTCTGGATGGTCGAGCCCGAGGTCGCCTTCGCCGATCTCGACGACATGATGTCGCTCGCCGAGCGCTTCATGGTGTACGTGGTCGGGCGCGCGCTCGAGAAGCACCGCGACCTGCTCGAGGGAGTCTTCGAGCGCGACCTCGCTCGCCTGGAGAAGGTGCAGTCGCCCTTCCCGCGGGTGCACTACACCGAGGCCGTGCGCATGCTGAACGAGGACCTCGACCATCCCTTCGAGTGGGGAGGCGACTTCGGTTCGCCCGACGAGACGAAGCTGGCCGAGCAGTTCGACCGTCCCTTCGTCGTGCACCGCTTCCCCGCGGCGATCAAGGCCTTCTACATGGAGAAGGATCCCGACGACGAGAAACTCTCGCTGTCGATGGACGTGCTCGCCCCCGAGGGCTACGGCGAGATCATCGGTGGCGGGCAGCGCGCCGCGAACCTGGATTACCTCGAGGAACAGATCGACCGTCACGGCTTGCCGCGCGAGGCCTTCGAGTGGTACCTCGACCTGCGGCGTTACGGGACCTTTCCCCACGCCGGCTTCGGACTCGGACTGGAGCGTCTGGTGACCTACGTGGCGGGCATCAACCACCTGCGCGAGACGATCCCGTTCCCCCGTCAGATCCATCGCCTCGGACCCTGACACCGCACGCGGGCGAGCCGCGAACGGTGCGTTGGGAGGAAACGTGAAGCGACCGCATGTCCTCGTCCCGGGGACGGCCCGGATCCTCGTCGGTGTGTTCGTCGCGATCCTCGCGATGGGATCGCCGGTCCCGGCCCAGGACGCCGGGGCGGACGCCGATCGCGATTGGCGATTCATCGAGAAGCTCGAGGAGGACGGCATGGCCGACCTGGCCGTCCGTCAGCTCGAGGAGTTCGCCGGGGACCATCCCGACGATCCGCGGGCTTCCTTCGCGTTGCTGCGAGCAGCCGAGGGCCGTCGGGAACTCGGCCAGACGGTGGCGGCGAACGAACTCTTCGAGCGGCTGCTCCGCGAGTACCCCTCCAGCGAGGCAGCGCCGTCGGCGGCGTTGCAGCGGGCCGATCTGCTGACCGCAGCGCAGCGTTTCGACGAGGCGGCCGAGGCCTATCGATCGCTGTTGTCGGCCTATCCGGCGGCGGACGAGGTCGAGGCGGCGCGCCTCGGGCTGGCCGAAGCGCTCATGGCCACCGGCGACGACGCGGAGGCGCGTCGCCTGCTCGGACGGTTGATCGGCGGGCGTGCCGCGGACGACGTGGGTTCGCGCGCGCTCTTCGATCTGGCGCTGCTCGATCAGCGGGCCGGAGCCGACTCGCTGGCGATCGAACGCTTCGACGCGATCCACGAGCGGTACCCCGGGCGGCCCATCGCCGCCTTCGGTCTCTTGCGAGCGGCTGGCTTGTTGGAGGAGCGCGAGGCGGACTCCGCCGCGCGCACCCGGTACGAACGCCTGCTCGACGGCTTCGGCGAGCCCGTCGTCCGCGCGCGCGCCCATCTGGGTCTGGCCGCCCTGGTCGAGGACGACGACCCGACACGTGCGATGCAGCACTACCGGGCGGTGGCGGAGGAGGGCGGCGGAGCCGCGGACGTCCAGACCGCACTGCTCGGTCTGGCGCGGTCGGCTCTGGCCGCCGGCGAACCCGAGACCGTGCGCGAGGCGACCACCGCCTTCGTCGAGAAGTATCCCGATGCGCCCGGTGCCGATCGGGCGCGCCTGCTCCGTCTGCGTTCCGATCGGGCGGAAGGGCGCGAGGGGGCCGTCGACGCCCTGTTGGCGCTCGGACGAGAGGCCCGCGGTGAGGTCGCGGTCGACGCGCTCGCCCTGGCTGCCGACCTGCTCGAGGAGCGGGGCGACGTCGAGGGGGCGTTGCAGGCCTGGCGGCAGGCCGAGATCGTCGCGCCCGATCCGGCCACCCGCAGCCGCGCGCTCCTGGCCCGGGCACGGCTCTCGGTGGCCCGTGGGCGCCCTTCGTTGGCCGCCGATCTCGCCCTGGCCGCTCATGCCACGGCCGAGCAGTCCGACACGCGGGCCGAAGCCCTGCTGCGGGCCGTCGAGGCCCGCATGGCCGCCGATCGGGACCAGGAGGCGATCGACCTCGCCCACCAGCTCGTGACCGAACACCCGATCACCCCGTGGGCGAGCCGGGCGCGTGTCCACCTGCGCGTCCTCGTGCGTCGGGTGCAGGCCGATCCGACCGGGGCCGCCCTCGAGCTGGTCGACCTCGCCTCGACGGTGCCCGAGGATCCGGTCGACCGGGCCATCGACATCGCCACCGTGCTGCGCGATCGCCTGGACCGCTCCGACGTGGCCGTCACCACACTCGAGGCGGCGCTGGACGACGCGCGCACGCCCCGGCAGCGCGCCCGTCTCGAGATCCAGATCGCCGCGGCCCACCGGCAGCGGGCCCTGGAACTCGGGGTGGACGGTCGCGGCGACGAGGCGCGACGAGCCCTGGACGCCGCGCGAGCGGCCCTGACCGAGGCTGCGGCCCGGACCGCTGCCGAGGAGCAGGCGCGGCGGGCTCGGCTCCAGCTGGTGGCGCTCGACCTGGCGTCGGGGGCACGACCCGACGCACCCTGGCTCTTCGATCCCGACTCGATGCCCCTGCTCGGGGCCGTCGGCGAGGCCGAACGTGTCGATCTGGGCTCGGCGGATTTCGATCCGGCCCGCCGTCGTCTCACCGCGGCCCTCGAGGGTGCGCAGGGTGCCGACCGTGCGTGGATCGCGTGGCGTCTGGCCGAGTTGTCGACCGATCCCGTGGCGGACCGCGTGGCCCGCCTGCGCGAGGAACTGGACGGTCAGGTGCCGCAGGGTCTCGAGCCGGCCCTCCGCGCCGCGCTGGGGTACCTGCTGCTCGAGGCCGGCGAGACGACGGCGGCGGCCCGGGAATTCTCGCGGGTGATCGACCGTGCTCCGAACGGCGCGCTCGCCATGTCGGTCCGGTACGGGTTGGCCGAGGCCCAGCGGGCCGAGAAGCGCTACGCGCAGGCCGGGGAACTGTACGCGGAATTCGCCACGGCCCATCCGCGGACGCAGAAGGGTCAGCGTGCCCTGCTGCTCGCGGGAGACTGTGCGCTCTACGCCGGTCGCTCCGACGAGGCCGTCGCGCGGTATCGGCATCTACTGGAGCGCTACCCGGGCTCGGTCTACGAGGACGACGCCCTGTATCGTCTGGGAACCGCTCTGCAGCGTGCCGGTCGGACGGAAGCGGCCCGCGAACCGTTGCTGACCCTCGTCGAGTCCGACACCGGCTACCGTGGTCGTGCGCTGGCGCGCCTGGGTGCGCTCGAGCGGGATCGCGGGGATCTCGACGCGGCAGCCGAGGCCTACGTCCGGCTCGTCGAGTCCGACCCCGAGCGTGCGGCGGGGGAAGGGGCCTGGCGGGCCCTGGCCTCCGTCGAACTGGAACGCGGGAATCCCGACGAGGCCCTGCGCCGCCTGGACGAAGCGGCAGATCGTCTCGAGCCGGACGCGGTGTCACTGACTCTCAGGGTGGAGGCGGCCGCGGCGGCCGGCCGGCTCGAGGCGGCGGCGTCGGCGCTGCAGAGTCTGAGTCGTGGCTTCCCCGATGCGGCCGACGCGATCGCGGCCGCCCGCATGGACCTCGCCGACGCCCGGGTGGAGGCCGGCGACCCCGAGTCCGCCCTCGAGGACTATCGCCTCGCTGCCACCGAGACCGACGACTCCGTGCTGCGGGCTCGCGCGGAGTACGGGGTGGCCCTGGTCCACGCCCGCGCCCAGCGCTGGGCCGATGCCCGGGAGGCCTTCGCGTCCACCGTCGACATCGCTCCGCGCAGCGATTGGGCGGCCGAAGCCCTGTTCAAGCTCGGACAGTTCCACGCGAGGACGGACGATCCGAAGGCGTCGCAGGAAGCCTTCGCCACGATGTTCGAGCGCTTCCCCGACCACCGGTCGGCAGCCGAGGCGCTCCGTGGCGAAGCGCGCGCGTGGCGTCAGATGAACCGCTTCGACGAAGCGCTCGAACGCTACCACCGGATCCTCGAGGAGTTCCCGGACATCGAGGACGGGGCCGACGTCCTCAGCAACATCGCCTACTGCCACCACGAACTGGGGCGGTACGAGGTGGCGATCGCGGCCTACCAGCGCGTGATGCCCCTGCTCGACGAAGAGGGGCAGGCCTACGCCCAGTTCTGGGTCGCGGATTCCCTGGCCCGCATGGGCCGGCACGAGGAGGCCGCCACGGAGTTCCTGCGCATACCGTATCTGTATCCTTCGCAGGGACAGCTGCCGGTGACGGCCCAGCTGAAGGCTGGCGAGGCCTACGAGATGGTGCCCGACCCGGAGGCGGCACGGAGACTCTACGAACGCGTGCTCGCCCGGTACGGGCCGAACAGCCAGTGGGGGGGCGAGGCGCAGCGCCGTCTCGACCGCCTGGCGGAAGGTGATCGTGGCAGCCGATGAAGGGGCCGGCGAGATCCTCCTGAAGGGTGCCCGGCAGCACAACCTGAAGAACATCGACGTCCGCCTGCCGCGGCACCGTCTGGTCGTGATCACCGGCCCGAGCGGGTCTGGCAAGAGCAGTCTGGCCTTCGACACGCTCTACGCGGAAGGGCAGCGACGGTATCTCGAGAGTCTTTCGGCCTTCGCCCGGCAGTTCCTCGAGCAGATCCCCAAGCCCGACGTCGATCGTGTGGAGGGACTGAGTCCCGCCCTGGCCATCGAGCAGAAGGGTCTGGGTCACAATCCCCGTTCGACGGTCGGCACCGTCACGGAGATCCTCCCCTTCCTCCGCCTCCTCTTCGCGCGTGTCGGGCGGATCGCCTCGGCGGAGGGAAGCACGACGATGCTGTCGGCCACGCCGGAACGCATCCTGGCCGACATCGATGCCGCGCCCGAGGGCGCGCACGTGACCATCCTGGCGCCCCTGTTGCGGGCGCGCCGTGGCGAGCACCGCAAGACCCTGAAGGACCTGCGCAAGCGCGGCTTCGCACGGGTGCGCGTCGACGGCGAGATCCAGCGTCTGGACGAACTGGAGCAACTGGAGAAGGGCAAGCGCCACGATCTGGACGTGGTCGTCGACCGGCTCGTGGCGGGCCGGGGCAAGACGGCGCGTGTGCGGGCCAGCGTGGAGACGGCGCTGGAGCTGGGCAGGGGACAGTTCGTGCTGCACGTCGGCGGCGAGCCCGAGCGCACCTACAGCCGTCGGCTGCAGGCGTCCGGTGAGGAAGGGCCGACCCTCGAACGGCTGGAGCCGCGGCTCTTCTCGTTCAACACGCCGGCGGGCGCGTGCAAACGGTGCCAGGGGCTCGGGCGCAGCCGCAACGTCACGGCCCAGCGGATCGTGCCCGATCCCGAATCGAGCATCGCCGACGGAGCCCTCGCGCCGCTGCGCGGTCGCAGCCCGAGCTTCGTGAACGAGCAGGTCGACTACCTGGTCCAGGAACTGGGCGGTTCGCTGTCCACGCCGTGGCGCGACCTCGACTCCCGGATCCAGCGGGCCCTGATCGACGGCACCTCGGGCGAGGAATTCGCGGAACTGCGCGACGAGGCCGAGGGTCACCGTCGGTTCCTCGCGGACTTCGAGGGCTTCCGCTCCCTGATCGAGCGCCGCTATCACAGCACGCGCAGCGCGCGGATCCGGGCCTGGTGCGAGGACTTCATGGAAGAGGTCCGTTGCCCGGCGTGCGAGGGCTCGCGTCTGTCGGTGCTCGCCCGATCGGTGACCGTCCACGGGATCGATCTCGGCTCCCTCTGTGCGCAACCGGCCGAACGCCTCGACCGAACTCTGGACGGATGGGAGTTCCGTGGCAGTGCGGCGGTGGTGGCCGCTCCTCTCCTGGCCGAGATCCGTCAGCGGGTGCGTTTCCTCGTGGAGGCCGGGCTGGGCTATCTGTCGGTCGACCGCGGCGTCGACTCGCTCAGTGGCGGCGAGGGCCAGCGCGTCCGTCTGGCGACGCAGGTGGCCGGGCAGCTGACCGGTGCCCTCTACGTCCTCGACGAACCGAGTATCGGTCTGCACGCCCGCGACACCGAGAAGCTGGTGGACCTGCTGCACCGGCTGCGGGATCGCGGGAACACGGTGGTCGTGGTCGAGCACGACCGCGAGATCATCGAGGCCGCCGACCATCTCGTCGACATCGGCCCCGGAGCCGGCGAGCACGGTGGGCGCGTGGTGGGCGAAGGCCCGCCGGACGTATTGCGCGACAACGCCGAGTCCCCCACCGGGCGCTGGCTCGCGCGCCCGGTGAGCCGGTCGGACCACCCGGAGGCTCCGGAGCCGGAGCATTGGCTGCGCGTGCGCGGTGCCCGTTCCCGGAACCTGAAGGGCGTCGACGTCGAGATCCCGCTGGGCCGCCTGGTGGCGGTGACCGGTGTGTCGGGCAGCGGCAAGAGCACGGCGATCCACGACGTCCTCTACCGCGCGCTCGCCCGACAGCTGCACCGTGCCACCGCACGTCCGGGGGACCACGACACCGTCGAAGGCGTCGAGCACCTCAAGAAGGTCGTCCTGATCGACCAGGGAGGCATCGGGCGCTCGCCGCGCAGCACACCGGCCACCTTCACGGGTCTCTACACGCACCTGCGCAAACTCATGTCCCAGACCCCGCAGGCGCGCACGCGCGGCTTCGGTCCCGGACGATTCAGCTTCAACACCAAGGGCGGACGGTGCGAGACCTGTGCGGGGGCGGGCGTGCGTGCGCTGAGCATGGACTTCCTGCCCGAGGTCTCGGTGGAGTGCGACGTGTGCCGCGGGCAACGCTTCAACCGTCAGACGCTCGAGATCACCTGGAAGGGACACACCATCGCCGACCTGCTCGACCTCGACGTCGAGAGTGCGCGGCGCCTGCTCGGATCCGTGCCGCCGATCGAGCGGGTTCTCGAGACCCTCGACGCGGTCGGACTCGGCTACCTGCGTCTGGGCCAGCGGGCCGACACGCTGAGTGGTGGGGAGGCCCAGCGCCTGAAGCTGGCCCGCGAGCTGAGTCGCCCTTCGCAGGGTGACACCCTCTACCTGCTCGACGAGCCGACCACCGGCCTGCACTACCAGGACGTGGAGATGTTGCTCGGCGTGCTGCGTGCGCTGGTGGAACGCGGCAACACGGTGGTCGTGATCGAGCACCAGCCCGACGTGATCCTGGCCGCCGACCACATCATCGATCTGGGACCCGAGGGTGGCGAAGAGGGCGGGAACATCGTGGTTGCTGGTCCGGTGGAGGCGGTCTTACAGTGTGCCGGTTCGTACACCGGAGCCATGCTCCGGCGCATGCTCGACGCCTGACCGCCGTCCTCCTCCGCCCGCCGGGTCCTCCATGTCCGAACTCCGCACCACTCCGTTGACCGACTGGCACCACGAGCACGGTGGCAAGATGGTCGAGTTCGCCGGCTACTCCATGCCCATCCGCTATCCCGACGGGGTCATCACCGAGCACAGGGCCGTGCGCGAGACCTGCGGGATCTTCGACGTCAGCCACATGGGTGAACTCGAGGTCCGCGGCGCGCAGGCGCGGGAGAACGTGCACCGTCTGGTGACGAACAACGTGAAGAAGCTCGAACCGGGGCAGGTGTCGTACTCGGCCATGTGCACCGACGCCGGTGGGATCGTCGACGACGTCCTGGTGTACTGCCTGACCAACGAGCGTTTCATGGTCGTGTGCAACGCGAGCAACCACGAGAAGGTCGCGGCCTGGGTGGGCGACCGGCTCGAGGGCGACGCCGCTCTGCACGACGAGACCTTCGACACCGCGCTCTTCGCGGTCCAGGGACCGCGCAGCCTCGACGTGCTGAAGTCCTGGCCGCGCGCCGCCGCCCACGCCGACGTGCTGGACGCCCTGGAGTACTACCACTGCACCTTCCTCGACCTCGACGGGGTCGACGTCCTGCTCAGCCGCACCGGCTACACCGGCGAGAAGGGCTACGAGCTCTACGTTCCCACCGAGCACGCGCGCACGCTGTGGGAGGAGCTGCTCGCCGCCGGCGCCGACCACGGACTGCGACCGATCGGTCTGGGTGCCCGCGACACGCTGCGCCTCGAGGCCGGCTATTCGCTCTACGGCAACGAACTGTCCGAGGACGTCACGCCCTACGAGGCCGGCATCGGCTGGACGGTCAAGTCGAAGGCCGGTGACTTCCACGGACGCGACGTGCTGGTCGAACAGAAGGAAGCCGGCGTGCCGCGCCGCACCGTCGCCCTGAAGCTGACCGGCCGGAACATCCCGCGCCAGGGCGCGACGGTGCAGGCCGACGGCGAGGACGTCGGGGTGATCACCAGCGGCAGCTTCTCCCCCGTGCTCGAGTGCGGCATCGGTCTGGCCCGCGTGGCCACGCCGGCGCTCGAGCGCGATCTCACCGTGGACGTCCGCGGAAAGCAGGTGGCGGCGGAACGGGTCCGCCTGCCCTTCGTTCCTTCCCGGGTGAAGGACTGACCCCGAATCCGATCCGCGAGGATCGGGTCTGCGCAGGAGCCGGAGACATGCGACCGAGCGATCGCAAGTACACGAAGGAACACGAGTGGGTGCTCGAGGAGGACGACGAGGTCACGGTCGGGATCACCGACTACGCCAGCGAGGAGCTCGGCGACATCGTGTACCTGGACCTGCCCGAGGAGGGGGTGACCATCACCGCCGGCGAGTCGATGGGCAGCATCGAGACGGTCAAGGCGGTCGAGGAGATCTACGCCCCGGCCAGCGGTGAGATCAGCGCCGTGAACGGCGACCTCGCCGACGCTCCCGAGAAGGTCAACGAGTCGCCCTACGAGGACGGCTGGCTGGTGAAGATCAGGGACGCCGCCGACTTCGTCGAACTCATGAGCTCCGACGAGTACGACGGGATGGTCTCCGGCAGCTGATGGGTACCGTGGCCCGGCGCCTGCGCTGGTGGGTGGACACCCCGGCGCCGGGCGCCGTCAACATGCAGCGCGACCGCGCGCTCCTTCAGCGCGCCGAGTCCGAGCCGGACTTCGACCCTTGTCTGCGGCTCTACGCCTGGGACCCACCGGCGTTGTCGCTCGGATTCCACCAGGACGACGCCGAGGTCGACGCCGGCGCGCTCGCGGCCGCGGGATTCGGGCTGGTGCGACGTCCGACCGGCGGCGCGGCGGTGCTGCACCACCGCGAGATCACCTACGCCGTGGTCGCGCGGCTCGGGGTCGAGGGTCTCGGCCGTCGCGTGCTCGAGATCCACGATGCGATCGCCCGCGCCCTGAGTTCTTCGTTGATCGAACTCGGGGTCGACGCCCGGCGGGGCGGTGGGGGAAGACCGGACGGTTTCGCCTGCTTCTCGGCCGCCGGTGGGCACGAGATCACCGTCGACGGACGCAAGCTGGTGGGCAGCGCGCTGCGCCGCACGCGCCACGCCTTCCTGCAACACGGGAGCCTGCTCACCGGCCCCGGACACGAGCAGTTGCCGCGCTACCTGCGCGGAGAGCGGACGCGTTCCGAGGCCGGGGTCGAGTCCTTGCGGGTCCGGACGATCACGCTGGACGACCTCGACGCCAAGGATCTCGACGCCACGGAATGGGGCGAGGCCTTCGCCCGTCGTCTGGGCGAAGGCCTCCGGACCGGCGTCGAGCGCGCACACGACGCCGAGCACCCGATCGGCTGAACCGACACGGGTCAGAACTGCAGGCCCGTCCCGATGGCCAGCGAGACGCCGCGTGGCGAGCCGGGCCACCACTCGCCGACGGTCGAGGCGGCGACGTCGAGCCGGAAGCCGACGACGTGCACACCGAGCCCGGCCGAAGCACGCTTCGCACTGCGTCCGCCCACCGAGATGCCCGCGCGCAGCGGCAACCACGACAGGGCGCGCCACTCGGCGCCAACGCTCACACGCGGCGTGGTCGTGGCCCCCGCCCGCGTGGCGAAGCCCTGCTCGTACTCCAGACCCAGGCGCGTGCGGGCGGTGACCCGGCTCACGCCCAGGTTCAGCACGCGCGGGAGGTCCACCGTGAAGGGCGCGGCCTCGAGGACCTCGTCGTCGGACTGCACGAGGTCCTCCTCGTTCTCGGTCTCATCGATCGTCTCGAGATCGAGGGTGTCGACGGTCGCAACGAAGGTGCGCAGCTCGAGGTCGCGGTCGAAGTGCACCTGCGCGAAGGCGTTGTGGACGGCAAGACTCGCGCGCCAGTGCGGACCGAACTCGGTGGCCGCCCCCAGGTCGAGCCCGAAGCCCGCCCCCGGCCCGGCCGTCCGCAGCTGTCCACGGGCCTCGCCCCGGATCCCGTCGGTCCGGGTGACGAGATTGCCGTCGACCTCTTCGAGGCGGGCATAGGCGAGTCCCTGCAGATAGGCCATGCCGAGGCCGACGTGGATCGGGCCCCAGCGGCTGTGTCCCACGGTGACGGCGGTGCTCACGCGAGCGGTGGCCAGACTGATCGCCTCGCCCCGGGCGTCGTCGAAGGTCATCGAGTCGGCAGTCGCGTTGCCCATGAGCAGGAGCTCGAAGACGTCGTGCGGGAGGTTCGTCGTGGCGTCGGCCAGTCCGCTGAAGGTCACGGCGACACGGCCCACCTGCACACCCATGGCCGATGCTCCGAGGTGCGCCTCGGCGGTGAGGCCGTCGGTCGGGATCGACGTGAGGATCGCACTCTTGTCGGCGTCGTCGAGGTGGCCCTTCATCGACGCGTTGTACAGATCGAGGTCGATTCCGTTGTTGCCGACCAGGGCCTGCGTGCTCAGCAGTTCGATCGCCACGCCGGGGTTGTCGAACCAGGCCAGGTTCGCCGGATTCGCCTGGGCGCCTTCGACCCCGTCCACCGTGGCGGTCACGGTCCCGGCCATGCCGGCCGAGCGTACCGAGCCGGTGCCGTGGGCGGTGGTCGTGCAGGCGACGAGCGCGAGGCCCGCCAGCACTGCCGCCGTCACCCGGCGCTGGATTCGTCTCGGGTGGCTCATTCTTCCACGTCTCCCATCAGGATCCGGGCGCGCAGGAAGCCCCGGACCCGGACTTCGTCGGTCGAGCGCAGTGTGACGAACTCGCCGTCGGTGCCGGGGAGGACCAGGCGCACACCCTGCCACGCGAAGGGCTGGGTGATGGTGCCCACGTCCTTCTCGGCCACCTCGACCACGGTCTTCGAGACCACGCCGTCGCGGCCGCCGTCGGGACGGGCCGGGCCGGCGGCCGGGATCGTGATCGGCCCGAGTTCGAGCTCGGGGCGCGTGTGGGTGCTCGTCGAGTCCGAGGCGATGCCGATGTACGCCACCGCCTCGATCGGCAGGGTGCTCGTGACGTCGGCCTCGAGGGTCAGGCCGATGAGGCGCTGGTCGAGGTCGCGACGGGTGCTGTCGTCGAGGTCGAGCTCGGTGGCGTCGCCATTGATCTCCTGGGCCAGCAGGGCAACCGTCATCGGCGCCCGGATCGCCCAGCGCGCGGCCACCGAGTCGCTCGAGGCCACCGTCCCCTCCGACACCCCGTCGCCGACGCGGGCCGTGCCCGAGAACACCACCGTCTCCGGCAGGTTGTTCAGGAACGCGACCACGTCGCTGTTCTGCTCGTCCAGCACGACGTTCACCAGCTCGGGGTCGCTCCCGCTCACGGCCGGCAGGTCGATCTCCGTGTCGAGCGGGACCATCCCACCCTGGGCGTTCGTGCCCTCGACGTGCAGACGGATCGCGATCGGCATGCCCAGGGAGGTGGTGAAGCCCAGCGCCAGCTCCGCGCGCTGAAGTTGCAGGTCGTCGAGGTCGTCGGGAATGTCGAGGTCGGTGGTCTCGGGCTCGAGGTCGATCGTGATGGGGTCGACGATGCCCGTGACCGAGCGGAACGACAGCGCGATCGGATCGACGGTCACCCGGATGACGTCGGTCGAGGAGATCTCGACGTAGGCGCCCTCGGTTCCCGGCACGTGCACGTCGGCCACGACCTCGAGGTCTTCGCCGGGACCGCCGTCGAAGGCCAGGGTGTAGTCGGCCAGTTCGATCGTCCGGGTCTCGCTGGTCTCGGCGTCCAGGGGCAGGACGATCTGCAGCGGGTTGCCCGTGGGAGAGACGAAGGCTCCGATGTCGATGGTGGCCACGGCGTCCAGCGGTAGGTCGTTGCGCACGCGGAAGCTCAGCCGGCCCTGCCCGACGACGGCCGAACGGATGCGGACCGAGTCGGGCATCTCGACCGCGGTCGTGTCGCGGAACTCCTGGGGTCCGAAGCTGGCCTCGGCCGTGGCCACCTCGAGCGGGAGGGTGGCGACCTCGACCGCGAGCCGGGCGTCGGCGTCGACGGTCACCGGCGTCGGACTGCCGGAGCTGCCGCCGACCAGCGTCACGTTGACCGAGTCGGGCAGGGTCCGACCGCTCAGGTCGAAGATCCGGTCGAAGGTGGCCCCCGAGGGGATCGCGGCGTCGACGGTGAAGGCGAGGACGTCACCGCCCGTCTCCGGATCGACGAGCGCGATCCGGAGCTGCTCCGGCGGGGACGTCCCCCCGACGGGCACGGGGAGTCCGTTGTCGACGAGCACGCGAAGCCCGCCGCTGGCCAGGGTGGCCGAGCGGAAGCCCGGGATGTCCTGGGGATCGCTCGCAAGGTCGAAGGTGAACGGAGGCACCGGTACCGCCATGCCGTCGACCATCTCGGCGTCGGGGTACAGGTCGCCCAGACGATGGTCGAATCCGATCGGATCGCTCGCGTCGAGGCCCACGTTGCCGATCGCGGCGTCGAAGCCGAAGCCGTCGACCTCGACGTCGAGCTCGTCGCCCACCGACACACCGTCGATCTCACCGGACGCAGTCAGCGAGATGGAGCCGTCGGCGCCCACGACGAAGTCGGGTTCGTCCTCGACGATCTCGGCGACCGTCTCCTCGTACTCACCGAGCGGGATCAGCCACTCGGTCTCGTAGGTGGGCAGGGTCGGTTCCTCGATCGTGCAGCCGTGCAGGAGCACGAGCAAGCACGCGGCGACCGTGACGGCACCCGTTCGGGGGCCGCAGAGGCGGGGGCGAGGCACGTCGGACGCTCCCTGATGTCGAGCTGTGGTGCGCGGCCACGCCGAATTCGCCGGCACGGCACGTCTGGAGTCGTGGCTGTGGGTATCGTACGCCGGGCCGGAGAACTTGAGGGAAGAGGTGGTGAGGAACGTGCATCGGTGGCACGGGCGGGGATCGCGCTTGACGCCGGAGCGCGGCTGACGCCACCTTGCCGGGTCCCACGGGGTGCCATGACGGTCTACGTTCTCCGACGCCTGCTCTCCTCCCTGCTCCTGGTGTGGGGAGTGCTCACGGTGACCTTCTTCGTGGTCGACCTCGCGCCGGGTGATCCCGTGGATCTGTGGGTTGGTCCCGAGACCACCATCGAGGACGTCGAGCGGCTACGGCAGGCCTACGGTCTCGACCAGCCGGCGCCCGTACGCTACGTGCGCTGGCTGGGTTCGGTGTTGCAGGGCGATCTGGGCATCAGCCTGACGCGGCAGCGTCCGGTTGCCGAGATCCTCGCCGACGCGGTGCCGCGCACGCTGCAGCTCACGATCGCAGCGTTGATCCTGCACTTCGGCGTGGGGACCGCGCTGGGTCTCTGGTGGTCGCGCCGGCGTGATCGTTTCGGCTCGCGCGCGACCGACGTCGTCTCGCTCGTCCTGTACAGCCTGCCCGCCTTCTGGCTCGGCCTCATGCTCCAGTTGTTGTTCAGCTACCACCTGCGCTGGCTGCCCAGTGGGGGGACCCCCATCGCTGCCCTCGACGAGGTGGGACTCGGCGTCTGGCTGGTCGACCAGGTCCGCCACCTGGCCATGCCCGTCTTCGTGCTGGGTCTCGCGGGGACCGCGTCGGTGGCGCGGGTGCTGCGCAGCTCGATCCTGCAGACGTTGCAGGAGGACTACGTGCGGACGGCCCGGGCCAAGGGCCTGGATCCGGGGACGGTCTTCGGCAAGCATGCCTTCCGTCCCGCCTCGGTGTCCCTGGTGACGTTGATCGGTCTGGGCATTCCCTTCCTGCTCAGCGGTGCGGTGGCGACCGAGGTCGTCTTCGGCTGGCCCGGAATGGGCCGGGTGACGGTCGAGGCCCTGTTGGCGCGCGACCACCCGGTGATCCTGGCCACGACCGCGGTCTCCGCGGTCATGGTGGTCGTCGGCAATCTCCTGGCGGACCTGGCCTACGCGTGGGTCGATCCGCGGATCCGGACGCGGACATGAGGGCGCGGATGTGGATCGTGGGGACCGCGCTCGGTCCGATCCTGCTGATCGTCCACGGGGTGGAGGCCGTCGATCTGCTCCTGGGCCGGGACGGCGCCACGGGGCTGGTGGCCGGATGGGGCGCGATCGCTTGGGGGGTCCTCGGGTCCCGCGCCGGCGTGCGCGACCGCGCGCGCCGGGTCTGGCGGCGGCTGGACGACCCCCTGGCACGCGCGGGGGCGGTGCTGTGCCTCGGGCTGGTCTTCGTGGCGGTCTTCGCGCCGCTCCTGTCGATCCACGCGCCCGACGTTCTCGGCGACCCGGTCGCCGATCGCTACGCCCCGCCGAGCGCGGAGCACTGGATGGGCACCGACCTCCTGGGGCGCGACCTCTACAGCCGCGTGGTCCACGGGGCCCGGGTGTCGCTGGGCATCGCCGTGGCCAGTGTCGTCATCAGTGTCGGACTGGGGCTCGGCGTGGGTGCGGTCGCAGCGTGGACGGGCGGATTCGTCGACGGTCTCCTGATGCGTCTCACGGATCTTGCTCTCGCGTTCCCGCGCCTGTTCCTGGTGTTGTTGCTCGTCGCGTTCGTCGAGCCGGGTCCCGCGTGGATCGTGTTGGCGCTCGGCGGTACGGGCTGGATGGGCATCGCGCGCGTCGTGCGCGGACAGGTGCTCCAACAACGCGAGGTCGAGTACGTGCTGGCGGCGCGGGCCCTGGGCCTGGGCGAGACCGCGGTGGTCGTGCGCCACGTGCTGCCCGCGATCCTTCCGCCCGTGCTGGCCCTGTCGACGCTCCGGGTGGGGAGCGCGATCCTGGCCGAGAGTTTCCTCAGCTTCATCGGCCTGGGCGTGCAGGATCCGTGGGTGAGCTGGGGAATGCTGATCCGCAGCGGGCGGGACACGCTGCTCGACGCCTGGTGGCTGGCCCTGTTCCCGGGGACGGCGATCGTGCTCACGGTGCTCGGCTTCAATCTGCTCGGCGACGGTCTACGCGATGCACTCGATCCGCGCCCGGCCCCCGGGACCGGAACCCTGGACGACTGAGGGAGGCGACGCCGCCATGGATCCGATCAACGCGCCCGACGACCGGACCGTTCTGCGCGTGCACGATCTCGTGGTCCGACTGGAGGTCGAGGGCCGCCGTGCGCACGCCGTCGACGGGGTCGACCTCGAGCTGCGTCGGGGCGAGACGCTGGCCCTGGTCGGCGAGAGTGGATGTGGGAAGAGCCTGACCGCGCTGGCCGTGCTGAGGCTGCTGCCCCGGCCCGTGGCGGGGATCGCGCGGGGACGGATCGAGTACGGGGACCTGGACCTGGTGACGGCTGCGCCCGCGGCCCTTCGGCGGGTCCGCGGAGGGGAGATCGCCATGATCTTCCAGGAGCCCATGACCAGCCTGAACCCGGTGTTCTCGTGCGGCGAACAGATCGCCGAGGTCGCGCGCCTGCACCTGGGTCTCGGACGCCGCGCCGCCCGCGACCGCGCCGTCGGACTCATGGAACAGGTCGGGATCGATCGCCCGGCCGAGCGTGCCCGGCAGCTCCCGCACGAGTTGTCCGGAGGGATGCGGCAGCGGGTGATGATCGCCATGGCCCTGGCCGGAGAGCCGAAGGCGCTGCTGGCCGACGAGCCCACCACGGCCCTCGACGTCACCACGCAGGCGCAGATCCTCGACCTGCTCGACCGCCTGCGCGAGGAGTTCTCCCTGGCCGTGCTGCTGGTCACCCACGATCTCGCGCTGGCCGCCGAGCGGGCCCAGCGTGTGGCGGTCATGTACGCGGGGCGGATCGTCGAGACCGGGCCGTGCACGGCGGTCTTCGCCGCTCCGGCGCATCCCTACACCCTGGGTCTCCTGGCGTGTCGGCCGGTGCTCGGCCGCCGGCAGGAGTCCCTGCCCGCGATCGAGGGACAGGTGCCGGACGTGTTCGAGCGTCCACCGGGCTGTTCCTTCCACCCGCGCTGTCCCTTCTCCGTCGAACGCTGCCGGACCGACGAGCCCGGAGCGTCGGAGATCGACCCCGGCCACGCCACGGCGTGTTTCGAGCACGATGCGGTGCTCCGGAAGGGGGCCTGGACCGATGCCTGAGCCACGGATCGATCCCGGTCGACCACTCCTCTGCGTGCGCGGCCTCCGCAAGGTCTACCGGATGCGGGGCGGGCTGCCCTGGCGTCCCGCCCGCGAGGTCGTGGCCGTCGACGGCGTGGATCTCGACGTGATGCCGGGCCGCACGCTGGGGTTGGTCGGCGCGAGCGGTTCGGGGAAGTCGACGATCGGGCGCTGCGTGCTGCGGCTCGTGGAGCCCACCTCGGGGTCGGTCGAACTCGGCGGGGTCGACATGCTGTCGCTGGGCAGATCGGAGCTCCGAGGTTTCCGCCGCCACGCCCAGATCATCTTCCAGGACCCCTATTCCAGTCTGAATCCGCGCCTCACGGTGGGGGCCGCGCTCGAGGAGCCGCTGCGGGTGCACGGCGTGGGGGACCGCGCCAGTCGTGCCCGCCGCGTGCGGGAGTTGCTGGAGATGGTGGGTCTCCGTCCGTCCCACGCCGATCGCTATCCCCACGAGTTCAGCGGAGGACAGCGGCAGAGGATCGGGATCGCGCGCGCGCTGGCGCTCGACCCCCGTCTGATCGTGGCCGACGAACCCGTGTCGGCGCTCGACGTGTCGGTCCAGGCGCAGGTCCTGAACCTCCTCGCCCGGCTCCAGCGTGAACTGGGCCTGAGCATGCTGTTCATCGCCCACGACCTGGCGGTGGTCGAGCACGTCAGCCACGAGGTCGCCGTTCTGGACGCCGGGCGCGTGGTGGAGCGCGGGTCCGTCGACGAGGTCATCGCCCGGCCGCAGCACGAGGTGACGCGCCGTCTGCGCAATGCGATCCCCGACGGAGCGCTGGGGCGGGAGTTCGGTTCCGGAGCCGATCCGGGGAGTGCGATCCCGTGAGGTCGCGCGCAGCAGGCCTGCCCGGGAGGCTCCCGACTCGTCCCGGCGCTTGCAAACTCTTGGGGATCAGGGACTTGAGGCTCGTTGCACCGGGTTGACACGACTTTTTCCGCCCCGTATATTTCGCTCCGGATGTCGGACCTCGGGTCCACCGCGGGCTCACCCCGCGGCCGCCGGGCCTCCCATCTCGCCACGACGGGGTGCCCGAATCAGCGGTTGCCGTACGGGAACGAGTCTGGACGCGTGGGACGGATCTGCCCCAGGGTGGCCCGTCGCTCGCTTCGCGTGGGCAAGAGAGCCGGAGTTCCGAGATCGTCCCCTACCGTCCGCCCCACCCGGACCGATGAGATCGGGGCCCTGTTCGATGGATTCAACGCATCACTGCCCAGCGGTGTTCCGGCACCCGCGCCGATCCCCCGTGGACGCTCCCTTGGGCTAGAAGACGGAGCGAGAGGTCCGTGCGAAGGAGCTCAGTCATGCCGCAAAAAGGTCGGCTCGCGCCATTTCACCGCTGGGTCGCGGCGATCCTTCTCTGTGTGGGTCTGTCGTTCGTCGCGACGAACGACGTCCTCGCCCAGGGGGTGGGGGGTGTGCGGGGCGTCGTCCGCAATGCCGAGACCGGCGAGCCGCTCGACTACGCGAACGTCGTCCTCGAGAAGGTGCCCGAGGGAACGCAGTGGGGCGGAATGTCCCTGGGTGGCGGGCGTTTCTTCCTCCGGGGGGTCCCGGCGGGCGAGTACGTGCTCCGCGTGCTGTACTTGGGCTTCAAGCCGGTCGAGGACAGGATCACGGTTCCGGCCGGCGAGACGGTCAGCGTCGAGTACGACCTCGAGGTGACGATCGCGAAGACCTTCGACGCCTTCGTGGTCGAGTCCCGCGCGATCATGGTCGAGGTGAAGGACACCGAGACCGTCTACACGATCGGCAGCGAGGACCTCACGGACTACGCGGTGGACACCGTCGAGGAGGCCGTCGCCCGTCAGGCCGGCGTCGTCAGCCGCGGTGGCGAGCTGCACGTGCGCGGCGGGCGCTCCGGCGAGATCTCCTTCCGCGTCGACGGCGTGGCGGTGGACGATCCGCTCGGTGGCTCGGCGATCTCGGTGTCGACCTTCTCGGTCGGGAAGATCGAGACGGTCACCGGTGGCCAGGATCCCGAGTTCGGGAACGCGTTGAGTGGCGTGGTGAACATCCAGACGCGCGAAGGCAAGCCCGACGACTTCGAGTTCAACGCCCGCTTCACGACCGACGACTTCGGGCGCCAGGACCGGACCTTCACCAACTACGATCGCTTCGAGTTCGGTTTCGGTGGCCCGACCGGCCTCGTCGACAACCTGACCTACTGGGTCGCAGGCGACATGGTCTTCACCGACAACGAGAACTTCAACCGCGCCTTCCGTCCCGAGACCAAGGTCGAGCTGTTCGGGATGGAGCTGTTCAAGTACCGCCGTCGTCAGCGGAACGACGTGAAGGGCTCGCTGAAGCTGGCCTACAACTTCGACGAAGGGCGCAAGAAGATCACCGCCGAGTACATCGGCAACTACACGCGGAGCGAACCGTTCCTGTTGAACTGGGACACCCAGGGCTACGTGCGGCAGCTCGTGCGCCTTCCCCTGCTGATCGATCTCGGTGATCGCCTGGTGTACGACGGCGGCTACGGCACCTTCTTCTACGGTCCCTGGGTCGACAACATCAACAGTCTGGCCGTGACGCGGCCGGTGACCACGGGGACCGGCTCCGGAGCCCGGACGCAGCCACTGCCCATCCTCCGCCTGCGCGACATCCGTGGTACCGAACGCGTGGCGATCGCGCAGCCGGTCTTCGTCGGAGCGCGGTCACCGGACGGTCTGTTCAGCACCGTCCCCGAGGACTCGAGCTACCAGTTCGTGAACTCGGCGGATCTGGGTCAGCAGAACCAGCGCTACAGCGAGCAGTTGAAGCTGTTCTGGCGTCAGACCCTGACCGACGACACCTTCTACGAGCTCAAGCTGTCGCGCGTGTCCTTCGACCTCCTGCAGGACGTCCGTGACGATGCGTCGCAGTTCGACTATCTGCACGGCGGAATGCGCGGCCCCGACATCTTCAACGGAGATACCCAGCAGTACATCGGTCAGCGGGACTACTACAGCGATCCCGACAATCCGGTGTTCGTCACCACGGGCAGCGACTTCCCTGCCTACAATGACCAGCGCACGACCCAGTACACGCTCAATTTCGACATCACGAGTCAGCGTTACGCGGGGCACAAGCTGAAGGCCGGCATGCGCGTGGTCTACAACGACCTGGCGCGGGAGTCGATCAACAATCCGGGCGTGATCTCGGAGAACCGTCTGACCGGACAACCGCAGCAGGGCACGTCGCGAAACATCTTCCAGACCTTCAATCCCGAGGCCTCGTTCTATCTGCAGGACCGGTGGGAGTACGAGGGCATGGTCCTGAGCGGGGGCTTCCGCTGGGACATGTTCTCGCCGGGGAGCGAGGCACAGATCGAGGTCGACAACGAAGAGCTCGATCGCAACGTGTTCAAGTACAAGCACCAGATCAGTCCGCGTCTGGGCTTCGCGTTCCCGATCACGGACAAGGACGCGTTCAATTTCCACTACGGGCGCTTCGTGCAGTTCCCCGGCCGTGACGTGCTCTTCGCGAGCCAGGCAGTGGTCGGCAACTCCAGCACGCTGGGCAACCCGAACCTGGATTCGGAGCTCACGATCCAGTACCAGGCCGGCATCAAGCACCAGTTCAACGACTTTCTGGCGGCCCAGTTCGCGGTCTACAACAAGGACATCTTCGGGTTGATCTCGGGGACGCAGGTCGTCGACGAGGCCACGGGTGGCATTCTCGCGCGTTTCATCAACCGCGCGTTCGGCAACGCCCGTGGGGTCGAGCTCACGCTCGAACGGCGATTCCACAATCGCTGGGCCTTCGAGCTCGCCTACACCTATGCCTTCGCCGACGGTGTGGCGTCGAGCCAGGAATTCGGTTCGAACCCCAACGGCCTGGAGTTCCTGCCGAACCAGGAGCTGCCGTTGGACTGGGACCAGCGGCACTCGGTGGCCATGAACCTGCGGATCGCCGAGCCCAACAAGTGGGCAACGGCGATCACCTTTGACTACGGCAGCGGATTCCCATGGACGCCGTTCTTCCGGTTCGAGCGTCGTCAGGATCCGCTGCTCGAGAACAGCGCGCGGTTGCCCGCGACCTACAGCCTGCGGATCCAGGCCGAGCGCAACGTGAACTTCTACGGTCAGAACCTGACCGTCTACCTGCAGGGTCTCAACCTGCTGAACGAGGACGCCGTCGCGTCCCTGCAGCCGGGCCTGTTCCCGGGCGTCGGTGTGAACAATGCCGCCGAGGCGGGCGTGGCGTACCTGACCGAGACCGGCAAGTACGGCAACGCGTACCTGCAGGACGTCGACGGTGACAACATCGACGACTTCGTCCCCCTGAACGATCCCCGCGTGTTCTCACAGCACCGACTCTTCCGGGTCGGCATTGGCTGGCAGTTCTAGGCGGCGAGGAGGCGTAGCGAATGACGATGCGTTCGAAGGCTACGGGGTGCAGCCCGTTCCGTCGCGGACTCGGGCGAACCGGGGGCATGCTGGCCGCGGCGCTGATCCTCTCGGTCGGCTGGGTCCCGACGGCGTCGGCGCTCGAGTACGGTCCCGATGGCGAGGTCGTGCAGCCCGATGTCGGGCGTGGAGACGCGCGCGGTGCCTTCACGCTCGACGGAGAGTTCGTGCACAACGTGGGTGAGATCCAGCTCCACATGACGAACTGGGGTCTCATCGGATCCCTACCGGGCGTGAACTGCAGCTTCTGCGATGCTCCCTCGGCCATGTGGCCCGCCGGCAGTGGCGTGGACTACCTGTTCGAAGCGGCCTTGTGGGTCGGTGCCCTGAAGAACTCGGTGCCCGTGGTGACCACCGGCCGACCTGGGGGCGCCGGCACCGAACTGCGCGCGAATCCGAACGATCCGCTCGACACGATCTGGGTGTCGCAGCAGGGAGCGCCGGGGGGTGCACGGTATCCCGATCCGAACTTCGACGACGACGGCGACGGCCTCGAGAACGAGGATCCGCTCAACGGTCTCGACGACGACGGCGACGGCCTGATCGACGAGGACTACGCCGCGATCAGCAACCAGCACTTCCGCACCGTGTTGCGCGACGACGATCCGCTGATCATCGAAGCCAACCCGGACCACGAACCGCTGAACATCCGTGTGATCCAGGAGAGCTTCGCCTGGGAGAACGACAACGTCGACGACTTCATCGGCTTCGAGTTCACGATCGTTCCGACCGAGAACTTCTCCGTCGACCTGCAGGACGTCTACGTCGGCCTGTACGCCGACTGCGACATCGGCCCGCGCGGGTCCGGTGGCATTGCGCAGGACGACATGCCCGGGTTCTTCGACGGTCGCGTCCGCGCCATCGATCGCTCGCTGGTGCCCATCAGCGTGGCCTACATGTACGACCAGGACGCCGACGGCGGGCAGGCGGACGGCTACATCGGCATCATGTACCTGGACCACCCGATCGATCCGCTGGGCGTCGAGGCGCCGGTGGAGGTGGGCATCACCAGTTTCCAGCAGTTCGCCGGCAACCAACCCTTCGACCGCGGCGGCGACCCCGGCAACGACGCCGAGCGCTACGAACTCCTGTCGCGGTTCGAGTTCGACCCCTTCCCGGCGCCGAGTGAGGAATCGAAGGCGAACGACTACCGGATCCTGATCTCCACCGGACCCTTCTCGGGTCTCGTGCCGGGCGACGAGCTGAAGTTCCAGATGGGCATGGTGATCGGTTCGGGTCTGGCGGGCTTGCAGCGGAATGCGGCCGAAGCGGCGTTGACCTACTTCGGGAACTGGTTCGATCGGGACCTCGACGAGGAGACCGGCGTGCAGGGTCAGGAGACCCGCGTCTGCCAGAGCGACTTCGAGGATCCGAACGAGATCTTCGATCTCTTCTTCAGCCCCTGCGACACGGCGGGTCTGGGTCCGGACGACGAGTTCCCGCCGCCCGTCAGCGAGGACGACCTCGACGAGGACGGCTGCTTCTACCAGAACGCCGACTGCCAGGTCGAGCAGCGTCGTGACGCGCTGAACTGTGATCAGGACGACCAGTTCGAGGAATCGGAGCTGGCGGGCTGCACCGGGGTCAAGGGCAAGGAGTTCCACGTGACCTGGCTGGTGGGTCTGGCCCCGCAGCCGCCCGGACTCCGGGTGGTCCCCGCGGACAACCAGGTGCACGTGTTCTGGAGCAACGTGAGCGAGGTGGTGCCCGACATCCGCCTGCAGGAGGTGGACTTCGAGTCGTACCTGGTCTGGCGGGCCGACGGCTGGGAACGCCCCTTCGGCAGTTCGATCGAGAACGGACCCGAGAGCGAACTCTGGAGCCTGATCGCCGAGTTCGACAAGGTGAACTTCTTCGAGGACCGTCGGTTCATCGGCGACGAGGTGATCTCGCAACGTCTGCCACTGGGGGCGAACACGGGACTCGACGTGATCTCGTACACTCCGCGGATGTACCAGCCGGGGACGCCCGAGTACGATCGGCACGCACCGGCCCGCGACCTGGTGGCACGCATCGTCGAGGATCCGGAGTTCCAGGCTCTGTTCGGGCCCACCATCGATCCGGCGACCTTCCTCCGGTTCATCGATCCGAAGACCGGGTCGGTGTCGGCGATCGGTCGGAAATATCCGGAACTGGCGCAGTTCCAGGACAACTACGCACCCGCGGACACGGCGTACTTCGTGGAACTCGGGCTGGAGTTCTACGAGTACATCGATCGCGACGTCTTCAACGGTCACGCCTACTTCTACGGGGTGACGGCGACCGACTTCCGGGCCGACAGCAGCGGCGAGGAAGGTCTGTTGCCCCTCGGTCCGGGGTTGGCCGGAGACGCGCAGAGCAATTTCGCGTTCGCGGTCCCGAAGGCCCAGGCACAGTCGAAGGCAGCACGGGACGAGCGCGGCCAGGACATCTACGTGGTGCCGAATCCCGCCACGCGGGAGAGTCTGGCCGATTTCAGCCAGTTCAGCCCGAACGAGGACGACCCCACGGGGGTGCGCGTGATGTTCGCGAACCTTCCGCAGGCCCGGAACACGATCAAGATCTACACCCTGGCCGGCGATCTCGTGCAGACCATCGACCACGATGGCACCGCCTTCGGCCGGGAAGGCAGTGAGGGCTTCAGCAACACCGGCGGGTCCGCGTTCTGGAACCTCGTGTCGCGGAACGGTCAGGAGATCGTCAGCGGCGTGTATCTCTATTCCGTCGAGTCCTCGGACCCTGATTTCGAACGGGTCATCGGGCGCTTCGTGGTGGTTCGATGATGATGGAGTCGTGCAAGCGTCGGGCCCGCGGGTCCGCGAATCGCTCGCGCAGAGCGGAGGTCAGTTCGATGAAGCTGCGCAAGACACTGTTGGCCCTGGCCGTCGGCGCCGGCCTTTCGATCGGGGTCGCGCCGGCCGTCCACGCGGCGGAGATCTTCGCGAAGGTCGGGACCTTCGGCGCGCAGTTCCTGAAGGTCGGCGTCAGCGCGAGGGCCACGGCCATGGGCTCGGCCTACACCGCGGTCGGCGACAACGCCGAGGCCGTCTACTGGAACCCGGCGGGCATCGTGAGCGTGCGCGACAGCCAGGTGATGTTCAGCCAGGTCGAGTGGCCGGCCGACATCAACCTGACGTACGGGGCGTTCGTGTTCAACCCACGCAGTATCCCGGGCACCTTTGCGGTGAGCGGGCGCGCGGTGTGGATGGACCCGCAGATCGTGCGGACGGCCTTCGAGCCCGACGGCAACGGCGAGGAGTTCGACTCGGGCATGGCCACTCTGGGCCTGACCTATTCGCGCTTCTTCACCGACAAGTTCTCGGCCGGGCTGACCGTGAACTACATGAACATCGGTCTCGGCGACTTCACGGTGAACTCGGCCTTCGCCGATGTCGGGATCATCTACCGCATCGGGATCCGCGGCATGAAGATCGGCATGTCGATCAACAGCCTCGGGTCCGAGATCACCTTCGACGAGCGTCCGGCGCGGTTGCCGACCATGTTCAAGGTGGGCTTCGCCTTCGAGCCGATCCGCGTGGGCAACCAGCGGGTGATCGCATCGAGTGAGTTCTCGCACCCGGTCGACAACGCCGAGCGGGCGAACTTCGGGCTCGAGTACAACATGAACGACGTGATGTTTCTGCGCGGTGGTTACAACCTGAACTATGACACCGACGGTCTGGCGGCGGGCGCCGGGTTCCGCGTGAACACCGGGTCGCGCAGCTGGGTGAACCTCGACTACAGCTGGGTGGACATGGACGCGTTGGGCAACGTGCACCGCGTGACCATGTCGATCACCTACTGATCGTCGTCGCGTCACAGCGATCGTGGACGCCGGCCGGACTCGATTCGGCCGGCGTTCGCTTCGACGGAACCCGGGGCGCCGAGGCCGCGTACCATCCGAGCCACCCTCTGCGGGGAGCCGCCGTGTACCGCATGCTCCTGCTCGTTCTCGTGCTCTTCTGGACCGGACCGGTCGGCGCCGGGGTGCGCACGCCGCTGGAGGGCATGGGGGACTTCCGGTTCCTGGCGGACCTCCCGGTGTTCTTCGAGGCCGACGGCCGTGCGCGGGTCGATTGCGTGGTCCGGCTCGATCACGAGGAGCTTCGTTTCGACGAAGACACCACGACCGATGTCGCGGTCGGGTTGAAGCTCGCCCGGCAGGGCGTGGTCGCGGTCGACACCACGCAGGTCTTCCGTGTGCAGCTGCACGACACCGATTCCGGCGCCGCCCTCCGGACCACCTTCGAACTGCTCGAGATCTCGGCGCCGACGGCCGAGGGGCGCTGGGCGGCGACGGTGGACCTGGTGACGCTCGACGGCCGGGAACGCCGAGCCCGGGCCGAGGGTGTGCTGGCCGTGACGGTCTGGCCCGAGGGCCAGCCGCGTCTCAGCGATCCGGAGTTCCGGGTGGACAGCGGCGAGGGCGCGCTCCCGCACCCCGAGCGGCTGTACGGCGTGTCGCAGGACACGCTCGAGACCTACGTCGAGATCAGCGGAGCACCGCTGGGGGTGGAATCGCGGCTCGACCTTCAGATCGTCGACGCCGAGTACGGGACCATGGACCAGCAGAACGTTGCGCTGGTTCCCGATGCTGCCGTCGACGCCGCCGTGATCCGTGTGCCGCTGGTGGCCCTGCCCGACGGCCAGTACGTGCTCCGGCTGCTGCCCGCGTGGACCGACGAAGTCGTCCTGGAGTCGGAATTCGTGGTCAGCTGGCGCATCGAGCGGGCGTTGCAGGCTCGGGACGACGTCATGATGGAAGCCGAGCTCGTCCTCGGGCCGCGTGAGTTGGGGCGCTTCCGCCGCATGAGCCGGCCGGCGCAGGCGCAGGTGATGCAGGACTTCTGGGAAGAGCGGGATCCAACGCCCGGAACACCCCGCAACGAACTCTACGACCGGTTCCTGGCCCGGGTCGCCCACGCCGCGCGATTCTACGGCGACCACCAGCGGCCGGGTCCACTCACCGACCGGGGAAAGATCTACATCCGCTACGGCGCACCGTCGACGATCGACGTCGAGGTCATTCCGTCGAGCGGGATCGACCTGGACGAGGCGATCGGGCAGGTCCACGACGCCTTCGCCATGGACGTGGCCGGGACGAACATCCGGGGCGAGCTCAGCGAGTCGGGCCTGTTCGAGACGGGTCCGATCGTCACTGACGCCGACCGGGACCGGCGCCGCAACCAGGCCCGGATCGGGCAGGAGGGCAGCTTCGAGCTCTGGCGGTACGATTCCGACGGCGACCCCCTGTTCGAGGACGGCGGACTCTGGGGCGAGAACATCGATCTTCGCTTCCTGTTCGTCGACCGGATGGGAATCGGAGTCTACGAACTGGACTATTCCAACCTCGAGACCCGCCACTGATCGACCCGACCTCGATCGCGGGACTTGCCCCGGTGCCGGGCATGGTCGTACATTGCGCACGACCGACCAGGAGGTGGGCGGCCGCGTCGGCCGGGCCGGAGCGATCCAGTCTGCAATTCCTTGTCGGCCAAGAGTTTGGATGAAAGAAGCGGGGTTGACCGTCTCCGTCGGGATGGCTATACTCCGCTCCGTTTTGTGACCGGAATCCATGCGCTCCGGACCGGAACCGTGCGTCGCTGCCCGGGCCGGGTCCTCGCCCGCGACTCAGTCCTCCGCCCCCCGCCCTCGGCGACGTGGCGGATCGCCGACCGAGTGCGGGCTTCGTCGTGAGACCGGCACCCGACACCGACCGAACCTCGCCGAAGCTCGCGGCCTGCGCGCGGTGGTCGAGGACGGACAACCGGCCCGCCATCGGCTCGACCGGGCGGGGCCCCCGGACTTCGGATGTACCACCTCGAGAAAGGACGAGGCCACATCATGGCTCGCAAAGGTCTGTTCCCGATGACCGTGATGGCGGCGTTGCTGTTCGTCGCGACAGCGTTCGTCACCCCGGTCCTTGCCCAGGAAGAAGGCGAGGCCGAGACCTCGCTGGACATCGAGGGCGTCATGAACACCTCGGACTCGCTCGCGTGGTCGGCGTCGGACTCGATCGACGAGATGGTCCAGGTGGAAGAAGCTCCCAGCGGCATCATGGGGTGGTTCGAGCAGACTCCTCTCGGTCAGAGTGGAGCCGGTCAGCTCTTCATCGCCGGTGGGAACTTCATGTGGGGTCTTCTGGCCGCCGCCATCCTGGCCCTGGCCGTGATCCTCGAGCGCGCCTTCACGCTGGCGAAGGCCCGCACCAACACCCGACGTCTGATCGGCAGCGTCATCACCACCCTGCGCAGTGACGGCGTGAACGAGGCCGCGCAGGTCTGCGAACGCACCCGCGGCCCGATCGCGGCGATCCTGCACAGCGGGCTGCTACGCGCCGAACGGGGTCCCGAAGCCGTGGAGAAGGCGATCGAGACCTCGGGGACCATCGAGATGGCCTTCCTCGAGCGTGGGCTCGTGGCGCTGTCGGCCGTGGCCAACACCGCGCCGCTGCTCGGCTTCCTCGGCACGGTGTCCGGGATGATCTCGGCCTTCGAGGCCATCGCGAACGCCGACAACGTGAACGCCAAGCTGGTGGCGAGCGGTATCTCCGAGGCGCTGATCACCACCGCCAGCGGTCTGATCATCGCGATCCCGGCGTCGCTCGGTCACAGCTTCTTCCTGTCGATCATCGACCGCTTCATCATCGAGATGGAAGAGACCTCGGCCGAGCTGGTCGAAGAGCTCACCCAGATCGGCCACCGCTAGGCGCGGCCTTCGCGGTGAAGGAGCAGGACCATGGCGGTCAAGATCAAGAAGTTCCGGCGGCCGACCGAAGAGATGAACATGTCGTCCATCGCGGACATCGTGTTCCTCTTGCTCATCTACTTCATGGTCGTGACGGTCTTCCAGCAGGACATCGGCATGCCCTTCGTACTGCCGGCGGCCGCCGAGCAGGAAGAGACCGTGCAGATCAAGGAGTCGAACACGGCGTCGCTGCAGGTCACCGCCTCGAACATCGTCTTGCTCGACGATCAGCCCATGGCGATCAACGGGATCAAGAACGAACTCGAGCGGCGGCTGCTGGAGAACCCGAAGCTGGTGGTGATCGTCGAGAACCACCCGATGTCCGACTACGGGGTCTTCGCGGCGGTGCTCGACGAAGTGCGGTTGGCCAAGTGCCGCAAGGTCGCCATCAAGATGATGGACGTTTAGGGAGGCGACCGTGAAGTTCGAACGGAACCAGAAGACCAAATCGCAGATCCCGACGGCGTCCTTCGGGGACATCGTCTTCCTGCTGCTGATCTTCTTCATGGTGAGCACGGTGTTCAAGACCGAGGACGGTCTCGAGGTCGACCTGCCACGGGCCGAGTCGGGTGTCGAGATCAAGCGCGACGACATCCGCAACATCTACGTGGACCAGTTCGGGCGGATCTCGGTCGACGACAAGCTGGTCTCCGAGGAGCTCGCCGCCCAGATCATGGCCCAGAGCTACGAATCCAATCCGATGACCATCGTCGCCTTCCAGGGCGACATCAATACCGACTACGAGGTCATGGATCGGATCATGGAAGAGTTGAAGAAGGTCAACGCGGTGCGCGTGTCCTTCAACAACAAGGTCGAGAGCACCCAGCCGAAGTTCTAGGTGACGCATGTCCGAAGCGACGCACAGTCCACCTCCGGAGAGCTGGGAACATGTCGGCCTGGCCACCGAGAACGACCGCTTCAAGGCGCGGTACGGCCGCTACATGCGGGTCGCGACCGCTTCGTCGTTCATCATCTATCTGCTGATCTTCCTCTTCAGCCCCGAACTCGAGATCGAGCCCTACCGGCTGAAGGAAGAGACGGTCGAGGTCGTCGACATCCCCGAGACGGTCGACATCCCGCCGCCCCCGCAGGAGCTTCCGAAACCCCAGGTGCCGGTGGAGGCCGCGCCCGACGCGGAGGTGGAGGAGGACGTCGAGATCGCGGACACGCTGCCCCAGAGTTTCGACGAGTACGTGCCACCGCCCCCCGGTGGAGGTGGGGGAGCGGGCAACGACTTCGTGGCCTTCGACACCAAGCCCGAGATCGTGAACTTCGTGAACCCCGAGTACTCGGAGTTCGCGCGGGAGGCCGGACTGGAGGGTCTGGTGATGGTCGACGTGCTCGTCGGCACCAACGGTCGGGTGAAGGCCACGCGGATCTCCAAGAGCGTGCACCCCGTGCTCGACCAGGCGGCGATCCAGGCCGCGCAGCGCGCGACCTTCACGCCGGGCAAGCAGCGTGACATCCCGGTCGAGGTCTGGGTCACGTTGCCGTACAATTTCACGCTGTTCTAGACCGATCGGCCGGAGATCCGAATCCCTGGCTCACGCCGGCTCCCGCTCGGAGCCGGCGTGTGCGTTTCGGGCGGTGTCGGCGTCCGATCGCCGTCATCCGTCGAACCCTGTAACCCGAGCGCGTGTCCCGCGTAGAGCACAACAGTGTCCGGGCACCGAACCGGCCCGGCGGTCCCGGTGAGTCCGGGTGACCGAATCCCAAGGGGAGGCTTTCATGCAGTCCGTTCGCAACCGAGGCTCGTGGCTCGGAATCGTCCTCACGTTGGCCGTGGTGGCCACCGCGCTCCTGCCCGGCGTCGCGGCCGCGCAGCTCGAGGACAAGCTCGATGCGCTCGAGGACGCCCTGGAAGCCGTCTACGACGGTAAGCCGGCGACTCTCGAGGAGTGCATCCGCGCAGCGGAAGTCGGCTCGGTCGTGCTGGGTGGCTTCGAGGAGGACGTCCTCACCGCGAAGACCGACAAGCTGGCCGCGCTCATGCAGTGGCTCCCCGACCTCGGCGTGAGCGCGTCGTACCAGGAGAGCGAGCGGACGGAACTCGACCAGGTGGTCACGCGACCGGAGCTGGTGCCCTTTCCCTTCGTCGACGCGCAGGGCAACCCCCTGATCGTGACCGTCGGCGGGGACACGCTCAGTACGATCACCCAGGTGCGCACCGACCAGGTCCGCGACGCCACGATCGATCAGACCTTCGAGAGCCAGTCGATCTCGTCGAACTGGACCGTCTTCAACGGCTTCGACCGGATCGCCGAGCGCTCGCAGGCCAGTGCCAACTACGAAGCCAGCGTGGCGACTCTCGACTACCAGCGCGATGTCCTGCGCGAAGACGTCACGAACGCCTTCTACGACTACATCCGTGCCCAGCAGAGGGTGCAGGTCGCCATCGACGCCCAGGAGCTGGCCTTGCGGGAGCTCGAGCGGACCGAGACCTACTTCGAACTCGGCATCTCGACGCGGAGCGACGTACTGCAGGCGAAGGTCCGCCACCAGCAGACCAAGCTCGACGTGGTGCGCGAGCGGAACGGGGAGCGCAATGCCTTCCTGGTCCTGGCCCACGCAATGAACATCCCCGGCGCGCGCACCTTCGAGGTCGAGAGCGATCTCCCGGCCGTCTCCCGGATCGAGGTCCCGCCCGTGGACACCCTGCTCGCGACCGCCCGGCAGCAGCGGCTGGACCTGGCCGCAGCCGAGTACCGCCTCGAGGCCAGCCGGGCCGGCGTGACACGGGCCCGGGCGGGATACTGGCCCTCGGTGCAGATCTTCGCCCAGTACTCGCGCAGCGAGTCGGAGACGCCGTTCCGTTTCGGTGCGCAGGAGAACACGCAGTTCTCCTACGGCATCCAGGGTCAGTGGCAGATCTTCGACCGTTGGCGAACGCAGCAACGAACGCGCAATGCGGTGGCGCAGCGGCGGCGGTCCGAGTACCAGGTCCGGCAGCAGCAGTTGAACGTGGAGCTCGAGGTCGTGAACCTCTGGAACAACCTGACCGAGGCGATCGAAACGCACGAGGTGTCGTCGGTCGCGGTGGAGCAGTCCACGGAGGACCTGCGGCTGGCCAACGAGCGCTTCGAGGTGGGAGCGGGGACCCAGTTGGACGTGATCACCGCGCAGGTGAACCTGGCCCAGGCCCGCCGCGATCGGGTGGACGCGCAGGTCAACGCGATCAAGTTCCGCCGGCAGCTCGACCGGGCCACGGGAGCGTCGGCCGTGGCGGCGCGCCAGGAGTAGGACACGTGCTGATCGACTGCGACAGTCTCGGGAAGACCTACCACATGGGCGACACCGCGGTGCACGCCGTGCGCGGTGTCGACCTGCGGATCGACACGGGCAGCTACGTGGCGATCATGGGTCCTTCGGGGTCGGGCAAGTCGACGCTCATGAACCTGATCGGGTGCCTGGACACGCCGTCGGCCGGGACCTATCGCCTCGTCGGCCGGGACGTCGGCACGCTCGACGACGACGAACTCGCCGGCATCCGCAATGCGGAGATCGGATTCGTCTTCCAGGGCTTCCACCTGCTACCGCGTGCCACCGCCCAGCAGAACGTGGAACTGCCCCTGATCTACGCGGGGGCGGCGGACCGGGAGCGGACCGCGCGGGCCGAGCGCGCACTGGTCTCGGTGGGCCTCGCCGACCGCGCCGGGCACCGGCCGAACCAGCTGTCGGGAGGCCAGCGTCAGCGCGTGGCGATCGCGCGTGCGCTGGTGAACGAACCCTCGCTGCTGCTGGCCGACGAGCCCACGGGCAATCTGGACTCGCGGACCGGGGCCGAGATCCTCGACCTGCTCGACGACTTGCACGGCCGCGGCCTGAGCATCATCATGGTGACGCACGAGTCGGACGTGGCCGCCCGTGCCCAGCGTGTCGTGCGCCTGCACGACGGACGCATCGCCTACGACGGTCCCCCCGGCGGGTGAAGCCTTGGACACCATGATCGGTCGTGCGATCCCGCCGAGTCCTCCTCGTACCGCCGGGGTGGTGGCGGTCGCGCTCGTGCTCCTGCTGGGCGGGTGTTCAGGTGCGCCGGGTCCGGTGCCGGGGATGGACGACGACCCCTGGTTCGAGGCCGACGTCCTGGCCGGGCTCGACGAAGAGGGGCGACCACGGGCGACGGTGACCGTCTCCATTCCGTATCGACGCATGGTCTTCTTCCGTGAGGACCAGGGATACGTCTCGCACTACCGTTTGCGAGCGATCCAGCGGGTCGCCGGCGAGGCCGTGCAGTTGCGCGAGTGGGGTGGCACCGCCTACGCGGAGGACTTCGACGAGACCCGGAAGTCGAAGGTCTTGCGCCGGACGGTCGGCATGGCACTGCGCCGGGTCGAGGGCGCGGCACCGGGTGCGCAGGTGATCGAGGTCCAGGTCGCGATCGACGGCACACGTCGTCGCGCCCGGCGCACGATCGGGCTCGAGACCGCGGGTTTCCGCAGCGGGGGGCTGACACTGGGGCATCCCACCCTCTACCGGCAACAGGATGCCCTCGAGGAGATCCCCACGGCCTTCGAGGTCATGGGCCACGCCATGCCCGACCCCGCGGTCTTCGACCGTCACGAGCGCGGCCCCTTCGACCTGGCCACGGGCCCGCCGTGGATGCTGCTGCGGATCTTCGACCTGCGCCGTGACGTTCCCGATTCCACCTACCTCGTGACGGTTCGGGTGGTGAACGAGGACACCGCCACCTCGCGCTGGCGGCAGACCTTCGAGATCCCCCGGGCGGGCAGCGAGACCGGAGCACTGGTGCGCGTTCCGGGATCGGGACTGGCCTTCGGGGGCAACCGGGTCCGCGTGTCCCTGCCGGGAACGGACGGCGTCGAGGTCGAGATCGAGAACCGCGGACTCGATCTGACCGACGGTCGCAGCTGGGAGGCCAACCTCGAGCGTATCGAGATCATCGCCGCCCGTGACGAACTCGAGCGTCTGCGCGACGCGTCGGTGGGCGGGCGCGTCGCACGCTGGCGCGCGTTCTGGCAGCGTCGCGATCCCGTTCCTTCGACCGAGCGCAACGAAGCCCTCGAGGAGCACCACCGTCGGGTCGCCTACGCGCGGGCCAACCTGCGCGACGGATTCCGCGACGGCGCTCTCAGCGACCGGGGACGGATCTGGCTGTTGCACGGCCCCCCCCAGACCATCGAGAGCTCGGCTCCGGGGTTCGATTCGAACGAGCGCTTCGAGGTGTGGCGCTACCGTGAACTCGGTCTCCTGTATTACTTCCGCGACACCGACGGCTTCGGGACCTACCGGCTCGTGTGGCGCGAGGCGATCTGAGGGGCGATCCGGCATGATCGATTCCGATCTCCGCGAAGATCTGGTGTCGGCGGCGCGCGCAAGCGACGTCGACTGGAAGAACGCCTGGATCGGAGTCGGACCGGGCGGCGGGATCGTTGCCCATCCGGACACCGCTGCCCGGGCCGTAGGTGTTCCTGCCCTCGAACCACACGGTCCGTTGCGTCTGACGAGTGTCCTCGAGCCCGTGCGCGGTGAGCCGGCACACCGCGCCGAGACGATCAGCGAGGTGCGGGGCGGCGAGCACCTGCTCGGCCTGCTACGCCGTGGCGACTGGTGGTTGGTCGCCGGAGAGGACGACTACATCGGCTGGGTGCACCGCTGGGTGCTCGAGGAGGACACCGAGGCGGAGCGCGCGGCGATCGAGGGGCGCTGGATCGGTCGCTACGCCGAGCCCCTCGGGACACTGTGGATCTCGGACACCTTCGCTGCGGTCCCGCTGGTCCTGGGCACGCCGCTCCTGCGGGTCGACGCCGACACGGCCACGCGCGGCGACTGGCGCCTGGTCTCGACCGTGCACGGTCACGAGGGCTGGATCCCGGCCCGGAGTGTCGAGACGGCGGTGCGCGCCGATCCCCGCGGTGTCCTGCGTCATGCCCGCATGCTCACCGGGACTCCCTACCGCTGGGGCGGACGCAGTCCCCTGGGCTTCGACTGCAGCGGTTTCGTGCAGATGCTGTTCGCCCTGGCCGGAGTCGCCCTGCCGCGGGACGCCTCCCAGCAGCAGCACACGGGCCGGCCGGTCGATCCCGAGCCCACGGCCTGGAGTGCGGGAGATCTGCTGTTCTTCGGGGATCCGGCCGACCACCTGGGGATCCACGACGGCCGCGGTGGCATGATCCACTGCCGGGGATCGGTGCGTCGCGACCCACTGCGCGAGATCGCCCCGCTGATGGAGCGGTTGTCCGCAGTTCGGCGTCCGGACCTCGGCGGAACCGGTCCGCGCCCGACGCTGTGGCGGAGGACGCCGACGGATCGCCGTCCTTCGTAGTGGCTCGGAAGGCCCGACACCGTCGTGCCCGTGTCCGGTCGCCGACCGAACCCGGGAGCGGGAACGTTGCTTGCGGTGACCGGGAGCCAAAGGCTCTCCCCGGCGCCCGGATCGTGAATTCTGGTGTACTTCTTCTACTACTACCCCGTCGGTGTCGACGTCCCGCGGGCGCGTCCGGCGTGGATCACCTGGGCGTTGATGACGACCATGGTCGTGGTGCACGTCCTGGCGCATCCGCTGCGTGACCTGACCGACGTCTCGTGGTGGAGCTACGCCTACCGGCCCGCCGAGATGGACCTGCTGACGCCGGCCACGGCGATCTTCCTGCACGGTGGCTGGATCCACCTCCTCGGCAATGCGCTCTACCTGTGGGTGTTCGGTCCGGCGCTCGAGCGGGTGCTCGGGCGTCTGGGCTTCCTGCTACTCTTCGTCGGAACGGGCTATCTGGCGAGCCTGTCGCACGGTGCGGTCGTGATGAACCTGGCGCCGCAGGCGGCCTGGGGAGCCCTCGTCGGGGCCAGTGGTGCGATCAGCGGCCTGCTCGGTCTGTTCCTGCTGCGGTTCCCGTGGGGACGCGTGAGGATCGCGTGGTGGGCCTTCATGCCGCTGCAGGCCGTCAACCGGGCCGGTGTGGCGACGCTGCCGTCGGTGGTCGCGGTCCTGCTCTGGGTCCTGCTGCAGGTGGTCATGGCGATGGTCAGTGGTCCCGCCGGGGGAACGAGCTACGGGGCACACCTCGGCGGGCTCGCCACCGGACTGATCATGGGTCTTGCCCTCGGCCTGCCGTGGCGCGCGTCGACCGAGCGATGGTTGGTGAAGGGGCGACGCCATCTGGAGCGCGGCGAGTCGCACGCCGCAGTGGGTTCACTGCTTCGCTACGTCGAGACGATGCCCCACGACGAGGAAGCCCGCCTGGAACTCGCGAGGGCGCTTCGGGTGGCGCGTGACGTGGTGGGGTCGTCGCGAGAGTACCGGACGGTGGTGGACGCCGCCCTGGCCGAGGACCGTCTGCAGGTCGCCTGCGACGCCTACGGGGAAGCCCGGCGCGGGGACCCGGTCTTCCACCTCTCGTTGTACGAGCAGAAGCGGATCGCGCACTTCCTCGAGAAGCTCGGACGTGAACGCGAGGCGGTGACCGCCTACCTCGACCTGCACCGTTTCCACCGCGATCATCCCGAGGCGGTGCACGGACTGGTGCGTGCGGCGACGATCCTGGTCACGCGTCTGCACCGGACCGACGAAGGTCTCGAACTCTTCGAGCAGGCGCGTCGGGACTTCCCCGATCATCCGTTGCAGGCCTGGCTGGAGCAGGAGCGCCGCCAGCTCCGCCGGCGGAGCGCAGCCGCCTGAAACTCGGTCAGCGCTTGATGAGCTCCTGGTGCAGACTGGCCAGCCAGCCGCGCCCCTCGGCGTCGGGTACCAGGAACGCACGGTGGCGCTGGCCGCCGAAGCTCGAGAGCGGGGGGCCCATGCGCTGCGCGACGTGGTCGATCGCCACCTGCACCCGCCGGCTCGCCACACCCCGGCCCACCAGGGTGACCCGTCGCTGTCGACGCTCGATCGAGAAGCGCAGGCCCGGCTCCTCGCGCAGGAAGTCCGACAACTGTTCGTGCAGCGTCGGTCCCTCGAGGTCGGGGAGGGTCAGCGTGAGGCACAGGCCGGTGCGCGAGTCGGTGGATTGCACGCAGCCGTCGATGCACAGGTCGGTGCGGTCGAGCAGGTGGAGCAGACGGGCGATGGTCCCCGTGTCCTGTGGCAAGGAGTCGACCGAGAGCACCGCCACGGGATGGCTGAGCACGATCATCCACACCGGTAGGTGGTTCACGGCGGACTCGTCGCCGATGAAGGTGCTGTCGGACGTGCTGGTGATCCCGCGCACCTCGAGGGGCAGGCGATACGCACGGGCCTGCTCGAGCGACTGCGGGTGCAACAGTGCTGCTCCGGCCTCGGCCAGATCGATCATGGCGTCGTAGTCGAGCCGTTCGAGACGGTAGCTGAGCGACAGCATGCGTGGGTCGGCCGAGTGCACACCCTCGACGTGCCGGAAGAAGACCACGCGGTCGGCATGGTGGGCGTGACCCAGTGCGACGGCGGTGATGTCACTGCCGCCGCGTCCGAGCGTCGTGATCCGCCCGTCGCGTGTCTGTCCCTGGAAGCCGGCGACCACCGGGATCTCGCCCGCGGCCAGACTGGCCGCGACGGGTGAGGGATTCACGTCGAGGATCCGGGCGCGGCCGAAACAGGCGTCGGTGATCAGGCCGGCTTCGCCGCCACTGAACGACCGACCGGCGAGACCCCGCTGCTGCAGTGCCAGCGCCATGAGTGCCGCCACCTGCGACTCGCCGGTGGCAAGGAGCCGGTCGAGCTCCTCGCCGGGGGCCTCGGGATGGAGGCGCCGGGCCAGGGCCAGTAGCTGGTCGGTCGCCCCACCCATGGCCGACACCACCACGATCACCTTGAGACCGGCGCGCGTGACCTCGGAGACACGGGCCGCGGCGGTCTCGATCTGATCACCACCGGCGAGAGATGAACCACCGAACTTCAGGACGCGTACCCGCAACCGCCTCGACCTCCCCGCCGCAGAACCCCGGATCACTCGGGACCGGAATCGACGCCGGTCGATCCACCGACGCGGGCAAACAGTAGTCCAAACCCTGCCGCCTTGGCCAATTCCCGGTTGATGCGGTGGCCGAGCTCTGCTATGCTGCCGCCGCCGTGGCAACGTAGGTGCTTTGAGATCAACAGCTTAGGCAATCCATCCACATCCGGGGCCGCGGTGTGGGCCCGTCCTCCCTCGACGTGGCATGCGCATGCACGAGCTGCCCCCGGACGAGCGTCCGCGGGAACGTTGCCATCGGCTCGGCGCCGGTTCCCTGTCCGCGGTGGAGCTGGTCGCCCTGGTTCTCGGAGGGGGGAGCGGCCGTGGCAGCACCCTTGCCCTGGCTCGGGGAGTCCTCCAGCGATTCGGAACGCTGCAGCGTCTGGCCCGGTGCGGACCGGCCGTCCTCGAGTCGCTCGACGGCATCGGGGCGGCTCGCTCGGCGGCCCTCGCGGCGGCCTTCGAACTCGGCCGGCGCTCGGTGCGGCCCGAAGTGTCGGACGTGCGGACCATCGAAGGCCCGGAGGAGGCCCTGGCCCTGCTGGGACCGCTGCTGGAGGGGCTCGAACAGGAAGCCGTGGTGGTGTTGTGTCTGGGGGCCCGGCACCAGGCGCTACGCGCGACCACGGTGGCCCTGGGCCAGATCAACTCGGCGGGCGTGCACCCGCGCGAGGTCTTCCGCGACGCGATCGCCGTCGGGGCGGTGGCGCTGATCCTGGCGCACAACCACCCGTCCGGCGATCCGGAGCCGAGTGACGACGACGTCCGTCTCACCCGGCGGCTGCAGCGCTGCGGAGAGACACTGGGAATCGAGGTCCTCGATCACCTCGTGGTCGGGGCCGGACGGTGGGTGAGTCTGCGGGAACGCCACCTTCTCTGAGGGGTAGGAGTTCCCGGGCGACAGGAGGGGCCCCGGACACGGGCCCGCGTGGGGTCAGCGCTCCAGCGAGGGAACGCGAAGCAAATGTCCAAGGAAAACGGACAGCAGGCGGGTCTGTGGAACCGGTTCTCGAACCTGTTCAACAACGACGTCGCGATCGATCTCGGGACGGCCAACACCCTGGTCTACATCAAGGGCAAGGGCATCGTCCTGAACGAGCCCAGCGTGGTGGCGGTCGACAAACACACCCGCAAGGTGCACGCGGTGGGTCACGCCGCGAAGGCCATGCTCGGCAAGACGCCCGACAAGATCGAGGCGATCCGTCCGCTGAAGGACGGTGTGATCGCCGACTTCGACGTGACCGAGCACATGCTGCGCGAGTTCATCCAGATGGCGCAGAGACGGCGGCACTTCATCGCGCCGCGGATCATCATCTGCGTTCCGAGCGGCATCACCGAGGTCGAGAAGCGCGCCGTGCGCGACTCGGCCAAGCACGCCGGCGCGCGCGAGGTCTTCCTGGTCGCCGAACCGATCGCCGCCGCGATCGGGGTGGGGCTACCCGTCGACCAGCCCAGCGGCAACATGATCATCGACATCGGCGGTGGCACGAGCGAGATCGCGGTGATCGCGTTGAACGGCATCGTCTGCGACACCTCGATCCGGGTGGGTGGGGACGAACTCGACGACGCGATCGTCAGCCACCTGAAGAAGAACTACAACCTGCTGATCGGCGACCAGACCGCCGAGATGATCAAGAAGGAGATCGGCAGCGCCTACAAGCTCGACGGCGAGCTCGAGATGGAGGTCAAGGGGCGCGACCTGGTCGCCGGGATCCCCAAGACGCTGCGCATCAGCAGCGAAGAGATTCGTCAGTCCCTGCAGGAGCCGCTGGCGCAGATGGTCGACGCGCTCAAGAGCGCGCTGGAGCAGACGCCTCCCGAGCTGGCGGCCGACATCGTCGACCGCGGGATCGTCATGACCGGTGGCGGTGCATTGCTGCGCAGTCTGCCCGAGCTGTTCCGCGAGGCCACCAACCTGCCGATCAACACGGTCGACGATCCCCTGTTCTGCGTCGTCCTGGGTACGGGCAAGATCCTCGACAACATCACGGCCTACGAGGACGTGATCATGCACTCCGGCAAGGACTGAGATGGCCGAACGTCCGCAGGGCCTGCACCGCGTCGGCGACCGACTCGTGCTGACCGTGTGCATCCTGCTGTCGATCTGGATGATGACCTGGGACGAGTCCGACCGCGTGCGGCGGGGTGCCGCGTGGTTGCACGCCGTGGTCACGCCGATCGAGTGGACGAATCGATTCGTCGAGGACCTGCTCGAGCTCGAGCGTGAGAACGAGCGTCTGCGGGCGCGCGTGGCGGCCCTGGAACTCGACCTGGCGCACCTGGAACGCGGCCGCCTCCGGCTCGAGGAGCTGGAGACGCGGGCCGGCTTCTACGAACGCACGCGGGGCCGCCTGGCTCCGGGCGAGGTGCTCGAGCTGGTGGTGAGCCGCATTCCGGTCCAGGCGAAGATCAAGACCTTCGGGGCCGACAGTCTCGAGGTCTGGATGCCGGTCATCACGGAGAACGGCCTGGCGGGTCGGGTGCGGCAGGTCCTCGACCGCGATCTCGCGCTCGTGCAGCTGCTCACCGAGGAGGACTCGCGGATCAGCGTCCGCGTGGCGCGGACCAACGTGACCGGCCTGCTCCGTCACGACGGGCGTCGTTTCTTCGTCGATCACGTGCCCCAGGGAGATCCGGTACGCGTGGGGGACGCCGTCGTCACCAGTGGTCTGGGCGGGACCGTTCCGGAGGGTCTGGCCGTGGGACGCGTGACCCGCGTGCGCTCGTCGCCCAGCGAACTCTTCCAGGAGATCGAGGTCGAGAGCGCCGTGCGCTTCAGTGCCCTGCGCCGGGTGTACGTGGTCACCCGTTCCGGCCCCTGGTACGCCGGCTTCGAGGGCACGGTCTCGTCCGTGCCCGACAGCCAGCGCGCGGCGCCCCGCGACACCAGTGCGGGGGCACGACGATGACCGGCATGCGTCTGATGGTGGCCGTGGCCATCACCCTGGTCGCACAGCTCGCCTTCGTGCCGAGGATCTCGATCGCCGGGATCACCCCGGACTTCGTGGTGCTGCTGGTGGTGCTCGTCGCTCTGCGGGCGGGCCCGTCGGGCGGTGCCGCGCTCGGATTCCTGGTGGGGCTGTTGCAGGGCATGCTCGCGCCCGAGACGCTCGGTCTCGATGCCCTGGCCAAGACGCTGGTGGGATGGGCGGTCGGGAAACTGTCGTCGTCGTTGGCCATCGAGGGCCCCGCGTTCTACTTCGGCCTGGTGGCGATGTCCGTGCTCGCCCACGACCTCGTCTACCTCGTCGGGCTCACCCAGCTCGACGTCGCCCGGTTCCTGGGACTGTTCGTGACCCACTCGATTCCCGCCGCCGTGTACACCGGTCTCGTGTCGCTCCTGATCGGGATGATCGCGAGGGCGGTCACCGGAGGAGTGCTGAACCGGACGGCGGAGGTGCGCCGTGGATGAGCGCTCGCGTCAGTGGCGGGCACGTGCCCTGATGATGGCCGCGGCCGTGGGCTTCGGTGTCCTGGCCATCACCCTGTTCACCATGCAGGTCGTCCTGCACCAGGACTACGCCCAGCTCGCGCGCGAGAACCGGCAGTACAGTCGACGGGTCCTCGCCCCGCGCGGACTGATCAGCGACCGCTCCGGCGTCACCCTCGCGCACAACGTCTACCAGGCGCGGATCACCTACCCGCGGAACCGGGTTCGTGAGGACGACCCGGTGCTGGCGCGTCTGGTCGGTCTGCTGGAGCTCGACCGCGACGCTCTCCTCGAATGGGTCGATCGGGCGCCGCCGGGAGATCGGATCACACTGGTGCGCCGCGCGACGCCTCGACAGATCGCGGTGGTCGAGGAACACCGCGTCGAGTTGCCGCAGGTGCAACTGCGGGTCGAACCGAGGCGGCACTACCGGAAGCACCCGCTCGCGAACCATCCGCTCGCGCCACACCTCGTGGGCTACGTCGGGGAGGTCCGACGCGACGAAACGGGTCGCAACAGTCCCTATTCCGCCGGAGACATGATCGGGCGCACCGGCATCGAGGCCTTCGCGGAACCCCTGCTCCGTGGCGAGCACGGCCGGAAGGTGGTCGAGGTGAATGCCTCCGGGCACGTCGTCGGCGAGCTCCCCGGAGTCCACGTTCCGGTGGTTCCCGGCGGCCACGTGTACCTGACGATCCACCACGCGTTGCAGAGTCGACTGGAGGAGCTGCTGCAGGACCGGGTCGGCGCCGGCGCCGTGGTCGAGATCGCCACGGGTGACGTGCTGGCGGCGGCCAGTGCGCCTTCGATCGACCTCAACGAGTTCACCGGAGGGATCAGCCACGAACGCGCGGCACAGCTGCGGTCGGATCCACGCAAGCCCGAGTTCAACCGGGTCTTCCGCGGAGTGTACCCGCCGGGCAGTCCCTTCAAGCTGATCACCGCGGCTGCCGCGCTCGAGCGCGGTCTGGTCGACCCCGAGGAGACCTTCGATCCCTGCTACGGCCGCTACCGTTTCGGCAACCGCTACTTCGGATGTTGGAAGGAGACAGGACACGGAGAACTCGACCTCGAGGGTGCGATCGTGCAGAGCTGCGACACGTACTTCTACCAGCTCGTACAGAGGCTCACCGTGGACCAGCTGGCCGAGACGGCGCGGCGGTTCGGCCTGGGCAACGACACGGGGTTGGAGTCCTTCCACGAACAGACGGGGCTGGTCCCCGACGCCGGTTTCTTCGACGCGCGGCACGGTCCGCGCGGGTGGACCGACGGAGTCAAGCTGAACCTCGCGATCGGGCAGGGGGAATTGCTGGTGACGCCGCTGCAGATGGCCCGGACCTTCGCGGCCATCGGAGGCGACGGGTACCTGTACCGTCCCCACGTGTTGCTGGTCACCGAGAACGCCTACGGCGTGCGCGACGCGCGCCACGTGTATCGCTCCACCCAGCCGGTGTGCTCGCCGCGGGTGCGTCGTTTCCTGCAGGAATCCATGCGCTCGGTCGTCCACGACGACCTGGGGACGGGAGGGCTCGCGCAGGTCGACGGATTCGAGGTCGCGGGCAAGACGGGAACTTCGGAGAACCCCTTCGGCGATCATCACGCGTGGTTCGTCGCCTACGCGCCGGCGCGGAATCCGGAGGTCGCCGTCGCTGTGATCGTGGAGAACTCTGGTCACGGCGGTGAGGTCGCCGCTCCGATCGTCGGAGAGGTCCTGCACGAGTACTTCGAACTCCAGGGCGCGGTGGCGTCCGACGGGGAGGCGCGCTGATGGGTCGTGTCCTTTCGATCCTCGTCCGGGCCGACGCCTTCGCCCTGATCGCCTGGGCGGCCCTGGTGGCGATCGGCCTGGCCGCGGTCTACAGCTGTACCGTCGATTTCCAGAGCTCGGCGGAGATCGTGCCCTCGAACCTGTCGCGGGCCGTGTTCCACACGCAGGTCACCTGGGCCGTGGTGGGAGCGATCGTGGCGCTGCTGTGTCTGCTGATCCCCTACCGGCACTTCGACACCCTGGCCTACGTCGCCTACGGCGTGGCGCTCGTGTTACTGGTCGCGGTGCTCGTCGTCGGTATGGAGTCCGGGGGCGGACGTCGGTGGTTGTCCCTCGGTGGCATGAGCTTCCAGCCCTCGGAGATCGCGAAGGTCGCGTTGATCCTCGCGCTGGGGCGCTTCCTCGCGGGCAGGAGGGATCGCTCGGCCAAGGTACTGGTGGGTGGCGCGGTCGCCTTCGTGCTGCCCCTGTTCCTGCTCGTCGTACGTGAGCCCGATCTGGGAACGGCGCTGGTCTATCCGGCGTTGGCGGTTCCCATGTTGTTCTGGGCCGGAGTTCCGGCTCGGCTCTTGTTGGCGTTGATCTCGCCGGTGCTCAGCGCGGTGATCATGTTCACCGGACAGCACACCCTGGACGATGTCTGGCCCTGGGTGTTGTACGTGATCGCCCTCATGGGCCTGTTGTACTTCGCGCGTCTGTACATTGTGCAGAACCTGCTGCTCATGGGCAGCAACCTGGTCACGGGTCTGGCCATTCCGTTGGTCTGGGAGAAGCTGCATCCCTACCAGCAGGCGCGGATCCTGGCCTTCTTCTCACCCAGCGACGCCGATCGGCTGGGCTACGGGTACCAGACCTTCCAGAGCAAGGTCGCCATCGGATCCGGAGGTCTGGCCGGCAAGGGGTACCTGGAAGGCAGCCAGAAGGGCCTGGCCTTCCTGCCGGAGCGCCACACCGACTTCATCTTCAGCGTGATCGGCGAGGAACTGGGTCTGCTCGGGGCGTTGGTCGTGCTGGCACTCTTCCTGTTGCTGGTCGTGCGCGCACTCCGCGTGGCCGAGATCAGCAAGCGTTCCTTCGGCGGCATGATCGCGGTGGGTGTGGCGAGCTACTTCTGCTTCCAGGCGCTGGTGAACATCGCGATCACGGTGGGTCTGCTCCCGGTCACCGGTCTCCCGTTGCCACTGCTCAGCAAGGGAGGAAGCTCCATGCTCGCGAGTTGCATCATGCTGGGGCTCCTGTTGAACGTCTCGGCGCGATGGTCCGAGGTCTGAGGCGGACGTGCTGGTCTTCGACGGTGGTCGTCTGCACGACGCGTCCGGGCACGAGGTCGCCTGGCCCGGTCTCGCGGTGCTCGGGGATCCCGTGGCCCATTCACTCAGCCCCCGTCTGCACACCGCCGCGCTCCGCGCGCGTGGTCTCGATCACGACTACGCAGCGATCCGGGTCGGAACCGAGGATCTCGCCACGTATCTGGTCACCGCCGCCGAGCACGGGGTGCTGGGGCTGAACCTGACCGTCCCGCACAAGGAGCACGGCCTGGCGCTCTGTGCGCAGGTCAGCGACGAGGCGCGTGAGATCGGAGCGGCGAACACGCTGGTGCGGCGTCGCGACCGCTGGCACGCCCACAACACCGACGCGCGCGGACTCGCACTGGCCCTGCAGTCGTGGCGCGGCCGACGCCTGGCGCGTTCGCTCGACCAGGTCGTGGTGATCGGGAGCGGAGGAGCGGCGCGGTCGGCGGTGGTGTGTGCCCGGGCGTTGGGGAGCCGACGGATCCGGGTGCTGGCCCGCCGTCCGGAGCGGGCGACGTGGGCGACGGCGATGGGGGCGGTGGCCGAGGCGCTACCCGAACGCATTCCCACCACGGCCACCCTGATTCTGCAGTGCACGCCGCTCGGTCTGGATCCCGAGCTGGACCCCTCGCCGTTGTCGCTCGACGGCCTGGCGTCGACGGCGATCGTGGTCGACCTCACCTACGCCGATCGACCCAGCGCCTTCCTGCGGCAGGCCATCGGTCGCGGTGTGGACGCGATCGACGGCCGTCGCATGCTCGTGGCCCAGGCGGCACTCGCGTTCTCCATGTGGTTCGGTGCGCAGCCTCCACTGACGGCCATGGGAGAGGTGCTCGGCCTGGAGTTCTGACCGCCTCCGCTTCCGTGTCCTCCCGGACCGCGAGACGAGACGATGCGGACGACCCTGGTCCGTGGCTTCTTCGATCTGATCTGGCCTCCACGTTGTCCGGTGTGCGACGACTGGTTCGAGCCGCCCGCCGGGGCGTGGCTCGAGGTGCGCGGACGCGCCGTGCTCCATCGCAGCTGTCGCGATCGCCTCGGGCCGGCGACCGAGTTGTCGATCGCCGCCGCCGCGGGGGCGACTCCGGTGTTCGCCCTGCTCGCCGACACTCCCGCCTGGTTCGCGATCCTGCACCGGGTGAAGTACGAGGGCGAGGGCGCGCTGCTCGGCCCCTGGATCGACTCGTTGGTCGACGCCGTCGCCGCCGGCGGCGGGTTGCCCCGCGGATCGGTGGTGGTCCCCGTTCCCGACGATCCGCGCCGGAGGCGGCAGAGGGGATTCAGTCCGGTGCGCTCGATCGCCGGCACCCTGGCTCGCGCGACCGGCGTGCGATTGCGCGAGGATCTGGTGCGGCGGCGGTTCGCGGCTCCGTCGCAGACCGAGAGCCCGGACGACCGCGCTCGCCGGCGCAACGTCGACCGTGTGTTCGGGGTCGGGCGCCTGGCGGAGATCTGCGCGACGGACCCGATCGTCCTGGTCGACGACCAGATCACGTCGGGAGCCACGGTCGGTGTCTGCGCCCGACTGCTGCGGGCCCGGGGAAACCCCACGGCGGTTGTCGTGCTCGCCCGGGCTCGGCGGGCGCCGCGGCTGCTGCAACCTTGACATCGGCAGGAATCGGTCCCTAGACTGCCGACTGCCGGAGCTGAGGCCCCGCGGCTTCATAAATATCGGCGCGCCAACCACTTGTGGGTATCAGTCCGGGTGTGGCGCGAAGGGGTCCACCACGAATCCACGCGAGCGGCCAGTAGGCCGGAACGGAAGCATCATGAAGAAGCTGACGGTCCAGGACGTCCAACTCGACGGCCGGCGTGTTCTCGTCCGGGTCGATTTCAACGTGCCTCTCGACGACCAGCGCACCATCACCGACGACACGCGCATCCGTGCCGCCTCGTCCACGGTCGAGTACATCCTCGCGCACGGCGGGCGCCCGGTGCTGATGAGCCACCTCGGCCGGCCCAAGGGTCAGCGCAAGGAGGAGTTCAGTCTCCGTCCCACCGCCGAACGGCTCGAGGAGATCGTCGGACGCAAGGTCCACTTCGCGCCCGACTGCATCGGGGACGAGACGCGGACCGTGGTCGAGAAGGCCGGTCGCGACGAGATCGTCCTGCTCGAGAACCTGCGGTTCCACGGTGAGGAGACCGACAACGACGCGGACTTCTCGGCGAAGCTCGCCGAGTTCGGCGACGTGTACGTGAACGACGCCTTCGGTACGGCGCACCGTGCGCACGCCTCGACGGTGGGAGTGACCCGTCACTTCGAGCAGCGGGTCAGCGGCCTGCTCATGGACAAGGAGCTCGAGAACCTCGGTTCGATGCTCGAGAATCCGCGGCGGCCGTTCGTCGCCGTGCTCGGCGGGGCCAAGGTCAGCGGCAAGATCGAGGTGATCGAGAACCTGCTCGGCCGTGTCGACTCGATCCTCGTCGGCGGGGGAATGGCCTTCACCTTCTTCCGCGTATTGGGTGTGGACACCGGTCGGAGCATCGTCGAAGAGCCATTGCTCGACACCGTGCGTTCGATCCTCGACCGGACGAAGGAGTCGAACACCGAGATCGTACTGCCCGAGGACCTGATCGTGGCCGATCGTTTCGACGCCGAAGCCGAGCGCGAGGAAGTCCTGGCGACCGACATCCCAGAGGGGTGGCAGGGCCTCGACGTGGGCAACCGCACGGTCAAGCGCTTCCAGGAGATCCTCGAGGGCGCGGGCACCATCTTCTGGAACGGCCCCATGGGCGTGTTCGAGATGGAGCCCTTCGCCAAGGGCACGCGCGCCGTCGCCCGGGCCATCGCGACCTCGACGGAGAACGGGGCGCGCTCGGTCGTCGGGGGAGGCGATTCGGTCTCGGCCCTCGTGCAGGCCGGTCTGGCTTCGAAGATCACGCACGTCTCGACCGGCGGGGGCGCCTCGCTGGAGTTCATGGCGGGCAAGTCCCTGCCGGGAGTCGACGCACTGAGCGATGCGTCGCCGAGCACGGTCTGAACGGATCCGGGAGGGATCGACATGGCACGCCGTCCACTGCTGATGGGCAACTGGAAGATGAACCTGGGACTCGCGCAGGCGCGTGAGTTGGCCGAGACCCTGGTGCGACGCACGCAGACCACCTTCGCCGGTCCGGAGATGGTGGTGTGCCCGAGCTTCGTCCACATCCCCGTCGTCGCGCAGATCATGGAGAAGTCGGCGATCGAATGGGGCGGGCAGGACTGTGTGGAACAGGAGCCGGGGGCCGTCACCGGCGGTGTGAGCGCCGAGCAGCTGCGCGAGATCGGCGCGAAGTGGGTGATCCTCGGCCACAGCGAACGCCGGCAGATCTTCCAGGAGAGCGACGCCAGCGTTCGCGAAAAGGTCAAGGCGGCCTTCCGCGTGGGCCTGACGCCCGTGGTGTGCGTGGGCGAGACGCTGTCGCAGCGCGAGTCCGGTCGGACCGAGGAGGTCGTGTCGACGCAGGTCCACGGGGCTCTCGAGGATCTTCGCGCCGAGCAGGTGGGGGCGATGACCATTGCCTACGAGCCCGTGTGGGCGATCGGCACCGGTCACAGCGCCGAGCCCGACGACGTCGAGAAGGTCCACGCTCTGGTCCGCGGCCTGCTGGCCGAGGCCTCGAGCGCGCAGATCGCCGATGGGGTGCGTATCCTGTACGGCGGCAGCGTGAACGAGGACAACGTCGCGGACTACATGGCCTGCGAGGACGTCGACGGGGCCCTGGTGGGAGGCGCGAGCCTCGATCCGGAGCGTTTCCTGTCGATCGTCCGCTATCAGGACCGGCCGAGTTGACACCCCCGTGGGCCGTTGCTAGCTTTGACGGCCGGTCCTGAACGCGGGGCCGCCGGAACCCCGGGATCGACCCCGCCGTCGTCGAAGAGAGCGCGATGTACTACCTGTTCTTCGGAATCCATCTGCTGATCTCGTTCCTGATCGTCGTCGTCGTCCTTCTGCAGCGCTCCAAGGGTGGGGGGCTGTCGGGCGCCTTCGGCGGTGTCGGAGCGGGAGACGCCGCGTTCGGCAGTGTGGGTGTGACCACGTTCCTGCACAAGACCACCATCTACCTGGCCATCGGCTTCATGGTGACGAGCCTCAGCCTCGCGTACATGACGGCCACGCGCAGCCAGGCCATTCCGACGGGGCCGACCGGTGGCGTGGGTGAGACCGTGCTCCCCGTCGGAGATGCGCCGGTCATGCCCGAGCAGCCCGCGGGCGCGGCGGGTGACAGTCTGATCCTCGACGACGAGATCGTTCCCGGTGGCGACGACACCGTGGTGCCGCCGGCGGGTGCCGACACGTCGATCGTCCCGCAGGGCGAGACGCCTGAACGGAGCGGAGGCCAGTAGGTCTCGAACGCGCGAGAGCATCGTGCTCGGGTGGTGGAATTGGTAGACACGCTATCTTGAGGGGGTAGTGGCGAAAGCCGTGCGGGTTCAAATCCCGCCCCGAGCACCACGAACGATGACGGCCCGGATCGAACACGATCCGGGCCGTCGCATTTCCCCCCACGTCGTGAACGCGGTGTGCATCGATCGCCCGACGCGGGCGAGACGGGGAAAATCAGTCCTCTTCGGGATTTTTTTTGTTTGACAGTCGTTGATGCGCTTCGAATAATGCCGCCGGCTGAGCCGAGTGGAACGCCGATTGCTCCGCCGTGCGCGGATCCTTCGTGCGAATCCACGAAGCTCCCATCGCGGGCATCCGTGCCCACGATCCAAGGCTGCAAGACAAGGCTGCAAGATAAAGCGAGGCTGACGATGGAAGACGGAATCATGCTGGCCGCGGCGAAGAAGAAGTCGACCGCGAAGAAGAAGAAGGCGACTGCCAAGAAGAAGAAGACGACGGCGCGCAAGAAGAAGACGGCCGCCCGGAAGAAGAAGACCACCGCCCGCAAGAAGAAGACGGCGGCGAAGAAGAAGAAGACCGCTGCCAAGCGGAAGAAGACCGCGGCGAAGAAGAAGAAGACGGCGGCGCGGAAGAAGAAGACCACTGCGCGCAAGAAGAAGACCACCGCGCGCAAGAAGAAGACCAGCGCCCGCAAGAAGAAGACGACGGCGCGCAAGAAGAAGACCACCGCCCGCAAGAAGAAGACCGCGGCGCGGAAGAAGCGTTAGACCCCGGGTCGAGCGCCACGAACACGGGCGGCGAGGTCATCCTCGCCGCCCGTTCGCGTTTCCGACTGGAGAGGAGCGGTGCTCCACGCGGCCTCAGCGCGAGGCCGTGGCAGCGTCCTCGTCCTCGAAGACCTCGTCCGGCACGTCGTAGCGCCAGGTGATGCCCGCCGTCACCGAGGGGAACAGCAGCGAGGCGTCGAGCGACACTTCGTCGGTCTCCCAGGTGTACAGACGCAGGTCCGCGGCGACGAAGCCTCGGACCGAACCGGCGATCGGGAATCCGTATCCGCCGCCCGCGGTGAAGAAGAGGGCGCCGACGTCATCGGTGTCGGAGAACTGGTTCAGGATGCCGCCGAAGCCGAGATGTACGAAGGGACGCCGCGGGTTCCGGCGCTCCCGGCCCAGGTGGTAGACCACCTTCCCGCCGCCCGCGAAGGTCGTCATCGTGGCGCGGTCGATCTCGGTGACCTCGTCGACGATCTCTTCCTCGATCACGCGCCGGCCGCGGAACACCGCGTCGGCTTGGCCGAACTCCCCGAACAACTGCATGCCGAAGTTCTCGTTCAGGAAGAAGCTCACGCGACCGCCGACGACATAGCCCGTCTCGATCTTCTTCTCCGGCGCCTGGACGGGGGGGTCCGGAACCTCGCCGCTGAAATCCAGGATGTCGTCCCGGGCGGTGTCGTTGGTGAGTTCGGTCAGCGGGGCCGGCAGCGAGAGGTAGGTGTCGCCGGCCATCATCCCCCCGTACAGCGACATCTCGATGCGATGCACACGCAGAAGGGGCTCTTCCTCCTCGTCTCCGCTCTGGGCCAGCGCGGGCTGGCCGCTCCAGACGAGGAGCAGGACGAGCAGCAGGCCTGCGCTCGCCGCTCGTGCCGACCGAAGGCCCTGCTCCCGGCGCAGGGGCCGTGGCGCCGACTCCGTCGTCGCCCGGATGCCGTCAAACAGAAGAGCGTCCATGATTCCCTGGATCGAAGGCCCGCCCACGACACCGGGCCCGGCGAGGCCGCGGCGCCACGGAAGGGGGCGCGGATCGGTTCTCGGGGCTCCGCAGGGAACCCCCGCGCATTCGTCCGGGCGGGCGCAGCGGTGTCCGCGGCAGACCCACCGGGCGAGCACGACAGCGGCTCAATGTAGGGGAGCGGAGAGGCGTATGTCAAAGGCGGAACCGAAGTTTCCCCCCGGGCGTCGGATCACGGAACACGGGGCGCCCACCGCGTTGACACCCCTCTCGACACGGTGCTAACTTGGCCGATCCGGGCTTCTGCGCCCCGGAATCCGTCGCTCGCGGCCGCGACCGCGCCCGCCAGGGCCGCCGACCATCTTCCACCCAGACCCTTGTCCATGGGGAGCCGTCGACTTGAAGTCCTACCCACCGCAAGACATCCGCAATCTCGCCCTCGTCGCCCACCAGGGCGCCGGCAAGACCACGCTGGCCGAGGCCATCCTGTTCAAGACGGGCGCGATCGCGCGCATGGGAAGTGTCGACGAGGGAACGAGCAATCTCGACTACCACCAGAGCGAGATCGACCACAAGACGAGCATCTTCTCGGCGGTGGGCTCGTGCGAACACGAGAACACGAAGTTCAACCTGGTCGACACCCCGGGCGTCGAGGACTTCCGGGGCGAGGCGATCGCCGCCATGCAGGTCGTCGAGAGCGCGATGGTCGTCCTGCGGGCCGATGGTGGCGTCGAGGTCGGGACCGAGGCGGTCTGGGAGCTGGTCGAGAAGAACGGCCTGCCCGCGATCCTGACCGTGACCAAGATGGACAAGGAGAACGCGGACTTCCAGCAGACCTACGACCAGATCCGCGAGCGCTTGAGCGGCAAGGCCATTCCGGTGCAGCTGCCCATCGGCCAGGGTCCGGAGTTCCAGGGTCTGATCGACGTGGCCACGGGCAAGGCCTACCTGTACGACGCCCAGGGCAATTCGCAGGAGACCGAGATCCCCGAGGACATGCGCGACGCCTACGAGACGGCGCGCGAGGAGCTGTTCAACGCCGCAGCCGAACACGACGACGCCCTGGTCGAGAAATTCCTCGAGGAAGGCGAACTGACGACCGACGAGATCACCCAGGGGATCCGGATCGGCGTCCGGGACCGTACGTTCTTCCCCATCTGTGCGGTGAGCGCTGTCGACGGTGGCATCGGCATGCGCCCGTTGCTGCACTGCATCAAGGAGTACCTGCCTCCGAGCGACGTGCGGCCGTCGCTGGAGGCCGTCGACTCCTCCGACGCCGAGACCGAACTGCAGACCGGTGCCGACGCGCCGACCTTCGCCCGGGTGTTCAAGGTGTCGATCGAGAAGGACGCCGGCGAATTCTCGCTCATGCGCTGCTTCGCCGGGTCGATCGAGGCGGGGAACGAGTACAGGAACTCCACGCACGACCGCACCGAGCGCGTCACCCAGCTCTTCAGCCTCGAGGGCAAGAACCGCGAGAAGATCGAGCGCATCGGTTGCGGGGACTTCGGAGCCGCGGTGAAGCTCAAGGACACGCACTGCGGCGACACGCTGGCCGACAAGAGCATCGACGCCCACCTGCCGCCGATCGCCTACCCCGTGCCGACCTCCCGGGTGGCCCTGCGTCCGGTGAAGGAGGGCGAGGACGACAAGGTCGCCCAGGGCCTGGCCCGGATCCACGAAGAAGACCCGACCTTCAAGTTCGGCCAGGATCCCGAGACCCATCAGATGGTGCTCGAGGGCATGGGGGAGATGCACTTCGACATCATCCTCGAGCGCCTGGCCCGCCGCTACGGCGCCGAGGTCACCCGTCACGAACCGCGGATCCCGTACCGCGAGACGCTCAAGTCCTCGATCGAGGTCCACGCCCGCCACAAGAAGCAGTCGGGCGGCCGCGGGCAGTTCGCCGACGTCCACATCCGCTTCGAGCCGTTGACGCGGGGCGAGGACTTCGAGTTCGTCGACGCCATCGTCGGCGGTGTGGTGCCCGGCAAGTTCATCCCCGCCGTCGAGAAGGGCATCCGCGAGACCATGCAGAAAGGTGCCCTGGCGGGTTACCGGGTGGTCGACCTGAAGGCCACACTCTTCGACGGGCAGTACCACGCCGTGGACTCCAGCGAGGCGGCCTTCAAGACCGCGGCCTGGCAGGCCATGCGCAAGGCCTTCAACGAAGGTCAGGCGACGATCCTCGAGCCCGTCTACGAGGTCGAGATCAAGGTCCCCGACTCGGTCATGGGCGATGTCATGGGCGACCTGAGCTCGCGGCGTGGCCGGATCCTCGGGAGCGAGACGGCGGGCCACATGGCGATCGTTCGGGCGCACGTACCCCTCGCCGAGTTGTACCGTTACAGCACCGACCTGCGTTCCATGAGCCAGGGCCGGGCGACGCACACCCGTACGTTCCACCAGTACGAAGAAGTCCCGGGCGACGTCCTCAAGAAGATCGTGGAGGAGTCGACCCTCGAGGCCGAGGAGGCCTGAGCCGAATCACCCGGGCGTGCCCGCGGAAGCGCGGGCAGGCTCGCCGTCGCAGGAGAGAGACGTGTCCGGCCATTCCAAGTGGGCGACGATCAAGCGGAAGAAGGGCGCCAACGACGCGAAGCGCGGCAAGCTCTTCACACGCCTGGCCAAGGAGATCACCATCGCCGCCCGAGACGGCGGGGGGGATCCGGAGATGAACGCCGGACTGCGCACGGCGATCAACAACGCCAAGGCGCAGAACATGCCCAACGACAACATCGACCGCGCGATCAAGCGCGGCACCGGTGAGGTCGACGGCGTCAGCTACGAGGAGAAGACCTTCGCCGGCTTCTACGGCGGAGTGGCGATCCTGGTGAACACGGTGACCGACAACAACAACCGGACCACGGCCGAGGTCCGGCACGTGTTCAGCAAGCACAACGGCAAGATGGTCGACACCGGATCGGCCTCGATCTACTTCGAGCGCAAGGGCATCATCACCGTCTCCGCGTCGGAGACCGACGAGGAGAAGGTCATGGAAGTCGTCATCGACGCCGGGGCCGAGGACGTCGAGACCGAGGACGAAGTGATCACGGTGACCACGCCGCGCGAGGGCTTCCACGCCGTCGTCAAGGCGCTCGAGTCGGCCGGGATCCAGCCGCAGACCGCCGAGCTACAGGACGTGCCGACCAACACGGTGGTCATCGCCGGGAGCGACGCCGAGGGGCTCATGAAGCTCCTGAGCGTGCTCGACGATCTCGACGACACCAGCTCGGTCGCCGCGAACTACGACATCCCCGACGACGAGATGGCCAAGCTCCAGGAACTGTTCGGATGATCCGTCTGCTGGGGCTCGATCCCGGCAGCCGGCGCCTGGGGTGGGGTGCGATCGAGGTCGACGGATCGCGTCTGGCCCATCTCGGACACGGAACCATCGTCGCGCCCGAGCGCCGGCCCTTGCCCGAGCGGCTGCTGCTGCTGCACGACGAACTCGAGCGGGTCCTCGATCGGTTGCAACCGGCGTCCATCGGCCTGGAGCAGGTCTACACGGGGCCGAACCCGAAGTCGGCCCTCACGCTCGGGCAGGCCCGCGGTGTGATCATGCTCTGCGTGGCCCGCCGCGAGCTCGATCTCGCCGAGTACGCTCCGGCCGAGATCAAGGTGGCCGTGACCGGCAACGGCCGGTCGGACAAGTCCCAGATGGCGCGCATGCTCGAACGGCTGCTGGCCGTCGACCTGCGCGAGGCGGGCGAAGACAGCACCGATGCGCTCGCGGTGGCGGTGTGCCACGCCCACGGGCGTCAGCGCCGTCGTCTCGTGGAGCGCGCCCGATCCACGCGCGCCTGAGGAACCCGAGGAAGCGGCCATGTACGCCTTCGTCGAGGGAGAGATCGACTCGCTGGGACCGCCGGTGGTGGTGTCCGTCGCCGGCGTCGGATACGAGGTCTGGGTGCCCGAGCGTCACCGCCACGAGCTGGCCGCCCACGTCGGTCCGGTCCGGCTCTACACGCATCTGCAGGTGCGTGAGGACGACATGACGCTCTACGGGTTTCCCAGTCCGGCCCGGCGCGAAGTCTTCCGCGCACTGATCTCGGTGAACGGAGTGGGGCCGAAGGTCGCGCTGGCCGTACTGGGCGACGACGCGGCCGACGAGGTACTGCGCGGGATCCGCCGCGGCGATCACGAACCCCTGCGGTCGGTGAAGGGGATCGGCAAGAAGACCGCCGAGCGCATCGTCATCGATCTGCAGGAGCGGGCCGCCGCCTGGATCGACTCGGGACCCGCATCCGAGACGGAGCCCGCGTCCGCCGGCGAGGTCGACGATCCACTGGCCGCCGAGGCCCTCCTGGCCCTGCAGGCACTGGGCGTCTCGCCGGATCGCGCGAGCGCGGCGATCGTCGCGGTGCTGGAGCACGACGAGCGACCGGACGACGTCGAGGCTCTGTTGCGCCGGGCACTGCGGCGCCTGCATCCGGCCGGCTGAGCGCGGTCTCGATCCGAACGAGGGAGTCCCGATCCGTGAACGAACCACAGCAACGCTGGACCGACCCCCGCCCGCAGGATGCCGAGCGCGGTGACGAGACCTCGCTGCGCCCGCACCGCCTCGACCACTTCATCGGTCAGGAGCGGGTGAAGGGTCAGCTGGCGCTGTTCCTGCGCGCGGCCCGCGAGCGTGACGAGATGCTCGACCACGTGCTCTTCTACGGGCCGCCGGGTCTGGGCAAGACCACCCTGGCCGGAATCGTGGCCCGCGAGATGGACTGCGAGCTACGGGTCACCAGTGGCCCCGCCTTCCAGAACGCGGCGGAACTGGCCAGTGTGCTGACGAGCGAAGAAGGGCGCCACTGCCTGTTCATCGACGAGATCCACCGCCTGGGTCGCGTGGTCGAGGAACACTTGTATCCGGCCATGGAGGACTTCACGGTGGAACTGGTGGTCGACAAGGGGCCGGCCGCCCGGCGCTACCAGCTCCCATTGTCGCCGTTCACACTGGTCGGCGCGACGACGCGTGCCGGTATGATCACGCCGGCCATGCGCAGTCGTTTCGGGATCGTCCTGCACCTCGACTTCTACCCGCCCGCGGAGCTGGCGGTGATCGTCCGGCGCAGCGCGGCGATCCTGGGTGTCGAGCTCGACGACGACGGCGCCGACGAGATCGCCCGCCGGAGCCGAGGGACTCCCCGCGTGGCCAACCGTCTGCTGCGGCGGGTGCGCGACGTGGCGCAGGTCGAGGGGGCACCACGCGTCGATCGCGAGGTCGCCCAGCGCGCGCTCACCCTGCTCGAGGTCGACGCACTCGGGCTCGAGACGCTCGATCGCAACTACCTCGAATGTCTCGTGCGGACCTTCGAGGGCGGGCCGGTGGGTCTGTCGACGTTGTCGGTCAGCCTGGGCGAGGAGTCGGACACGCTCGAGGACGTGGTCGAGCCCTTCCTGATCCAGCGCGGACTCGTGCAGCGCACGCCGCGCGGGCGCGCGGCCACGTCGCGGGCCTTCGAACACCTGGGCCTGCGCCCGAGGCGATCGGTCGAGGATCCGCTGCTGTGAGCAGGACTCCGCGTCTCGACGACGTCGACTACCACCTGCCGCCCGAGCGGATCGCCCAACGACCGCCCGATCGTCGCACCGGTTCACGCCTGCTGTGCTGGCACGCTGACGGAACGCTGGAGCACCGTCGCTTCGAGCAGGTCGTGGACCTGCTGCGCCCCGGCGATCTGCTCGTGCTGAACGACACACGGGTCTTCCCCGCGCGCCTGTTGGGACGCAAGCGGTCCGGGACGGCCGCGGTCGAGATGCTGCTGGTCCGCCCGCGCGAGGACGTGGGCCCTTGCACGTGGGAGGCCATGTTGCGCCCCGCCCGTCGCCTGCCGCCGGGAACGTCGATCGAGCTCGACGGAGGACTCGAGGCGCGCGTGGATCGACGCACCGACGACGGCACCTCCCTCGTCGAGCTCGATCGACCCGAGGCGGTCATCGCCCACTGCCGCCGCCACGGGCACGTCCCGTTGCCGCCGTACATCGACCGGCCGGACGACGCCACCGACCGGGAGCGCTACCAGACGGTGTTCGCCCGGGTCGACGGATCCGTCGCCGCGCCGACGGCGGGACTCCACTTCGACGACGGCCTGCTGGAACGTGTCGAGGCCGCGGGTGTGGAGCGCACGCAGGTGACGCTCCACGTGGGCCCGGGAACCTTCCGCCCGCTCGACGAGGACGACGTCGCCGGCGAGACGTTGCACGCCGAGTGGTGCGAGGTGGGTGAGGGCGCCGTCGAGGCCCTGCGCCGGACCCGCGCGCGCGGAGGTCGCGTCGTGGCCGTGGGGACCACCGCCTGTCGCAGCCTCGAGACGCTCGACGACGTCCCGCATCCGTTCCGCGGGGCCACCGAGCTGTTCGTCAAACCGGGCCACCGCTTCCGCTGGGTCGACGTGTTGATCACGAACTTCCACCTGCCCCGCAGCTCGCTGTTGCTGCTCGTCGCCGCCCTCGCGCCGGGCCGCTGGCGCAAGGCCTACGAGGAGGCGGTCGCGGCGGGCTACCGGTTCTACAGCTACGGCGACGCGAACTGGATCGAGAGGACGTCGTGAGCGGATTCGGCTTCGAGTGCACGCACACCGACGGACGTGCGCGGCGCGGGCGCCTGCACACCGACCACGGCGTGATCGAAACGCCGGTGTTCATGCCCGTGGGGACGCAGGCCACGGTGAAGGGACTGACGCCCGAGCAGATCCGGGCCACCGGCGCCTCGATGATCCTGGCCAACACCTATCACCTGTACCTGCGGCCCGGGCACGAGAGGATCGCGCGCCTGGGCGGTCTGCATCGCTTCAGCACCTGGGACGGAGCGATGCTCACCGACAGCGGGGGATTCCAGGTCTTCAGCCTTGGCGACCTGCGCGAGATCGACGACGACGGTGTGTCGTTCCGCAGCCATCTCGACGGGAGTCCGCACCGATTCACGCCGGAACACGCCATGGACGTCCAGGCGGCCCTGGGCGCCGACGTGGTCATGGCCTTCGACGAGTGTCCGGCCCTGCCCGCCGCCGACGAGGACGTGGCCCGCGCGGTGGACCGCACCGTCGCCTGGGCGCGGCGCTGTCGCGATCACTTCGGTCCGCGGCGACGTCACGAGGCGGGGCACCAGCAGGCGCTGTTCGGGATCGTCCAGGGGGGGCTGGTCGCGTCCGAGCGCGCTCGCTGCGCCGAGGCGCTGATCGAGCTCGACCTGCCCGGCTACGCGATCGGCGGGCTGTCGGTGGGCGAGTCGAAGGACGACATGCACCGCACGAGCCGCAGCACGGCGGCGCTCCTGCCCGCCGACCGGCCGCGCTACCTCATGGGGGTGGGATATCCCGAGGACATCGTCGCTGCGGTCGCCGGTGGGGTCGACATGTTCGACTGCGTCCTGCCCACACGCCTGGCGCGCCACGGCACGCTCCTGACCGAGGCGGGGCGGATCCATCTTCGCAACGCCCGCTTCGCCGAGGACGAACGTCCGCCCGATCCCGCGTGCGACTGCCCCGTCTGCCGGCGCTTCAGCCGGGCCTACCTGCGTCACCTCGTGGTCGCCGGCGAGCTGCTCGGGATGATCCTGGGCACGGTCCACAACGTGACGCACTACCAGCGCCTGATGCGCGAGATCCGCGACGCCATCGAGGCGGGTCGCTTCGAGCAGCTCGCGGATCGCATCGGGACGCGTCCCACGCGTGCACCCGCCGAGGCCTAGGCGGCGCGCGGAGGCCTCGTCGCTTGCCGCCTCCGGAGCCGCGACCTAGACTCCCTCCGTCGAGGCCGCCCGGAGGCCCGCTCCGACCCGTGACCCGCGAAAGGTCCTTTCCATGGCACTGTCGCTTCCGTCCGCGCTGCTCACGGCCGCCCCTTCGGCGCCGTTCGCCTTCGCCCCGCCGTCCGACGGCGAGGGGGGCAATCCCTTCATCGGGCTGCTGCCCCTGGTCCTGATCATGGTGATCTTCTACCTGCTGGTCATCCGTCCGCAGCAGAAGCGCTACAAGGACCACCAGAAGATGGTGCAGGCCCTGGGCCGGGGGGACCGGATCCTCACCAACGGCGGGCTCTACGCCACGGTCCAGGACGTCAAGGACGACATGATCGTGTGCGTGATCGCCGACGGAGTGAAGGTCGAGGTCGCGAAGAATTCGGTGTCGTCACGTGTGGCGGCCAAGGGTGCCAAGGAAGAGGGCGGCAAGTCCGGCAAGTCCTCGAAGAAGTAGGTCATGCGCGAAGAAGAGCTCGAGGTCCTGCTGTACGGTCATCCCGATCTGCGTGTGAAGTGCGATCCGGTGGAGACCTTCGACGACGAGCTGCGTGCGCTCGCTCGTCGCATGGAGACCACCATGCTCGCCGAGCGCGGGATCGGTCTGGCCGCGCCGCAGGTGGGCGTGACGCGACGCATGTTCCTGGCCGAGGACCAGCGCGAGGGTCTGCCGCGTACGCTCGCCCTGGTGAATCCCGAGATCACCTTCCTCTCGCAGGAGCGCGACAAGTTCAACGAGGGTTGCCTGAGCTTCCCCGACGTCTTCGCCGACGTGAACCGCCCCGTGCGCGCGCAGGTGCGCTACCAGGACCTCGAAGGCAACGAGCACCAACTCGAGGACGACGGACTGCTCGCGCGGGTGGTCCAGCACGAGCACGACCACCTCGACGGCAGGCTCTTCGTCGACCACCTGCCCATGATCAAGCGCAAGCTGCTCGCCCGGAAGCTCAAGGATCTGCAGCGCCGGGCCCGCGAACAGCAGCAGACCGGTCGCTGAACCGATGCGCGCCGTCTTCTGCGGATCCCCCGACTTCGCCGTGCCCGCGCTCGACGCCGTGGTCGACGCGGGCTTCGAGGTCCCTCTGGTGGTCAGCCAGCCCGACCGGGTCCGAGGCCGTCGAGGCAAAGCCACACCGACGCCCGTCCGGGCGCGGGGGGTCGAGCGCGGACTCGACACCGCCGTGCTGGAACGGGGCAAGGCGAACCGGGTGGCGCTGTACGAGCGGGTGCTGGCCCTGGAGCCCGACATCGTGCTCGTGGTGGCCTTCGGGCACATCGTGCGCGAGCCCTTGCTCGGCGGAGCGCGGCTCGGCTGTCTGAACGTGCATGCCTCCTTGCTCCCCCGTTGGAGGGGGCCCGCGCCGATCCACACCGCGATCGTGGCCGGCGACGACGAGACCGGTGTCTGCACCATGGAGCTCGCCGCCGGCGTCGACACGGGCGATGTCTACGACGTGTCCCGCACGTCGATCGAGCCGAATCTCACCGCCGGCGAACTGCACGACCGTCTGGCGGTCCTCGGTGCCGACCTGCTGGTGTCGACCCTGCGCCGTCTCGACGAGGGGGACACCCACGCCACGCCGCAGCCCGAGGAGGGGATCACGCACGCACCGATGCTTTCGAAGTCCGAGGGCAGCGTGGACTTCGACGCTCCCTGCCGTCGCGTGCACGACCGCGTGCGCGGTTTCGATCCGTGGCCGGGCGTGACCGTGCGCAGCGGCGAGGTACACCTGAAGCTGAGCGGATCCCGCGCGCTGTCGCTGCCCGCGCGGGAGGCGCCGGGAACGATCGAGACGATCGACGACGAGGGAATGCTCGTGGCCTGTGCCGACGATCTGCTCCTGGTCCGTCGCGTCCAGCCGGCCGGACGACGACCCATGCGTCCGATCGAGTGCGCGCGGGGACACGGGCTGGCCGTGGGAGCGGCGTTGCGCCCCGTCGAGGGCTTCGAGCCGGTGGAGCCGCGGCTTTGAGGCGGAAGGTGCGTGGCCGGCGGGTGCGCCGGGTCGATCCCGTTCGGCGGGCCGCCGTCGAACTGCTGGAGGCGTGGCAGAGGGGACACCGACACGTCGAGGACCTGGTCGAGGACCTGGAACGTCGCCCCGGTCCGGACAGCGCATCGGATCGGGCCTACGTCGACCGGCGCCGGTTGCGCGAGATCGTCTACGGGGCGGTTCGTCTGCACGCGCGCTACGATCATCTGATCGCGGTGTTCAGCGACGGCACCAAATCGCCGCCGCCCCGCCTGCGTGCCCTCTTCTGGGTCGCCCTGCACGAACACACCGAAATGCGGTCACCCGATCACGCCGTGGTGAGCGAGGCGGTCGACCTGACCCATGCCCTGCGGCTGGAATGGGCTGCCGGTTGGGTCAACGCCGTCTTGCGCCGGGCGACACGTGAGGACCTGGCGTCGTGCTTCCCCGATCCCGGGACGGACCCGATCGGTCACGCCGCGACCTGGCACAGCCATCCGCGGTGGTTGGCCGAACGGTGGCACGCTCTGCTCGGCGCCGCCGAGATGTCCGCGCTGTGCGCGGCGGGCAACGAGCGTCCGGTCGTCCACCTGCGGGCCGCTCCCGGCCGCCGCGACGCACTGCAGGACGAACTCCGACGCTTCGAGTGGGAAACGCACGCCGTCGACGGGGTGCCCGATGCCCTGGAGCTGGACACCCGGGTCCCGCCGGCCGTCGTGCTCGAGGCGGTCGAGGAGTCCTGTGCCGTGCAGGACGCCGCGGCTCAACTCGTGGCTCCGCTGCTGACCCTCGAACCGGTTGCGGAGCCACGCGTTCTCGACGCCTGTGCCGCGCCCGGCGGCAAGACCCTGCACCTGGCCCAGTTGCTGGGGACGTCGGCGCACGTCGTCGCCGCCGATCCGGTCGCCGCCCGACTGACCCGGGTGCGGCAGGGACTCGACCGGCTCGACCTCGGCGGCCGCGTGCACCTGGTGGCGGCCGACGGTGAGGCCCTGCCCCTGCGCGCGGGCGCCTTCGACGGCGTGCTCGTCGACGCTCCCTGCACGGGGACGGGCGTGCTCGCCCGCCGTCACGATGCGCGCTGGCTGCGCCGTCCCGAAGACCTGGTCGAACTGCCGAAGCTGCAGGCGCGACTGCTCGAGGCGGCCATCGACCGCACGCGAGCCGGCGGTGTGATCGTCTACGCGACCTGCTCGCTCGAGCCCGAGGAGAACGACGAAGTGGTGGACACCGTCCTCGCCCGTCGCGAGGATATCGAGGAGATCGGTGTGGACGATGCCGTCGACGAACGATTCCGGCGCGGATCCCGGTTGCAGACCTGGCCGCACCGCCACGGGATCGACGGCGCATTCGCCGCGCGTCTGCGGCGAACCGGTGAGGTCGCTTCGTGAGTCTCGGTCGCCTGCTCCTGACCCTCGCGCTCGTGCTGGTCCTCGGCGTGGCCCTCGTGGGCGCGGCCGACCTGTGGTTGCTGCCGTGGATCGTGCACCAGCAGACCGAGGTGCTCGTCCCCGACCTGACCGGCCGCTCGCTCGACGAGGCGGAGCAGGAACTCGCCGACCTCGGACTGCGCATGATCACCGGCGAAGAGGTCTACGATCCGGGAGCCTCCGCCGGAACGGTCCTGGAGCAGCACCCGCCCACCCTGCGCGCCGTGCGCCGGGGTCGGCCGGTGACGGTGGTGGTCGCGGCCGGGGAACCCCTGGCGCGGGTCCCCGACCTGGTCGGTCTGAGCCAGCGCCAGTGCGAGATCGAACTCGGCCGCGTCGGGTTGCGGCTGGGCCGGGTGGCGCGCAGCTTCGACCCCGACGGCTCGCTCGGCGTCGTGGCCCAGCGGCCGCACGCCGGCACCGACGTCCAGCGGGAGAGCGCGGTGTCGATCCTCGTGCGCGAGGGCCACGAGCGGTCGTGGCACCGGATGCCGAACCTGGTCGGCAATCCCCTCGGTCGGGTCCGCGAGGAACTGGGCCGTGCGGGCTTCGACATCCGTCGCGTCACGTATCGTTCCGACGCCGGGCAGTTGCCCGGTACGGTCCTCGACCAGTGGCCCCCGGCGGGGTCACGCATCCCCACGGGAGGATCCATTGAGCTGGTGGCAGCGAGCCGGGGCTGATCCCGCCGCCGTAGCCGTCGCGCCGTCGATCCTGGCCGCCGACGCCGCGCGGCTGGGAGCCGCGGTCGAGGCGGTCGACGCGGCTGGTGCGGACCTGATCCACCTCGACGTCATGGACGGTCACTTCGTCGACAACATCACGCTGGGTCCGCACGTGGCCGCGGCGCTCCGCCGGCACACCCGCCTGCCGCTCGACTGCCACCTCATGGTCACCGATCCGGCCGACTACGCCCCTCGCTTCGCCGACGCCGGCGCGGATTCCGTGAGCTTCCACTGGGAACTCGAGACAGACCACGTGGCCATCGCCCGGCGGCTGCGCGAGGGCGGGTGCCGGCCCGGCCTCGTGGTCAACCCCAGGACCGACATCGGACCGAAGATGCGTGACGTCCTGGGCGCATTCGACCTCGTTCTCGTCATGTCGGTGCACCCGGGCTTCGGGGGCCAGGCCTTCGACCCGTCCGTCCTGCCCAAGCTGCAGGAACTGGCCCGCTGGCGGGAGGAGGACGGCCTGGACCTCGTGCTCGAGATCGACGGTGGTATCAACGCCGACACCGCCCCCCGGGCGCGAGCCGCCGGCGCGCAGATCCTGGTCGCCGGTTCGGCGGTCTTCGGGGGTGACGACCCCGCCGCGGCGATCGCCGCGCTGCGCTCGGAGGGCTGAGGGCGACGAGGACGCCAGTTGCGGCCCTTGTCGCCGTTTGCTACCGTTCTACGCTGTGCTCGAAACCGGAGGCGCCGGCTTCCGGGAACGCACTCGCAGGAGAAGCGCCGGCCCCGCGTGCCGGCGACCGCACGGAACCGGGCGCAGGCCCGGTTCTTCGTCCCGGCCCGGGGAGGCCGGGCGGGATCCCCGCAGAGAACGACGTCGGGAGAAGATCGTGTTCGGCGATCTGCAGGAAAGACTCGAAGGCGTGTTCCGTGGCCTGACCGGCGCGGGCAAGCTGCGCGAGGAAGACGTCGCCGACGCGATGCGCGAGATCCGTCGTGCGTTGCTCTCCGCCGACGTCGAGGTCGGCGTGGCGCGCACCTTCGTCGGGCGGGTCAAGGAGCGCGCGGTCGGGGCCGAGGTGCTCGAGAGCGTCACGCCCGGCCAGCAGGTCGTGAAGATCGTCCACGACGAGATGGTGGAGCTGCTCGGAGCCGAAGCTTCACCGCTCGCGCTCGACGGCGGCAAGCCGCCGATCCCCATTCTGATCATGGGACTGCAGGGAAGCGGGAAGACCAGCTTCTGCAGCAAGCTCGCCCTGCACCTGAAGACGTCGGGCCGTCGGCCGCTGCTCGCCGCGTGCGACCTGCAGCGCCCGGCCGCGATCGACCAGCTCGAGGTGCTCGCCGGTGAGATCGACGTGCCGGTGTATACGCAGCGCGACACCAAGGACGTGGTCGAGGTCGCCGAGGCCGCGCGTTCCGCCGCGCGCGAGAAGCTGTGCGACGTCCTGATCGTCGACACCGCCGGTCGCCTGCAGGTCGACGAAGACCTCATGGAGCAGCTGTCCGCGCTCGAGAAGGCACTGGAGCCGGCCGAGCGCCTTCTGGTGCTCGACGCGATGACCGGCCAGGAGGCCGTTGCCATCGCGAAGACCTTCGACGAGCGCATCGGCACCACCGGTTCGGTGCTCACCAAGCTCGACGGCGACGCCCGCGGTGGTGCTGCGCTGTCGCTGGTCGAGGTCACCGGCAAGCCGATCAAGTTCGTCGGCGTGGGCGAGAAGCCCAAGGATCTCGACGTCTTCCACCCCGACCGCATCGCCGGCCGCATCCTGGGCATGGGCGACATCCTGTCGTTGGTGGAGAAGGCACAGGCGGACATCGACGAGGACAAGGCCGCGCGCATGGAAGAACGCATGCGCAAGGCCGAGTTCACCTTCGACGACTTCCTCGACCAGCTCCGGCAGTTGAGGAAGATGGGGAGCCTGAAGTCCATACTGGGCATGATGCCCGGCATGAACTCCAAGGCGCTCAAGGACGCGAACGTGGACGAATCGGCGTTGACGCGCACCGAGGCCATCATCTGTTCGATGACCGGCAAGGAGCGCGCGCGACCGGACATCATCAACGGCAGCCGCCGTAAGCGCATTGCTCGCGGAAGCGGAGTCCAGGTCTCCGACGTGAACAAGCTGCTCAAGCAGTACCGCGACATGAAGAAGATGATGAAGATGATGAAGAAGACCGGGAACCTGGACAAACTCGGCAAACAGATGCTCGGAGGCGCGGCGCCGTCGCGCTTCTCCTGAGTCGACCCGAAGCGGGCGCCGCCGCGTCCGCGTGCACAGAGCAAGGAGGGCCGCATGGCCACGACCATTCGCCTCACCCGGATGGGGCGGAAGCAGGCGCCGTTCTACCGGATCGTCGTGTGCGACTCGCGCACGCGTCGCGACGGCGACTACATCGACAACCTGGGTTTCTACAATCCCATGCCCGACGCCTTCGAGCTGCGGGTGGACCACGACCGTGCCGTCGAGTGGCTGCAGAAGGGTGCCCAGCCCACGGGGACTGCGGGCAGTCTGCTGCGCAACGAGGGTGTGATGTACCGCTGGCACCTCATGAAGCAGGGCGCTTCGATCGAAGAGATCGAATCGAAGGTCGAGGATTTCCGGACACGTCGCTCCCAGCAGTCGGAGAAGATCCGTCAGGAGAGCGAGGCGCGTCTGACGAAGTGGCACCAGGAACGCGAGCAGTCGGCCCAGGAGAAGCGCAAGGCCGCCGAGGCCGAGGCGAAGAAGGCCGAGGCCCCCGCGAGCGAGGAAGCGACCGCCGAGAGTGCGGCCGAAGGTGATGAGGCCGCCGGGGAGACGTCGGAGTCGTGAGAGCCGTGGTCGAGACCGTGGTGCGGCATCTCGTCGATCATCCCGACCACGTCGACATCGAGGAGATCGACGAGGGTCGTCGCGTGACCTTCAACGTGCGGGTGCACGAGGACGATCGGGGCAACCTCATCGGCCGCGGCGGCGGTACGGCACAGGCGTTGCGCACACTGCTCAACGGGTTGGGGCAGCGCAAGCGCATGAGGGTGGACCTCGAGATCCTGGACTGAGGACGTTGCGGTCGTGTTCGTCGAGATGGGCGAGGTCGTCAATGCCGTCGGACTGCGGGGCGAGCTCAAGCTCCTGGTCACCGGCAACATCGACGAGGACGTGCTGCAGAGCGAGTTCCTGCGTATGCGCCCGCCGGGTGGTCCGGATCGTCGGGTGCAGTGCACGCAGCACCGCTGGAAGGGCCGGACGCTGATCGTCCGAATCCACGGAGTCGAGGATCGCGACCGGGCCGAGGAACTGAAAGGGCAACTGCTGGGCTTCGGGTCCGAGGACTACGACCAGCCCGGCTTTCCCAAGGGAGACGAACTCCCGGCTTTCGTCTACCACGACCTCGAGGTCGTCACGACGGAGGGAGAGAGGATCGGACGCGTCGACGACGTGTGGATGCTTCCCGCCAACCGGGTGTTGCGGGTGCTCACCTTCGACGACGAGCGCGAGATCCTCGTGCCGGTGATCGACGACTTCGTCCGCGAGGTCGATCGGTCGGCCGGCCGCGTGGTGATCGAGCCCGTGCCCGGGCTGCTCGACGACTGAGCGCCGGCGCGGCGAAGGGAAGAGCGCGCTGCGCATCGACCTGCTGACCCTCTTCCCGCGGCTCTGCCGGCGCGTGCTGGCCGAGGGCGTGGTGGGACGAGCGCTGCAGCGTGGGACGGTGCGTTGCGTGGTGACGGACTTCCGGCTGTTCGCCGCCGACCGTCACGGAACCGTCGACGACACGCCCTACGGGGGCGGACCGGGCATGGTGATCCGGCCCGAGCCCGTGGTGGAGGCGGTCGAGTCGGTGCGGATCGGTCGGGCGCCGGTGGTGTTGCTGACACCGCAGGGACGGCGCTTCGACCAGCAACAGGCCGAGCGCTGGGCCGACATGCTCCAGCGTCCGGCGGGCGACGATGCGGGGCAGTTGATCCTGCTCTGCGGTCGCTACAAGGGTTTCGACGAGCGCGTCCGCGAGCTCGTGGTGACCGACGAGATCTCCCTCGGCGACTTCGTGTTGTCGGGGGGCGAACTGGCCGCCCTGGCGGTCATCGATGCGGTGGTGCGGCGCGTCCCCGGAGTGCTGGGTCGGCAGGAATCGGCCGACACCGACAGCTTCGGGCCGGCGCGCGACGGCCGCCTCGACTGCGGATGGTACACGCGTCCGCCGGAGTACCGTGGGCTGCCCGTGCCGGCCCCGCTGCTCTCGGGCGACCACGCCGCGATCGAGAAGTTCCGACAGCGGGATTCCGAAGCGCGCACGCGCGCCCGGCGTTCCGACCTGAGCGACGACGCCTGATCCGGTGACCCCGGGCGGGCGCAGACCCGACCCGCGGCGCGCCGCCGGGTGGACCCTCGGTCCCCGTGAGGGGCCGGACAGGAGCCGACCATGAACATCCTCGATTCGATCCGTCACGACGGCGTGAAGCAGGACGTGCCCGACTTCCGTGTCGGCGACACCGTGAAGATCCAGGTGAAGGTGCGCGAGGGGAACAAGACGCGTCTGCAGATGTTCCAGGGCGTCGTCATCGACCGGAAGGGCTCGGCCATCGAGGAGTGCTTCACGGTGCGCAAGCTCAGCTCGGGCGTGGCCGTCGAGCGCGTGTTCCCGGTGCACTCGCCGAACATCGAGAGCATCGAGGTCGCCCGTCGCGGCAAGGTCCGCCGGGCACGCCTCAACTACCTGCGCGGGCGCAGCGGCAAGGGCGCGCGCATCGCCGAGCGCCGGGAAGACACCAGGACCAAGAGGTAGGTCCGGACCTTGTCCGGACCCGATCGCCGCCATCGCCTCGACCGGCGTCTCGCGCGCCGGGTCGAGGGGGGTCTCGTCGCCGGTGTCGACGAGGCGGGTCGTGGCTGCCTGGCCGGGCCCGTGGTCGTGGCCGCCGTGGTGCTCCCCGCCGACGCCGACCTCCCCGGGGTGCGTGACTCGAAACTCATGACACCCGACGCGCGCGAGGATGCCTACGCGCGCATCCGCGCCTGCGGTGCGCGCTTCGCCGCCCTCGCGGTCTCTCCGCGCGAGGTCGACCGCCTCAACGTGTTGCACGCCAGCGAGCGCGGCATGGAGCGCGCGGTGGAGCGCCTCGAGCGCCGCCGCCGCTTCCGGGCCGGCGCCGTGCTCGTCGACGGACATCGTGTTCCCGCGGCTCTGGGCGGCCGGGGTGTGCCCCTGGTGAAGGGTGACGACCGGAGCCTGTGCATCGCCGCGGCGAGCGTGCTGGCCAAGGTGCTCCGCGATCGTCTCATGCGGGCCTGGAGCCGCCGGTATCCCGTGTACGGTTTCGAGCGGCACGTGGGCTACCCGACCCCGCAACACCTCGACGCCCTCCGACGTCACGGTCCCTGTCCGCTGCACCGTTTCTCCTTCGCCCCGGTGGCCGCGGCCGCGCAGCCCCGGCTCGACGGTGACCTCGCGGCCGAGTGAAGTCCACGACCCGCCTCCCGCGGGTGGTTCCCCGTCATGTCCGATCACGATCCCCTGCGCGGAGCCGTCGAGCGGGGCCGCGCGGGTGAGGACGTAGCTGCCCTGTACCTGCGGCTGCAGGGGTTCTCGATCCTCGACCGCAATCGGCGGGGCGACGGAGGGGAGATCGACCTCGTCGCACGCGAGGGCACGAGTCTCGTCTTCGTCGAAGTCCGCCTGCGGCGGGCGGGCGCGCGCGTTCCCGCGGCCGAATCGATCTCGGCGGCGAAACGGCTCCGGCTGCGCGCGGTCGCGGGGCGGCTGCTGCGCGACCGCGACGACCTGGCCTGGCCGGCGCGCACCGTGCGTTTCGACGTGGTGACCCTGCGGCTCGACGACGACGGGCTCGACCTGCGGCACCTGCGGGCGGTTCGCGTCTGAGACACCGCGTTGACCCCGGCGCCGCGCGCTCACTACCTTTGCGTGGAGTCTCTTCCCGCGATCCGGCAGGTGTTCGTGCGCGCGACCAGCACAGTCCTCGTCCTGCTCGTCGTCCTGGGCGCCGGTGTGGCCCGTGCCGACGACGTCCCGCGGGTCGACCTGGATCGCACCCTCCCGCGCGCGTCCGACGCACCCACCCGCGTGCGTTGGTTCCTGCAGCCCGATGGGGCGGATCTCTCGACACTGCAGCGCCGGGCCACCGACGACGGGGTGGACCTCGTCGCGCGCCTCGATCGCTTCGGCGGCGACTGGGTGATCGAAGCGGACGCCGCGCGCGCCGCCGAGATCGAATCCACGTGGTCGGCCCTCGGAACGTTGCGGCGCGACGTCTCGGGCACGCCGGCCCTCGCCGGCTCGACCGCCCTCGTGGGTGTTCGCTCCTTCGTCTGGGACGAACTCGAGTACCAGGGCGATCCGGTCTCGACGATCGCGATCCTCGACAGCGGCTGCGACACCGCGCACGACGACCTCGGCGATCCGCGCGACGACGACATCGACGAGCCGCCGCTGGCCGGCGACGCCAGCGACTGGTTCGACGTCCAGGGATCCTATCCGTCCGACCTCCGCCTGCGCGTGGCCGGCTGGCACGACGTGACCGACGACCTGCCCGACGCGGTCGGACCCTGGGACTACCACTTCCACGGGACGGCGCTGGCGAGCGCGGGTTTCGGTGGGGGGCGGGTCGACGGCGACGGGCGTGGGGTGGCTCCCGGGGGCCGGCTCGCGATCGTGAAGACCTGGAACTTCGAGGACCGGTGGGAGGTCTGGGCCAGCGATCTGCTGCTCGGTTTCGACTGGGTGCTCGACCATGCGGACCGGCTCCGGATCCGCGCGTGTCTGGTGGGGGCGACGTGGGCGGAGGATCCCGGATTCGGCCCCGCGATCGACGCGCTCGCCGCACGCGGGATCGCCGTGGTGGCTCCGGCCGGCAACGAGCCCGGCGCCGACATGGGCTACCCCGCGCGCCTGCCCGGCGTGATCGGCGTCGGTGCCTCTGACGCTGAGGGTGCTGTCGCCACCTATTCCTCGTGGGCGCCGGGGGACGAAGACCCCGGGACGCTCGACCTGATCGCGCCCGGCGGGAGCAGGATCGATCCCGATGCCCGCCTGCGCGTGGCCGACAACGAACCCCAGGACGCGTACGCCTTCCGCTTCGGGACCTCTCTCGCCGCGGCCCACGTGGCCGGTACGATCAGTGTCCTGTCCGAGACGATGGCCTCGGTGTCGCACCCGTGGAGGGCCGACGCCTCGCAGGTGTCGTGGATCACCGACGTGCTCAGGGCCACCGCGGCCGAAGTCGCGGCTGCCGAATCGAGCGCCGTCTTCGAACCACGGGTCGTTCGGACCGGAGCCGATCGCTTCGCCGGTCACGGGCTCCTGCAGGTCCGAGCCGCCGTCGACGCCGTCCGCAACGTGGTGTGGCCGGGCGACGACGTGCCCTTCACGCTCGACGCCCCGACCGAGGGCCCCGCGGTGTGGGCGGCCCGGGTGCCGGTCTCGATCCCGCGACCGCTCGGCTTCCGACTGCAGGTCGGGGACCTGGCCGACTTCGATCTCGTCGTGTACCGCGAGACGGACGCCGGACTCGACCCCGTGGGCGCGAGCACGCGCGCGGGCGTGGGATTGGACGAGCGGGTGGAACTGGCGACCTCGTGGACGGGTTGGGCCGTGGTGGTGGTCCGCCGGATCGAGGGCACCGGTCTGGCACGTCTCCGCGTGGAGAACCGTGCGCCCGTGCTCGAGGGTTGGCCCCTGGAGCTCAGCGCGCGCCAGGTCACCAGTCCGACCGGCTACGACTTCGGGAACGACGGCTCGACCGAGGTCGTCACCGTGAACAACCTGCAGGCCTTCCCCGACGGCCACGCCTTCCACGTCGTGACCCTGGCCGGCGAGGACGTCGGGATCTTTCCCGAGCAGTTCTTCACTCCGGGCCGGGCCGGCGAACTGACCGAGCCGGCGGTGGGCCGTCTGGGACCGGTGGAGGCCATCGTGGCCGGGAGCGAATTCGGTCAGGTGCTCGCGGTCGACGCCGCGGGCGATCTGCTCTGGATCCGCACGGTGTCGTTGTTGTCGACCACGTCGCCCGTGCTGGTCGACGAGGGACCCGACGCGCGGATCGCCGTCGGGACCAGCGCCGGAATCGCGATCCTCGATCCGAGTGGGCAGGTCGTCCAGGAGATCCCGATCGGCGGACCGGTCGAGGTCCCGCCCGCGGCGGGGGATCTCGACGGTGACGGACGCGACGAACTGCTGGTCGCCGACGTCGTGGGCAACGTGACCGCAGTCGAGACCGACGGCACGGTGTTGCCGGGCTGGCCGGTCGCCCTGGACGGTCGCTCCACGGCTCCCGTGCTTCTCGGCACGGCCACCGGAACGCGGGTCGACGAGGTGGCGCTCGTCGGGCTCGACGGCGGCGGGGCGTGGCTGCACCGCTGGCGGACCGACGGCAGCCGGATCGGGGCGACACCGATCACGCTCGACACCGATGCGCTCCCCGTGACGGCCCTTTCGCCTCTGGTCGTGGCCCGGCTCGAGCGAGGGCGCGCGCCGAGCTACGTGGTCGCGACCGTGGCCGGAGCCGAGGAGGCACCGATCGAGGCGCGGGTCCACGTGGTGGAACTCGATGGCTCGCAGAGGGTGTGGTCGCGGACACACGCCGCGCCGCACTTCGTCGACGGTCGCCTCGACGTGTACCGGGCCCTCCTCGGGGAACCGCGGGTGACCGACGTCACCGGGACGCCCACACGCGAGATCGTGGTCCCGACCATCGTCGGGTGGGGCGAAAGCGTTCGCGGGATCGAGTACCGCTACGGACTCGTGTCGGAACTCGTCCGGTGGAGCACGACCGCCGGGGCGGTGCCGATCGCGGTGGAACTCCCGCGCGAGCGATTCCCCGATCGTCGCACCGTCGCGCCGCTCGTGCAGGACCTCGACGGTGACCAGCGGGCGGAGTGGATCACGGCACGGGGCAGTGCCCTGACCCTGCTCGGCAGCGGGACCGTCGACACCGCTGTCGGCGCATGGACCGACGAGCGGGGTGGCTCGGACCGTCGGGGGTGTTTCGAGTGCCGCGAGCGCGTCGCGGTGGACGTCCCGGAGACCACGAGCCTTTTGCGTCCGGAGCTCGAAGTGCACCCGAACCCCTTCAACCCGCGGACGTCGATCCGTCTCCGCGTGCCACGGGCCGGAGCCGTGCACTGGTCCGTCTTCGACGCGCGGGGGCGGCGTGTTCGCGAGGAGTACGGTCGGGTCGATGGGGCCGGCACGGTCGAGTGGCGCTTCGACGCGACCGACGACACCGGATCGCCTCTCGCCAGTGGGGTCTATCACGTGGTGGCGCGGTGGAACGCGAGAACGGCCCACGCCCGTATGGTTCTGGTGCGCTGATCGGTCAGGCCGTACGCCGCCGTGCCTCGGTCCACCAGCCGAGCAGGCGGGTGCGGAGACGGTCCGGCCATGGGATCGGCGAGGGCCGCCGATCGAGTGCCGCGAGGATGTGCGGGACGGCGGCCGTGCCCGCCCGGTACCCGACCTCGATCAATTCCTCGTGTCGCTTCAGATCGAACGAGTGGAAGCCCCGCAGGTCGGGCTCGATCAGCACGTCGGCCAGGGGGACGGCCTCGCGCGCGTTGCGCACGGCCACGATCCCGATGGTCCGCATGATCATGGCCAGTAGATGACCTGGGCGCGGCGTGAAGTCGGCGAAGGATCCGAGGTGCACGCCGACCATGGTCGTACAGCCGATGTCGCGGAGCGTGGGCAGGGGCAGGTACTCGAGGAAACCCCCGTCGGCGTAGAGCCCGTCGCCGATCTCGACGGGACTGAAGATCTGCGGGATCGAGCAGCTGGCCTGAACGGCGGGAGCCACGGGTCCGTGGCTGAAGACGGCCTTGCCCCCGCTCAGCAGGTCGGTGGTGACCACGTGGGTGGGGATCTCGAGGTCCTCGAAGGTCAGGTCTCCGACCGTGTCGCGCACGAGTTCCGCCACGCCCTGGTTGGAGAACAGGCCGAGACGGGGAATGCGCACGCGGGCGAGGCGTCTCCAGTTCACGCGGCCGGCCATCTCGACCATGCGGTCGGTGCCCACACCGGAGGCGTAGACCACGGCGATCAGGCTACCGCCGCTCGTCCCCGCGATCACGTCCGGACGCAGCCCGGCTTCCTCGATCGCCTGCAGCACGCCGATGTGGGCGATGCTCTTGGCGGTTCCTCCGGAGAGCGCGAGGCCCAGGGTCGGACGCGGCAGATCGCTCATGGGTCGGTATCTCCCGGGTGCGGTCGGGGAGTCACCGCTGTCGATCGGCACCGGCGTGCGGACGGCTCAGGACGCGTGCGCGTGCGTGGCGTACTCGATCGCGGCGTTGCGACTCGACTCCAGTCGAAAGTACTCGGTGAGCCGGGTCATCTCCAAGACCTTCATCACCGCAGCGTCGACGTTGCACAGGACCAGGACGCCGCGCACGCGTTCCAGGGCGGTCGCCACGCTGACCAGGGCCGAGAGGCCCGAACTGTCGACGTAGCGCACGGCTTGCAGGTCCAGCACGACCGCTCGGGCTCCGTCCTCGACCTGGTTCAACATGGATTCGCGCAGATCGACACTGTTGGTGATGTCGACGGCCCCTTCGGGCTCGTGCACCGGAACACTGGACAGGGTGTCATGCGTCGGTACGTTCACGGTCTCGCTCTCCTGATCGGGAATCGGAATCGTCGACGTCCGGGGTCCGTCGGACCACGATCAACGTCGTGTCGTCGTGACGCGGCGTCGTGCCGCAGTGCTCGTCGATCGCGGCGAGGATACGATCACGCAGATCGGATGCGCCGAGACCGCGACTGTGCGCGAGCACGCGGTGCAGACGATCGGCCCCGAACTGCTCGCGCGAATGATCCATGGCTTCGCTCACGCCGTCGGTGTACAGGACCATGGTGTCGTCGATGGCGAGTCGGAAGGTCTGCGCTTCGTAACTGGCGCCCGGCCGCAGGCCGAGCGGCAGGGCCGGCAACGGGAAGCTGTCGATGCGTCCGGTGTCCGCGCGTCGGATGGAGGGCGCGTCGTGTCCGGCCGTCGAGTAGCCCACCGTTCCGGTTCGCGGGTCGAGGGCGGCGAACACGGCGGTCACGAAGCGGGCGCCGAATCCCTCGGCGCAGAGCAGGCGGTTCACCTCGCCGAGGATCGCAGCCGGATCCGAGTGACGTGTCGCGGTCGCGCGGAACAGGGCCCGGGTCGCGGTCATGATCAGACCCGCCGGAACGCCCTTGCCCGACACGTCGGCCACCACGAGCCCGAGCCGACCGTCCGGCAGGTCGAAGTAGTCGAAGTAGTCACCGCCGATCATCGTGGCCGACACCGACGAGCCGTCGATCTCGAGTCCGGGACGGTCGGGCGGTTCGGAGGGCAGGAGCTGACTCTGGATCTGGTGCCCGACCTTCAACTGCTCCTGTTCACGTTCGCGCGAGAGCTTCATCTCGATGAGCAGTGCGTTCTCCACCGCGGTCGCCGCGAGACCCACCCCGGAGCGGACCGACGCCAGCAGCGGACTCTCGACCGCCGTCACGTGCTGCGGAGCGACCAGATTGATGCAGCCCCACAGGGCGTCGTTGGTACACAGCGGCAGCATGAGCAGCCGGTCGAAGTTGTACTGGCCCTGGTGGTCCGACCGCAGGTCCTCGCGGGCCAACAGGACCGGTTCCCGCGAGGTCATGATCTCGTCGATCACGCGCCGCCCGTCGGCGCGTTGCAGGGCCATCAGTGCGTCGTGCGGGAGGCCCCAGTCCACGGCGGTGACCAGTTCGTCGTGGTGCAGGAGCGTGATCGACCCGATGTCCGAACCGAGATGGGCCGATGTCAGTTCGAGGATGTTCACCAGCAGCATGTCGAGGTCGAGCTGGCCGATGAGCTTGCCCATCTCGTCGAGATAGAACAGCTGTTCGCGCATTCGATCGTTGTCCGACAGGACGTCGTCGAGATACAGCGACCGGAAGATCGCCGGCGAGAACTGGGTCTGCAGGATCGAGGGTAGGGCCGGGTCGTCGGGAACCCGGTGGAAGAGCACCGCACCCAGGGGACGATCGCGGAACGAGAAGCGTACGGCACGCGACGGTACTTCGGCTTCGACGAAGGACCGTGCCGCGGCCGCGTCGTGCGGGCAGCGATCCTCGAGGTACAGGTCGCCCTCCTGGTCGAACAGGTAGAGCCCGCGAGCGGTACCGTCGAGCGAGACGAAGAGGGCTTCGGTGACCTCTTCCGGGGTCACTGCCGAGGCGAGCCGTTCGGCCAGTGCCTCGCGATCGATCCGGACGGTGGTGGTCACGCGAAGCTCCCCGCGATCGACGAGACCTCGTCCTCGACCGAGGCGATCACGTCCTCCACCCGTTCGGGCGCGGTGTCGAGTTCACGGCAGAGCGATTCGACCCTTCCGCTGGCGTTCGGGTTGCGGCACGTGCGTGCGTAGCCGTGCAGGTCGAGCATCGCGTTGACCACGGCCACACCGAGAACCAGGGGGTCGTCCCGGATCGCGTCGATCGGTTCGTGGTGCCGGGTGATGGCACCGAGGAGTTCGTCGGGCAGTCCCCAGCGCTCGTGGACCAGTCCGCCCACCTGCTGATGATCGATTCCCAGCAGCCGGTGTTCTCCGACCGGTTCGAGCGCAGTGGCGGCGTTCGCCTCGATCTCGCGGCGCACCCGGGGGTAGAACTCGCTCATCGCGATCCGTCCCACGTCGTGCAGGAGGCCCGCCACGAACATCTCGTCGGCGACTTCGCGAAGGGCGCCGACCTTGCGCGGCAGGCGCGCGGACGCCAGGCCGCTGGCAAGACTGAACAGGAAGACGCCGTTGGGCTCGAAGGTCGGGACGCCCAGGGATCCGCCCATGGTGTTCCGGAGGCCGGCCGCCATGACGAGATTGGCGACGGTCCGGAAGCCCAGGGTCATGACCGCGCGGCCGACGTCGACGACCTCGCCCGAGCGGACGTAGAAGGGGCTGTTGGCCATCTTCAGCACACGCGTGGTCAGACTCGCGTCACTGGAGATGCGTTCCTCGAGGTGTTTGATGTCGGCGTCGGCGTCGCGCAGCTCGCGCATGAGCTCGTGCAACAACGCCGGCAGGGCGGGCAGGCGGCGGATCGCGGCGTCGACTTCGGCGGTCGACGGGCGCACGTCGGCGACTCCGGTGTTGGAGCCGGCCGCGGTTCCGCGGGAGCGTCGGGAATCGCGCGAGACGTAGTCGTCGTATCGGAGTTTCGCCATGGTCTCCTGGTCCCCAGGACCGCGGGTTCTCGGGTTGGCGTTGCCTCGGGCGTGCGCTAGTGTCCGCTCGTTCGAGCGGGAACCTTCCGTCGTACCGCGTACCGGTGCGTACGGGACGCGCGTCACCCTCCAGAACCGGGGCATCGATCGTGCCCGAACGACCCCGTCGCCGCCCATGAGCTACCTCCGAGCGCTCGACGCGGCGCGATCGCACCTCGATCGCGGCGACCTCCTCGCGGCCGAGGCCGAACTCGAACGCGCCCATGACGAATGGAGGCGGTCCCGCGTCCGTGCGCCCCTCGTCGAGCGCGGACTGGAACCGGCCCTGCGCCGATTCGGCCGTTGGTTCGGGAGGAAGTCGACGTCCCCCGTCCTCCCCGTCTTCGGCCACCGGGCCACCAGACTGGAGGACGATCTCCGCGCGTTGGCCAGACTCCTCCACGACGAGGCCCTGCGCACCGCAGGCCGTGAGGCCAAGGATCTCGTCGAGTCCGACCGCCAACTGCTCGAGCGCGCCCTCCGCCTGGACCGGCGGAGCCGGATCTTCGGATTCGAACGCCCCGAGCGCTGGGACGTGCTCCACGGCTACCTCGAGGCCTGCCGCCGCCTGGCCCGCAGCGTGGACGAGGGCCTGCTCCCCACCGACGTGGCCGACGCCACGCAGGAGGAGTGGCTCGGGCGGTGGGCCGAATCGGTGTTGTCGGGGAGCGGCGTCGTGTCGACGCCCCTGCTGCGATGGCTGGAGCGTCAGGCCGCGGCGGTGGCTCGCCTGGAGGGTCCCGGGGCCGACGCCTGGAGCTGGATCGCGGCGCGAGGAGCCCTGCGCGATCCCGAGGGAGGCGAACGGGCCCTCGCGCACGTCGAGCGCGCGCTGCGCGGCGACCTCGACGAAACGTCGCGGGAGGCGGCACGTCGGGCACTGGCCGGACTGCTCGTGAACGAGGGGGTTCTCGCGGTCCCGGGGGCCGATGCCAGGGAGGCGCTCGAGCGCTGGACCCCGGAGGAGCACGGTGCGGTCTGGCCGCCACCGGAGATCGCGGAGCTGCTCGACGCCCGGACCGCGCGTGCGGACGAGCGACCGGTGGCATCGGTGGTGTGGAGTGGCGACGCGGCGAACCTCGTGGTCGTCCTGCATCGCGGCAGCACGCCACTCGACGCCCTCGCCGTGTCGCCGCGTGTCGACGCGGGGGAGGGGAGGTCGCGGTTCGAGGCGTCCCTGCCCGAGGTTCGTGGCTGGCTCCGGCGATGGCTTCCCGACGGGACGCTGATCCTGGCCGACGGAACGCTGCCCGCAGGACTGGCCGAACTCTTCGCCTGGTGGCAGGTGCTCGACGTCGAGGCCCTGGTACACCGGATCGACAGTGGGGGCGATCCCGTCGAGGAGACCGCTCCGGTCGCGCCGCACCCCCTCTGGAGCGGGCCCCACGGGCACCCGGTCTTCCGCCCCCTGGCCGACCGCGCCCGAAGCCTCGTGCCACGCCTCCGGGGGTGGATCCGCGCCAGTCCCTCGTTCACCGAGCCCTGGGGACGCGACGCCCTCGGCCAGCTCGCCGACCACGGATTGGAGCTGTGCGGGCTCCTGCGCCAGGCGATCGAACGCCTCGACGAAGCCCGACCCGGCGGCGAGAGACGGTTGCAGACCGTGGACCTGGTGGTGCCCCTGCAGTGGCCGCGCCTCGAGACCCGCGACTGGCCGATGGCGTCGACCGGCGATCCGATTCCGACCGGACGCGGGGTCGATCGCTCGCGCCGGGGGACCATCTGGCACGATCGGCCGGCGACCCCGGAGGAGTTGGTCGACGTCGCCAGCTCGAGCGAGCGCGCGGAACTCCTGACCGCGAGCCTGTCGCGGGCCCGGGATCTTGCCGCGCGGAGTGCCGCCCGGATCGATCCCCGGCGGGTGAGCGTGGCCCCGCGCCGGGTGCGGTGTCCGGAGGCCTGGCTGCGACGGCTCGACGACACCATCCGCACGGCGGTGGGTGCGTCCGAGCGACAACTGCACGTTCTCGCACTGTGGAAGTCCCTCGCCGAGACCCCCAACGGGGATCCCGACCTGCCCGGGGACCTGCCGGCTCCCCCCGTCCCGGATGCCGTCTGTGGCGACGCCTGTCGGCTCACCGCCCGCGGTGGCTGCTGGCCGGCCCAGATCGAGGGCCGCCGTGAGGCGGCACGGGTGTGGGTGGTTCCGATCGGGGAGTCGGGGCTGACGCTGGAGGAACCGTCCGACACGTTGTTCGACGATCCGCGCACGTGGACGGTCGGCATCGACGACACCGGAGCCGCCGACCGCCTGGCCTTCACCATCGACCGCGCCCGGGCGGCGGATCGATCGTGGGTCTGGGTCGTCGGCGGTGTGCTCGATCCTGCCCTGCGGACCCACTGGAATCGAATGGTTCCCGTCGCCCTCCACCAGGTGACGAGCGAGAGCCGGGAGGCCGCCGACGTGGTGATGGCTCCGCCGGGCTATCGGCCGGGTGATCCGGTGCTCGGGGAGTGGTCCGAGCGGGTCCTGGAACGTCGGATCGCCGCGTGGCGCGAACTCGGGGGCGGTGATCACCGCTGGTGGGAGCCGGTCGGATCGCCGCCGGACGCGGCGGCCTCGGTCGAGGGTGCGGGGACCGGACGGTCGCACCGCTTGGTCGTGACCGCGCGCCTCGCCGGACCTGCCGTCCGGGATCCACTGCTGCTGCTGCTGCGGGCCACGGCCGGTCTCGGCCACGCGGCGGAGAGCTGGGTCTGCCTCGACCCTCGCCTGGCGCACGTGCTCGGCAGCGAGGGGGGCTGGTTCCATGGCGAAGCGTCCCGTCGCGGGGGGACCCGTGGAGGTGCGGCCGAGGCGCTCGACGCGAGTGTCGCGAGCGGGCGCGATCTCCTGACTGCGCGCGGGGTGCAGGCGGGCGCCGCGTGGACCACACCCCTCGACGCCGATCGCCTGCGCGCCGCCGCCGCGGTCCGTGACGAGAGCCAGGACTTCGGCGCCGAGGCGCTGGCGCGGACCACGCGGGACTGGGCCCGCGGTCGACCGCTGATCGTGGGGGGCGCGACCGACCGCCAGCGCGATCGCGTCGTGCGTCTGGTCCGCGAGCTCTCCGAGCGCAGCGGTGACGGCGGTCCGCTCGGGGTGCGTTGCGTGGTCGTCGTCGGAACACCGCCCGTCGACGAGCTCGATGCCAGGTCTGCCGTCGTCGGGCCCGGCGAGGTGGAGCGTCTGGGGGCCATCATGCTCGAGGCCGAGCGTGGTCGTCTCTCGCGCGTCGATCTCCATCCGCTCCTGCTGCTCGAGGACGCCGTCCGGGAGTGGGCGCAACGCGTGTCGAGCGTGGCCTGGGTCTTCGTGCACGGCGAAGAGGTCCTGGCCACCCTCGAGAGCATCGACGGGCCGGCGTCGGAGGCGGCGGCCATGCACCCGTGGCGCGACGTTCTCGAGCGTTCCGGCGCGGGGGCGATGGTCTTCGTCGACGCCGTCGAATCCGACGCCCGCAGCGTGCCGGCGCGCTGGGCCGCCGCCCTCGACGCCCGCGTCGCCGTCGTCGAGACCGGTCGCGAGGCCTTTCCGCGCTGGCGTCTCGAGGTCGAGGTGATCGACGTTCCGGCTCTGGAGTGCCCCGAGTGCGGATCCGCAGTGCCGAGTGATCCCTCCCTGATCGCGTGCCCCGCCTGCGGTCGGACGCTGCCGGGGGATCCTGCGTCGGAGCGGCACCGCCTGCGGGCATTCGAGAACGCGCTGGTGCGCGCGTTGCAGCGGCCCACCGACGAACCGTGGTGGGCGATCGGGGCCGATGCCGATCTGGTGCAGCGCCTGCGCTCGCGGCTGGGGTTCGAGAGCTACACGGAGGACCAGGCGCCCCTCCTGGCCGGGGTCGGGGCCGGAGAGCACGGTCCGGACGTCCTGCACGTCGAGGCGCTGCGCCACCGGAGCGGTCCTCCCCCTGGCCTGCTCTGGATCGATTGCCCGCGCTCGGTGTCCGAACTCGAGGGCCTCCTCCTGCGACTGACCGCGATGGAAGCGCCGGCGCCCCGTCTTCGGTTGTTGCTCCCCCCGGTCGGTGCGAGATGGGCGGCCGATCCCCGTCTCGCCGGCCGGTGGCGATGGACCGCCAGCCGGACCGAGGTGGAGTTCCGTCTGCGCGGCACGGGCCCCGCGCGTTCGCGTCGCCCGTCGCACGCGGGGCTGCGTCCGGAACCGGAGCAACCCTTCGACCGACCCGGAGTCATCGCCCGACGCAGAGGGGTCCTCGGCGTCGACGCCGACCGACCCGCTCCCGACCCGTCGGCGATGCTCGATGCGCTCGACGCCGTGGGGCCGGTCTTCGGGGCGGTGACGGCGGCACCGATCGACGAGGCGGCTCTTCCTGCCGACGTGGACGTGGAGGAACTCGCCGGACTCCTGGACTGGGCACGGCGGGCCGAGGTGATCGAACGCGTCGACACCGAGGGTGCCGACGTCGTCGAGCTCCCGTCCTTCGAGCGCGCGATCCGTGGGGTCGCTCCCGACGCGACCGTGGCCCTGGCGGACGTGGTCACGGGAGACATGCGCGGCTCGGCCACCGAAGAGGTCGCGGAGCCGCACCCGGGAGCGGTCCGGGCGTCGGTGATCGGGGGCGAGGGCGAGCGTCGTTTGCGCGACGACGTGGAACGAGCCGCGCTCCGTGGAGACCGGGTCCTGGTCGTCGTCGCGCATCCCGGCGGGCGTCTTCGCTGGGAGCCCCTCGCGAGCGAAGGGGCCGACGTCGTCGACATCGAGGAGCTGGCTCTCGCCTTCCTCGACGCGAGCTCGGGCCGGAGCGAAGGCGACGTGGTGCGTCGCCTCCTCCCGGTGGGCGGGGCCGCCGAAGGAGAGGAGGTCCGACTGCGACTGATGCGGGGCGCCTCGCGGCGCTACGTGCGGGCCACCGGGAACGTCCCGGCGATCGAGGCGCAGGACCTGAGGCGTGTGGTCCAGGGTGAGGCCGGTGCGATCGCGCCCGGTTCGGCCGCGGACGTCGACCTCGATCTGCTCTCCCGGTGCGCAGCCCAGGCCCGGGCCGAGGCCGGCTGGATGACGCCGGCCGAGTTGCGTGTCGCCACGGTCCGGGCGGTCGAGCGCGAAGCCGAGCTGGTCGAGCGATGGCGACGTCGCTATCGCTGGGCGGCCGTCGACGGAGCCCACGACGTTCCGCCCGATCTGCTCGAGTTCGTCCGGGCGCTGTTCCCGACACCGCGCCGATGGGAGCTCTTCGATCCGCTCCTGATGCCGTCCGACGCGGACGTCCCGGTCGGCGCCGAGGCCACGGTGAGCGCCACCCTGCCCCGCGAGTGGGTGGGGGCGATCGAGACGCTCCGGCGATCGGATCCCGCACTGCCGAGTCGTCTGCGGACGACTCGCCGCGGACGCGGGGCGGGAACGGTCGAACGGGTGCGGGTGCTGACCCTGCAGGCCGCGGCCGAGTGGGTGATCGAGCAGGTGCCGCCGGACCGCGCTGCCGATCGGACCGGAGTGGTCGTCGGCCACGAGCACGACCGGGCCGAACTGCGGGCCGCACTGGAGCGCGCGGGCCACGCCGTGGTGGAGGACCGCACGGCGGCGAGTTGGCTGGCGAGTGGACCGCGGCACCTGCTCGCAGCGTTGAGACTGGTGGTCTTCGAGCCGGAGGCCGGGGTGCTCGACGTGCTCGCGCGTCTGGATCCCGTTCTGCGCGACGCCGATCACGAGGCCCGGTTGCAGCGCTGGATCGCGGCCGAGACCGACGTCTCGGGTCTCGACGTGCGAGAACTCCGCCTGGCTCGACTGCACCGCGTGCGCGAGCGGGTCGATGCGGAGGATCGTCTGGTCGACGCGGCCGCCGCGGTGCTCGACAGCGGCATCCTCGATCCTCTGCTCGGCGCCGATGCCGCGTCGGGACGCCTGCGCGATTGGTTGGCCGACCACGGTTCCCGTTCGGTGGCCGAGGTCCTGGCGCGGCTCGATTCCGCCCTGGTGGTCGATCCCGTGGCGCCCGGTCGCGGTCTTCACCTGCTGGCCCCCGACGACCTGGCCGGGCCCGACCATGATCACGTGATCGCCATCGGGACCGGCTACGAGCTGCCGGCTCGTCTCGTGCGCGTGCTCCTGCGGGCCCGACGGCGGGTCAGTCTCCTCTACTCCGAGCGCGACCCTCTCGCCTGACCGACCACGGTCGACGGTGGGAAGGGTCGGCCCCTCGGCGGTGGGAACTCCCTTCCGCATGATGCGTCGCGCCGGGACCGGGAACCGGCCCGATCCACCCATGCGTGGCACGCGTGACCCTCTCGGGGAACTGGCACGCCTCGTGCGGAGGCGAATGCGGACGTTCACGCAGGCCCGTTCCGGGGCCGGAAGCCGTGCGAACGCCGATGCCGCCGTTCGGGAGACCCGCAATCCGCACGATCGCGATCGGGATTCGGGACCGAGCCCAGATCGCACGAAGGAGCAAGGAAACCATGAAGAGCTTGCGCACGATCTCGCTGCTGGCCGTGGCCGCGACCGTCCTGTTCGCGTCCGTCGCCCAGGCCGCCCCCACCGTCGCCCTGTACATCGGCGACGAGAACCACGAGGCCGCCACCATCAAGCCGAACACCCCGACCCCGCTGAACATCTACGTCGAGGGCATCGACGACACGATCTTCTCGGTCGAGTACAAGGTCGGTCTGCCGTCCGACCTGTTGGTCGTCTCGAACACCTACTACCCCGGAGCCCTCGACTTCGGTTCGAGCGCGAACGGGGCCGCCATCGGGATCGGCGAGTGCATCTCGAGCTTCCAGGAGACCATGGGTCACGACCCGCTGTGGGTCCACACGATCACCGTGTACTCGCTCGGCTTCCTCGACGCGACCGACATCACCGTGGGTCCGTACGAGGGCTACGCCACCGATCCGGCCACCCCGCGTTACTCGGACTGCGGTGGCAACATCAAGCCGCTCGACGGCAAGGGCGCGACCATCGCCGTGACCAGCGTCTCCAATGGCGAGGACAGCTGGGGCGCGGTGAAGTCCCTGTACTAGGCTCGGATCCGCCACGGGTGGAAACGGGAACGACGAGGGTCCGGCCGTCTGGCCGGGCCCTTTCGTCGTGGCGCGAAGGCCCTGCGCGACGATGTCGTTCCTGCACCCTCCCGGGCCACTCCCCGATCCGCACGGACGACGATCGGTGCGCAACCCGGAGCGGGCGGATCGCGTCTTCTGGTTGTGCACCGCGTCGATCGGGGCGACGATGCGTCCGCGGTCCGTGTCGGAGCCGCCCGCGGCCCGCGCGTGGTGACGAGAGGCAGGCAATGTGGACGTCGAAGTCTTCCCCGATGCTCTTCCCGGAGCCCGGCGCTATCCGGAGATCGCGCGTCGCGCCGCCACCCACGTCGCGCTGACCGAGAGGGTCGGTCGGCTCACGCTGGCGCTCGACGCGCCCGAATTCGAGGGGTCGGGATACTGGCAGGTCGAATCGGAACGCGACGGATCGGTGCACGCCACGCTCTACGGGTCTCCCTCCGACGTCCTGCGTCTCGACACGCGGGTTCTCGGACTCGATCTGGCCCGCCTCGACGTCGAGGCGCTCGTGGCCACGCCGGGCGTGCGGTTCGAACCACTGCTGCTCGATCGGTGGCTCCACCGCAACCTTCTCCAGCTCGCGGACCTGCTGGAGCAGCGGGTCCGGCCGGCCGAGGTCGCCCGACACCAGGCGGCCGCCCTGCAGGCCTGCTGGGACGTGTGGACCGACGGCCGTCTCCGCCAGTGGCAGAAGCCCGGGCTGAGTCAGGCCGAGCGGCGACGCGTGTTCTATCGGATCTTCACGCGCCGCAGCCCGCTGCTGCCCCGGCACTGGCAGGTGTTCCACGAGCTGTGGGAGGGACATCTGCGCGACCACGAAGGACTGGTGGCGGCGGTGGAGCGTCTGCCCACCGCGATCTCGCTCGGTCCCAGATCGAGCGTGTCGTCGTAGGAACCCTCGGGCGCCCGGCGCCCGGCCATCCCCCCTCCGTACCGTGACCACGAGACCGCGTACCGCTCTCGCACTGCTGGTCGTGCTCTGCACGCTCGTGCCGGGTATCGGTCGGGCCGGAGCGTGGCTGCAGCCGGAGGGCGGAGCCTTCGTCAAGACCAGCTGGCTGTACCTCGACACGGACCGCCGCCACGACTGCCGCGGCGACGAGGAGCCCGCGGCGTCCTTCGACGGGAGCTTTCGCGAGCACCAGGCCTTCGTCTACGGGGAGTTCGGCCTGCACCGCCGGGTGACGGCGCTGGTGTCGATGGCGGTCAAGGACGCCCGGATCACCGACGCCGTGGTTCCCGAGTTCGGGACGAGGTCGACGGGCGATCTGCGCCTGGGCGCGCGTTGGGGCCTCGCCACCGGCTCGATCCCGGTTTCGCTCGAGACGGTCGTCTCGGTTCCGACCTACCCCGAGAGCGATCTCAGCGACCCCGTGGGCGAGCGGGAGCAGTTCCTCCCCGCGGGGACCGGACGGATCGAGATCGAGACGCGGCTCCAGGCCGGGGCGTCGCTGTACCCCCTGCCTGTCTACGCCAATCTCGCTCTGGGGCGGCGCGACCGCGGTGGGGTGTTCGGGGACCAGTGGACCGTGGCGGCCGAGGTGGGGGCGACCTTCGATCGCGTGTTCGTGAAGTCCGACCTGAGCGCGGTCCTGGCCGACGGTGACCTCTGCGCCGGGGAGGCGGCGGTCGGCGCGGTCACGGTGCACGAGCAGAGTCTGCGCTGGAGTCCCGAGGCTTCGTGGCGTCTCGCGGGCGACGTGTGGGTCGGCGCCGGGGCGTCGTTCCTCGTCTCTGGGCGGAACACGCTCGACGGCACGCAGTGGAGCCTGTCGGTGGCCTGGCAGCGTCGGCCGGGCGGCGGGGGCTGATCGGAGCGGGGCTGCGGTTGACACCGGCCGAACCCCGAACGTATCGTACCGGGGTTTGCGGAGAGGGCCTCCGCACTTCGAGACATCGAACCGGAGTCCCCCTGTCGGGGCTCTCCCGAGAAAACGGAAATCGGAGGAAGTTCTCCATGATCTCCAGGTCTGCCGACCGGTCCCGGTCCGCGGCGGGGCGCCGCCCCTTCGCACTGCGCACCCTGCTCGCCTGCGTGGCGATGTCCGCCGCGCTGGTCGCCGGCTGCGGTGAAGAGGAAGAGGTCGATCCCTACGTCTACGGAACGCTCGACCAGGTCACGCGTGGCCACGTGCAGAGCGAGGGATATCTCTTCGAGGTCGACGCGCCGGAGTTCGTGCTGCTCGACGGCAACACGGGCATCGCGCGCGTGGGCAACCACCTCGAGGTGATCGTCGCCGACGATCTCGAGAACCGTGCGGCCAACTGGGAGGGCAAGCTGCTCGGCGTGCAGAAGTTCTACTCTCCCTACGTCTGGCTCATGGTCAAGCGCGTGAGGGAGCCGGTGGGCGAGACCTTCAACGTCACCGAGCTCGATTCCGTGCCCGACCCGGTGCTCCCCGAGTTCACCGACGTGGACCTCGAGGAAGTCAGCGGCTTCGACCTCGGCTCGCTGCGCTACAACCAGCGCGAAGCGATCGAGGACATGGTCGACGCCGAGGTGCAGGGTGTGGGCGTCGTGTCCCAGCTGCCCGACCACGAGTGGGAAGCACCCGAGGAGGCCGCCGACGACACCACGGTCGCCGAGCCGCCCATGGAGTGGTACCTGCAGGCCGAGGGCAGCGATGCCACCTTCAAGATCACCAACGTCACGCCGGAGCTGGAGCTGGCCTTCGAGCTGCTGCAGGCCGAGAACCTGCCGTTCATCGGTGGTGTGAGGATCATGGAGCCCTACCCCTGGGTCGAGCGTCGTGAGTCGCGCGTGAGTGCGCCGGTCGAGGTCACCTTCGTCCGCTACGCGAACCGGTACCTCGCTCCCTGACACGAGCCGTGGTCCGACGAACGCACGAAGGCCCTCGTCGCTCGACGGGGGCCTTTCTCGTGGGAGGGTCGCGCGGCGCTCAGCAGATCTCGTGGGCGGGCCGTGCGGGACTCAGCAGAGCTTGTCCTGCAGGTCGAGGTACTCCTGCATGACGAGCTGCACACCGCGCGACTCCTTGACCAGCGGTGTCGTGAAGATCTCGCCGCCGACGAGGCCGACCATGACGTCGCGTTTGCCCGACAGGAGCTTCTGCACCGCGGCCGTCCCGAGGCGCGAGGCGAGGATGCGGTCGAAGGCGGAGGGCTCGCCCCCGCGCTGGATGTGACCCAGCACCACGACGCGCACGTCGCGCGACAGGATCAGTTTGAGCCCGGTCGCGATCTCGTCCGCGCGGGCCGCGCCCTCGGCGATGATGATGATCGCGTGCTTCTTCCCGCGATCGTAGCCGCCCTCGATGCGCTGACACATCTCGTTGATGTTGAAGGGCATCTCGGGAACGATGACCTCCTCGGCGCCGCTGCACAGACCGGTGGCGATGGCCAGCATGCCGCTGTTGCGGCCCATGACCTCGATGCAGAAGATGCGTCCGTGCGAGGTCGCGGTGTCACGGATCTTGTCGACGGCGTCGACGGCGATGTTCAGAGCGGTGTCGTAGCCGATCGAGTAGTCGGTGCCGTCGATGTCGTTGTCGATCGTGGCCGGAACGCCGACGGTGGGGATGTCCCACTCGGTGTCGATGCAGTGGGCGCCGCGGAAGCTCCCGTCGCCGCCGATCACGACGAGTCCCTCGACTCCGAGGTCGAGGAAGCGGTCGCGTGCGGCCTCGCGCGTCGTCGGCTGCTGGAAGTCGGGGCAACGGAAGGTGCGCAGGATCGTGCCGCCGTGGTGGAGGATCCCACCGACCGAGTTCGCGTCCATGGCTTCGAAGGAGCCCTCGCAGAGCCCCACGAAGCCGCGCTGCACGCCGACGACCTCGATCCCGTGGTACACGGCGGTACGGACCACGGCGCGCACGGCGGCGTTCATCCCCGCGGCGTCCCCTCCGCTGGTCATCACGGCGATCTTCTTCATGCTTCGTCCTGTTCGGGAGGAGGTGAAGGGCCCTCGGTACCACGTCGGCGGGCGAGACGCCAGGCGCGACGCAGGCGGTCGGCCACCTCCGCCTCGAAGCCGTGCTCGCCGGGACGGTAGAACACCTCGTCCCGGATCGGATCGGGCAGGCACGGCATGGGCGCCACGCCCGCGTCGTCGTCGTGGGCGTAGGCGTATCCCTCGCCGTAGCCCAGTTCGCGCATCAGGCCGGTGGGCGCGTTGCGGAGGTGGTGCGGGACGGGGTGCCGCTCGCCACTCTCGATCGCTCGACCGACGGCACCGTAGGCGCGGTAGAGAGCGTTGCTCTTCGGCGCCTGCGCCAGGTAGACGCAGGCCTGGGCCAGGGCGAGCTTTCCCTCGGGCATGCCGATCCGATCGATCGCGACGGCGGCGGCGTTGGCCTGTACCAGGGCCTGGGGGTCGGCCATCCCCACGTCCTCGCTCGCGAAGCGCACGAGTCGCCGCGCGACGTATCCGGGATGTTCCCCGGCCTCGAGCATCCGCGCGAGCCAGTACAGGCCGGCCTGCGCGTCGCTGTTGCGCAAGGACTTGTGCAGAGCACTGATCAGATTGAAGTGTTCCTCGCCGGTCTTGTCGTACACGAGATGGGCTTCGCGCAGCACGCGGTCGGCACGCTCGGCGTCGATGCGGGCGCCGTCCTCACGCCGGGCGTCCCGAGCGGCGAGTTCCAGGCTGCCCAGGGCGAACCGGGCGTCGCCGCCGCTGCGCCGGGCGATGGCGTGCAGCGCGTCGTCGTCGGCGCCGAGGCCGTCCAGGGCGGGGTCCTCGGCGAGCGCGCGACGTTGTACCGCGACCAGCGCATCCTCGTCGAGGGCCGACAACACGATCACCCGGCAGCGTGACAGGAGCGCCGAGTTCACCTCGAAGCTCGGGTTCTCGGTCGTCGCTCCGATCAGGACCACGTCGCCGTGTTCGACGGCGGGCAGCAGCGCGTCCTGCTGGGCTCGGTTGAACCGATGGATCTCGTCGAGGAAGAGCACCGGAGCCCGGACGCCGCGCTCGCGGAGGTGCGCCGCCTCGGTCATGACGCGCTTGAGTTCCTTCACGCCGACCCGGACGGCACTGTAGGGGAGGAAGGTCGCACCCACCTCCCGTGCGAGGCACGCGGCCAGAGTCGTCTTGCCGCAGCCGGGAGGGCCCCAGAGGATCAGACTGGGCAGCTGCCCGGTGTCGAGCGCGGCGCGCAGGACCGTACCCGGGCCGAGGGCTTCTTCCTGTCCGATCACGTCGTCGAGGCGTCGCGGGCGCATGCGCTCGGGGAGAGGCGCACCGGCGTCCACCGGCGCGGCGGACTCCTCGTCTTCGTTCGATTCTTCGAAGAGATCGCGCATCCGAAGCCTCCCGGGAGCGTCGCCGTGGCGGCGGCATGATAGCAAGGAGTCGCCGCGTTGACACCGCCGCGTCGGCGGCGATACCGTCCGCTCCGCTCGATCCGTCCCGATGCAGGTCGCCGCGGGACCGACTCCGACTCCGACTCCGGGAGACATCGTGTCCGATTCCGGCTGCCGCCGCGAGGATCCCGCCTCGTGGATCGATCACACCCTTCTGCGCGCCGATACCACCGGGACGTGTTCCGGCGCGATCAACGGCGGAGGCGCCGCGTGAATCCCTACGACCTGATCGATGCGAAGAAGCGGGGTCGCCGGCACTCCCGCGAGGAGATCCAGGGTCTCGTCGCGGCCGTCACCGACGGGTCGATCCCCGATTACCAGGTCTCGGCCTGGCTCATGGCCGTGTGGTTCCGCGGTCTCGACGACGAGGAGACCACCGAGTTCACTCTCGCCATGCGCGACTCGGGCGACGTCATCGACCTCGATCGCCTTCCCGGTCCGACGGCCGACAAGCATTCGACGGGCGGCGTGGGGGACAAGATCAGCCTGTTGCTGGCGCCGCTCGCGGCCGAACTGGGTATGCAGGTACCCATGCTGAGTGGACGCGGCCTGGGCCACACCGGGGGCACGCTCGACAAGCTGACGTCGATTCCGGGGTACCGGATCGACCTGTCGGTGGACGAGATGCTCGACGTGGTGCAGCGCGTCGGGTGCAGCATCGTGGGGCAGACCGAACGCATCGCGCCCGCCGACCGGCGGCTCTACGCGCTGCGCGACGTGACGGCGACCGTCGACTGCGTGCCACTGATCGTCAGCAGCATCCTCAGCAAGAAGTTCGCGGCCGGACCGCGAAACCTGGTGATCGATCTCAAGTGTGGCAGCGGGGCCTTCATGCGCACGCCCGACGACGCGCGTCGCCTGGCCCGGATGCTGGTGCAAGTGGCCACGCGCGCAGGACGCGAGGCTTCGGCCCTGATCACGGACATGGACCAGCCCCTGGGCGAGGCGGTCGGTCACGCCCTCGAGGTCGAGGAGGCGATCGCCGGACTGTCGGGAGGAGGACCGTCGGCCACGCGCGAACTCACGGTGGAACTCACGACGGAGATGGCCGTCCTCGCCGGTCTCGGAACCGCCGACGACATGCGGATGCGCGCGCGTGCGGCCCTCGACGACGGCAGCGCGCTGCGCCGTTTCGTGACGATGGTCGAGGCCCAGGGTGGGCGGCTCGACCCCGCGGCGCCCTCCCTGGACGTCGCACCGGAGCAGGAGCCGTTGCGGGCCGAGCGCGACGGCGTCGTCGCGTCCTTCGAGACCGAGCAGGTCGGATGGGCGGTCGTCGACCTCGGAGGCGGTCGGCGCACCCACGCCGACGATCTCGACCGCGGTGTGGGCCTGCGTGTCGTGACGCATCGTGGCGAGCCGGTCGAACGCGGGACACCCCTGGTGCGGATCTTCGCACGCGACGAGGAAACGGCCGCGCTCGCACGCGCGCGCCTGGCGCGCGCGATCACCCTGGCCGAGCGAGCCGACGATGGTCTGCCTCTGATCGGCGAACGAGTGACCGCCGCGGATCTGGCCTAGCCGCCGCCACCCCCGTTGGTCCCGGTGTCGAACTCGTCGCGCCGGGCCGACTGGGCGTCGATCGCCTCGAAGTCGCCGATCTCCTCGCGGAGGGCGGGGCTCCCACGTTGATGGATCTCGCACGAGCGGGACGGTGGTGCGGTCTCGGCGAAGATCTCGGCCTCGATGTCCACGCAGGCCGACGTGGGCAGTTGGCCGGAGTCGCGGCAGACCAGGCGTTCGACGATGCCCTCCGGACGGCGGAACGTCGTCTCGGGCGTGTTCTCCACCGCGTCGACCATGGTCCGGGCCCAGATCGGCAGGGCCATGACCGCGCCGGTCTTGCGCCGGCCCATCGACATCTGCTGGTCGAAGCCGACCCACACGCCACCGACGACGTCGGGAGTGAATCCGACGAACCAGGCGTCGCTGTAACCGTCCGTCGTCCCCGTCTTGCCCGCACCGTCGCGGTGGAAGTCGTAGGCCCGGGCACTGCGGCCCGTGCCCTCCTTCAGTGCGGTGCGCATCAGATCGACGACGAGGAAGTTGGTGACCTCGTCGATCGCCTCTTCCTGGTAGGGGAGATTCTGTTCGAGGACCTCGCCGCGCGCATTCTCGATGCGCTCGATGAACAGGGGCGCAGTGCGGATCCCGTGGTTCGCGAAGGCCGAGTACGCGCTCACGAGGTCGATCAGGGTGGCCTCCCCCGCGCCGAGTGCCAGGGAGTACACGTCGGGCAGACCGTCGCGGTCGAGACCCACGCGGCCGGCCATCTCGATCACGGGCTGGGTGCCCAGCTCGAGGATGAGACGCACAGCCGGAACGTTGATCGAGTGGGCAAGGGCGTGGCGAAGTGTGACGGGGCCGTTGAACTCTCCCTCGAAGTTCACGGGGCGCCACAACTCGTCGCTGCCCGTGTTCACCTCGACCGGCGCGTCGAGGAGGATCGACGCCGGAGTCCATCCGCGTTCGAGCGCGGCCGCGTAGAGGAAGGGTTTGAACACCGAACCGGGCTGACGCTGGGCCTGGGTCGCGCGATTGAACTTGCTGACGCGGAAGTCACGACCGCCGACCATGGCACGCACCGATCCCGTGCGGACGTCCATGAACAGGAGTCCACCCTGGAGGTACTCGGGCAAGGGGCGTTCCTCGGGTTCGACGTCGGCGTACAACGAGTCGTAGAGAGCCCGGGTCTGCTCGTACTCCTCCTGCTCCTCCAGCTTCACCAGATGGCCCTCGAGATGGGCCTCGGCCTTGTGTTGCAGTTCGGCGTCGAGCGTCGTGTGGACGCGTAGCCCGTCCTCGTACAGCTTCTTAACGCCGTAGTGTTCCTCGAGGTACTGACGAACCTCCTCGACGAAGTAGGGCGCCAAGCGGTCGTCGTCGCGGTCCCGACGGATCTCGACCTCGGTCGATCCGACCTCCGCGGCGGTGTCGGGATCGAGGTGACCGGCGCGCACCAGATTGCGCAGCACGATGGCCCGCCGCTCGTAGGCCCGATCGAGGTTTCGATACGGCGAATAGTAGCCCGGGTTGTTCAAGACCCCGGCCAGGAGCGTGGCCTCGGCCGGGGTGACGTCGCGGACGCTCTTGCCGAAGAAACTCAACGACGCTGCCTCGACCCCGTAGGCGGGACCGAAGTAGATCGTGTTGAGGTACATCTCGAGGATCTCGTCCTTCGTGTACGTACGTTCGATCTGCAGCGCGAGCAGGATCTCGCGCACCTTCCGCGTCCACTCCTTGCGGTGGTGCAGGAACAGCGATCGCGCGAGCTGCATCGTGAGTGTCGATCCGCCCTGGGCGGCACGGCGTTCGCGAAGGTTCGTGACCGCCGCGCGCGCGAAGCCGCGGATCGTGATGCCGTAATGGTCGTAGAAGTCGCGGTCCTCGGTGGCGATCACGGCCTGGACGAGCAGCGGCGGGATCTCGTCGAGGCGAACCGGCACGCGATTCTGGCGGTAGAACTCGCGCAGGGTGTCGCCGTCCGCCGAGAAGACCAGGGTCTTGATCGCCGGTTCGATCGTCTGCAGTCGCGCCGGCGACGGCAGGTCGCGGGAGAGCTGATGGACCACGGCGAGCACCCCGCCCCCGCCGAGCAGCACGACCGCGACCAGGCCCCAGAAGGCGAACTTCACCGCGAACGGAGACAGGCGGCGGGACAGCAGGCCGCGACGGCGTTTCGCGTCGGGCTCGGTCATGGTGGCGGCCTCCAGGCGGGTCGCGGTCGCGACGCCGGTTCGTGGGCGGGCGCGGTGAAGCTATCGGGTGTGGGGACACAGGGCAAGCCCCGCGCCAGTGCGTGTTGACACCGCCGTCGACGCCCTCGTAGCGTGCTCGGTTCCACCGGAGCGGGCGTCTTCCTGCTCCCTGGTATTCCTCCGGCCCGAAGGCGTTCCATGTCGAGTCCATCCGCCGGCGGTGGTCCGGCCGACGAAGTCCGTCCCGATCCCGAACTCGAGGTGCGGGTCGAGGAGCAGATGCGCGTGATCGAGCGCGGCACCGTCGAGATCCTGCCGCGCGAGGAGATGGCGGCCAAGGTGGGGCGTTCGATCCGCACGGCGACGCCGTTGCTGGTGAAGGAGGGCTTCGACGCCTCGGCCCCGGACCTGCACCTGGGACACGCTGTGCAACTCCGCAAGTTGCGGCAGTTCCAGGACCTCGGCCACGAGGTCGTCTTCCTGATCGGCGACTTCACGGCGATGATCGGCGACCCGAGCGGTCGGAGCGCCACGCGGCCCATGCTGAGCCGTGAGCAGGTCCTGGAGAACGCGGAGTCGTACCGGAGACAGGTGTTCAAGGTGCTGCTGGAAGAGCGCACCCGCGTGGTCTTCAACAGCGAGTGGTCGTCGGGAATGGCGGCGGTCGACGTCCTGCGTCTGGCCAGCGAGTCGACCGTCGCGCGCATGCTCGAGCGTGACGACTTCGCCAAACGGTACGCCAGCGGAACACCGATCAGCATCCAGGAGTTCCTGTACCCTCTCTTCCAGGCCTACGATTCCGTCCAGCTCGGCAACGACGTCGAGGTCGGCGGAACGGATCAGAAATTCAACTTGTTGATGGGGCGACAGTTGCAGCAATCCCGTGGAATGGCTCCCCAGTGCGTGCTCACCCTGCCCCTGCTCGTCGGCACCGACGGCACCGAGAAGATGAGCAAGAGCCTGGGCAACGCGATCGGGATCGAAGAGGCGCCGGACGAGATGTTCGGCAAGGTGATGTCGATCCCCGACGCGGCCATGCCCTCGTGGTTCGAGCTGGTGTCCAGCCTGGACCTCGACGAGCTCGACGGTGTGAAGGTGCAGCTCGATGCCGGAACGGTGAACCCGAGCCATCTGAAGCGGCGCCTCGCCCGCGACATCGTGGACCAGTACCACGGCGAGGGGGCGGGGAAGGTCGCCGAGGCTGCATTCGATCGTCTGTTCGTGGACAAGGCCGAGCCCGACGAGGTCCCACGGCACGAGCGGCCGGCCAGCGGCGAGCCCGTCGGACTGCTGGCGCTGATCGCGGATCTGGGTCTGACGCCGTCCCGCGCGGAAGCCCGACGCCTCGTCCAGCAGGGCGGAGTGGCGGTCGACGGCGACCGGATCACCGAGATCGGGCACGTTCTGGATGCCTCCGGCGGGTGTCGCTACCGCCTTCGCGTGGGAAAACGCCGTTTCGCCGACGTGGAATTCCTGGCCGGGGAATGAGCTCGGCGCAGGTAAGTGATTTCTTTTCAATGGCTTGAAATCTGGGCCCGTCCGCTCCGGGGGAGAGGTCGAGATTTTCGTGAAGAAACCCTTGCCGACCCGACGGCGGCGCATATATTCCGCCCTCGCTGCACGCGCCGAGGCGGTCTCCGATCGCCGACGCCGGACGGCCCTCGAAGCGAACGCAACTAGGTGTTGACAGCGAGGGTCTCCGGAATTAGCGTGTCCAGTCCGCCCGCAAATGCGGGTCCACCGCCCATGGCGGACCGGCCTACGTGAAAGCTCCTCGTCGTTTCGTCGAGGTGTGGCACCGGGCCCGGCTCTTTGACAATCGAATAGCGTGTAAGACCCGATCAATTCCAGGAGACGTGTGATCGTCCTCCCCGACGGATTCGTCCGTCGGAGAGGTAGTTCACAACTCAACGTTAAACGGTGACACGACGTCACGTGTCACCACTCGAGAACGCGAGTCGGTGCTTCGGCCCCGGCTCTGGTTTTTCGACAACGGAGAGTTTGATCCTGGCTCAGAACGAACGTTGGCGGCGTGGATTAGGCATGCAAGTCGAACGAGAAAGCTCCCTTCGGGGAGTGAGTACAGTGGCGAACGGGTGAGTAACGGGTGGGAAACCTGCCCAGGTGTGGGGGATAACATCTCTAACGGGGTGCTAATACCGCATACTCCGAGGAGTCGCATGGCTCGTCGGTAAAGGGGGCCTCTGATTCAAGCTCTCGCATCTGGATGGTCCCGCGTCCCATTAGCTTGTTGGCGGGGTAAAGGCCCACCAAGGCAACGATGGGTAGCCGGCCTGAGAGGGTGTCCGGCCACACTGGGACTGAGATACGGCCCAGACTCCTACGGGAGGCAGCAGTCGAGAAGCTTCGGCAATGGGCGAAAGCCTGACCGAGCGACGCCGCGTGAGGGATGAAGGCCCTACGGGTTGTAAACCTCTGTCAGGAGGGGATAAAGCGTATCGGCCAATACCCGATGCGTCTGAAGGTACCTCCAAAGGAAGCTCCGGCTAACTCCGTGCCAGCAGCCGCGGTAATACGGAGGGAGCAAACGTTGTTCGGATTTACTGGGTGTAAAGGGTGCGTAGGCGGCTACGTGTGTCAGAGGTGAAAGCTCACGGCTCAACCGTGGAATTGCCTTTGAAACTGCGTAGCTTGAGTCCGAGAGAGGATGGTGGAATTCCTGGTGTAACGGTGAAATGTGCAGATATCAGGAAGAACACCGGTGGCGAAGGCGGCCATCTGGCTCGGTACTGACGCTGAGGCACGAAAGCTAGGGTATCGAACGGGATTAGATACCCCGGTAGTCCTAGCCGTAAACGATGTCCACTAGGTGTCGGAGGTCCTACCCCTTCGGTGCCGGAGCTAACGCATTAAGTGGACCACCTGGGGAGTACGCTCGCAAGGGTGAAACTCAAAGGAATTGACGGGGGCCCGCACAAGCGGTGGAGCATGTGGTTTAATTCGATGCAACGCGAAGAACCTTACCTGGGCTTGACATGCAGGGGACAGGTGTAGAGATACACCCTTCTTCGGACTCCTGTACAGGTGCTGCATGGCTGTCGTCAGCTCGTGTCGTGAAATGTTGGGTTAAGTCCCGCAACGAGCGCAACCCTTGTCCTTAGTTGCCAGCACGTAATGGTGGGAACTCTAGGGAGACTGCCGGTGACAAACCGGAGGAAGGTGGGGACGACGTCAAGTCATCATGGCCCTTACGTCCAGGGCTACACACGTGCTACAATGGCACATACAGAGGGCAGCGAACCCGCGAGGGGGAGCCAATCCCAAAAAGTGTGCCTCAGTTCGGATCGCAGTCTGCAACTCGACTGCGTGAAGTCGGAATCGCTAGTAATCGCGGATCAGCATGCCGCGGTGAATCCGTTCCCGGGCCTTGTACACACCGCCCGTCAAGTCAACCGAATTGGTTGCACCCGAAGTCGTCAGGCCAACCGCAAGGAGGCAGGCGCCTAAGGTGTGGCTGGTGAGGGGGACTAAGTCGTAACAAGGTAGCCGTACCGGAAGGTGCGGCTGGATCACCTCCTTTCTAAGGAGACCAGGATCCAAGCGGCCTTGGCTCCGATGAAACATCAGGGCTCGAGCTTCGGCTCGAAACACGAGACGCTGGATCCAGGTAGGCGTCTCCTGGATGGGCTTACACGCTATTCGATCGTCACGGGGCCGGGCTATCGGCCGCGCGATCCAATTCGGGCCTATAGCTCAGTTGGTCAGAGCGCACGCCTGATAAGCGTGAGGTCGGTAGTTCAAATCTACCTAGGCCCACCATGGGTTCGGTTCCCGGCTCGCGCCGTGGAACCACGTTGGTCTCGGGGATATAGCTCAGTTGGGAGAGCGCCGGCTTTGCAAGCCGGAGGTCACCGGTTCGATCCCGGTTATCTCCACCAGCACGGAATTCGTCTGGCACCGCCAGCATCGCTCTTTGACAATCGCATATCGGGTGAGTAAGGCATGAAGCACCTTTTGGAGCTTGACTTGAATCAAGCTACTAAGGGCACTTGGCGGATGCCTTGGCGTCAGGCGGCGATGAAGGACGTGGTAAGCTGCGATAAGCTTCGGGGAGCTGCAAACAAGCTGTGATCCGGAGATGTCCGAATGGGGAAACCCACTGCAGGTAAACCTGTAGTATCCCTGACTGAATACATAGGTCAGGAGAGGCCAACGAGGGGAACTGAAACATCTAAGTACCCTCAGGAAAGGAAAGTAACGACGACCTCCTCAGTAGCGGCGAGCGAACGGGAGCCAGCCCAAACCGAGCACATGTCAAGGCCGCAGCCGTTGTGTGTTCGGGGTTGTGGGGCGTTGTCAGAGGGAATTGCGGATCCCTCGAGGAGTCAACAAATCAGCGTTTAGTCGAGGCCTCTGGAAAGAGGCACCACAGAGCGTGACAGTCGCGTAGACGAAAAGCGCTGGTCTCCTTGGACATCGTTCCCAAGTACCGCGGGACACGAGAAATCCTGTGGGAATCCGGGAGGACCATCTCCCAAGGCTAAGTACGTCCTGACGACCGATAGTGTACCAGTACCGTGAGGGAAAGGTGAAAAGTACCCCGGGAGGGGAGTGAAATAGTACCTGAAACCAAGTGCCTACAAGCGGTTGGAGGCCGTGGGGTTGCCCACGGCTGACAGCGTGCCTTTTGCATAATGAGCCGGCGAGTTGCTCGTCCCCAGCAAGGTTAAGCGTCAGAGACGCGTAGCCGCAGCGAAAGCGAGTCTGAACAGGGCGTTCAGTTGGGGGCGGCAGACCCGAAACCGAGTGATCTAGCCATGACCAGGTCGAAGCGCATGTAACAGTGCGTGGAAGTCCGAACCCGGGAACGTTGAAAAGTTCTGGGATGAGTTGTGGTTAGGGGTGAAAGGCCAATCAAACTCGGAAATAGCTGGTTCTCCCCGAAATAGCTTTAGGGCTAGCCTCGTGTAGGTTTGCTGGAGGTAGAGCACTGAATGGGTTAGGGGCCCCACAAGGTTTACCGACCCCAATCAAACTCCGAATGCCAGTAAATGTCGCACGGGAGTCAGGCACCGGGTGATAAGATCCGGTGCCGAGAGGGAAACAACCCAGACCGTCAGCTAAGGTCCCTAAATCCAGGCTAAGTGGTAAAGGATGTTGAGCTGCCCAGACAGCTAGGATGTTGGCTTAGAAGCAGCCATCATTTAAAGAAAGCGTAATAGCTCACTAGTTAAGTGGCTCAGCGCCGAAAATGATCGGGACTAAGCTTGGTACCGAAGCTACGGAATCCTTTGGGATTGGTAGGGGAGCATTCCGTCAGGGACGAAGGGTCATCGACGAGATGGCCTGGACCGATCGGAAGAGACCATGCCGGCATGAGTAGCGATAAGACAGGTGGGAAACCTGTCCACCGTAAGCCTAAGGTTTCCTGAGGAAGGCTAATCCGCTCAGGGTAAGTCGACCCCTAAGCCGAGGCCGAAAGGCGTAGGCGATGGGAATCCGGTCAAGATTCCGGAACCGTGTTGTCACCGTTCGAGTGATGGGGTGACGCAGGAGCGTAGATTCATCCACCTGATGGATGGTGGTTCAAGCGTGTAGGATGTCCTGGTTGGCAAATCCGCCGGGATAGATCCGAGACGCGATGACGAGGCCTTTGGCCGCAAAGTGAATCCAAGCACACTGCCGAGAAAAACCTCTAGCGAGGTGACGCGCGATCGTACCGTAAACCGACACAGGTAGGCGAGGAGAGTATCCTAAGGTGCTCGAGAGAACCGTAGCAAAGGAACTCGGCAAAATGGCCCCGTAACCTAGGGAGAAGGGGCGCCACTAGTAGTTGAGTCCCCACGCGGGACAAGGTGAACGTGGTCGCAGTGAAGAGGCCCGAGCGACTGTTTACCAAAAACACAGCACTATGCTAAGCCGTAAGGCGACGTATATGGTGTGACACCTGCCCGGTGCTGGGATGTTAAGAGGAGGGGTTAGCGCAAGCGAAGCTCTGAATCGAAGCACCAGTAAACGGCGGCCGTAACTATAACGGTCCTAAGGTAGCGAAATTCCTTGTCGGGTAAGTTCCGACCTGCACGAATGGTGTAACGACTTGGGCGCTGTCTCTGCTACGGACTCGGCGAAATTGTAGTAGCGGTGAAGATGCCGCTTACCCGCGACAGGACGGAAAGACCCCGTGCACCTTTACTGCAGCTTCATATTGGGTTCTGGTAATTCATGTGTAGGATAGGTGGGAGGCTTCGAAGCGGGCACGCTAGTGTTCGTGGAGCCGACCTTGAAATACCACCCTTGGGTTGCTGGGATTCTAACCCGATTCCGTGAATCCGGGTCGGGGACAGTGTGTGGCAGGCAGTTTGACTGGGGCGGTCGCCTCCTAAAGAGTAACGGAGGCGCTCAAAGGTCACCTCAGCGTGTATGGCAATCACGCGACGAGCGTAAGGGTATAAGGTGGCTTGACTGCGAGACATACAGGTCGAGCAGGTGCGAAAGCAGGACCTAGTGATCCGGCGGTTCCGAATGGAAGGGCCGTCGCTCAACGGATAAAAGGTACGCCGGGGATAACAGGCTGATCTCCCCCAAGAGTCCACATCGACGGGGAGGTTTGGCACCTCGATGTCGGCTCATCGCATCCTGGGGCTGGAGAAGGTCCCAAGGGTTTGGCTGTTCGCCAATTAAAGCGGTACGCGAGCTGGGTTCAGAACGTCGTGAGACAGTTCGGTCCCTATCCGTCGCGGGCGTAGGAGATTTGTGGGAAGCTGCCCCTAGTACGAGAGGACCGGGGTGGACAGACCTCTAGTGCACCAGTTGTCACGCCAGTGGCACGGCTGGGTAGCTATGTCTGGTAGGGATAAGCGCTGAAAGCATATAAGCGCGAAGCCCCTCCCGAGATGAGATCTCCCGGACGCAAGTCCCATAAGGCCCGTTGTAGATGACGACGTAGATAGGTCGCAGATGGAAGCGCGGTAACGTGTGGAGTCGAGCGATACTAATCGGCCGAGAGGCTTGATTCGTCTCGCTTCCTTCGTGGAAGCAATGTCCTGTCAGCTCTGGGGGGCTTCGTGCCTCTCACCCGAATGCGGTTGTCAAAGACCTTTCCTGGCAGCGGACCTGGTCCGTGCCGGACACGGTTTGCCGGTGACAATAGCGCGACGGAAATACCCGTTCCCATTCCGAACACGGAAGTCAAGCGTCGCTGCGCCGATGGTACTGCGTGGGAGACTGCGTGGGAGAGTAGGTCGTCGCCGGCATTATGATCGAAGGCCCGCCCCTTTCCGGGGGCGGGCCTTTGGCGTTATGGTCTGGACACCGGCTCTTCTTCCCCTCGGCGGTCCGACATGTCGTTGTCGAGTCTGCGCGTCCGTGTGGCGCGCATCGTGGGCCTGATCCTCCTGGTGGCGCTGTTGGCGGTCCCGGCTTCGGGAGCCACGGTCCGGCTGCACGTCCAGGTACCTCGCGACGCCGCATTGCTGCGGGGTGGCGACACCGTTCCACCTCTCGATCGGGTCGTGCTCCAGGGCGAGGAGCTCGAGCGTTCCCTCACGCTCCACGGGGGACGGGCCGAGCCGGTCCTGCCGGTGACCACGCGGCTCGGGCGGCGTGTGAGCGGGCTGGACGAGCGCGCGCGTACGGCGCTGGAACGGTTCTTTCGCTGGTACGTCGTCGAGCTGGACGAAGCGAGGGCCGCGGACTGGTGGGTCGAGGCCCTGCGACAGGGGTGGGCGACCCGGATCGAGACGCCGGCGCCGATCGAACCGGCAGGTTACGTGGCAGAGGCGGGGTCGACCGTCTCGCTGGACGATCCGTTCATCCCGATCCGGCAGCAGTGGATGTTCGATCTGCTCGGGACCGAGGCCGCGTGGGAGGTGGTCCGCGCGGAGCAGGGCGACGTGGTGCTCGGTGTGGTCGACGGTGGATTCGACGTCGACCACCCGGACCTCGCTCCGAATCTATGGAGGAATCCGGGCGAGATTCCGGGCAACGGAGTCGACGACGACGGCAACGGATTCGTCGACGACGTCCACGGCTGGAACGTCACGTTGGATCGTGGGGACTTGCTCTATCTCGAGGGCATGCCCGAGACGCGGCGCCACGGGACGCTGGTGGCGGGGGTCGCCGGCGCCGTGGCGGGCAACGGGGCCTTCGGTGCCGGGGTGGCCTTCAATCCGGAGGTCATGCTGGTCTCCGTGCAGGACGAGAGCGGCGAAGGGCTCGACACGACTTTCGCCTACCGTGGTATCGCCTACGCCGCGCTGAACGGGGCCGACGTCGTCAACTGCTCGTGGCGCGGAGTCTGGTTCGTGAGGCCGGGCGAGGAGAACCGGGACTCGGCCCCCTTCCGTCAGTTCGAGAACGACGTGGTCGAGGCGGCCAGGGCCATGGGCTCGCTGGTGATCGCGGCGGCGGGCAACGACGCCCGCACCGACCTCGTCCCGGCGCCGAGCCATTACCCGGCGGTACTGTCGGTGACGGCGACGAACGATCGCTCCGATCCCTGGCAGTTGTGGCAGAACTCCAACGCCGGTCCCTGGGTCGACCTGGCGGCGCCCGGAGACAAAGTCTTCTCGATCGTGCCCGACGGAGGCACCACCATCAGTTCGGGGACCTCGTTGTCGGTTCCGATCGTGGGCGGTGCCGCGCTGTTGCTGAAGACGCAGCATCCCGAATGGACTCCCGATCAGATCCGGGCACGGCTGCGCTCCACCGCCCGCGACTTCACCGACACGGAGCCCGATCCCGAGCGCCGTGGTGGTGTCGGGCGTGGCATGGTCCAGTTCGATGCCGCGGTCCTGGGGCCTCTCGAGCCGGCGTTGGCGATCCGGAACGTGCGCTTCCTCGCCGACGACCAGACGCTGGTCTACTCCCCCGGCGACGACGTCGCACTGGCCTTCGAGGCCCGCAGTCTGTTCCCGTACGACGGCCCCGTCCGGATCCGGGTCGAGACCGACGATCCCTTCCTCGTGCCCTTCGAGGACGAACTCGTCCTCTCGCAGGTGTTGCCGGGTGCAGAGCTGTCGGTCCGGCGCGGGCTCGAGCTGAAGCTCCGCGAGAACGCGCCCCGCGGGCACGTCGCCCGGATCGACCTGATCGTCGAGGCCGGTGACGAAGTCGATCGTCAGTCCTTCTACGTCGACGCGGTGCCGCACCAGGTGCAAGCGCGATCGGCCGGCCTGGAGATGAGCGTGGCTGCCAACGGCAAGCTCGGCTACTCCGAGTACAACCGGCCCCTCAGCAGCTCGGGTGTGGGTTTTCGTCGACGCGGCGAACTCGAGTCGTCCTTGTTCTTCGGTTCCCTCGTGATCGGAGCCGGTGAGGGGCGGGTGATCGACGCGGTGCAGGCCTTCCTGCCCGTGGACGCGCTCGAGGACTTCCGGGAGCGTGAAGCACCGGTGCATCGTGAGGAGCTGGCGAACGGTTGGACCCGGACCACACTCGACTACGCGTCGAGGGCTCGGTCCGACGGTCTGTCGCTGGAGATTGGCCAGGAAGTGTACGGCCACGAGTCCGAAGAACTCGGAGACTTCCTGCTGGGGCGGTGGCAGATCCGGCCCCTCGCGCTGGAGTCGGTCGGCAAGGCCACCGTTGCGTTGGATCGACTGCACGCCGGTCTGCTGCTCGATTGGACGGCCAGCGGGGGCGGCGAGGCGATCCACACCGATCCCGCCCGCGGCCTCCAGTGGGCCGAGCCCCTCGAAGGAGCGTCCGAACCGCGCTACGTGGGCGCGCGGGTGATCGACACTTCGTCCCCTCTGCGGGCGGCGCACTTCCACGCGGTCGGCCCGCGTGAGTCCGACCCGGCGGCGCCGTACATGATCGATCGCCTCGACCTCGGACGGGCGATGTCCGACTCGACGCTGTGGGAGCTCGTGTCGCAGGACGCGGGCGCCGTGAGTCCGCTCGAGGGGAACGTGGTCGGCATGCTCGGGACCGGTCCCCATCCGCCGGTGAGGGTGGGAGAAGGAGTGGACCTGGTGGTGGCCTTCGCGATCGCCGATACGCGCGACGAACTCTTCGATGCGCTGGAACGCGCGCGGATCGCGTGGAGTTCGCTGCGCGAGGGACGTGACGGCCAGCCGCCCGGTCGGGTCGAGCTCCTGGCGAACGTACCGAACCCCTTCAACCCTCGGACCTCGATCCGATTCTCGCTCACCCGCGCCGAGCCCGTGCGGCTCGATGTCTACGACCTGCGCGGTCGACACGTCGCACGATTGCTCGACGAACGGCTCGACTCGGGCTTTCATCGGGTGCAATGGGACGGTCGCGACGCGAACCGGCACAGCGTCGCCAGCGGGGTCTACCTCGTTCGTCTGAGCACGCCCTCGAAGACCACCAGCCGGCGAGTCGCCCTGGTCCGATGACCGGACGCGGGGCTCCGCCCGGCTCCGGAGGAATGGACCGATGAGTCAACTGCCCCCGTCGCCCGATGCGGGCGATCCGCTGAAGCGATCCTCCGGACGACGGCAGGACGGTCCCCCCGTTCCGCCGCCACGGGCCGCAGCACCCCCGCCGCCGCGTCGTGGCCGGTCGTGGTGGAGACGCCTGCTCGTGGTGATCGTGGTGCTGGTGACCGTGATCCTGGGGCTGGGGCTGCTGAGCCTCGTCCTGTTCGGCCCGCCGGCCTACGTGGAACCGGGATCGTGGCTGGAGATCCGCTTCGCTGCGGCATATCCGGAAGAGCGCCCCGACCGGACCGGTCTGCAGTCCGCCCTGCGTCCGACCGTCGTGAGTCATCAGGAGGCCCTCACCGCGCTCGAGCGTGTCGTCGACGACGAGCGCATCGAGGGAGTGTTGCTCCGGGCCGAGGGCTTTCCGGGTGCCTGGGCCCAGGCCCGTGAGCTACGGACCGCCGTGCAGCGCCTGCGGGACCGGGGAGTCCGTGTGGTCGCGCACGCGAACACCATGACCTCGATCGACTACTACGTCGCGACGTCGGCCGATCGCCTGTCGCTCGCGCCGGAGGGGCTGGCCCTCGTCGGCGGCATGCAGGCGCAGTTGACCTTCGTGCGGGGTGCGCTCGACAAAATCGGCATCGAGGTCGAGAGCGTGGGCGTGGGCGAGTACAAGTCCGCTCCCGAGCAGCTCACCGCCGGGGGATCGAGTGCGGCCAGTCGGAGCCAGGTGCAGGACTACCTCGACGACGTCTTCGACACGTGGATCGAGGCGATCGCCGAAGCCCGCGGCATCACGCGCGAACGCATGCGGATGCTGGTGGAACGCGGGTTACACGACGCGGCGGCCTGTCTGGAGCAGGGCATCGTGGACCGCATCGAGGACTTCGTCGGTCTGCGGGAACGGTTGGGCGACCCGCCCACGATCGGCATCCTCGATTACCTGGCTGCATCCGACGACGTCGGCACCGACGACGTGCGCATCGCGTTGATCCACGTGGCGGGAACCATCGTTCCCGGCCGCGAGACGTCGGATCCGCTGGCGGGAGAACTGGCAGGTTCCGGGACGATCGTCCGGCGCCTCGAGCGCGCGCGCGAGGACGATCGGGTGCGCGCCGTCGTGCTCCGGGTGGACTCCCCGGGCGGCTCGGCCCTGGCCAGCGATCTGATCCTGCGGGAGGTCGATCGTCTGCGTCGCTCGAAGCCGGTCGTGGTCTCCATGTCCGGAACGGCGGCCAGCGGCGGCTACTACGTCGCCATGCGCGCCGACCGCATCCTCGCCGACCCCTTGTCGGTGACGGGTTCGATCGGGGTCTTCGTCCTGCGCCCCAACGTTGCGGGGACCCTCGACGAGCTCGACGTGAACGTCGAGACCTACAGGCGGGGGGAGAACGCGGCCCTGTTCGATCCGACCCGCCCCTGGACGGCAGCGCAGCGAGCCCTGCTGGAGGAGACCCTGGAGCGCTTCTACGACCGCTTCGTGCAGCGCGTCGCCGAAGGGCGGGGGCTTTCGGTGGAGGAAGCCGATGCCGCGGCCCGCGGACGCGTGTGGTCGGGGCAGCGCGCGCTCGCCGCGGGCCTGGTCGATGAACTCGGCGGTCGGGCGGAGGCGATCGCGACCGCCGCCGAGCTCGCCGGGATCGACCGCGCGGTCCGCCCGCGCGTGGTCACCTTCCAGCCCGTGCCGGGGCCCCTCGATCGGATGCTGGCGAACCTGCTGTCGGGCGAGCGGTCGTCGACGACCGTCGCCCTGCCCGACGAGCTGCTGGCGATCGGCCGCTCGGCGACACGATGGACGGTGCTGGCCGACGGCCGTCCGCAGTTCGCGTTGCCGTGGTCGTTGCGGGTGCGGTGACGGGACCGGGTCAGCGGACCGCGGTGGTCTCGGGATCACTGGCGGCGCGACCGATCAGCACGATCGCTCCCGCGGCGGCCGCTCCGACCACCCAGAGCGCCGGTGAGCTCAGTGTCTCGACCACCGATTCGTTCTCGAGCAGTTCGATGGTCTGGATCTCGTCGAGCATGATCTCGCGCGGTTCGGACGCGGAGGTCTGTCGTACCTGGATCGCCAGCCGGCTGGGGGCCCAGCTCGCGCGGCGGGCCTCCTCGTCGGTCTCGCCGAAGGTCAGCCGGCGCCCATCACGCAGCTGGATGCGGGCGATCGGCGGAAGCTGGTCGAAGCGTCGGAGATCGTCGGGTGTGAGCACGGCGAACCACTCGGCCACGCCTCCGTCGCGTTCCACGCGCAGACTCTCGACGGTCTCGAGATCGTGGATCTCGGTCTTCTCTCCGTGCAGGACCACGAGCGAGCCGTCGTCGAAGGCGACCGACTCGCCCGGGGTCAGTGAGCGACGCGTGTCGTCCTCGAAGCCGATCGTGTCGACCCGGTCGAGGGGCAGCGGGCTGCCGTCCTCGGCCACGGGGACGCGGCTGTAGATCCGCGCCTGGGGCGCGCACGCCCCCAGCAGCGCGACCGTGGCGACGGCCAGCGCCGCACGGGAGAACCGGAGTCGGCGGAGCATGTGGAATCCTCGCGAAGGGAAAGCGACCGTGGCATGATACGCCGCGCGCCCCGCCCGCGAAAGTCCGCGGACGGGACGGCCATCCGCGTCCACCGGCCAGGAGATCCGACCATGCAGCCGACCTCACGCCAGCCCGGGCCGTCCACCCGCCTCGTCCACGCCGGCGAGCGCGCCACCGAGTACGACGGGGCCGTGGTGCTTCCGGTCTTCCGCTCGGCCATGTACGACGAGTCGGTCAGCGTGGACGACCAGGTCGTCTACATCCGCTACCACAACACGCCGAACCACCGCGCGGTGGCCGCGAAGCTGGCGGCGCTCGAGGGCTGCGAGGACGCCGTCGTCCTCGGCAGCGGTATGGCGGCGATCAGTTCGGCCGTGTTGTCGGTGGTGCGCAGCGGTGACCATGTCCTCGCCCAGCATACGCTCTACGGCGGCACCCATGCGTTGTTCACGCAGGACCTGCCGGCTCTGGGCGTCGAGGTCGAGTTCGTGGAGTCCGACGACCCTCGGGACTGGAACGCGCTGCGTCGCGACACGACGCGCCTGGCGTACGTCGAGGCGATCTCGAACCCGCTGCTCCACGTCACCGACCTCGAGGGGATCGCGGAGTGGGCGCGTGGCGCGGGACTGGTCTCGATGATCGACGCCACCATGACCACGCCGATCGGTCTGCAGCCCACCCGCATGGGCTTCGACCTGGTCGTGCACAGCGCCACGAAGTTCCTCAACGGTCACTCGGACATCGTGGCCGGCGCGGTGCTGGGATCCCGTGAACTCTGTCGCGGGGTGCTGCACAAGGCCCAGCACCTCGGCGGCAGTCTCGACCCCGACGCCTGCGCGCAGTTGATGCGCGGGATGAAGACCCTCGCCCTGCGGTGGGAGCGGCAGTGCGCGACTGCGCTCGACCTCGCGCGGTGGCTGCACGAGCACCCGCGCGTCGAGCGCGTGCTGTATCCGGGTCTGGCGTCGCATCCGTCCCACAGGCGGGCCGAGCAGTGGTTGAACGGTTTCGGCGCGCTCTTCGCCTTCGACGTCGGTGACGCGGCGACGGCGCGGTCGCTGCAGGACGGTCTGGAGTACTTCACGGCAGCACCGAGCTTCGGTGGGGTGGAGAGTCTGATCACGCGCCCGGCGCACACGAGTCATGCCCTGCTCGGCACCGTGGCGCGCGCCGAGCGCGGAATCGGCGACGGGCTCCTGCGCGTGGCCGTCGGAGTGGAGGACGTGGAGGATCTCCGCGGCGATCTGCAGCGGGCGCTGGAAACCCTCTGAGGGCCGCATCAGACGAGGTCGACGTCGCAGCGGATCTCGACGAGGGCCGGTCCGTCGTGTGCGAGTGCCCGTTCCAGGGCGTCGTCGAGCTGCGCGGCGGTGTCGACCCGGATTCCCAGGGCCCCGCAGAGCTCGGCGTAGGCGGCGAAGTCGGGGTTCCTGAGGTCGGTCTGCCAGACGTCCCAGCGGCCGGCTCTCTGCTCCTTCGAGATCTTTCCCAGTTCGTCGTTGTTCAGCAGCACGTGGGTGATCTTCAGGCCGTACTTCACCGCTGTCGTCAGCTCGCCCATGTATTGTGCGAAGCCCCCGTCGCCCGTCACGGCGATCGTCGGGCGGTCGGGTGCGGCGCAGCGCGCGCCGATGGCGGCCGGATACCCGAATCCGATCGAACCCAGGTAACCGCTCATGAGCACGCTGTGGTTCCGGGTCTCGAAGTAGCGCCCGAAGCTGTAGGCGTTGTTGCCGACGTCCACGGTGAGCACGGCGTCGTCGGGAGCCTGGCGCGAGAGCGCGGCGAACACGGCGGCCGAGTTGACGCCGTGGCCCCGGTCCTCGCTCACCCGACGTTCCTTCTCGTGCCGCCAGACCGCCCAGCGGTCCGCCAGTTCTGCGCGCTGGTCGACGGTGTCGGTCCGACCCACCAGACGTTCGCGGAGCAGCCGCGTGGTCACCGAAATCTCACCCCACACCGGAACGTCGACCCGGTGGAACTTGCCGAGGTGCATGCGATCGAAGTCCACCTGCACCAGCGCCTTCTTGGGTGCGATCCCGGTGTGGTTGCTGAACGACGCGCCGAGTACCAGCATGCCGTCGCACTCGTTCATGAACCAACTGGCCACCGGGGTTCCACTGCGGCCGAGCACGCCGGCGGCCAGTGGGTGGTCGTCGCCGATCTGTCCCTTGGCCTTGAAGGTGGTCAGTACCGGAGACCCGAGTTCCTCGGCGAGAGCGACGACGTCGTCCATCGCGAAGCGTGCTCCGTGGCCGACCACGATCACCGGTCGCTTCCAGTCGCCGATCGCCTGGACGGCCGCGTCGACCGACTCCTCAGGAGGCGTGATGGTCACCGGCGACAGGCGACCGTCGGGTCGGCCGGGTGCGTCTCCATCGCCTGCCGGGAGCGTCTGGACCTCGTCCGGCAGGATCAGGGTCGACACGTCACGGTGGACGATGGCGTTCTTGAGCGCGAGGTTCACGAGCTCCGCGTGGTCACTGGTCGGCAGCACCGTCTGGCGCCACGCGCTCACCGCCTCGAAGGCAGACGACAGATCGATCTCCTGGAAGGCGCCGGGGCCGAGGACCTGCGTGTCGACCTGACCGCAGAGGGCCAGCACCGGCGCGCGATCGACCTTGGCGTCCCACAGTCCGGTGAGCATGTTGGTGGATCCCGGGCCGGCGATCGCCATGCACGCTGCCGGCCGGCCGCTGAGCTTGGCGTAGGCCGATGCCGCGAACGCGGCCGCGCCTTCGTGACGGATACCGATGTACGTGAGACCGCCGTCCTGCTCGCGCTCGCGGAGGGCATCGGCCAGGCCCAGGTTCGAGTGGCCGACCATTCCGAAGACGTGGCGGACGCCCCAGTTCACCATGGTCCGCGTCATGATGTCGGCGGCGGTCTCGATCCGGGGGGCTTCCCTCGGGATCCCGACCAGGATCCGTCCGTCGCGCACCTCGACCGGGAACGACGGAATCCCGTCATCGTACCCGCCCGGGGACTTGCCGGTGCAGGGGTGGAAGTCCCAGCCGTGCCACGGGCAGCGCAACCAACCCTTCTCGATCGCACCTTCGCCGAGGGGGCCCCCCTGGTGGGGGCAACGGTTGTCCAGGGCGCTGAAGTGTCCCTCGAAATGGGTGAGGGCGAGGGTCTGGTGACCCGCTGTGACGGTGGTCACGCGGCCCTCGGGGAGGTCGTCGGCGGCCAGGACGTCGAGCCACTGCAGCTCGTCCGAGGGCACGGTTCGGTCTTCGCTCATGGGAACTCCTGACGACGAGTCGTGTTGACCGGTGCGGCGAGGGGGCGTCCCACGCTAGACCAGCCCTGCGCCGGCGTTCAAGCCGGTTACGGCTGGTGCCACGCTCCGTGACTCCACTCCGACGGCTCGGCGGCGAAGGTACCGAACCGGACTCGGGGAGCGCGGATTCTGCATTCCTGCGCTATAGTGGCGCCGCGTCACCCGACTCCGATCCCGCGGCTGGACCGATCACACGATGGAATCGTCCGCACACCGCCTGTCCCCCGAGGACTTCCCCTATCCGCCCTTCGCGCACCGGCCTCCGGACTTCGAGTTCGTCGAGGGAGCCTACCGCTGCCGTCTGGCGCGCGATCGCGCGGACCTGGAGCGGGTCCTGCGGCTGCGGTACCGGGTCTTCAACGTCGAGCTGGGAGAAGGGCTGGACTCCTCGCACGGGACCGGCCTCGACCTCGACGAGTACGACCCGCAGTGCCATCACCTGATGGTGATCCACGAGCCGACCGACACGGTCATCGGTACCTACCGGTTGCAGACGGCCGAGATGGCGCGGGCGGGCCGCGGATTCTATTCCGCCGACGAGTTCACCCTGGAGGACTGGCCCGACGACGTGTTGAGCAACTCCTGCGAGATCGGCCGGGCCTGCATCGACGCCGACCACCGTCACCGGCGCGTGCTGTTGCTGCTGTGGCGTGGGCTGGGCGTGTACGTGATCGCCCATCGCAAGCGCTACTTCTTCGGCTGCTGCTCGCTCACGAGCCAGGATCCGGCCGAGGGAGCACGGGTCGCCGAATGGTTGCGACACCGCGGCCACGTGCATCCAGAGCTGGACCTGGACCCTCAGCCCGAGTTCGACATGCACGAGACCTCGCTGCCCGTCGACGGCTGGGAGTCGAGCCACATTCCCACGCTGTTCCGTACCTATCTGCGCTACGGCGCGCGGATCTGCGGACGACCCGCCATCGATCGAGCCTTCAAGACGATCGATTTCCTCGCCCTGCTCGACCTCGACGAGATGGATCCCGAACGTATCCTGCGCCAGTTCGAGGTGGACCTGCGCGAACGGTCATGATCGCAGGGCTGCGCGGTATCGTGCGCGCCGCCGGCACGGTGGTCTTCCTGGCCGGGTGGGGAGCGACCCACCTCCTGACACGTCCCTTCGCGCGGGACGTGGCCAGCCGCGACCGATGGCGGCGCGGTCTCCTGGGGGGTGGTTGTCGTGGCGTCCTGCGGTTGCTGAACGTGTCGATCGACGTGGAGGGTCGGCCGCCGTCCCGGGCGGGCGTGCTCGTGACCAATCATCTGAGTTACGTGGACGTGCTCGTCCTGGGATCCTTCCTCGACGCGGTGTTCGTCTCGCGCGCCGACGTACAGAACTGGCCCGGCATCGGACTCTTCGCGCGAGGATCCGAGACGATCTTCCTCGACCGGGATCGCAAACGCCAGCTGCCCGAGATCGTCGAACACATGCGCGCGCTCGTCGAACGCGGAGTGCAGGTCGTGTTCTTCCCCGAGGGCACGAGTGGTCGCGGTGACGTGGTCATGCCCTTCCGGTCGTCGCTCTTCGAGGTGCCGGTGCGGGCGCAGGTGGTGGCCCACGCCGCAGCGCTCGACTACCGCACCGCGCCCGGCGACGAGGCCGCCGAGACGGCGGTCTGCTGGTGGGGCGATCGCGAGTTCCTGCCGCACGTGTGGTCGCTGCTGCGCTTGCGTGGCGTGGAGGCGCGGGTCGCGTTCGCGGGGGTCGAGATCGAACCCACCACGCGCAAGGAGATGGCGCGGCGCGCTCAGGAAGCCGTCGAGAGCCGTTTCCGTCCGTCTGCCGGTGGCCCCCCTTCCGAGGCGATCCGCTGATGCGATCGAGGGTGTGGATCGTCGGAGCGGTCTACGGACTGTTGCTGCTGGCCCACCACGGCGTGCGGTGGTCCGGTGGAGACCTGCCCGCGATCCCCGACGACGTGCAGGGGGTGGAGGTCGCCGGGACCGACTCCTCGGCCCTGGACCTCGTGCGCCTGGCGGCCCGAGAAGCCGGTCGCGAGGGCGCCCCGACCGTCGTGCTGTTGCACGGCGTTCCGGGCAGCTCGGCCGAGTTCCGTCCTCTGCTCGAGGGCTGGGACGTTCCCGCGCGGCGCCTGGCCTTCGACCTGCCGGGATTCGGGGCATCGGGGGTCGGTGGAGGCGGCCGGTCGTCGGCCGCGGCGGCGACCTACGTGCTCGCCGCCCTCGACAGTCTCGGAGTCGAGCGCGCGCACCTGGTGGGTGTGGGGCAGGGAGGGAGCGTGGCGATCGAGATGCTGCGTCGCGACGTCGACCGCGCGCGCTCACTGGTGCTCGTGTCGGCCACGGGTGTCGAAGAATTCGAGCTCCTGGGGAACGTCGACATCAATCGACCGCTGTACGGCGCACAGTTGGCCGTTCTCTGGTTCCTCGATCACTTCGTTCCGCACTTCGGTTTCCTCGAGCGTCTCCCCCTGAATCTCCCCTACGCCCGATACTTCTACGAGAGCGACGCGCGTCCGGCGCGCGCGGTGCTCGAGGAACTCTCGTTGCCCATGCTGGTCGTCCACGGCCAGCGCGACTTCCTCGTGCCTCCGGAGGTCGCGCGGGAGCACGCGAGGATCGTGCCGCAGGCCGAACTCGAGATCGTTCGCGGAGGCGGTCACGATCTGCTCGACAGCCATCCCGGTCTGGTGCGCGCGCGCCTCCGGGACTGGGTCGAACGCGTCGAGCAGGGTACTGCGATCACCCGCGCGAACGCGACCGAGCACCGACGGGACCAGGCTTCGGTGCCGATCGACGAGATTCGTGACTTCCGTGCCCACGGCATCACGCTCTGGTTGCTGCTCGTGTTGATCGTCTTCGCCACCTTCGTCAGCGAGGACGCCACGAGCATCGGCGTGGGGCTGCTGATCGCCCAGGGCCGCGTGGGATGGCTCGAGGGATTCGGTGCCGTCTTCGTCGGGATCTACTTCGGCGACCTGATCCTCTACGGAGTGGGGCATTGGCTCGGGATGAAGGTCGTCCACCGTGCGCCCTTCCGTTGGTTCCTCAGTGAGCGCGACCTGCGGCGCGGATCGGAGTGGTTCGGCCGGCGCGGTCTGATCGCGATCTTCCTCACGCGGTTCGTGCCGGGGTCCCGCCTCCCCACGTACCTGGCGGTGGGCGTGGTGCGCGCCGGATTCTGGCGCTTCGCCGGCTTCTTCTTCGTGGCGGTCATGGCGTGGACACCGGTGCTGGTGGGCTTCGCCGCGGTGGTCGGGCACGAGGCCCTCGAGCGCTTCGAGGACATGCGTCGCGATTCCCTGATCGTGTTCCTCGTGGTGGTCGGCGCGATCCTGCTGTTCGTGCGCGTGGTCTTCCCCCTGACGAGCCGGCGTGGGCGACGCCTGGCGGTCGGCCGCTGGACCCGCTGGCGCCGCTGGGAGTTCTGGCCGAGTTGGATCGTGTACCTGCCGATCGTCCTCCGTGCCTTCGTCTGGGGATGGCGCCACGGTGGACTGACCGTTCCGACGGCCACCAACTGGGGAATGAGCGGTGCCGGTGGGATGATCGGCGAGAGCAAGGCGCAGATCCTGGCCGCTCTCGACGACGGGCTGCACGTGGCGCGCACGCTCTTCCTGCCCGTCGAGCAAATGGATGATCGGCAAGAAGTCGTCGATGCCTTCATCGTGCGCGAGGGACTGGACCTGCCCGTGGTGCTCAAGCCCGACGTGGGCCAACGCGGCGAGGGTGTCCACGTGGTGCGTTCCCGGGATCGCCTGCGCCAACTGCTCGCCGAGCAGGAAGTGGACCTGGTCCTGCAGGCGTACGTGGGCGGCGAGGAGTACGGCGTGTCGTACGAGCGCGAACCGGGTGCCGAGCGCGGACACGTGACGTCGATCGCGCAGAAGCAGAGCCTGGTCGTCGAGGGCGACGGCGAGAGCTCGTTGGAGCATCTGATCCTCGAGCACCCCCGTGCGGTGGCCCTGGCCGAGAGACACCTCCGCCGACACGCCGATCGTCTCGACTGGGTTCCCGACGAAGGACAACGGGTCGTCCTGGCCGAGATCGGAACGCACTCCCGGGGTTCGGTCTTCGTCGACGCCAACGACCTGTGGACCCGGGAACTCGACGAGGCGATCGACCGCCTGAGCCAACGCTTCGAGGGATTCCATCTCGGCCGCTACGACCTGCGGGTCCCATCGGCCGACGATCTCCGCGCGGGGCGTGCGTTCGTGGTCCTCGAGCTGAACGGCCTGACCGCGGAGCCCGCGCACATCTACGATCCTGCCGCCACGCTCGGCGACGCCCGGCGTGAACTCGCGCGACAGTGGGAAGCGGCCTACCGCTTCGGAGCCATGGAGAGGGCGCGGGGTCGCCGGGTGTGGCCGCTGCGGGCGATCCTGCGCGAGTGGTGGTCGCACCGGCGCCGGCAGCGCCACCACGCCGCGGACCGAGCCCACGGAGCGCGTGAGAGCTTCATGCTTCCCCGGACGCTCAACGATCCGTCGTCGGGATCCGAATGAGCTCGCCGTGGCCGTCGTGGATCGGCGTGCGGTCGGCGTCGTAGTCCTCGCGCGCGGTCGCGGCCCGCTCCTCGACCTGGCGCAGAAGGCCCTCGAGCTGAGCCATGGCGAAGGTCGTGATCCACGAGTCCGGTATGCCCCCGCCGACCACGGTCCTCACGCGATAGGCGAGCAGGGTGAGGTCGTGATCGAGAGAGAACAGGATCCACGCACCCTCGTTCGCCGGGAGGTAGATGGCACCCTCGATGTCTTCGGCAGTCAGATCGCCCGCGCGTCCGGCGGCCACGGCACGGCGGGCGAGCGCGGGTCCGTCGTCGATCAGATCCCACCGGTGTGCCCAGACGAAGCTCTCGGTCCCGGCCGCGAGTTCGACGTCCTGGACCACCTCGATCACCCAGTGGCGATCGGTGATCGGCCAGGGCAGCGACAAGTGCTGGTACCACACGCTCCGTCCCGGTTCGCGATCCAGGCGGGCCTGCGTGAGCATGGGGTTGTCGGGGAACTCGGGGTCGAGAGCGGCCAGCCAGGCATCGAGGCGGGGGTGCTCCACGAGGACGTATCCGGTGACGCGCTCGGGCCCGTCCTCGATCCTGGGGTCGCGTCGGCGGATCCGGATCACGTCGCCCTCGACCAGGCGATCGACCTGGTCGCCGGTCAGAAAGGGCAGGGGATCGTCGGCCCGCTCGTTGTAGACTTCCACGGCCGCCGTGACGAGGTCCCTCGGGTCGTAGGGGCGCTCGGCTGCGGCGGTCGGAACCGCACCGATCCACGTGCCCCCCACGAGGGCGAGCATCGCGAAGAATGCGGCTCGGCACGCTGGTATGGACATCGGGACTCCTCGGGTCTTCGTGGTGCCGTCGGCACACGGGCGCGCCGGGGGCGAAGCAGAAAGGGTGACGCGGGATGGCGTCGTCGCAACCGTTGATCTGGATGGACCTCGAGATGACGGGACTGGATCCCGAGACCGATCGGATCCTCGAGATCGCCGTGATCCTCACCGACGGGCACCTCGAGTCGATCGAGGAAGGGCCCGATCTGGTGGTCCACCAGTCCGAAGACCTCCTGGCCGGCATGGACGCGTGGAACACCGAGCACCACGGCGATTCCGGTCTGGTCGAGATGGTGAAGTCCTCGACAATGGACGAGGCCGCCGCCGAAGAGCGGATCCTCGAGTGGTTGGGTGAACGCTGCTCGCCGCGGAGCGTTCCTCTGGCCGGGAACTCCGTGCACCAGGACCGGGCATTCCTGCGCCGGTACATGCCGCGCCTGCACGATTTCCTGCACTACCGGAACGTCGACGTGTCCACGGTCAAGGAGCTCGTGCGGCGGTGGTCACCGGACCTGCTGGGGCGTGCGCCCTCGAAGACGGGGCAGCACAGGGCACTCGACGACCTCCACGAGTCGATCCGTGAATTGCAGTTCTACAGGTCCCACGCATTCGCCCTGCAAGGCGAATATCGTGAGAAGTAGTGCCTTTGCATCATGGTTGATCACGAAATCACAGCGGCACGGACTCCCATGACCGGCTTGTTTGCGGTATCGGGAAACGGTTCCGAACGGCGAATACACAGCGTGAGTCCTGTCACAGCAGGCCTTGCGCCTTCGCCGGGGCCGTGACCGGCTCCAGTGCGCACGTGTCTTGCAATTCCGTGATGTGCGCGGGCGGTCGGACGTCGTCCACCGATTCGCGCCGAGGGGCGTACCGGCCATGATCCCCTTTAGCAGATGCGACATCGGTATACGGGATCCAAGGTTGATCCAGTTCCGCAGTGCATCTATCATGTGATCTGGAGGTTCGGGGATCCGACCGGCACGGGGCACAGGGTCAGGATCCAGGGCCGTCTCGAGAGGATCGTCTGGTTATGACAGAGGAGAGCCGTCGACTCCGACACGATTGCGGAAAGACGTGTCTTCCCACGTTCTTCACGAACCTCGAGTCCAAGCTCGAATCCCCCCTCCTGCAACGAGCTTTCGAATCGCTGAAGGACGACCCCTCGGCCTACGTGTCGGTGGGTGAGTGGGCCAACGAGGTGGGTGTCTCGCGCGAGCATCTGACCCGCAGCATCAGTCCGGTCATCAATCCCCACGCGCTGTTGCAGTCGGCGCGGGTGGCGATCGCTCTGTCGCGGCTGAGCGGTCAGGACAAGCTCCGCGCCGGGGAAGCGCTCGACGCCATGGGGTACTCGAGCCGCGCCCATGCCTTCGCTGTGTTCAAGAAGACGACCGGGCTGACGCCGACGCAGTTCTGGGCCCGTTTGCACACCCCGGACGCCCGCGAAGGATGCGGTTGCATCCTGGACTTCTGCCCATTGCTCGGAGCCGTTCTCGATCGCTACTGGCGGACCCATTCCGACGCCAAGCCCGCCGAGCGAGCCGACGCCCCGTCGATCGAGGAGCGCACCGAGCGCACCGAGCGGACCGCGTCGACCGGGACCGAGGGCAAGAGCGCCTGAGCCCGTGCGGCGGCCTCGCGGTAGCGCGATCCCCATTGGCCATCTATCGTACGCCGGGTACAATCGTATCCGGCGTTCGTCCGTGCGGCCGGCCCCCGTCCTTCCGCACCCACGTCCCGAGCGCCGTTTCTCCCGAGAATTACTGCCCCTGCCTGGAGAATTCGAATGTCGACCCAGTCGATGACCCGTCCCACCCACAAGGTCGCCGATCTGTCGCTGGCGGCCTACGGCCGCCGCGAGATCGAACTGGCGGAGCACGAGATGCCCGGTCTCATGGAGCTCCGTCGCCGCCACCGCGACGAGAAGCCGCTCGCCGGCGCGAAGGTCATGGGCAGCCTGCACATGACCATCCAGACCGCCGTACTGATCGAGACGCTCAAGGACCTCGGTGCCGACGTGCGGTGGGTCAGTTGCAACATCTTCTCGACCCAGGACCACGCGGCGGCCGCCGTCGTGGTGGGCAACGGCACGCCCGAGGATCCCATGGGGTGCCCGGTCTACGCCTGGAAGGGCGAGACCCTCGAGGAGTACTGGTGGTGCACCCGCCAGGCGCTCGAGTGGCCGGACGGCAGCGGTCCCGATCTGATCGTGGACGACGGCGGTGACGCGACACTCCTGCTCCACCGCGGCGTGGAGTTCGAGAAGGCCGGTGAGGTTCCCACCTTCGATCCCGACAAGGAGCCCGCCGAGTGGGGCGTGATCCTCGACGTGATCCGCAAGGAGATGGAGACCGATCCGAAGTTCTTCCATCGCCTGGCCGAGAACGTGCGCGGGGTGAGCGAGGAGACCACGACCGGCGTGCACCGCCTCTACGAGATGGCCAAGCAGGGCACCCTCCTGTTCCCGGCGATCAACGTGAACGACTCGGTGACCAAGTCGAAGTTCGACAACCTCTACGGCTGCCGTCACTCGCTGCCCGACGGTCTCATGCGTGCCACCGACGTCATGCTCGGCGGAAAGGTGGCCGTGGTCTGCGGCTTCGGCGACGTGGGCAAGGGGAGCGCCGAGGCGCTGCGTGCCCAGGGCTGCCGCGTGATCGTGACCGAGATCGATCCGATCTGCGCGCTGCAGGCGTCCATGCAGGGCTACGAGGTCAACACCCTCGAGGACTGTATCGACTACGCCGACATCTTCATCACCACGACGGGGAACAAGGACGTCATCACCGTCGAGCACATGAAGAAGATGAAGGACAAGGCGATCGTCGGGAACATCGGGCACTTCGACAACGAGATCGACATGGCCGGACTCGAGAAGTACCCGGGCGTCGAGCGGATCCACGTGAAGCCGCAGTACGACGAGTTCCGCTTCCCCGACGGCCACGGCGTGATGATCCTGGCCGAGGGTCGACTTCTGAACCTGGGGTGTGCGACCGGCCACCCGAGCTTCGTGATGAGCGCGAGCTTCACCAACCAGGTGCTCGCCCAGCTCGACCTGTGGAAGAACGGCAAGGAGTACGACAAGGGCGTGACCGTGCTGCCCAAGCACCTCGACGAAGAGGTCGCGCGCCTTCACCTCGATCATCTGGGCGTGAAGCTCACGACCATGAGCCGGGAGCAGGCCGACTACATCGGCGTGCCGGTCGAGGGTCCGTACAAGCCGGACTACTACCGATACTAGGCCCGCGTCCGACCATCGCGGCCCGGTCCACACGACGCGGCTCCCGGAAACGGGGGCCGCGTCGTCGTATCCGCGCATCCGTGCCGGGGTCCGAGGCGAATCCACAGCCACCATCCGACGACCGATCGCCCCCCGGGAGACGAGATGTTCCGTCGAACCGACCTGCGCGCCGCGACCACGGTCGTCGCGCTGATCATGCTCTTGTCGGGCTCTCCGTCCGCGGCGGGCAACGACATCGTGGAGACCGCGAGCGCCGCGGGGGACTTCGAGACGCTGGTCGCCGCGGTGAAGACCGCCGGACTGGCCGAGGTCCTGCAGGGCGAGGGACCCTTCACCGTCTTCGCCCCGACCGACGACGCCTTCGCCGCGTTGCCCGACGGCACGGTCGAGGACCTGCTCCGCCCCGAGAACCGTGACCGTCTCGTGGACCTGCTGACCGATCACGTGATCGCGGGCGAGATACCGGCCGAGATCGCGGTGACGCTGGACGAAGGCGAGACCCTGAGCGGTCGGAGCGTCGAGTTCGAGTTCGACGGGGAGACCCTGATGGTCGACGACGCCACGGTCGTGGCCGCCGACGTCCGAGCGAGCAACGGGGTGATCCACGTGATCGACCGCGTGCTGGTGCCCGGGGACGACGAACGCCGAGTCCGGGCGGCGCAGCGCCTGATCGAGCGAGCCATCGATCGCGGCGCGCCCCTCTACAACCACGGTCAGCGCGCCGCGTGTGCGGCGATCTACATGACCGCGGCCGACGGGCTGCTGATGGGTGGCGCCCTCCCACAGGACGCGGCCGAGAACTTGCGGCGGGCCCGCTGGCGTGCCGGCAACTCCAGCGATCCCGACGACCGCGCGTGGATCATGCGGCGCGCCCTCGACAGCGTGCACGGGGAGCTGTCGGGCACGCGCCTCGCCGCGGACTGAGCGGATCCGAACTCTCGCGGAACGCAACCGACGACGCCCCACCTCGACCGAGGCCGGCTGCTCTCGTGGCGAACCCGTTCGTGACGAGCCGGCTCAGTCGGAGTCGGCGCCCTGGGTCTCGACCACGATCTGGTCCGGCTTCGGGGCGTCCGCGAGGGGTTTGCCGTTCTCGTCGGTCAGGGCGGCCCCGTGCACCGTGCGGATGACGGGGATGGGGTGTGCGGCGACATGGGCGTCGAGCTCCTTCTGCAGGCGCTCACGGACGTCCTCGTCCAGCTTGGTCCATGCCAACCGTCCCCGGCACTTCGGGAAGCGGGAGCATCCCAGCCAGGGCCCGCGCACACCCTCGCGGAGGTACATGGGGGCTTCGCACTTCGGGCACTGCAGATCGGTCTCCAGCGGCGGACGCGAGGGAGCAGTGACCTTGCCGGTCTTCTTGTCGAGGTTGAGGATCCCGTCACAGGGGTCCTTCTCGTCCCCGTACCGCGAGCAGCCCAGGAAGGGGCCGAAGCGGCCCGAGCGCTTGAACATGGGAGCGCCGCACTTCGGGCACGCCACCCCCGTGGTCTCGGCCTCCTGGGGCCGTCCCTCGCGGTCGATCGGGCTCGCCCACTTGCAGTCGGGATACTGCGAGCAGCTCAGGAAACGGCCGTTCTTCCCGAAGCGGTAGACCGTCGGGGCGCCGCAGTTGCCGCAGCGGTACTCGTCGGGGGCGGGCTGGGTCTCGGCCTTGGCGTGACTCAACGATTCCATGGCCTCGTCGAGCGAGTCGCGGAACGGACCGTAGAACCGGTGCAGCATCTCGACCCAGTCGAGATGGTCCTCCTCGACCTGGTCGAGTTCGGACTCCATGTCGCGCGTGTAGCCCACGTCCATGATCCGTGGGAAGGCCTCGATCAGCTTGTCGGTCACGACCTCCCCGAGGTCGGTCGCATGGAAGGCGCGGTCGATCAGTTCGACGTACTTGCGGTCCTGGATCACCTGGATGATCGACGCGTAGGTGGACGGCCGGCCGATGCCCTCGGACTCGAGGGTCTTGATCAGGCTCGCCTCGCTGTAGCGCTTGGGGGGCGAGCTGAAGTTCTGTTGAGGATCGATCGCGAACACACCCATCCGATCGTTCTCCTGGATCGGCGGCAGGGTCTGCTCGTCGCTCAGGGTCGGTACGCCCGACACGCGGAAGTGTCCGTCGAAGGCGAGCACGCGGCCCGAGGCCTTGAAGCGAAGCGGGCGTTCGGAGTCGCGTCCACCCTCGATGAACACGCTCGTCGAATCCCATTGCGCCGGCATCATCTGGCAGGCGACGAAACGCTCCCAGATCAACCGGTAGAGCTTCCACTGATCGGGTGGCAGGACCTTCTTCATGCTCGCGGGCGTGCGTCGGACCGACGTGGGTCGGATCGCTTCGTGGGCTTCCTGCGCGCTCTTGTTGCTGCTACCGAAGAAGTTGGGCTTGGGCGGCAGGTAGCGTTCGCCGTACTCGTGGTCGACGAATTCGCGGACCTGGTTCAGGGCCTCGCCGGCGATGTGGGTGCTGTCGGTTCGCATGTAGGTGATCAGACCCACCGGACCCTCGCCCGGGATGTCGACCCCCTCGTACAGGCGCTGTGCGTTCTGCATGGTGCGCCGCGCCGCGAAGCTCAGGCGGCTGCTCGCGGCCTGCTGCAGCGTCGACGTGATGAACGGCGGTGCGGGGCGGCTGCTGGTGCGCTTGGTCTCGATCTCGGCCACGCGGTACGGCGTCGACGGATCGACCGCGCCGCGGACGGTCCGCACGAAGCGAGCGGGTCCCTTGCCCTTGGGATCCTCGCGCGTTTCGATCTCGATCCCGTCGAGGCCGGCGCGGACGGCGACCTCGGACACACGGTCGGTCAGGTCGACCACGGCCGCGTCGGGGTCGTCCTTCGAGCCAGACGCCTCGATCGAGAACTTCTCTCCACCGACCTCGACGAGTTCGGCGCGCAGACCGTCCCTGTCGGCCAGCCAGGCGTTGAGCTGCTTCTGCGTCGGACCCTTGCCCTTGGCGTCACGCGTGGTGAGCAGTTCGGTCCATTCGTCACCGAGGGCAGCGAGGTCCACGTCGCCGGGGTGGAAGTTCGCGAAGAGCTTCCAGGTCTCGTCGGGGACGAAGGCGCGGATCTCCCGTTCGCGTTCGACCACGAGCCGAACCGCCACGCTCTGCACGCGCCCGGCGCTCAGACCCCGTGCCACCTTCTTCCAGAGCAGTGGGCTGACCTGATAGCCGACGATGCGGTCGAGCAGTCGTCGCGCCTGCTGGGCGTTCACCCGATCCATGTCGATGGGATGCGGGTGGTCGAAGGCCCGGGCGATCTCGGCCCGGGTGATCGCCGAGAAGATCACGCGCTTGGCCCGATCGGGTTCGATGCCCATCTCGTCGGCCAGGTGCCACGCGATGGCCTCGCCCTCGCGGTCGAGGTCGGTTGCGAACCAGACCTCGCGCGCCTGCTTCGCCTGGCGCTTGAGGTCCTTGATCGTCGAGTCCTTGCCCTTCAGGATCTCGTAGGTCGGCCGGAAGTCGCGGTCGAGATCGACCCCGGGGACGGGCGACTTGTCGCCCTTGGGTGCCTTGGCGGGCAGGTCGCGTACGTGGCCGACGCTGGCCATGACGACGTAGTCGTCGCCCAGGTACTTGTTGATCGTCCGTGCCTTGCTCGGGCTCTCGACGATCACCAGTTGCTTGCCCTGGGCGGACGGAGCCCGCTCTCGGCTACGGCTGCTGCGCTTCTTGGCCATGTGGGCTTCGGACCGGCTCGGATCGGGGAAACGAATGCGCGGCGCGGGATCGGACCGGCAGTCTCGCAACATGGCGCCGGACCCTACCGCGGATCCGGCGCCGGACGCCGAGAGGAAAACCACGGGTCCGTGCGGTTGTCAAGCCGACCCGGATCCCGGCTCCGGCCGGCGACGATCGTGCGGCAACCTGTGCAAGAGGCCGGCCGGGCGCAAGAGCCGGCCTTCGTGAGTGGGGGTGCCGGGCCCCGAAGGGGCCCGGAATCGTGCTCGGATCAGGCGAAGGCGAGACGGATCAGGGCCTCCTGTTCCATCCGGTGGGCCTTGTTCGAGCCGGTGGCCGGGCTGGCGCTGGCACTCCGCTTGACGGTGGTGACATGGCGTCCGCCGGCCAGGCGCTGGAGCTCGGGTCGGACGAAGGCGAGCGCCCCCATGTTGGCAGGCTCCTCCTGCACCCACACCACCTGACGGGCGTCGGGCCAGGCCCGCAGCGCAGCCTGGATCCGCTGCTCCGGGAAGGGATAGAGCTGCTCGATGCACACGATCGCCGTGTCCTCGGCCCCCCGCTTCTCACGCTCGGCACGCAGTTCGTGGACGATCTTGCCAGAGCACAGCAGGACGCGTTGCACCTCGCCACCCGCGGCGTCGACCAGGACGGGACGGAAGGCACCGTCGATCAGTTCCTCACGTGGGCTGCTCGACGCCTTGGACCGCAGCATTCCCTTGGGGGTGAACACCACGAGCGGTTTGCGCCACTTCCGCAGCGCCTGGCGCCGCAGGAGGTGGAAGTACTGCGCCGCCGTCGACGGCTGGACGATCTGGATGTTGTGTTCGCTCGCCAGCTGCAGGAAGCGCTCGAGACGGGCACTGGAGTGCTCGGGGCCCTGCCCCTCGTATCCGTGCGGAAGGAGGAGGACCAGGCCGCTCAACAGTGACCATTTGTCCTCGCCGGCCGCCAGGAACTGGTCGATGATGATCTGACCGCCGTTGGCGAAATCCCCGAACTGCGCCTCCCAGGCTATGAGCCCGTCGGGATAGTCGCGACTGAAGCCGTACTCGAAACCCAGGACGGCCGCCTCGCTGAGCGGCGAGTCGATGATCTCGAAGCAGGCGTCGCCCGTCGCCAGGCCCGCCAGCGGCACGTGGGATTGCCCTGTCTCGGCGTCGAGCAGCGCCGCGTTGCGATGATTGAAGGTTCCGCGACGGGAGTCCTGGCCCGACAGACGCACGAGACGTCCCTCCCGAAGCAGGGCACCGAAGGCGCAGGCCTCGGCCGTGCCGTAGTCCAGGGGAGCCTCGCCGCGCACCATGGCCACGCGTTGCCCGACGAACTTCTGCACCTTGCGGTGCACGGTGAAGCCCTCCGGAGTGGTCCCGAGCGCGTCGGCCACGGCGTCGAGCGCTTCGGCATCGACCGCGGTCGCGACCTCGTCGTCGGGGTCGTACTGCCCGCCCTCGTACTCGTCCCAGTAGTAGGGCATCTGACGGAAGACCGGGCGCCGTTCGGCCGATCGACCCTCGTCGAGCGCCGTCGAGTACCTCTGTTCGATCTCCTTGCGCATGGCGTCGACGGTCTCGGACGGCACGTCCCACTGCTCGGCGACCTGCTCGTACAGCAGTCCCCGCCGGCCGATCTTCTCGTAGAGGGTCGGCGACGTGGTCGTGGGGTCCTCGACCTCGCTGTGGCCGTAGCGCCGGTAGCCGATCAGGTCGATCAACACGTCGTCGCCGAAACGCTGGCGGTACTCGAAGGCGATCCGGCCGGCGCGCTCGATCGCGGCGAGGTCCTCGCCGTTGACGTGGAGGATCGGGATCTCCAACCGTTTGGCCGCGTCGCTGGCGTAGCGTGACGAGTGCAGCGAGACGGGCTCGGCCGTGAAGCCGATCAGGTTGTTCACGATCACGTGGATGGTTCCGCCCACGTCGTAGCCGGGCAGCTCCGCCATGTTCAGGGTCTCGGACGTGATGCCCTGACCGGCGAAGGCCGCGTCGCCGTGCAGGCAGATCGGGATCACCCGGGACGGACCCTGCTCGCCCAGACGCGTCTGACGTGCCCGGGCCCGGCCCGCGACGACGGGATTCACGGCCTCGAGATGGCTGGGATTGCTCGCGAGGTGGACCCGGACCTCTCCGCCCTCCGGGCGGCGGTGCACCCCCGTGGCGCCCATGTGGTACTTCACGTCGCCACTGCCGAGGGTGCTCCGTGGGTCGACGTCCTCCAGTCCCGCGAAGAGCGAGGCGTGGGGCACGCCGACCGTCTCGACCATGACCGTGAGGCGTCCGCGGTGGCTCATTCCCAACAGCGCCAGCTCCGCCTGGGCCGAGGCGGCGCCGTCGAGGATCGTGTCGAGCATCGGGATCAGACCCGCAGCGCCCTCCAGAGAGTAACGTTTGCTGCCGACGTAACGTCGATGCAGGAAACGCTCGAAGAGTTCGGCTTCCATCAGCCGGCGCAGCATGCGGTCGCGGTCGAGGGCCTCGACCTCGTCGTCCTCGAGTGCGCGCGCGATCCACACCGCGCGCTCGCGGTCGCCGATGTGCATGAACTCGGCGCCGATGCTGCCCGCGTAGGAGCGCTCGAGTCGGGCGCGCCGATCGTCGTCGGCGGTGTCGAGCAGGTCCTCGATGTCGGGGTGCACCGCGCGTTCGATGCGCGCGAGCGGATCGATCGTGGCGTGCAGGTGCGCCCAGCGACGGTAGGCGACCGCGAGGGGGTCGTGCCAGTCGTCGGGAAGCGTCGGATCGTTGGCGCCGGTCGAGCGCCTGCGCGGTCGCGTGGTAGTCATGATCGTGGGCGAGCGCTCGGGCAGGGGGCACGAGAAACCTTGCGCGCGGTATTCAGGCTAAAGTAGACGGTTCCGTGATCTGCGCCAAGGGCGGCGCCCTCGAATCCCGGGAGGTCCGGCGTGGACGGACTACAGCTCGCGTTGGCGATCACCGCCACCCTCGGACTGGCGGCCGTCCTGGTCCTCCTGCTCCGGACGCGGGGGCTGCGTCGGCGGCTGCTCCTGGCCCTGGCGCTGGCGTCCCTGTTGCCCTCGGCGACGGTGGCCGTGGTGCTGGCGCTCAATGCGCGTTCGGTCCTGGCGGTGCTCGACGCGCCGGGTCCGCAGAGTGCCGTCGACGGCGGACTGGGCCTCGCGCGCGCCTACCTGGAGGAAGGGGGCCGGGACCTGCACCACCGCACCGACGCCTGGGTCCGCGCCCTGGCCGAGGGGCGGAGCCCGGTGGTGGAGCGACCCGGCCACACGGGCTGGCGCCTGGTGGACGTACCGGAGGCCCGTGGAGGCGGACTCGATCCGGCGCCCTGGTTGTCCGCCGTGCCCGGGGAGGTCTTGGACAGGCCCACATGGGGTCCCCGTCGTGTCGTCGCCGGCGCGGGGACCGCACTCGTCGCCGGCCGGCGGCTCGGACCCGACGACGGGCACGTGGTCTCGGTCCTTCGGATTCCCGACGGCGTCGCGGCCGACCTGCGACGGATCGAGGCGGGGTTCCAGGGCCAGCGCCAGCTCGAGCTCTACTACGGGCCGCTGCTGGCCAACGGCCTGCTCGTGATCGCGGTGGTGGCCGTGACGGTGGTGGCGGTGCTGGGCACCGTTGCAGCGCGGGACGTGAGCGCACGGCTGCTCGGGCCGCTGGGCGAGCTGGTCGAGGCGACGCGACGCGTGGGGGCCGGCGATCTCGATCACCGTGTGGGAACCCTGGCGTCGGGAGAGGTCGGCGAGCTCGTCCGGGCCTTCGACGGCATGACCGCGCAACTGGCCGAGAACCGCGAGCGGTTGCGGCGGACCGAGCGACTGGCCGCCTGGCAGGGGATCGCCCGCTCGCTCGCCCACGAGATCAAGAATCCCCTCACACCCATCCAGCTGGCCGTGCACCGTCTCCGGCGACAGGGAGGAGACGAGCGGACCCTGGAATCGCTCGGCGCGATCCAGGAGGAGGTCGGCAACCTGCGCCGGCTGGCCGAGGAGTTCTCGGTCCTGGGACGGCTGCCCGAGCCCCGGATCGTGGCCGTCGGTCTCGGTGCCACCGTCGACCAGGTCGTCGATCTCTACGTGCCCGACGGGGTGACGTCGGAGGTCGACGTCGCCGCAGACCTCCGCGTGCGCGCCGACGCGGGACAGCTCCGGCAGGTCGTCTCGAACCTCGTGAAGAATGCGGTGCAGGCGATGGGGCGGGACGGCCGTCTGCGGGTCGCAGCGCACGTGGACGACGGCGTGGTGATCCTGGAGGTCGACGACGACGGCCCGGGCTTCGGCGATGCAGCGGCGCGCCTGTTCGAGCCGGGGTTCACCACGCGCGAGACCGGGACCGGACTCGGGCTGGCGATCGTACAGCGGATCGTCGAGGATCACGGGGGGGACATCGAGGCCACGACGTCGCCGTGGGGCGGAGCCCGTTTCCGTGTCCGGTGGCCGTCGGCCGAGCCGCCCGAGGAGGACCGATCGTGAGCGAGGCGGGCGCACGCATCGTCGTCGTCGACGACGAGCCGAACATCCGGCGCCTGCTCGCGGGTGTGCTGTCGGACGAGGGCCACGAGTGCACCACGGTGGCCTCGGTCGAGGAACTCCGCGGTGCGCTGGGTGAGGAGCCGGCCGATCTGGTCCTGCTCGACGTCTGCCTGCCCGGTGAGGACGGCATGCACTGGCTCGGCGAGCACGTCCGCGGAGACCGCGCCGAGGCCGGAGCCGTGATCATGATGAGCGGCCACGGAACCATCGATCTCGCCCTCAAGGCGGTTCGCCTGGGAGCGGTGGACTTCCTCGAGAAACCGATCACCGGCGACCGCCTGCTGCTGTCGGTGGAGAACGCACTCGCGCTGTCGACGCTGCGGCGCGAGAACGAGCGACTGCGGCGTGGCCGGGCCGCCGCGGCCATGATCGGCGAGAGCCGGGCGATGCAGGCCCTGCACTCCGCGATCGATCGCGCGGCCCCGACCGATGCCACCGTGTTGGTCAGTGGAGAGAACGGGACGGGCAAGGAACTCGTCGCCGCGGCCTTGCACCAGGCGTCGAAGCGGGCGCGGAGCCCCTACGTCCAGCTCAACTGCGCGGCGATCCCTTCGACCCTGCTCGAGAGCGAGCTCTTCGGTCACGACGCGGGAGCGTTCACCGGAGCCCAGCGCGTGCATCGTGGGCACTTCGAGCGGGCCCATCGGGGAACGCTGCTGCTCGACGAGATCGGCGATATGCCGCTGGAGCTGCAGGCCAAGCTCCTGCGCGTGCTCGAGGACGGCAAGGTCACGCGCCTGGGATCGGAGACCGCGCGGCGCGTCGACGTCCGGCTCGTGGCGTCCACGCACCGCGACCTCCGGCGCCGCGTCGACCAGGGCACGTTCCGCGAGGACCTCTACTACCGGCTCGCCGTGCTCGAGATCCGGGTCCCGGCCCTCCGCGAGCGTGACGACGACGTCGAGCGGCTCGGCCGACACTTCCTGGAGCACTTCGGCCGCGAGTTCGGGCGGCACGTGCCGGAACTCACCGACGAGGCGTCGGCCGTGCTGCGCGATCATCCGTGGCCGGGCAACGTGCGCGAACTCCGCAACGCCATGGCGCGCGTGGTCGCGCTGACCGACGCCCCCGAGATCGCGGCGGGCACGCTGCGGTCGATCCTGTCGCCGACACCCGTGCGGGAGACAGCGCAGCAGGTCGACGTCCCGACGCTTCAGGCCGCCCTCGAGGAGACCGAGCGGGAGCTGATCGGCAGGGCCATCACCGCCCACGGGGGGAACAAGGCCGCCGCCGCCCGCGCGCTGGGGATCGACCGCGCCAACCTGCACCGCAAGATGAAGCGTCTGCGCATGGAGCGCTCGTGACCTGCGCACACGTGTCACAACGACACGGCGTGTCGCTTCGACATCGTTTCCCGGTTCGGGTCGAATCTGCACGGATCCCCGCAACTCTTTGTCGGGACGCTTGTTGTCCAGGACGCGAATCGGCCCGGGCTCGACCCTGCGGGGTGGAGGCCCCCTTGCACCGAGCGGGATCGGCGCGCCCCGGCGAGCGGGGTGCGGTGTCCGGCGAGGGGGAGTCACCGTGAAACGCTTCGTCTTCATGTCCACTCTGTTGGTGCTCCTGTTGCTCGTCGCGCGGGCCGTCGGCGCCACCGAACTCCATCTGTCGGCCGAGGCCGACGCCGGCGCCGCGATCGTGGGGCCGCCGACGGAGCGCGAGAGCTTCTTCGCTCACACCTTCCGCGCGCCGACCGATCCCGATCCGCGACGCACTCCGTCGCTGCGCCGTATCGACGCGCCGCGTCGCGTCGGCGACCGGGTGCGCCTCCGCATGCGAGACCGCGATTACCGGCAGGTGTGGGTCGAGACCGATGCCGACGACTGGGAGCGCCGGGCCCTGGACTTCGATCCGGTCGACGAACGCTGGGTGATCGAGCTCGACCTGCCCCCGGGCCGCGTCCGTTACGTCTTCGTGGTCGAGTACGACGACGGGGAGGTGCGGACGCGCACCGACGTGGCGAATCCCACCCGTCGTCGGGACGCCGAGCACGGATGGGTGAGCGAGCTCAGGATCGATCGCGAGGGAGACGTGGTCCTCGAGCGGCGCCACCCACGCCGGCCGCGGCGGTCCGACGACACCTACGACTTCGTGGTGTTCGACGACGCCGTGCTGGCCTACCAGCGCGTCGACGGTGCCCTCTTCGGCCTCGTCCCCCGTCTGCGGTCGGGCCGGCCGTGGTCGCCATCGGTCGAGGGCATGTTCCTGTACGGCTTCTCGAGCGATCGGTGGAGCTCGCGCCTGTCGTTGCTCCAACCCCTGGCGCCCGGTGGCCGGATCCGGGCGCACGTCTCCGGCTACGAAACGAGCGACACCATGAACCGGACGGGCGTCGGGGCGGTCGAGAACAGCCTGTCGACCCTGATGTTCCGCGAGGACAACCTCGACTGGTTCCGGCGCGAGGGATTGACCTTCGGGCTCGAGGCCGACGTTCCCGATCGACTGCTCGCCCGTGTCGAGATCCGCAGCGACACCTATTCCAGTCTCGACCGCCGCGTGATCGCGGGCTGGGGCGGACGCGAGGACTTCCTGCCCAATCCGGCGATCGACGAGGGGCTCATGCGCAGCGTGTTCGCACGCGTGCGCGTCGGGACAGACCTCGACCACCTCTGGCTGGAGTTCGAGACGAGCGACGACGACCTGCTGCCCAGCGAGTTCGACTTCACCCGGCTGACCGCCCAGTACCGCGGTCGTCTCCGACTCGGCCGCGACGGTCACCTGGACCTGCGACTGCGATACGGGACTTCACTCGACGGCGAACTGCCGCGACAGCGGCGGTACCTGGCCGGGGGAATCGGGACCGTTCGCGGATATCGCTATCAGTCGCTGCTGCTGGGTGCCGACTCCGACGAGGTGTACGGGGGGGAGCAGCAACTGCTGGCCAACGCGGAGCTGGTCCTGGACGAAGACGGATTCGGCTTCGCGCTCTTCGCCGATGCCGGACAGGTCTGGGTCGATCGGGACGATTCGATCGACCTCTCGGACATGGTCAGCAGCATCGGGGTGGGCCTGTTGCTCGACGAGGACGACGAGGACGGAGGCCTGCGGGCCGATCTGATCCGCCCGCTCGAGCGCGACGGCGACCTCATGGTGCAGCTGCGGCTGCGACGACCGTTCTGAGCGGGGAGGAGGAACCACGGTGTACTCGCCGAATCCCCGTTGGCTCCTGTGCCTCGTCCTGGCCGTCGCGGTCCCGGCGGTGGCGGCGGCGGAGCTGGAGGTCGAAGCCCGCACCGTCGACGGCCAGGTGCTCGTCGACGTGCGCGCTCCGTTGCTGTTCGACGACGATCTCGAGCGCTCGTTGCGCTCGGGCCTGCCGGCGCGCGTGCGTCTGGTCGTCGAGCTGTGGAACGAGCGCACGGGCCTGTGGGACCACTTCGTCCTCGATCACCGCAGCGAGATCCGCGTGCTCTACGACGTTCTCGACGCGCGTTACGACGTGTTCGACGGTGGTGGCGTGCTCCTGGCGAGCACGTCCGAGCGGGCCGAGGCCGCACGCTGGGTGGAGGAGGTCGACGGGCTGCCGCTGTGTGCGGTCGAGGCCCTCCATCCCGACGACCGCTACTACGTGAGCGCCGAGATCCGACTGCAACCGATGACCGTCGAGGAGGTCCGCGATCTCGAACGTTGGCTGCGCGGGAGCCTGGAGGGCGGTGACGGGCGGGGATCCGTCCTGGGCCGCGTGTCGCGTCAGCTCTTCGGCGTGCTCAAGGGTCGGGTGGGCCTGGGCGACCGGGGGCTGCGCGGCCGCTCCGGAGACTTCGGCGCCACCGAAGACTAGGCCGCCGCGCGTTGACGGATCGCCTCGTAGGCGTTCTGCACTTCGTGGAAGCGTTCCTGTGCGACCTTCACGAACTCCTCGGGCATGCCCCGGGCCATCACCTTGTCCGGATGCACCTCGGTCACCAGGCGTCGGTACGCCCGCTTGACCTCTTCCATCGGCGCGCCGGGTTCGACGCCCAGCGTGTGATAATGGCGGTCGAAGTTCGCGTGACGGCGGCCGAGCACGTGCTCGAAGCGATCGAGGCTCAGGTCGAAGATCCCGGCGGCCCGCTCCAGCAGGTGACGCTCGTCGTCGTGGAGGCTGCCGTCGGCCAGGGCCATGCGGACGAGCACGTCGAGCATGGCCTCGCGCATTTCCACCTCGCCACGGAAGAGGTCGGCGAACTGGGCCGCGAACTCCTCGAAGGGCGTGGGCGCGTCCTTCGCCGCGCGGAACACGCGGACGGCGAAGCGCTCGGCCTCGGCGTCGAGCCCGAGCTCGTGCCGCATGAAGCGCTGCGCGACCGCGATCTCCTCCTGGCTCACGTGGCCGTCGGCACGGGCCATCTTGGCGAGCATGGAGAAGGTGCTGACGAAGAATGCCGCCTGCGCGCGTTCCTGACCTTCGAGTTGTGCCGTCGCGGCGCCGCGCTGGCCCAGGCCGTGACCCAGGGCGGCTCCGACCACTGCGCCCAGCGGCCCGGCGATGGCGAAGCCCAGGGCTCCGCCCAGCAGCGAGTGCATCCAACCCATCGATCTCCCTCTCCCGTTCGCGGGTACCGCGGCAGATTAGCGCAGACGCACCGTGTTCGCAGGTGCGGGGCGCGTCGGTCGGTCCTAACCTGGGGCGGTCCGATCCGCCCGGGAGGTCTCATGCGCCTGCTCCTGCTCAGCAATTCCACGCAGTTCGGCCTCGGCTACCTCGACCACGCCGACGCGGCCGTTCGCGATCACCTCGACGGGGTGTCGCGCCTGCTCTTCGTCCCCTTCGCCCTGCACGACCGCGACGGCTACGCCGCCAAGGCCCGCGACCGCTTCGGCCAATGGGGGATCCGGGTCGACTCGCTGCACGAGACACCCGACCCCTCCGCCGCGCTGGAGACCGCCGAGGCCGTGTTCGTGGGAGGCGGCAACAGCTTCCGTCTGCTGAAGACACTGCAGGACCGCGGCCTGCTCGGCGTGCTACGACGCCGCATCCAGGAGGGCATGCCCTACATGGGTGCCAGCGCCGGGTCGAACCTGGCGTGTCCGACCATCCGTACCACGAACGACATGCCGATCGTCGAGCCAGCCGGATTCGACGCCCTGGGCGTTCTGCCCTTCCAGCTCAATCCCCACTATCTCGACCCCGTCTCCGACAGCGAGCACATGGGCGAGACCCGCGAGCAGCGGTTGCGGGAGTTCCTCGAGGACAACGACGCGGTGGTGCTGGGGCTCCGCGAGGGAGGCTGGCTCGCCCGCCGCGACGACGTGCTGCGCCTCGACGGGGCGAAGCCCGCTCGCCTGTTCCGGCGCGGGGTGGACCCGAGAGAGATCGATTCGCCGGCCGACATCAGCGATCTGCTGCGCACACGCACGTAGCGGGCCCGCGGATCAGCGCTCGAACATGGTGCCGATGTTGCCCAGGATCGAGCCCTCGCCCTTGCTCGATCCGCCGCTGCTCGGCGCGTGCGCGATCACCCGGTCGGCCAGACGCGAGAACGGCAGGCTCTGCAGCCACACCCGGCCCGTGCCGCGGAGCGTGGCGAGGAACAGGCCCTCGCCGCCGAAGAACATGCTCTTGAGGTTGCCGGCCCGCTGGATGTCGTAGTCGATCCCGCGGCTGAAGCCCACGATGCACCCGGTGTCGACGCGTAGCGTCTCGCCGCGCAGGTCCTTCTGGATGATCGTGCCGCCGGCGTGCATGAAGGCCATGCCGTCGCCCAGCAACCGTTGCAGGATGAAGCCCTCGCCGCCGAAGAAGCCCGCGCCGAGCCGCTTCTGGAATGCGATGCTCACCTCGGTGCCCAGGGCGGCGCAGAGGAAGGCGTCCTTCTGCGCATAGATCTCCTGTCCGGGGATCTTCGCCATGTCCACAGCGATGATCTTGCCGGGGTAGGGGGCCGCGAAGGCCGCCCGCTTCTTGCCCTGACTCTGGTTGGTGAAGTGGGTCATGAACAGCGACTCGCCGGTGAGCGCGCGCTTGCCGACGTCGAGCATCTTCCCCAGGAATCCTTTGTCCGGCTGGCTGCCGTCGCCCATCTTGGCCTCGAAACTGATACCGTCTTCCATGTAGTTCATGGAGCCGGCCTCGGCGATGACCGTTTCGCTCGGATCGAGTTCCACCTCGACCATCTGCAGGTCGTCACCGATGATCTCGTAGTCGACTTCATGGCAGCGCACGCTCGGAACCTCCGCCTCGGGGAATCTCGGGAGCGGGCATTCTAGCCCGAGTCGGCGCCAGAGGACAGGCCCCGATCTCACGGAAGGAGCAGGCCTTGAGCGAGGACCGGGTCGATCTGGTCGTGGTGGGGGCCGGCATCGTGGGGCTGGCCGCGGCGCGCGCGGTGCAGCGTCGCGATCCCGGGCTGACCGTCGCCGTGCTCGAGCGGCACGACCGCGTGGCCGCCGGCCAGACCGGGCACAACAGCGGGGTGATCCATTCGGGGATCTACTACCGGCCGGGCTCGCTGAAGGCCCGGTTGTGCCGTGAGGGGCGGGCACGACTCATCGAGGAATGCGCGGACCGCGGTGTCGAGTACCGGCTGAGCGGCAAGCTGATCGTGGCCACCTCGCCCGAGGAGTGCGCGCGTCTGGGCCTGCTCGAGGAACGGGCACGTGAGAACGGACTGCAGGGGGTCCGTCGCATCGGTCCGGACGAGATGCACCGGCACGAACCGGAGGTCGCCGGTCTCGAGGCCCTGCACGTGCCGGAGTCCGGCGTGGTGGACTACGGCGAGGTCGCGGCGATGCTGGCCGAAGACCTTCGCGGCTCCGGTGCCACGCTGCGCTTCGGGTGGCGCGTCGACGCCGTCGAGCCGACGGGACGGGGGCTGCGCGTGATCACGCCGCGTGGGTCGGTGCAGACCCGTGCTCTCCTGAACTGCGCCGGGCTGTACTGCGACGAGGTCGCCCGCCGAGCGGGTGCGCACGTCGACGTGCGGATCGTGCCCTTCCGTGGCGAGTACTGGCTGCTCAAACCCGAGCGGGCGGATCTGGTGAGGACCTTGATCTACCCGGTCCCCGATCCGGCCTTCCCCTTCCTCGGCGTGCACCTCACGCGCGACGTCCACGGTGTGGTCGACGCCGGGCCCAACGCCGTGCTCGCCCTGGCCCGCGAGGGCTATACGTGGGGCGACGTCGACGTGGCGCATCTCGCGCGCACGCTGTCGTTCCCGGGGGCGCTGCGACTGTTCCGGACGCACTGGCGCAGCGGGCTCGACGAGATGCGCCGTAGCTTCGACCTCGATCGTCTGGTGCGCGACCTGCAGAAGCTGGTCCCGGCGGTCCGGCGCGAGGACCTGGTACCCGCCCACGCCGGTGTGCGTGCGCAGGCGGTGGGACGCGACGGTGCGCTTCTCGACGACTTCCACTTCGTGGACGGGCCCCACGCCGTGCACGTCCTGAACGCGCCGTCGCCGGCGGCGACCGCGTCCCTGGCCATCGGCGAGGCCGTGGCCGACCGTGTCCAGGAGAGCGGAATCCTGGAGCCGGTCGCACTCTGAGGCGCGATCTCCGATCCGCCACGGGCCGGCGACGGTCCGCGAAGCTAGAAGAACCGCTTGGCCACGCCCAGGATCCCCTGCTTCCACGGTACCCGGTGCGACACGCCGCTGCGCCCCTCGAACTGGTCGAGGTTGTCGAGGTACCACTCGTAGTTGCGCACCAGCGCCTGCTGGTTGCTGTACTTCGGCCGGAAGCCGAGCACGCGCTGCGCCTTCTCGATGCTCACGAACGAGTCCTTCGAGGCCGTCTCGTAGACCCACTTGTACAGCGGCGAGAGGTTCAGGGCCTCGAGCAGGCGCAGGGTCCAGATCATGGGCGCGGCCGGGAAGCCCTTGATCTCCTTGCCGTGGCCCGCGCGGTCGAGCACGGCCTGGTAGTCCTCCTTCATCGTCGCGAACTCCGCCGCGCCGACGTTGAAGACGTCGTCCACCTGCTCCTTCGGCAGGTGCAGACAGAGCAGGATCGCGTCGCACAGGTCCTCGACGTCGAGTAGCTGGTAGCGGTTGTTCCCGCTGCCGATCATGGGGAAGCCGTGGCCGTCCTTGGCCCAGTCGTAGAAGAGGGCGAAGACGCCCAGGCGCTCGGGACCGATGAAGCTCTTCGGGCGCAGGATCGGCACGCACAGGCCCTTCTCGCGAAAGCTCGCGCAGACCTCTTCGGCCTGGACCTTCGCTTCGCCGTAGGGGCCGACGCCGTGCAGGCGGTCGTCCTCGACCAGCGGATGGTGATCGGGGATCCCGTAGACGGCGGTCGAGGAGATGTGCACGGCGCGGTCGACATCGGCCTCGAGCGCGGCCTGCATGACCACGCGGCTGCCGTCGAGGTCGGTCGAGCGGATGTCCTCGGCCGAGTAGAGGGGCAGGGCGGCGGCGCAGTGCACGACGTCGGTGCAGTCGCGGACGGCCTCGGCCACGGTCGCGGCGTCGCGGATGTCGCCCCGGACCTCGCGGATGCGTTCGCGGCAGTCCTCGTAGTCGAAGGGCTCGAGGTCGAGGCTGGTGACCTCGAAACCCCGGTCGAGCAGTGCCCGGATCAGGTTGATGCCGAGGAAGCCGGCGCCTCCGGTGACCAGGACACGGCGTCCGCGTCCGTCGATCTGCACGTCAGTCATCGCGACGACCCTCTCGTCGAGTTCCGGGAACGGGACCGGCCGGTGCCCTTGGTCTCCGGCGCCGAGGTCCAACGGTACTCTGGAGCAGGATCGTCGCCAGCATCGTGGTCACCGCCCCGATCGCGGTGGTCCAGATGCCGGGACTCAGGATCGGGGCGCCGAAGGGATCGGCGACCAGGACCACCGTGATCGTGAAGCCGGTGATGGCGCCGGCCAGGGCGGCGCCGGCACCGGGGGAGCGCCGCAGCAGGGCCATGACGAACAGGGCAAGGATCGGCCCGGCGAACCACCCCATCACCCGGACCCCCAGTTCCAGCAGCGTTCCGCGGCCGGCGAGGGCCAGGGCCGCGACCGTGGCCACGACACCCCAGGCCAGGGTGATCCACCGTGCGCGGCGCAGTCCCCGCGTGGCCGTGCCGTCGCGTCCGATCAGGTCCACCTCGGTGGCCGTGGCCAGGCTGCTGAGGGCCGAGTCGAGGCTCGACATGGCGGCGGCCAGGATGGCGGCCACGAGCAGGCCCGCGACCCCCGGAGCGAGCTCGGTTCCGACGAAGTGGGGGAGCACGGCGTCCGCGGGGAGATCGGCGGGCAGGGTGTGCGCGGTCGATCGGTAGAAGCCGTAGAGGGCGAGACCGACCACCAGGGTGGCGACGGTGACGGCGGCGCCGACCGCCCAACCCAGGAGGGCCGCCCGGCGGGCCTCGGCGACCGACCGGCAGGCGAGATAGCGCTGCACCGACTGCTGGTTCGTCCCGGCCACGGCCAGGGCCAGGATCCCGTAACCGACGACGGCACCGGGGAGTGAGCGCGGGGAGGTGATCGGTTGGTCGAAGTCCACGATCGCGGTCCGCCCCTCGGCGGCGGCCGCCGCGAAGGCGGCGCCCAGTCCCCCGTCGAGGGTCAGCGCCACGGTCAGCAGACAGGCTCCGAGCCCGACCGCGACCACCCCGAGCTGCAGGGCGTCCGTCCACACGACGGCCTCGAGTCCCCCCGAGACGGTGTAGAGCGTGGCGAGGGTGCCGACCGCCACGATCGTGACCGGCAGGGAGAAGCCGGTCAGCGTCGACAGGGCGAGGGCGGGCCCGTAGACCAGGACCCCGGCCCGCAGCACCACCTGCAACTGGAACAGCACGCTGGCGAGCACACGGACCCGCCGGTCGAAGCGCTCCTCGAGGAACTCGTAGGCCGTGGTCAGCGCGCGCCCGCGCAGGGCCGGGACGAAGACGGTGACGACCACGAGGATCGCCAGCAGGTCGCCCAGCTGCAGCTGCAACCACAACAGTCCGAACGAGATCGCCTCGCCGGGTCCTCCCAGCAACGAGGTCGCGCTGAACGCGGTCGCCAGGATCGACACCCCGACCAGGGGCCAGGGCAGCCGCCGACCGCCGAGGAAGAAGTCGGTCTGGTCGGACTGGCGTCTCTGGGCCCACCAGCCGAGGCCCAGGACCACGGCCACGTAGCCCAGGAGGACGGTGGCATCGGCGGGATGCAGACTCTGCACGTTGCGTCTTTCTTCCCGGCGCGAATGGGTCTAGTGTGACGGACCCCGCAATCGCGGCGCCCCCGGGTCTCGCCGCAGCACGACGATGAATGAGGAGGAAACATGACCGTCCGCGTGGGGATCATGGGATTCGGTCGGATCGGCCGCAACATCTTCCGGATCCTGCACTCCCGTGAAGACATCGAAGTCGTCGCCATCTGCGACATCGCCGACCCCAAGGGTCTGGAATACCTCCTGAAGTTCGACACCGTCCACGGCCGGTTCCGCGAGCCGGTGCGGGTGGAGGGCCAGGCCATGTACGCCAAGGGCCGGCAGATCAAGATGATCACCGCTCGTGAGCCCGGCGAGGTCGACTGGTCCTCGCTCGGCGTCGACGTGGTCGTCGAGTCCACCGGCAAGTACCGCACCCGCGAGATGCTCCAGCGGCACCTCGACAAGGGTGCCCGGCACGTGATCCTGACCGTGCCTCCGCAGAAGGGTGAGCAACTCGACGCCCTGGTGGTCTCGGGCGTCAACGACCATGTGATCAAGTCCGGGGTGCGGATGATCAGCGCCGCCTCGTGCACCATCAACGCCCTGGCGCCGGTCATGCAGATCCTCGACGGCAACTTCGGGATCGACCACGCCTTCGTCACCAGCGTCCACGCCTACACCAACGACCAGCGTCTGGCCGACGTGCCGGGCAAGGACCTGCGTCGGAGTCGGGCCGCGGCCGAGAACATCATTCCCACCGACACCTACTCGCCCGTGGCGATCGGGTCGATCGTGCCCGCGCTCGAGAGCAAGCTCACGGGGATCGCCCTCAACGTCCCCGTGCCCGACGGCAGCTGCCTGGACCTCACCTGCCGCATGGAGCGATCGGTCACCCGTGAAGAGGTGAACGAGGTGTTGCGCAGCGCGGCGCTGACCCGCTACCAGTCGATCCTCGAGTACAGCGAGGACCCCCTGGTGAGCAGCGACGTGATCGGCAACTCGCACTCGGGGATCATCGACGGCCTGGCCACCATGGTCATGGACGGCGACCTCGTGAAGAACATCATCTGGTACGACAACGGATGGGGCTACGCGACGCGCGTGGTCGAGCTCATGATCCGCCTGCGCGACCTGACCGAAGCGCACACCACGGCCAATTAGCGGGGGAGGTCCGAAACAATGCTGAACGTCGGAATCAACGGCTTCGGCCGCATCGGCCGGAGTGTCTACCGAATCCTGAGCCAGCGCGACGACATGAACGTCGTCGTGATCAACGACATCGCCCCCAACGAGAGCCTGGCCTACCTGTTCAAGTACGACACGGTCATGGGCACCTACCCGGGCGACGTGCACATCGAGGGTGACGAACTGCACGCTGGCCACCAGAAGACCCAGATGACCGAGATCCGCGACCCGGCCGAGCTGCCGTGGAAGGAGAAGGGTGTCGACGTGGTCGTCGAGTCCACCGGGATCTTCCGCGACCGCGCCGGGATCGAGAAGCACCTGCGGGCGGGCGCGGGCAAGGTCGTCCTGACCGTGCCGGCCAAGGACGAGATCGACGCGACGGTGGTCCTGGGCGTCAACGACGACGACCTGAAAGCCGAGCACCGGATCATCAGCAACGCCTCGTGCACCACCAACTGCCTCGCTCCGGTCGCGAAGGTGCTCCAGGACAACTGGGGAATCGTCAAGGGCATGATGACCACGGTCCACGCCTACACGAACGACCAGCGTCTGGCCGACGTGCCGCACAAGGACCTCCGGAGGAGTCGTGCCGCCGCCGAGAACATCATTCCGACCACCACCGGTGCGGCCAAGGCGGTGGGCAAGGTCCTGCCCGCCCTGCAGGGCAAGCTCGACGGCATGGCCATGCGCGTGCCGGTGCCCGACGGTTCGGTGGTGGACCTCATCGTCGTCCTCGAGAAGAATCCGACCGTGGACGCGATCAACGACGCCATGCGGGCGGCGGCCGAGGGCCCGATGGCAGCGATCCTGCAATACAACACGGAAGCCGTGGTCAGCAGCGACATCATCGGCAACAGCCACTCGAGCATCTTCGACGCCATGAGCACCCAGGTGAGCGGGCACAACATGGCGCGGGTGCTGAGCTGGTACGACAACGAGTGGGGCTACAGCACCCGGGTCGTCGACCTGGTGGCACGCCTCGCGCAGTTCTGATCCACCGTCCCGTGTCCGGGACCGACCGAACCCCCGCAGGAGGCGAGCGTGAAGGTCTCGTGTCTGAAGGTCGCCGACATCGAACTGCCCCGTGAGTTGAGCGGGCTGTACGATCTGGCCTACAACTTCTGGTGGTCGTGGAGTCACCGCGCCCGGCGTCTGTTCAACACCATCGATCCGGTGGGGTGGTCGGAGTACCACAATCCGGTACAGATGCTGATCAACGTGGACGCGGTGCAGTGGGAGAACCTCCTGCAGAGCGACACCTTCATGGCCAGTTACTACTCGGTGATCAAGGAGTTCGAGGAGTACGTCGATCCCGAGGCCGACACGTGGTACCGCCGTCACTACGGCGGGCCCACGGGTGGGCCGATCGCGTACTTCTCGAGCGAATACGGTCTGCACGAGTGCTTCAACATCTACTCCGGCGGACTCGGGGTGCTCAGCGGTGACCACTGCAAGAGCGCCAGCGATCTCGGCCTGCCGTTCGTGGCGGTGGGGTTGCTGTACCGGCGGGGCTACTTCCGGCAGGCGGTCGACGCCGACGGCCGGCAGCAGCACATGTACCCGAAGTACGACTTCAGCCGGTTGCCGGTCCGCCCGGTGGCCGGCGCGACCCAACGTCCGGTGATCATCGACGTCGACATGCCCGGG